>Ga0105240_10000026_pt1 | contig 355569 bp, 283 predicted proteins | sample KBSC54metaG_FD_80426 | JGI IMG/M metagenome (GOLD analysis project Ga0105240, IMG submission 80426) | Corn rhizosphere microbial communities from Kellogg Biological Station, Michigan, USA - KBS C5-4 metaG | ecosystem: Host-associated > Plants > Roots > Rhizosphere > Soil | place: Michigan...
CAGATCGAGTTGCCTAACGTGACGAACCAAGAAACAAAGGAACCCAAAAAACCGTAGAACTAAATCCGCCGCCTCGGGCGGCTCACAATCTCAAGCCTCCGGCTTTGCCGGAGGTCCTGACTCCGCGCGGCAAGTGACCATGTGAAAATTCAATCCAGCAAGCCGCGCAACACCGCCAAATTCTCCATATCCTCCTTCATCCCTTTACCCTTGGGAGTTTCCAATACCTTCGGGAGCCGCGAAAGCTCTGAAGAACGCATGATCCATCGAAATGCTGGCAGTCCAATCCGTCCCTTCCCGATGTGTTCGTGGCGATCCACCCTCGACCCCAAAGCGGATTTGGAATCGTTCAGATGCAAAGCCGCCAAGTGCTTCACTCCCACCGTCCTGTCAAACTGATCGAACACCTTTTCAGTAGCCACCTCCGTCGAAAGATCGTAGCCGGCGGCAAAAAGGTGGGCGGTATCGATGCAGACGCAGAGCCGGGCAGGTTGACGAGCATTTTGCAGAATGAATGCGAGATCTTCGAACGTTGCCCCGAGGCTGCTCCCCTGCCCCGCGGTTGTCTCCAGCGCCACGCGAGTCTTCACCTCCGGTATCGCTTCGAACACTGCATCAAGGCTTTCCACGACCTTTGCCAGTCCAGCTTCGATTCCGGCGCCCATATGTGCGCCGGGATGCAGGACCAGAAAAGGCAGTCCAAGTTGATCCGCCCGCGTGAGCTCCTGAATCAAAGCGCTCTTTGATTTTTCCAGGAACTCAGCATTTGCGGCCGCCAGGTTGATCATGTAACCGCTGTGCCCGAAGACGCTCCCAAGGCGTCCGGCATCGGCACGAAAGGCCTCCACCTCCCGTTCGGCAAAGGGCGCCGGAGCAAACCATTGCATGTTACTCTTAACGAAGATTTGCATGGCTGTGCACCCAACCGCCAGTGCCCGCTCAATCGCTTTGTCCACACCACCCGCGATCGACATATGTGCGCCGAGCAGGTCGGGCACTATAGTCTCAGGCTTCGCGCGAGCCGTGGGGCGCGCACGAACGGTTTTGCTGGAGGTTTGTTTTGGCACGCGAGTCCTGTAACGATGATCCGATGCACTAACGCGCCTCGGCTTCTTCCGTATCCGTATCCGCAGCCGCCGCAGTCTCTTTCACTGCCGGCTCCGTGGAATGAAATCGCACTTCGTCGCGCCCGGGATCAAAGGTTACCGCGCCGCCATGTTGTTCATCCGGAAACGGAGCAAGGGTGAGCACGCCATCCGCATAACTCAGCCTGGCTTTGCCATTCACCTGCATGCTTCGGAAGCTGGTCTTGGAAAATCCAATCGTGCCGTCGGAGCGGAGATCTTTCGAATCAACCGAGGCGCCGGATAAATCGGCATCAACGGTCGGAGTTGTACCGAACTCGAATTCCGAAAGCCATTCCGCCGGTTTGCCGGACAGGAGCGGCAGGAACGCCTTGGGATCCATGCTCCCATGGATCGCCGCACGGAAACTGCCGGGCAATTGCATGGCATCGACGGTCACGCCTCCACTGCGATGCGTCAGGTGCAGATCGCGGATACTCCAGCGTTCACCATCCCACGAGGCGTCCGCCGCCAGGCTGCTGAAGACTTCGGATTTCAGCGAAAAATTGCCCAGCCCGACGTGCCCCACCGCACGGAATTTCGGATCCGGCTGCAAATTCCCTTCCACGGTGAATTCCATCCGGGGTGGGTCGTGCAGAAAAATGTCCGAGTTTTGGACGAGAGAAAACGCCCGATTCATTTCCTCGAGATCGAGACTGGAGTGGAAATTGAGCACGAAACGGCGCGTCAACAGTTCGAAAGACCCGTGCGCGTGAAATTCGCCCCGGGCGTCGGCGATGTCGAGTTGCTGCAGCTCCGCAGCACCGTCCCGGCAGGTGACCATCAGGTCCAGTTTGCGAATGAGGTAGCGGCGATTGGGCGATTTCTCCTCATGCCGCCGCACGTCCACAGCGTGAAGACGAACCGAGGCGGACAGTTTCTCCGGCCGCGCGAGATCGCCGCTGAATTCGATCTGCAGAAGCGGACGGGAGCTATCGTAGCGTAGCGCTTTCAATTCAGCGATCAGCCGGGAGATCCTGGCCGCGTACGCGGCACGGCCCTCGTTTGCGAAGTGGAAATCGTTCGGTTTCACGACGCGGCCGGTGGCGAAGATGTGCATGCCGCAGAATTCAGCATCCGCCCGGGAAAGGTAGATCTGCCTCGGCGGAAAAAAGATCCGCGCGTGGAGATGCGTCAGCATCATGCTTTCCCCCCGGCGCGCCGATGGATCGATCGGAATCGAGAGCCGGGCATCATGCAGATCAACCGAATCAAGCAGCGCCTTTCCGCGAAGAATATGGGAATAGTTCACCCCAAGATTTGCCTGGTCGATGACCGCGATGACGTGCTTGCGGTCGTCGGGATCGTACACCTTCATTTCGCGTGCGACGAGCCCGTGGACGGGATCGAGGGTGAGGCGGCGCACGGAAACTTCGAGCCCCTGCTTGCGGAATTGCTGCGCGAGGTACAAGCGCCACTTTCTGCTGAAACCGTGTTGATATCCATACCAACCCACTGCGGCGAGAAAGCCGAGCAGGACGGCGAGGAGACCAAAAAAGACGCGGCGCATGATGAAAGGATCGAGCGGCACTTGAACTCAGATGCCCCGTGACTGCAAGCAGCCCTTGGAGACCCGGGCAACTGCGCGAAACACCAGGGAGAGGACATGCGCAATAAACAGGACCTGCAAAAAGCGCGGCATGCGCTATGCTCATCTCACAACTCCGATGATCAAAGCCAATTGTCGGGAACGGTTTACCGCGGACGACTTCGAGTTTGTCGTCAAGACACTCGCTCGCAGCGACCGTGACTCGGTTACTCTCGTGGAACTACTCACGGATGCGGAAGCCCGGGATGCAATCCTGGACGATCCGCGCCTCTTCCAAACGGTGCTGGAGCACGGAGCTCCGCTGACTATTTCGCCACAGTTATATTTCTATATTTTAGTCAGACATGTCTTAAAACAGACAGGCCTGAACGATCGCGGAACGAGTGACTACGTCGCTTCCCTGCTCGAAAAATTTTCCCAGACCACCCAAATGCGTTCCCCGGCGGATGGACGGGACATGCCGATCCAGTATGTGAGTGACATGATGGTCGCGCTGCGGGACGCATCCCCACAGCAGACATTCCTCATCCGCGCTCACATGGGGAACTACGCCCTCTTCATCAGCGGGATCTTTCACGAGACGGTGGAGAGCCGGTCGCAGCGCGGCGCGCCGGATGTCTCATTCTACGAAGATATCGGGCGGAGCAGCTACCGGGCGGTCGCCCAGCATCGCGTCGCGAAATCATGCGAACTCACACGGATCTTCGAATCGCTCTCCTCGGGATTCCGCGACGTGCGCCTCGCGTTGAATCACCTTGCCGATTCCCTCCTGCACCTCGATGGGGGACCCACACCCGACCTCCTGCTTAGCTAACCAATGTCCGCCACCCTGTTCAGCGAGATCCAGAGGCTGTTCGAGAGGACGTACGCAGCCGTGGGCATCAATCTGGAAGATTGCCTGATCGGCCGGCAGCGCTGCGGTCAGCTCAGCCGTCTGGCTGGAGCCTATGCACGGGAACTGAGTGAACTGGCCCGCACCTTCCTGCGCAAGGCAGATGGCCAACTCTATGTGGGCATCTACTATTCGCAATGGCTCATCGAGCAGCTTGAGCAAAACGATCCGCGGCGCGGGTTGAGCGATGCCAATATCCAATCGCTCATCACCTTTGTTGAAGAGATCAATCACGCGCTCCACGCCGCGCTGCAGTTTCAGCGCGGAGTGCGGGAGATCGGCAGCGAAGACTTCGCGAGAAATCTCGAACTGCAGGCGCAGGTGGATACCTATCTCGTGCTGCTGCTCTTCGTGGCCTTCTTTCGCAAAAGCCAGAAAGTCTCGCGCACGGACCGCCGCTGGCTGCGTTTCCATCTCTTCTCGCGCCACGACGCCCATGCTTACACGGATCCCAACCTCCGCGGACGCTATCTCGAGACCAGCGAACTTGCCGGGCGCTACACCCGCTTCCTCGATGCGCTCAACGGCGCCAGGCGAGTGGACGAAATCCGTACCTTCCATGCGCTGGATTACGAAGCGAAGAAACGACACATCCTGGCATTGATGCCAAAAAGCGAGGAGCCAGCCGACCCGCAAGCGCCGTAGCCCGACAGCAACCAAACGCGCGAGCACGCGAAATAGCAGGACGAGAAATAGTTGATTTTTGGCGGCGAAGACTGGCAAAGGAGCCCGGGCTTGCAGCCCGGAGTGGATTGAGTCGCGCTGTAGGTTCGGTCTGATTTACTCGCAGCCCCATTTGGCGCTTCCGCCAATCACTGCGGGCTGCAAGCCCGCTCTCCTTTCGTCGGCGCTTCCTCAAGAGGAGTAACTCCTTCTGAGTGGCTTCGTCGGTCCTCAGGTCAGGAACATCGCCAGCATGGAGATCACCACGCGACGTACATGGCTGTTATGGCAACGTACCGGAGGGGGGTCCATCCGGGCGAAGCTAACATTTCCCTTTTCATCTCGTTCGCTGATTTCGTGGAGCCGGTATGCAGCGAGCGCCTTTCCAAAGATGGTTTGCCTCTTGCCGCCTTCCACGAACACCATCAGCCCGATGAACCCGACCACCGCGCTTCGCATCGCTGCCCTTTTTGGATTCTTTGGCGTCGCCCTTGGCGCTTTTGGCGCCCACAGCTTGAAGGACCTGCTCGCTTCGAACCAGACCACGGAAATCTGGCAAAAGGCGGTCCTGTATCATTTGGTCCATGCGGCTGTGATGTTCACTCTGGCCGGCGCGGCACGAGGCCGGACGGCGGCCGGACCATTCCTCTGCTTCGCCATCGGCGTCGTCATTTTCAGCGGCAGCCTGTACGCCCTCGCGGTGACGAATATACGCTGGCTCGGAGCGATTACACCCCTCGGCGGGCTTTCTCTTCTCGGCGGTTGGCTCTGGATCGCCGTCCGCGGTCTTCCGTCTTCATAGAGCGGTAGTACGATCCCGCACAGAGCTGCCTCCGTTGGACTTACCACAGGACCGGCCTGAATTGTTACGATTTGGCGCAAAATCAATCCGCCCTTGATCGATTCCCCCCACCCTCTAAAGCTCCGGCTTTCAATGTCGGGCAATCACTTGGACCAGAAGGGCAAGCGGATCTTGAAGGTCGCAGCCTGGTGCTTCGCCATCGGCTGGGCCACCTACTTTGCCGTCCTGCTTTTCATCTATCACATCTTTGCCCCGAGCATTGTGATGCCGGATGCCGCATCGGCCTTGTCGAGCGATGAACAAACCGTCGTTCTCGCGCAAGCGGCCCTCACGAAAGCAGGCGAAGATCCGGCCGGCTTCGTCGTCCGCGCAAACCCGGAAGGATCGGCCGTCACCCGGTCAACGGCAAAGCAGGTCGAAGCTGTGGTTGATTTCAAATCCACCCGCGCCGATCTGCGCGTATTCAGGGTGACGCTGACCCGTGACGGCAAAGACGTGATCTGCCGGGTCGTGCAGTACTGACCCGCCCTCTTCCTCATCATCGTTATCTTTATCTTCATCCCTTCATCTTTCCCGACGGAGAAAGTTAAGGACTTAAAAGCTTAACAAAAATGCTGTGCCAAAAAGTCGCCCTTCTTTCGCACATTCACGCTTGGCAGAGTCCGCCTGCCTCTGAACACTCTGCGCCCTATGAGATTTGCCAATCAAGTTGCCATTGTTACCGGCGCCGGCCGGGGCATCGGACACGCCATCGCCCTTCGGCTCGCCAGCGAAGGATGCCGTGTCGCAGCGGTTTCGCGCACGGAGAACAACGCCATTCGCACCGCCGATGAAATCAATGCGCAGTACGCCGGCCTTTCCAAGGCGTACGCCGTCGACGTCGCCAATCACGGCGCGGTGAAAAAGCTCGTCGAACAGATTCTGGCGGATTTCTCGCGCGTCGACATCCTGGTGAACAATGCCGGCCTGACCCGCGACAATCTCTCGATGCGGATTTCCGAAGAGGATTGGGATCTGGTGGTCGATACAAACCTGAAAGGCGCCTTCAACTGCATCCAGGCCGTCCTTCGCACGATGATCAAGCAGCGGTCCGGAAAGATCATCAACATCTCTTCGGTGGCCGGTTTGATGGGCAATGCGGGCCAGGCAAATTACGCCGCATCAAAAGCCGGCCTTCTCGGTCTCACCAAGACGATTGCCCGGGAACTTTCCAGCCGATCAATCACCTGCAATGCGGTCGCCCCAGGTTTCATCACGACGGACATGACCGACACTCTTCCGGAGCAGGTGAAGACCGCCGTCCTGTCGCAGATCCCGCTCGGCAAGTTTGGTGAAACAGAGGACATCGCGAGCGCCGTCGCCTTTCTTGCGAGCAACGAAGCGAAGTACATCACCGGCCAATGTCTCACGGTGGATGGCGGCATGGTGATGTAAGAAAGCTCCTCAAAAAGTGCGCCCGCCGAAAAAAGCCGACCCGGAAAGCGGACCGGCGGGCCGGGATGCGATTCCGACTGAAAATGCTCCTCTATCTCCTGAGACACGCCGACGCGGAAACTCACGCCCAGAGCGATGAGGTTCGGGAATTGACCAGCAAGGGCCGCGAGCAGGCGCGCAAGGTCGCGCGTTTCCTCGAGGCCCATGAGTTGCATCTTTCCCTGGTTTTGAGCAGCCCGGTGCGGCGAGCTCACGATACCGCCCAGGCGGTCGCCGAACAGATGCGCTCGGAACTTTTGATCACTCCCTGGCTGGCTTGCGGGATGCGGCCGGAAAGCGCACTGGAGGAACTGAAAGCCTACCGCAGCCAGACGAGTGTGATGCTCGTCGGCCATGAGCCGGATTTTTCCCAACTCGCCGCTCACCTCCTGGGATTACCCAGCAATTCCCAATTTCACGTTCGCAAAGCTTCCCTCTCCCTCATCGATCTGCCTGCCCTTCGAGGCGGGACTGGTTCCCTTGAATTCTCGATCCCATGCAAACTGATGTAACGCCTTCCGCTCCGACGGTCATTCGCAGTTCCACACTCGTCGCCGACGCCACCCGTTTTATTCTGGAGCAGGCTCATGCCGCCATTGCCAGCCGGGGCCTTTTCCGGATCGCGCTAGCCGGTGGTTCGACTCCGCGCGACGTCTACGCGGAGTTGGCCAAATCCGGTCAGGATCTGCCCTGGCAGAAAGTGCAGATCACCTTCGGAGACGAACGCTGCGTTCCTCCCGATCACGCGGATAGCAACTACCGCATGGCCAAAGAGAGCCTGCTCGATCACGTCGCGATTCCCGGCGGCAATGTCTTCCGCATTCGGGGTGAAATCGCGCCGGAGGACGCCGCCCGCGAGTGTGAAGGGCAGTTGGCTGCTTTCGCCGCGAGGCTCGGTGAACCGCGCTATGTGCACGATCTGACGTTGCTCGGCATCGGCGAGGACGGCCATACCGCGTCGCTCTTCCCGGGCTCGCCTGCCCTGGATGAGACCCAACGCAACGTGATTCCCACCATCGGCCCAAAGCCACCACCACAGCGCGTCACGTTCACCTTCCCGCTTCTCAACGCGTCACGGCAGGTTTGCTTCATGACGAAGACCAAAGGGAAGGAAGAAGTCATCGAGGGGGCGCTGCGCGGGGATCAGCAGTATCCGTCCGCCCGGGTAAAGCCGGTAAATGGTACGGTAACTTGGTTTATCGGTGTGTAATCAGGTCATTCCGGATCTGCTGACGCGTGCCCTCGTGGCAGGGCACGCTCGATCGGACGCGCGTCAAAGCACCGCTTACCGATGAGGCAGTGCCACGAAAAACCAGATGATCATAATGGCGCCGATGATCAACTTTCCCACGATGCCGGCGCCAGTCCCAAGCAGAGAACCCCACGTCGTCTTTGTGGCCGGCAACAGGTCCTTGCCTCCTAAAAGCTCTCCCAGCATCACGCCGACGAGCGGGCCGACGAATACACCGATCACTCCGAAAAAAAGGCCCACGATTGCGCCGATCGTCCCACCGATCGCCCCCCATTTCGTCGCTCCAAACCATTTCGCACCGATCGTTCCGCTCATCAGTTCCACGCCGTAGGAAATGATCGTCAACACGGCGAGCCAGACGATCGCCGTCCAGCTCACGCTTTGTTCAGGGCCGAGAAGCAGATGATGCAGCACGACAGCGGCAAAAATGATCGTCGTTCCGGGGAGCATCGGAAGCAAGGTCGCTCCGAGTCCGAAGAACATCAGGATCATCGTGAGCGTCCACCAGAGATAATGCATGGAGTAATTGCGGATTTCAGATTTGTGGATCGCGGATACTGACCCGCCCCACGCAATCTACCTAACGTGGCGCGCCGTGTTCGGCAAACCTTCACGGTCCGCAATGCGCAATTTGAAATCCGCATTGCCCTCCCTTCCTGCCTTCCCTACACACGACGTCTGGAAATCCTTAAACCCTCAACTTTTAACTCCCAAATCCCATGCCCCTTTCCGCTGGCACCAAAGCTCCCGATTTCTCCCTGAAGACCAAAACCTCCGAAGGGCTCCGCGACGTCAAATTGAGCGAGCACGTCGGTAAGAAGAACATCGTCCTTCTCTTTTTTCCGGCCGCTTTCACGGGCGTCTGCACGCAGGAGTTCTGCGACATCACCGCAGGCGTGAAGAGTTATCAGGATCTCGACGCGGAAGTCATCGGCATCAGCGTCGATTCGCCGTTTGCCCAGGAAGCATGGGCGCAGAAAGAGAAAATCGGCATCACGCTGGCCAGTGACCTGAATAAGAATGTCACCAAAGCCTATGACGTCCTGCTCGAAGACCTCGCCGGCATCGGCTCGGCTGCAAAGCGCGCCGCATTCGTCATCGATAAGAGTGGCACCATCCAGTACAGCGAAGCAACGCCAACCCCGAAGGAGTTGCCGAACTTCGACGCCGTAAAGGCGAAGCTCGCGGAACTGAAGTAACCAGTCTGCGAAGGCAGCACATTTCTGACGCGGCGCAGCTCCGGGCTGCGCCGCTTTTTTTTGTGTATTCGTATATGTGGGAGTCGTAACTGCGTTTGACTTTCAGATTGCTCCTTTCTCCCGTCTTCGGCACAACTCATCTTCCTTTATCTGCCCTCAAACGCAGATATTCCCTCACATCCGAACCGAACCATTACTTATGCGTATTCAACTCATCGGACTTTCCCTTGCCCTCCTTTCCGCATCGGCCTTTGCCGCCGATAAGGAAATCACCGTCGAGGCGGGTGGAAAACCGGCCCTGAAACTGAGCGTTCCCGCGGAAGCGGAAGTTGCCGCGAAGGGTGACGAAACGACGATCAAGACCCCAAGCCTGCGGATCTATCTCTGGCACGTTAAATCAGCCAAGACGGTTGCCGATGCGGAAGCGCACGTGAACGACATCATCAAGAGTGAGTTCGTGAACTATAAGATCGGCGAGACCAAGAGCATCAAGGTGGGTGGACACGAAGCCAAGCACATCACCGGCAAGGGCGAAGAGGCAGATGACAATGATCCCGGCACCGCTGACGTGGTCATCTTTACCGAAGGCAAGAATGTCTTTGCCGCCTGCGTGCATGGCGAAAAAGACGAAGCATCCAAAGAGCGCCCAGGTCTGATGAAAGTCCTCGAGTCCGCAAAGGGACTCTAATTGAGCAAGGCTCGGCACTTGGTGAATTCAGGCCCGTCACGAAAAGTAGACGGGCCTTTCAAGTTTCACATTCGGAAGCGGAAGCCGCTGCACCATTGAGTTTTTCGTGCAGTTGGCCGACCAGCTTCTCCAACTCGCGGACACGGCGAACCATCTCCGGCAATTGCTGCATGGCTGCCCACTGTTTCTTCGTTTGTCTGTCGGGCATGGCCGGCAGGCCAAGTACCGTACCGCGTGCGGGGATATCGCGCATCACCCCCGATTTCGCGCCAACCGTGGCCTGATCGCCGAGGTGCAGGTGCCCGGCGATTCCGGATTGCGAGGCGATGACGGCATAATCGCCGACCTGGGTACTGCCGGCAAAGCCCACCTGTCCCATAATCAGGCAGTGATTCCCAATGACCACGTTGTGCGCAATGTGTACAAGGTTATCGATCTTCGTTCCCGCACCAATTACAGTGGAGCCTAAAGCACCGCGATCGATGGCAGCGTTAGCCCCGATTTCCACATCGTTGTGGATGACTACGTTGCCGACCTGCAACACCTTGCGGTGGGCTCCGCTGTCGAAGACATAGCCATACCCGTCGGAGCCAATCACCGTTCCCGCGTGGATCACGACGCGATCGGCGATCATGGTTTGAGAGTTAAGGACTACATTCGGAAAAAGACGCACGTCCTCTCCGAGGCGTGAATCCTTCCGCACATGATTGCCTCCCATCAAGACGGAGCGCGGCCCGATCACGACACGTTCTCCGATTACGCAGTGTGGCCCGATGTGTGCACTCGCATCCACCTGAGCGGACGGAGCAATCGTCGCGCTTGGATGCACGCCAGCCGCAAAATCGTCCGCCGGAAAGAAAAGAGGTAATACCTTGGCGAAGGCGATCCGCGCATTTCGCACACGGATCACAACCTTGCTTGCCGAAGTAAATGGACCGGAAACGAGAATCGCCGTGGCGTCGCCTGCCTCGGCGGCCAGAAATTGAGGTTCCTTCTCGGCAAAGGTGAGATCTCCCTTCCGGGAGTTGTGAATCGCGGCGAGCCCTGTCAACGGGGCATTTCCGTCGCCAATCACCTCACCTTGAACGATCCTGGCAATTTCAGCCGCGGCAAAAGAGAGAGATGGAAGAGAAATAAAACAAAGCAGTTTGAGGTTATTCCATGCGCGGAGGAGCGGCGCATGTCGCGAAAGTCGTCAGCTCGATGCAGCCGCCGGCGCACCCTCACCCTCAATCCGGTGTAAGGAGACCATGCGTTGTGTTTCCACGTCCCAAACCTTTAGCCGCAGGCATCGAAGAATCTCGAGGGGGTGAAGAGAGGTGACTTTCGCCATTTGCAACTCCGGGATTTCGCGAAAGACCTGCGGGAGCCGATAGAACGGGATGCGGGCATTGAGGTGATGAATATGGTGGTACCCGATATTGGCCGTGAACCAGGCCATGATCCGGCTTGTCACCATGAAACTCGATGACTCGATTGCCGCTTTGTTGTAAGTCCAGCCGGCTTTGTCGGCGAAGCAGACATCCGGGAAATTGTGCTGCGCGTAAAAAAGATAGGTCCCGATCGCGTACAAGATGAAATGAGGAACGGTCTGGGTGAGCAGAAGGCTCTGCCATCCCCAGAAGTGCACGAGCACGGTGCCAATTGCTCCGTGAATCAGCAAAGCGATCAAACCATCGTAGTGCTTTTTAGGCTCGCTCAAGAACGGGATGAGACACATCCCAATCACGAACACGAAGAGATAGCCAAAGAGAATGGTCAGTGGGTGCCGGGTAAAGAGATACTTCAAACGCGCAACTCGCGGTGACTTGAGGTATTGGCTCTTCGTCATAATCGGAAACGAACCAATGTGCGACCCACGAAGCTTCGAATTGTGATTGTGATGGTGGTTGTGAGAACTGCGCCAGATGCTGCTCGGACTCAAGGCAAGGATCCCAAAAACCCGCATGAGCTTCTCCGCAAGGCGCGACCGGGGGAGGATGGCGTGGTGTTGTTGATCGTGGTAAATCACGAAAAACCTCAGGAGCAACAGCCCGCTGAGAATGCTGCACACCACCTTTCCCGTGAGGTTGAAATTCCAGTGGGTCCCCGCCAACGCTGCGAGCGTGAGAACTGCCGTCGAAAGAATGTGCCACCAGCTTTCGGCTGTCGAATCACTCGCGTATGGTTTGGTGGCGAGGATTAATTCCGGGCCGCTTCTCAGTTTCGGGTTCAAGAACCGCGAGTGTAATTCTGGAAAGACACTTTGTCGAAAAAAAGGGCCGAAAATCTCCACCATTTACCAACGTCGTCGAATATTCTGCGCATCACATCTGCCAGAAGTATCTCTGGCACCGAGACTTCGCTGAACCGGCGACTTCCCAAATCGGAACACCCCATTGCTGCAGGCAATCTTCCGGAGTGAAGAAATCGCGGTTCTGAAGCCTGCCAAAAACGCATCGAACTCGATTGTGCCACATTAGCGGACTGATTGGTTACGACCATCCGACTTCGTGGAATCTCATTTTCTCATCTCATCATTTGCGGATAGCTTGTCGTTCCGCTGACGCAAAAGTCCTTCGTGGCGGGCCTGCGCGAATCAGGAAATTAGGAAGCGGGAGCTGGCGGAACTTGCGCGGGTTTGGGTTTCGAAGGCGCCGGATATCTGCGATGTTCCGCTACGCGCTTTTCAATCTCTGCAACCATTTCTTCCGTGATGGCTTGCGGGTTTCGGAAAAGCTGCCAGACGAAACCTTCCGACGAAGCACTCCGTGCTGGCAGCCCGGCGATATACCGAAAGCGGTCCTTCGGACCAGGATGCGTGTCATCCTCGGTAGTGGGGCGATTCATCGCCTTCTGAAAAGCATGCTCTTCCTGGCCGGGTTCAAAGGCCGGAAGATGGTAAAGATTCCGTAGGGGGCGAGCACCTTCAATGGCTTCCTTGATCTCCCGGTTTGCCCGTTGATCGAAAGCCACACTGCGGCGGATAACATGCGACAATCCACCTTCAAACGCCGCCGCCCCGTAAAGCTGCGCCGCCACGCGATCTGCCAGCACCTCTTGTAAGCGGGTAGCTCCGCAACTAATGCGCCGGAAGATGAAGTGATAAGTCCGAAGAAAGTGAAAGGCGACGTTCAAGGCTGTCGCCTGCCCCGCGGAGCACATGGCTAAATAGAATTTCACCATATCGTTCTGCACACGCAGGGCTACGTCACCACCCGCGGTATCGCGATGCGAAAAGTGCCCATACTCGTGCGCCAGCACACAGCGAAAATCCTCCTGACGGAACTCCGGAAGCAGCGCTGTACCGAGTACCAAAACACGTTTCGCGCGATTCCTGATCTTTTCCAGCCACGAGCCGCGCTCGTAAACACAAAGATCGGTTCCACCAGTCACGCGGATCTCGTCCACCGGACGAGTATGCAATTCCGCAGCCACTTCCTCAGTCACTCGCCAAAGCTCCTCCGCTTCGGCACGCTCAAGAGGCCGGCCCGGAGCGGCATTCGGGATGCGGATGAATAACGATCGAACCATCGACCAGATGGTCATCAAGGAACCGATCACAAGCAGGACGACGAGTTTGATCGGAATCTGACCAATGAGAAGGCAGAGATAAAGCACTCCGCCGCATATCGCGATGACAAGCAACAGGACAATCGGAAGCGAGATATAGTAATAAATCCCAGCCAGATTGAGGAGCCACCGATAAACAGAGCGCAGACCCTGCTCACCCGCCGTCACTCGCGCAGTAGCGGAAGTTTTTTCAATCTGCCGCAGGGTCATCTTCGAAAGTGCAAAACCGAGGCCGCACAAAAGCACGATCCCCGCCGCCCAGCCACCGACCGTCCACCCGGCAATGGAAAGATACTGGGAGGTCTTCGCACGAGAGCCGACCCCGCTATTGAGAAAGCGCTGTACTTCTGCCTGGTCCAATCCCAGCTCTCCCGCTTTGAGGATTTCCTTCCTGGCCTGCATCCAATGCTCCTGCCGGACGGCCTGCAGTGCGGAAAAATAGTGGGTCTGCATCACCTCGGGAAACAGTTGCCGCAACTCGGCAACCCCATTACGAAACGCCTCGGCCTTGTGCAATTGCAGAGCGAGGCCGGTGAAAAGAACGAGGTTCCCTTCGTCCTTCCCATCCGGCAGCGGGATCGCTTCTTCCAGCAGGGAATAAGCGCGCAACTGCTCTTCCAAAGCAGCCTTCCCATCCGCCACAAGAATGATGGCCAGACTGGAAAGATTTTCCGACGAGCGGCGGAGCGCCACGGCTTTTTCACCGTGCGGAATCCCCTCCGCCTTCTGGCCGGTTTCCGCCAGTGCAATCCCAAGCCGGCGCTGTGCGACGTCAAATTCCGGCACCGATTTACACACGGGCTCCAAAAGCTGGATCGTCTCGCGGAAGTCCCCTTTATCCATGGCAATCCGCGCCGCACGGAACGGCTCCACCATCGCCGCGTTCATTCGGGCGAGTTCCACCTCGATCTTTCCTTCCTTCACCATATCTCGCCCAGACTCCGTCGAGCCGAGCGCAGTCGACCACGCAAAGAGCGCCACCAGCATCACCATACGGAACACGTGCATCATAAAAGCCGGTCGATAAAACCGAAGCTCGAGCCGGTCAAGTAAAGACGCGACCGAGGAGCATGATTTCACAGCCGCTCACGCCGACACCAGCGCCTTCAGGCTCGACTGTGACAACGCGCCCCGGATCGCTTCGATATCTTCTCGCGAAAGATTGTAATCGGGTAACATCATCTCGGGTTCCTCCTCCATGAATTGCCGGAGCACAGCGAGAAAGACTCCGAGTTGCTGTTCCTCTGGCACCTCTACCTCTTCCGGAAATTCCGCATCCAAGATCCGCGCCGTATCCTCGGAGGCATCGCTCAGTTCCTCCGCCCAACGCATTACCGTGTCCTCCGGCGAACCGTCAAAGCGTTGACCGACCAGTCGGAGAATTTCCGCGCGTCCCGGCACGTTAAGAAGAAGCGCGAGAAAGAATCGATGCTCAGCATCCCCCACAGAGCCACGTAGCGCTACGATCGCATCACGTCGAACGATTCCTTCCAGCGTCGGCTCTACGTAATCCGCGAGGCTGCCGTGTTTCGCCGCGAACACGTCCCACACCTCCTCCCACTCCCCGATATTGACGAGGTGCGTCATGCAATTCTGCAAAATGAAAAAGCCACGCTCGAAATCGAGATCCGCCACCATCTTTCCAACGAGCTCCGCATATTCAGGACTCTCCGTCTTTTCGAGTACGTCGAGCAATTGCTTCCGTCGCGTGGTCAGCGCGTCGCTGTAGAAGGGATCGACCGCGAGATGCGGCGGCAGATAGGTGAACTGCGGCCCTGTGCCAGGATCAGTATGCGTCCGTATGACAACCGTGAGGGATGGAGTATCGAGATGGAATAGCGCATGGATGCAGCCAGTGCCCGAGATAATCGGCACCGTCACCCCTGTTTCCAGAAGCTGCGTGTCCTTGATCCGAAGCTGGCCAACGCGAAGATGAGCGGAAATCGCCAGCGGCTCGGCGAATTCGAAATGCGAATGGATGCTCGATCCCTCGAGCACATGGAAGGCGCCCGAGAATTTGTGCTGATGAATATCCGTCGTGCCCTCCAGCCAGAAGAGGATTTGGATGTAAAAACGCGGGTTATCGTAAACGATGAGTTCCGGCTGACCGAAGCCGGACTGGCTTTGAAACGGCTGCTCATCGTCGAGGAGGAAATGCCGGATCAACTCCGCCGTATCGACATGCTGGGCGGGCGGCTGCTCCTCGAGAGCGGACTGGGCGATTCCAGGAAACTTTGCGAGCGAGAAGTTTTCCTGCTTCCACCGATCCAGGACGGTTCGGCCGAGTTCGGTGAAAAATGGTTCCATCGCGGGAGTTTCCAGAAACTCCCGCGCCGGAACAAGGATCATCGAAGGCCGATCACCTACTCGGACTTCGCCCAGGCAAGGCCGTCCGCGTTCTTTCCGACCTCGATGAGGTTCGATACCTTCCAGTCCTTCAGATCGATAACGGCGATCTTGGCACTGGCATCACAGGAAACGTAAGCAACCGCGCCATCGGGACGGATGAGGATTTCCTGCGGGGCGCGCGGCACTTCGAGCGAACGGACGACTTTCATCGTCTGCAAATCGATGACTGCCACGTCGTTCAGGCCGACGCAGACCAACAGGTAGCGCCCGTCCGGCGTGGGCGCGGTACCATAGCCGAAATCACTCAATGGAACCCAGTGCGCAATTTGGTTTGTCGCGGTATCGATGACCGCAAGCTGCGGCTTGGTTTGGTCTGAGGTGAATGCCCAGTGATCGTCCGGGGACAGGGAGATGCGCTGCGTTTTGCCCGAAATCGGGATCTTGGTGAGGAGCTTCCGGTTTTCCAGGTCGAGCACTGAAACAGTCCCGGAAGCGACGTTCGCCGTGTAACCGCGTTTGCCATCCTTCGTCACCGCCAGCATATGCGACTCCGTCTCACCGGTGGGAATGTTACCAACAACCTTGAGGGTCACCGGATCAATGACCGCGACGGAATTCTCCAGCTCGGTTGTGACATAGAGCAGACCGGTTTTGGCACAATTGATCGCACAGTGAGGGCGTACGCCTTTTCCAAAATCAATGGTGTCGACGATCTGGCGTTTGGCCAGGTCCACCACGCGAATGAGCTGGCCGTCCGTGCCGGGTTTGCCGACGCCGGAGTCGCCATAGATTGGAATATAAGCACGCTTTCCATCCGTGGACGCGGCGAGTTCATGCCCGGTTACTCCTTCTTCCGGAATCGTCGCAATCTGCTTATTTTCCGAGGGATCGACAAGGGACAGGGTGCGATCCGTTTTGTTCGCCACGAGCAGCAAGGGAGCGCTTTCGGCAAGGGCCGAATGAACCCCTCCGGCAAGCGTCGCAATCCCCGCGGCAAGAATAACGAATAGACGAATCTTGCTCGGGCAGTGACTCCGGGAACGGCCTAAAGATGAGGAAAATGAGGAGTGCGGCAGCGTTTTCATAGTAGGTCGCGGGAGAATGGGGATATGCAAGGTGCAATGGATGAACCGTCAGGCCGGGCAGGCATTAGGGAATGCCTTATGCTGCATGCTTCGTGCTCGCCCTTTCTCTCGTACTCGCCTACACCTGCCACCTGCCAATAGCACCCGCCTGATTTACAGCCGCCCCCACCCGATCGCGTATCGCACTCTTTCCAGTTATGTCCGAACTTTCCCAACATACCATGGTTCCTCCGCCCCCGCCCTCGACGCCGGACCCGGTAAAAGTCGGGTTCGCCACACAATGGATTCCCGATATCATCAGCCAGGGGGTGGGCGATTTCACCAACATGATTGTTTCGGGCCACGGCCAAAAAGCCTTCGCCGACGCCTGGAATCAACTGTGCGAACTGAATCTGCCCGCGGAATCGCGGCTTCCGGCAACGGGCATCGAAATCGAACACTTTACAGAAGCGTCGCGGCTCATCGTGGCCGTCCGATTCCTTCCGGCAAACCTGCCGGAGGAACCGATGTTCGGCGTGATTGTCATCGGCCCATGCAATGATCCCCGCTTAAGTGAGGAAACTAGGCAATCACTGCTCCACCGTTACTTCATCCTTTTCCGCGGCGCAGAGGGCACTTTCGTCGAGGAGTGGACGATGGATCCGCCACTCCCCTATGGGACCGGTCCGAAGCCGGATCAGCATGCATTTATCGAGTGGGTGCTCGATCTCGCTGTACGTAGCAACCCAGATCGGAACGCCGTCCCTCCACCGAATCCCGAGGAGGACGTTGCCGCCGCAATCGAACGGGCGCGAAGCGAACTGCCGGGAGTCGTGCGGCGCTTTGTTGCCGGAGAACTCCAGGAATTCTCCGTGAAGGTCGCCATCAAGGATGGAGAAATCACCGAACATTTCTGGCTGGCACAGACCACGTTTGACAACGGTTATCTCTGCGGCGTCATCGACTCCAATCCGGAAAGCGTTTCGAACATCCAGCGCGGCGACAGTATCAGGGCCTCTGGCGAACACATCGTCGACTGGATGTACGTCATGGACGGCCACGCCTATGGCAACTACACCAAGCGCCTCCTGCAACCCCGGGCGCCTTCGATGGAGACAGAGGCGGTTCCCGGTTAAAATAAGTTAAGACGCACGGTTCGGAGGGAATCGGCATTGACCGGTGTACCATCTGCCGCTACATGGGCCAACACCCCATCTTTCGGCTATGAAACTACTGGTCTCAAACACGCGTAAGCTTTTCCTTCCCACTGTCACCGCGACTACGTTGCTTTTGGCGGGGTCACTCCTCGCGCAGAGCACAACCGGGACGGGTACTGGCACTGGTACGGGGACGGGGACAGATACCGGAACTGGCACGGGCACTACCACTGGAACCGGTACAGGGACGGGTACTGGGACCGGGACCGGAACTGGAACTGGAACCACCACGACGACAAACACTACGACCGTCATCGTTGACCCGTACAAAGTGATCGCAACTCCGAACACCAGCACGGGTTACAAGTCGTTTAATTCGAATACGACCGGCACCGACAATACGTCGGACGGCTACAACACTCTGTTCAGTAACACCACAGGGAGCCGGAATACGGCAAGCGGCAGCCAAAGCCTCTTTGCGAATGTTACTGGTTCCGATAACACTGCGCTCGGTTATGGTGCATTGGCCGCAATGGTTTCCGGAGCCCAAAACACCGCAGCCGGAGGGTTCTCCCTCACCAAGAATTCCGACGGCAGCAGCAATAGCGCCTTTGGTTATGGCGCGCTGTACCAGAACGCGTCGGGTAGCGAAAATATCGCGATCGGGAATTTTGCGGGATATTTCAACCTGGGCTCCGGCAATATCCTCATCGGTAACATGGGAGAGGGCAACAAGAACGAAAACGACACCATTCGCATTGGCACGCCAGGCACCCAGACGTCCATCTTTGTCGCCGGGATCCATGGTGTCACAAGTGCCACCGGCACGGCGGTATTAGTCGACAAAAATGGGCAACTTGCCACGCAAACCTCTTCCCGTCGTTTCAAGACGGATGTCGAAGACATGGGAGCCGCCAGCGAAGTGCTCCTGAGTCTGCAGCCGGTCTGCTTCCATTATAAGCCGGAGATCGATCCTGAAAAAGTCCCTCAGTTCGGGCTCATCGCCGAAGACGTGGCCAAAGTGGATCCGAATCTCATTGTCCGCGACAATGACGGGCAACCCTACTCGGTTCGCTACGAAGCGGTGAATGCCATGCTGCTGAATGAGTTTCTCAAGCAGCATCACAAGATGGATGAACAGTCATCCACCATCGCGGCACAGGAAAAGACGATGAAGAGCCAGGAAACAGAACTCGAAGAGCAGAAGGCTACGATCACGAAACTGCAAAAGCAGCTCGAGGCAATTTCCAGCCAGATCGGCGATCTTCAGGCGCAGATGAAAAAGGCGGGCGGAAACTAAAGAATTGCGGATTGCGGATTTTGAAACGCGCATCGTAACGGTGCCCCATCCGTCCCCTTGGTCTCATTGACGGAGGCCCCCCTATATCATCGGCCGATAACATCCGACTAAGTCACGCAGACGCTCTGTAATCTGCCCCAGCGAGCAATGCTCGACTGTCTCGACGAGTTGGGTAAAAACATTACCGCCGCTTTCCACAATATCGGAAAGCCTGTTCAGTGCGCGGCCAGATTCGCGGGCGTGGCGACGTTTGAACTTTTGCAGACGGTCGATCTGAAGTTGCTTTCGGCGCCGAGGGGTGCGGACGACTTTCGGCTCGGGTAATTCACCTACCGGATACCGATTCAGCCCGATGATCGGCCTTGTTCCATCGGAAATCTGCCGTTCGTAACGGTGAGCGGAAGCCTGGATCTGGCTTCGTTGATACCGGTGTTCGATTGCCGGGAAAACTCCCCCAAGCCGCTCGATTTCCTGAAATTCATCGAGAATCCCCTTCTCCACAGCGCGCTCGAGAATTCGCATGCCCGGCGAGCCCGCGAAGATGTTGGTCATGCCGCGAAACAATCCGCTTTCCTCGAGCAGGATCGCCTGAGCGTGCGCGGCAAGGCGGACGTATTCTTCACCGGGGGTCGTGAACGGTTCATCGGCACTGTTGCTATGGCAGGAGTTTGTCGCGTTGATATAGGCGAGCATTAGTTCGATCGCCGTGCGCGTGAGATTATTTTGAAACTCCTGCGCGATGAGCGAGCGTCCACTCGTCTGCGTGTGGAGCTTCAAGTGCTGCGCCCGTTCCGATGCGCCAAAGACGTCGCGCATTCCCACGGCCCATAGTTTCCGGCAAACCCGCGCGAGCACGAGATATTCAACGTCCAGCCCGCAATCCAGAAAGAAGGAGAGGCGTGGGCCGAAATCATTCACATCGAGGCCGCGTTGCCGGAAAAGTTCCACATAAGCAAAACCATTTGAGAGCGTGAATGCGGCCTGCTGAACAGGCGTGGCCCCCGCTTCCGCGATATGATATCCGCTGACCGAGATCGGATACCACCGCGGCATGTGCGCCGTCGTGTATTCCACCATATCCGTGAGCAAACGAAGGGAGGCATCCAGGGGAAAGATCATCTCATTCTGCGCCTGTACCTCTTTTAGGATATCCGCCTGCACCGTCCCGCGAAGCTTGGCCACGACACCTGGACCAAATCGGCGCCGCGCCGCCGCCACATACATGGCAAGGATGATCGGCGCCGGACCATTGATCGTCATGGAAACGGAATGCTTTCCATCACCCAAAGTAAAACCGTCATAGAGCCGCTCCATGTCATCGATGGTATCGACCGCCACCCCGCCCTCTCCGATCTTACCGAAGACTCCGTCGGCATCGCTATCGAGGCCATAAAGCGTGGGCCCATCGAAAGCCGTGCTCAGGCGGGCGCTGCGCTGATGTTGGGTCAGAAAGTGGAAGCGCGCATTCGTATCTTCGACTAAGCCAAGCCCGGCAAAAAGGCGCGTCGGCTCTTCACCCACGTGCTTCGCAGACCCCGATTGCCCCGAACGCGAGCGATAGATTTCCCGATAGACGCCATTCACAAAGGGAAATTCTCCGGGCAATCCCTCCCCAAAAAGGTACCGGGCAATTTCACCGGGTTCATCGTTCTGCGGCAGAGCGAGCGCCGGAAGAGCAAGTCCCGTCGGGGTGCGAATATCACCCGTGCTTTCCCAAACGGACTTCAACCGGGAACAAAGCTCGGCGGCAAATATGTCATCTTTCCGCGCCCTCTGGACCTGGTCCTCCACAAAGCGCCCATACGCTTCGACGGCTCCGCAGACTCGAGCGAGCGCGCTCATGTTTTCAATTCCTCCATCAAACGATCCACTCCGGCGTCACGATGGCGGGAGGCGGTCGTGGCGATGATCTTCGCCGGATGCGGTTCCGCAGAAAGACGCTGCTCCACCTCGGCGATCGCGGCTTTGGCTCCAGCGGCATCCGCCTTGTTCACCACCACCACATCGGCAGCCCCAAGCATGGCGATCTTTTGCAACTGCAGGCGGCTGCCGTATTCGGGGCTCAGCACAAAGACAGTCTTGTCCACAAGACTAGCGCGAAACGGCATCGCCTCCTGGCCAACCCCAACCGTTTCGACAAGCACCAATCCAAAATCTCCACGCTTCATGGCGGCCAGCCAGTCCTTCGTCTCTGGAGCCAGACCTCCGGCACGGCCTCGGGATGCAAGGCTGCGCATAAAAACACGATCGTCCTGACTGTAAATCATCGCCGCGCGATCGCCCAGTAACGCCCCCTTCCCGACGATGCTCGGGTCGTGGGAAAGAATGGCGATTCGCATTCGCGGAGCCGTTTTAAGAAAACGCAGGACGAGTTCGTCGATGAGCGTGGTCTTCCCCGCGCCTCCTGGTCCGGTGACGCCGATGCATCGCGCACAATTTCCATTCTTCAGATCACGCCGAAGGCTCAAAGGCCCGCCGTCTGGCGCCCCGGATCGGGGCCTTCCAAACGTCTTCCGCACATAGCCGACCATTTCCTCCAATGGCGTTCCGGCGAAGAAAATGCGATCGACTCCCGCGCGGCACATTTTTGCGGCGTCCGCCGCCGTGATGGTGCCACCGCCCCCTCCGAAGACTCCGATCTGCGAGGCACGCTGCTTTTTCAGCAGGGCCAGTACTTCGGAAAAGAATTCGACGTGCCCGCCATTATAACTCGAAATACCGATGGCGCGGACGTCTTCCTGCACGGCCGCACGCACGATGTCGCGCGCGGACCGGTTGTAGCCCAGATAGACGACTTCGACTCCGTGCCGGATGAGTTCAAGATTGATCGTGTTAATGGCACTGTCGTGTCCATCACAGATCGGAACAGCAGTCAGAATGCGAATGGGCGCGGGCATAACGCGGGCCCTGATGGCCTGAAATCTCGCCTTTAAGTTAGTCCTCCTTTTCCGCGCTGTCACATTCGCGTATTTTACGGGATGGTCCCCCATGACTTCACCGGAAAGGTCGCACTCGTCACCGGCAGCTCTCGCGGCATTGGCGCCGGCATCATCACCGCCTTGGGCAAACGCGGCGCACAGTGTCTCGTGAACTACGTGGACGATCCCTCGGGACAGAATCACGCGGATGCCGAAGCCGTGGCGAGCGCCGTTCCTGGCGCGCGGGCATACCGTTGCGACGTCGGCTCGGCAAGTGAAGTTCAGGCCATGATGGAACAGATTCGCAGAGATTGCGGCGGGCTCGATCTGCTGGTGAACAATGCCGGGATTCTTCGCGATCGAACCGTTGGAAAAATGACGGAAGAAGAATGGAATACCGTCTTGCAGGTGAATCTCACCGGGGCCTTCCACTGCGTGCAAGCCGCCTTGCCACTGCTTCGCGAAGGCGGACGCATCGTGAATATCTCTTCAGTCAGCGGATGGCTTGGCTTTTTTGGCCAGGCAAACTACGCAGCGAGCAAAGCCGGACTCGCGGCCTTCACAAAAGTAGCGGCGCGAGAACTGGCCCGGCGCGGCATTACCGCGAATGCAGTAGCGCCCGGATTCATCGGCACGGAAATGACGCGAGGACTTCCGGAGGAGGTGAAACAGCGTTCGCTGCAACAAATCCCGTTGGGAGCATTCGGAGAAGTGGAAGACATCGTAAACGCCGTCCTCTTTCTCTGCTCAACGGAGGCGCGCTACATCACAGGACAAGTGCTGCACGTGAACGGCGGCTTGCTAATGCCGTAATGCCGGCAAGGCGCGTCAATCGGCCCGCTCCCAGATCGTCACGACGTTCGTCGTAAAAGTTCCGCCGATATTGAAAGCGAGGAACCGGCGAGCGCCGCTGATCTGCCTGCCAGTCGCACGTTCGGTCAGCTGAAGCTGAGCCTCCACGATCTGACGCACTCCGGTCGCACCGACTGGATGACCGGCACCGATCAGGCCGCCACTGGGATTTACCGGCAATGAGTACGGCGGGTCACCCGCACCGATTCGTGCGCGGGCGGCAGGCAAAGCGGTGACTCCGCTTTCCAGCAGAGCAGCACTCTTCCCTGGCTCAGCTAGTCCGAGTAATTCACAGGCAACGATCTCAGAAATGGTGAAGCAATCGTGCACCTCCGCACCTTGTAGATCCTTGGGTCCGATTTGCGCCATTTTGTACGCCTGCGCCACGGCCCGCACCGCGACCGGAAAGTCCGGTGGATCCTTCCTCGCCAATGCCAGTGTATCCGTGCTCTGCCCATACCCGAGAAGACGCGCTGTCGCGCGTTGCGTCAGCCGCGCCAGAAATTCGCCCGAACATAGTACAACCGCCGCGGCGCCATCCGAAATGGGAGAGCAATCACTGATCTTGAGCGGCGGAGCGATCAAACTATTCGTGTCCGACGGGAATACCGCCTCTTCGACGGTGAGCGGCTCATCACGCATCTGGGCGAGTGGATTGGCCATGGCATGTGCGCGATTCTTCACCGCCACCTTTGCGAGTTGCTCATCGGTCAGCCGATATCGCTGCATATAAAGGCGGGCGATCCATGCAAAAAGCTTTGGAAACAGGTGCTCGCCAAATTCCTCGCGCTCCAGCTTGTATTCGGCAGCTGCGCCAAGCACTTCCGCACCCTCCAGAGGCGACATGGTTTTCTGCTGCTCCGCGCCGACCACGAGGATGACCTCGTGAATACCACCGGCAATCAGCTGCGCCGCCGTGAGCACAGCCGCAGCTCCCGAAGCACATGCGGCTTCGACGTGGATCGTCGGAATCCCGCGCAATGCGGGGTCTGCATCCGTAAGCAGCGCGCCGAGGTGCAATTGATGAGTAAAGAGTCCAGAGGCGAAGTTCCCAACGACACCGGCCTGGATGTCCCGCGGCTCGATACCCGCATCAGCGATGGCGGATCGGGCAGCCTCCACGATCAACCGACCCAAGGTGACTCCCTCTTTCAGGGCATTGCGCCGGAAGTCTGTGCATCCAGCGCCGAGAATGTGAACGGTCTGTGCCATGATGGTTTTGTCTTGGAGGAACTTACTTTTGGCCTCACCGCGGAGCAACCGGCGTGCCCCTCGCCCGGGATGTTGCCCGTCCCCCGGTCACGCTCAGACGCTGAGTCCAAACCGTTGCAGCTCTTCCAAAAGCAATTCGTGCCGATCCTGATGGTAATGATGGGCGAGGAAGCCCGCCGTACGGGCCGCCGCCACATTTGCGAGAAGATCGTCGATGAAAAGCGTCTCTGCCGGTATCACCCCAAATTGTTTTGCCGCGATCTCATAAATCGCCGCCTCGGGTTTGGATGCCCGCACGACGTGCGAGTAAACGGCGTCGGTAAAGAGACCGAAGACCGAGTATTGCCGAAAAATGAAATCCACGTGGATATCATTCGTGTTCGAGAGCAGATAGAGCGGCAGCTTTCCATGCAGGCGGCGGACTAACTCAACGATCGGCGCGTTTTCCGTGAAAATATCCTGCCAGGCGGAGACAAAGTCTTCGTCGGATCCCGTGTAACGGAGGATGGCACGGACCTCCGCCTGGAAATCCGCGCGCGGCATCCGCCCGCCTTCGTAGGCCGCCTTGACGGGTTCGATCAAGCCGAGGATCGTCTCTGCCGCGGGATCGCAGTGACGGGCCAGCTTTTGCAGTGCGAGATTAAAATCGAAACGCAGGATGACGTTTCCGATGTCGAAGATGATGGCACGAAGGGTGGCAGGCGTGTTGGCGTGGTTCATTGGAAAGGCGGCGGTCTTAATCTTAATCTTAATCTCCCGACGCTCCGACTTACGCGAAAGGCGAGAGGGTTACTTCGTCGATCGGCAAGAAGTGAGCAGGTTGGTCACAGCAGCGATTCTGGGATCAGGATTAAGATTAAGAGCCTGCCACCAGCCCGCTGACATCCCCCGGCCCAACTCATCCGCCTATCTCATCCAACACCGCTGACGCGATCTTCACCGCCGCATCAGGCCGGCTCAATTTCGCCACGTTCGCGGCCCATTCCCGCCAACCACGCGCATCGTTCGCCAACAGTTGCCCGATTTTCGTGGCAATCTTTTCCGGGGTATCGCACACGGCTCCACAGTCATTTTCCACGAGCAAGCGAGCATTTCCCTCCTCCTGTCCCGGGACCACCTGCGTCACGATCATCGGCGTGCGCGCGGCGATGGTCTCCTGCACGGCGGCTCCGCCCGCTTTTCCGATCAGCAGATGGTGGCTCATGAGGAGCTGGGGCATATGCGGCGTCCAGCCGTGAACTTCCACGGGACGGTTCATGCGCTGGCCCACCGCTTCGATGGCGGCTTTGAGATTTTCATCGCGACCGGCAGTGACGGTGAGGTGAATTCCATCGACCGCAAGCAACCGCTCGACCAGCGCCGGAGCGCGGTCTTTCGCCGCATTGATCATGAAAAGCACCCGCAAAGGTTCATGAGTTCCCGGAACCGGCCGCTCCGGGCGATCCCCGGCAAAAACGGGTGGGACGGGAAAGCCAAGCACCCGCAGCTTTTTCTTCGACACACCGTTATTTTCCATCACGAGCGACGTGTCCTCATTCGGTACGAAAAACAGATCGCTGCGACAGCGGTGCCACACCGAGTTCACCGTGATTGAGTCGGTCACCACCGTGTATTGCGGGAAGCGCTTCCCGCGCATCCGATCGAGAAGATAGTTGTAAACCGGGTACGTTGAAATCACGGCATCGGGCTTTTCCCCGGCGACCGATGCGGCCAAAGCCTTTGCCACCTTTCTCAAGGTAGGCACAATGAAATGAATGACCGGAGTGCGATCGATGAGCCCGTAAACTCCGGCCCAAATGCCAGGATGGCGGTCGATGAGCTTCAGGTAGGCCTGGCGGGATCGATCGTAGGCGCCATCCATGCCATCCGCGAAAGAATCGAGGATCTTGGCATCCGCACGACCTGTTTGCTGGAACCCGGCAAGGAGCCCGCGAGCGGCGGCATTGTGGCCTTCTCCGTACGCGGCGGTCAGAATCAGTACTTTCTTCATTCGGGGAGAAAATCCGTAGGGACTAGCGTCACGACAGGCGAGCTGCAACCGCAGTCATGTAACAATTGTGAAAAGCGTGCGTGCCTTTTCTTCCGCCCGCCTGTATAATTCCTGCGCAGGTTTTTTGTTTCCCCCCCAATGAAAAGATCCGCCTTCACCCTCATCGAACTCCTCGTGGTCATCGCCATCATCGCCATACTGGCTGCCATAGCGATTCCCGTTACCACCACAGCCCTCGAACATGCCCGGGCTGTCCAAGACTCGAATAATCTATCCCAGCTCGGAATCGCCGTGCTGCATTTTACGCAGGAAAACGACGACACGATGTTTTCCTCCTCCGCGTCCGCGGACAGTGCGTGGCCGACTCTGTTGCACGCGAAGTACGTACAGAACTGGCAAGCGTTTAAGTCCCCCTTCGATCACCGGGCCGATCCGAAGGCGGATCCTTATCCCGTGAGCTATGGCATCAATGCCCGGACTCTTGCAGACAAGACAGATGCATCGCCAAAGCACTACTCGGGCAGCACCGTCGAGTTTGCCTCTCCGTCCGAACTGATCCTCATGGCTCCAGCTCCGGATAACACAGCAGAAATGCGCTTTAGCGGCACGTCGCGCATGAATGTCTCCATTTCCGCACCGCCGGCCAGTCCGAAGCTTGGGACTTATGCCACACGCAATTTGATCACCGTTCTGTATGCCGATGGCCACATCGGCACACCGATATGGAAAGACTATTCCGACTCGACCTCCGATCCCGCCGGCCTGCATCGCTGGTCGCCTTTGGGATTCTGAAAAATCGTCTTAGAAAAATTCCTTCAAATGGAGCGTGCGTTTCCCAAGGGAAGGCGCTACTTTCATAATCTTTTCATCTCCCTCCATACATTCGCGTCATGAAAAAATCCGCGTTTACGCTCATCGAACTGCTCGTCGTCATCTCCATCATTGCGATTCTTGCGGCGATTGCCCTTCCCGTCTTCACCAGCGCCATGGAACGGGCGCGGGCCAGCCAGGAAGCCAGCAATCTGCGGCAACTCGGGATTGGTTTAAACCAATACCTGAACGACAATGACGACACCGTCTTTGCCGCGGATGCGAGTCCGGCATGGCCGACAACTCTTCAGACGAAGTACGTGACCGACTGGCGCGTTTATCAATCTCCGTTCGACAAACGCATTGCCCCTTCGACGCCTCCAATGCCGGTCAGCTACGGCATTAATACGAAAGTCTACGCACCAGGGGCCAATAGCTCCAATGGCCAGGGCGGCAATAGCTATAACGGTTCTCTTTCGCAGTGGGTCTCCCCCTCGGAGCTGGTTCTAGCCGCCCCATCTCCTCAGCAGACTGCGGCCGTTACTTTTATGGGGCTTTCAAACATCAATGTGACCCTGACCATCCCGAGCGCCTCGCCGAAATACGGCACATACGGCAACCGCAACAACATCAGCGTGCTCTTCGGGGACTTCCACGTGCAGTCGATGATTTGGCACGATTACTCTGACTCGACCAGCGACCCGAATGGCAAGCGCCGGTGGGATCCGCTCGGTGGAGCGTCGGGTTCCTAACCACGGTAAACGATTCCTTTTCAAAGGCCGGACCGCCTGAGGTCCGGCCTTTTTTGTTTCACTGCCCTCGCTTCCCGGCGCATATTTGAAAAACCTCTGATTTCGCCCTTTGCATGCTTCCGGCGGATTTACTTCTGCACGCATACCGTAACGCCGTCTTTCCCATGGCTATGGACAATGGGGAAATCGCCTGGTTCTCTCCAGATCCGCGCGCAATCATTCCGCTCGATACTTTTCACATTCCACACGGCCTGAAGCGGACCCTCAAAAAGCGGCTTTTTGAAATCCGGATCGACACCGCATTCGAAGCGGTCATGCACGGTTGCTCCCGCCGAAAGGAAACGTGGATCAACACTGAAATCCTCGAAAGCTACGTCCACCTTCATCACCTCGGCTATGCGCACTCTGTGGAGGCCTGGCAGGACGGAAAATTGGTGGGCGGGCTCTATGGGGTCGCAATCGGCGCGGCTTTTTTCGGGGAATCCATGTTCCATGAAGTCACCGATGCCTCGAAAGTCGCCCTCTGCGCTCTCGTGGACCGGCTGAATTCGCGCGGCTACCGGCTATTGGATACCCAATGGACGACTCCGCACCTGGAAACCTTCGGCGCTCTGGAGATTCCCCGCGCCGTCTACCGCGAGCTTCTCATCGCCAGCCTGAACCATCATTGCCGATTTTCCGGCGAAGAGGAGGATCAGGTCACGTGCGGCAAAACGGGACAAAATTCCTGAGCCGGACAAACAAAAATCGGGCCGGGACGCCATTACGGTGCGAAAGATGCACGGAAGCCACAGCCGTTACACACTCGTCACTCGACACTGACCGCGCTCCCATCTAAAACGCCGCTCCAAATGAAATTAACTTTGACCCTCCTCTGCGCCTCTGCCGGCCTGTTTTTTGCGGGCTGTGAAAGCGACGTGGCCCCCGGCAGTGAGGTTCCCGAAAAATTCGAACGCGGCATTCGCGGCCAAGGCACGCTTTACCAACCGGACCGTTCCAACGATCCCGAGATCCGGGAGGAATCCCGCGTCGGCAACTAATTTCTTTCTACTCAACCTCCCTTTTCGCACGTCTGAAGTCAGAAGCCGGCTCACCCGGCTTCTGACTTCTGATTTCCGGCCCAAACTTTTTCAATGTCCGCATCCACGCATTCCAAAATCGTCATCCTCGACTTCGGCTCGCAGTACACGCAGGTCATCGCCCGTCGTGTTCGCGAATGCCAGGTCTACTCGCAGATCATCCGCTTCGACACGCCGGCTGCGGAAATCAAATCGCTGGGAGCGAGCGGAATCATTCTCTCTGGCGGTCCGGCCAGCGTGTACGGGAAGGATGCCCCGCAACCGGACCCCGCCATTTTCGATCTTGGTCTGCCGGTCCTGGGAATTTGCTACGGAATGCAGCTCATGGGCTTTCACCTCGGAGGCAAAGTGGAGCATTCCGGCCGGCGTGAATACGGTCCTGGGCAGCTTCAGGTGAAGGAGGAAAGCCCGCTCCTGAAGGGGCTTGGCCAGATCGTCGACATCTGGAATTCCCACGGCGACAAGGTCACAAAAATGCCCCGCGGTTTCCGTACGATCGGTGCCACTGACAATTCACCTTACGCGGCGATCGAACAGCCAAAGAAGCGCTTCTACGGCCTGCAATTCCACCCGGAAGTGGTTCACACGCCGCGGGGGAAGGAGATTGTGCAGAATTTCGTGTACGAGATCTGCCGGTGCAAAATGGACTGGACGATGGGCTCCTTCATCGATGAAACCTGCCGGAATCTCCGCGAGCAGGTGGGCGAGGATCACGTGATCCTCGGTCTCTCCGGTGGCGTGGATTCAAGCGTCGCCGCAGCGCTTCTCCACAAGGCGATCGGAGATCAGCTCACTTGCGTCTTCGTCAACAACGGCCTCTTGCGCGCCCGGGAAGCGGAAACGGTCCAGCGCGTTTTCGAGGAGAATTTTCATATCAAGCTCAAGTACGTCGACGCCTCCACGCAGTTCCTCTCAAAACTGCGCCGCGTCACGGACCCCGAACGCAAACGGAAGATTATCGGCCACGAGTTCATCCGCGTTTTCGATGATGCGGTCGCAAAATTGACGCGTGGAAACGGCAAATCCAAGGGGAACAAAGCGGGCAAATTCCGCTGGCTGGCGCAGGGCACGTTGTATCCCGATGTGATCGAGAGCATCGCCATCGGCGGCAATCCGGCCGCACTCATCAAATCGCACCACAATGTAGGCGGCCTGCCCAAGAAGATGAAGCTCAAGCTGGTCGAACCGCTCCGCGAGCTGTTCAAGGATGAAGTCCGCGAAGTCGGCGCACAGCTCGGCCTTCCCAAGGAAATCGTTCAACGGCAGCCATTTCCAGGCCCTGGCTTGGCGGTTCGCATCCTCGGCGACATCACGAAGGAACGCCTGCGCATCCTGCGGGAAGCGGACACCATCGTGGTCTCCGAGATGAAGGCCAGCGAGTGGTACTATCAAGTGTGGCAGAGCTTCGCCGTATTGCTCCCCGTTCGCTCGGTTGGCGTCATGGGAGACGAGCGAACCTATGAAAACACAGTCGCCGTCCGGATCGTGGAAAGCCAGGATGGCATGACGGCCGATTGGGTGCGCCTGCCCTACGAATTGCTCGCCCGGATCTCTTCCCGCATCATCAATGAGGTGAAGGGCGTGAACCGTGTTTGCTACGACATCTCCAGCAAACCGCCGGCGACGATCGAATGGGAGTAAAGTAAACCGCTCGTCCTGAACGTGTTGTGCGCCGCCCCACCCCGTGAGGCCCTCTTTTGGGCGCGGAATGTCGTCTGCCCGGGAAAAACACCCGAAACACCCCTGATAATATTTTGACAATCCGCTAATCCTCACGGATTCTTCCCGACCCTCTTTCCGGATCCAAAAATCTATGGCCCGCCACCTAGTTTCCTCGCTCGAACCGCTCGAATCCCGGATCGCTCCATCTGCGCTTTCGATCATCAATCCGATCCCGAACATCCTCGCTGGAATTGGCAAGACCGGGGCGACGATCGACATGGGGAATCTGTTCACAAATCAGAGTTTCCCGAATGGAACGACGGCTGGGTTCGATACGTTCGTGGACATCACGACGAACGTGGATATGGATCCGGCGAAGCCCGGGATTCAGGCCGGCCATATCGTCCTGGAGTTGTACGACGGCCTCGCGCCGGTGACGGTCCAGAACTTCCTCACCTATCTGACGGGCGCAACGGCCAAGACGGGCCTGGAAGACACATTTTTCCATCGCCTCGTCTCCGGCTTCGTTCTGCAAGGGGGCGGATTTAAAGACACCTCTCCCGGCACACATATTCAGACCGGACCGGACGTCCACAATGAGTATGGAGGCGGCACGAATCCGCTTCTGTCGAATACGCTCGGGACGATCGCCATGGCAAAGACGGGAATCGGCCCCAATACCGCGACGAGCGAATGGTTCGTCAATCTGGCGGACAATTCATCCAACCTGAACAACCAAAACGGCGGTTTCAGCGTGTTCGGGAAAGTAACGGATGCCAGCATGGCGGTCATCAATAAGATCGCCAGCTTGACGGCAGTTGATATCAGCGCAGTCACCGGGAATAGCGCTCTGACTAATGTGCCAGTGCAGAATGGATATACGGCAAGCGCGGCGTCGTCAGGCAAGGCGCCGACCGCCAATCAACTGGTGGATATCACTCACATCAAGGTCATCCCTCCGACACAGGCTTCCCCCGCGGGCTTCAGTTACACCGTTACGAGTGACAACACGGCGCTTGTCGCAACCGATGTTCATGGTCAGACGTTGAAGCTGAATTACAAACCGGGGGCAACCGGAGTTGCCGACATTACGGTCGTCGCCAAAAATAAGAATGGCGATACGGCGACGGAAACCTTCACCGTCACTGTACAGCCAAACCTGATCGTCAGCAGCAGCGATACTTTCAATCAACTCATCGCAACGGGCTCCGTCGGCAATGCAGTGACCACGCTGACCAATACAGGCGGGGGAGCGGCGACCGGAAAAGTCGATCTTACTTTCTATATCCAACCTCTGTCGTCTGATTCCAGCGGCGCGATCACTCTGAATCCGAATGCGATTCAGATCGGCACCGACAACGGTGTGGCCATCAATATCGCCAGCGGCAAGAACATGACGATCACCAACTCGATCACTATGCCGGATCTGAGTTCGCTGACGAGCGGGACCAGCTATCAGATCATTGCGACGGTGGCCCCCTCCGCCGGCACACCTTCGAGCCCAGCCATCACGGAACTCTTCTCTGATGACAATTTCTCCCTGGATGGCCACACACATACATACAACCCAGCCGCGAAGACGAATCTCGTTGCCTCTTCCGTGACCGATACGTTGCCCACGGTTGTCGTTCCGGGTGACACCGGCGTGGCCAAGGTGCAGATTTCAAACAACACGTCATTCACGGCACAAGGGAACATCCATGTGGATTTCTACCTCGCCCAGCTCAATCAGGCGAATCCAAGCGCGACTACCAATCAACCCACGGACCTGAAAATCGGTCAGATTGACCAGTCGATCAGTCTTACCGGAGGGCAGAACATTACCCTTTCGGAGAATGTGACGGTTCCCGGTTTGTTCACGATTTCGAATGTCACCTACGTAGTCGTTGCCAAAGTAACAGCCGACGGCATTTCCCAGGTCACGACGACGGATGATTCGGGTGTCTCCACCCAGCAACATCTGGGCGTCAACGCATTCGGGACTTTCGCATTGGAGGGGACTGGGAGCCTTCGAAAGAACGTTCCTCTCTCGTTCACCGACTTGAATGGCAATCTGGTAACCCTGAAAATGAGCGGCGCGGAGTACGGCCTTGTCTCGTACACCAAGATCAATGATGTGCCGCACTACAGCGTCTCCACTTTTGCCGACGATCCGACAGCAAAACTGAATAATACGAAGCTGAGCGCCAGCGTGACTCCGAGTTTGGTTGGGGATCCGGCAAAGAACAACGCACAACTCGACGGGCTCACGACGAACGACTTCATTGGCAATGTCGCCTTGGGCAATGCCGACTTCTCCAGCGACGTCAATCTTTCCTCTGGAGTCAAAACACTGACACTCGGCAATCTCACTGGCGGCAATCCGACCCCAAGCACCATCACTCTTGGTACTTCACCGCAGAGCGCTGGCGTCCTTCCGTCTGTGCAACTCGGAAAAGTCCAGGATTACAGCCTCACCTCCTCCGCGACGGTCGGCTCGATCTCCGCCTCCTCGTGGAAATCCGTTAACACGATTAACGAAAACATCAGCGTCCCCGGTCTGAACACGCTGACCATCAACGGCGATTTGCAGGCCGACGTCACCGTCAGCGCTCCGCAAGTTGCGAGCACCCCCATCGTGAAGAATTTCACGGTTAACGGCAGCCTCGGGCACGACACGGTCCAGATCGCAGGCGGTGTCACCACCATGCATCTCGGCTCCACGGACACGAGCACCATCAATCTCACGTCGTCCCTCGTTCCGCTCAAGAATTTCACCGTCGCCGGCACGATGAGTCAAACGACAGTCACGGTTGCCGGAGATGTCACGACGGCGGCAGTGGGGGCGATGGATCACAGCAACTTTCTCGTGGGAGTGAATTCGTCAGGCAGTTCGCCAGTGATTCCAGCCCAGGCGAGTGACTTTGCTTCTCTGCACACGATCGGCAGCTTCACCATCACTGGAACGGGGAGCAGCATCATGACCGCGTCGAATGTTGCCGCGGCTAACTTCGGTTCCATCCTGCTCAATTCCAATCCGGACACCACCGCCCAAGCCAACTTCGGCTTCATCGCCGAAACGATCGCGAAGTATCAGCGCGTGACCCAGGCACCTTTGTTCAATCTGAATCCAGGTCAGGCAGACATCGACGCCAATTACAGCGTGACGGTGCTTCCGTCCTAGTTACCACAGGGGTCGCTGGAGGGCGCTGCTTCGTCAGCGCCGCGGCGGGGGCGTTCTGTTGATGAGACCGATGGGACCCATAGGACATATGGGACTCATGAGACCTCTCCAGCAGTGCCTTTTTCCTATTGGCGCGAACGATCCTGGTTCCCGGCGCTCTCCTCCACTGCCTGCCCATTCGCTCCTGGTTTGACATCGGCATTCCACTGCCAGCCAGGATGCCGGACATACGAAAGGGCTTCTTTCACTCCCATCCCACCGCGAGCAGCGGCGGTGAAGCGGGCACGGTGCGTATTCCATGCCGCCAGTTCCGCGGCCGTCACCTTATGCCGGGCCTCATATGGCACCTGGTTACCCACAAGGTGCACGAGATAGCCTTCGATGCCGTAGTTATTGTCGTGGTCCACAAGGGCGTATCGTGCAAAACCCGTCGGACCGTTTTCCCGATAGAAATCCATGAGTTCCTTGAGATCGCCAAGATCGGTCTCTGCCCGGCAGCGCTGCCAAAACGGAGTGTCGGAGGCCGTATTGATCTTATAGTGCAGCGCAAGAAAATCGCGGATATCGTCCCAGACGCGCTCCATGAGGCGATTGAACATGTTACGGATCGTCGGCGTCGGCTTCAGCGCAGTATGCACGAGCAGATCGCCCAGAGTCTTGCATTCGGAGCAAACCACCATCAAAGCGCTGGCCTCGAGTGGTTCGACGAAACCGCCTGAGTTACCCACTGCCACCACATTATCCACCCATTGCCGGCGATAGCGTCCGCTGCGAAACTTCACCACGCGCGGGCTCTTCGGCGCCTTGGGATTCTTCCTCGTAAACTCGGCCACCGCTTCATCGTCGCCAATTGCCTCGGATGAATAGACATAGCCTCGATTGATGTGATGCTCATGTTCGATCTGCCACGACCAACCGGCATCCATCGTTTCCGCCAAGGTATAGGGGAGGATCGGCTCGTCCGTCCGCTCCCATCCGCCCACCACTGCCCGGTCACAGAAGAGTGCGCTCGAGTAAGACAGGAACGGCTCATCGAGCGCCCGCCCAAGGAGCTCGCTGCGAAAACCGCTCGCATCGATGAAGAAGTCCGCCGCGAGACGGCGTCCATCTTCCAGTTGAACGGCGGCAATGCCAGCCGGGCCCCGCTCTGCTTGCGTCACTTTACCGTCAATGATCTCGACTCCGGCCTCCCGGGCGATGATCTCCAGGGTGTCGACGAACTTCTTGTTCTCGATATGAAAGGCATGCCACGGCTGGATGTCCGGACAACCATTCGGCTGACGGGCGAAGACTTTGTCATGCCGCATCATCGCGGAGGGAACGTCGCAACAGGAAAAATCATCATCGCAATAGAAGCCGTTGGGCTTCGGAAGATCCGTCCAATGACTATCCATCTGATAACTAAAGGTATAGTCATAGCGGCCTCTCGGCCCCCAATGAAACCGGATCCCGATTTTCCACGTTGGCTCGGCAAGTTCGTAGAATCGCTTTCGCGAAATCCCGAGGTAGTCGAACATATGTTTCGGGAAATTTGGCGTCGTCCCCTCACCGACTCCAATGACTCCCAGGTCCGGACTGCGTACGACACGAACGGTTACGGAGGGAATGGTTCGACGAAGGGAAAGCGCCGCGATGAGGCCGGCACTGCCGGCACCGAGCACGAGAATATCTTGGATCATGACCGAGGGGGGAAGAGACGACGGGAACGAACCCACGAAAGCTGATTAGCGTCCGCGTTGCAACAGAAGACTAGTGAGTACGATCCCGGTCGAAACCAAAACCGGGATCCGATCCCACTAACTCCTTCTGCGGCGCAGGCTCGTGAGGATCAGTCCGCTCATGCCGAGCAAGCCGAGCGAAGTCGGCTCCGGTGTGGGAGCGATGCTGTACTGGAGGCTGACCGCTCCATTCGATTCCTGCAGCCAATACACGCTTTGGGTGGCCGCATTGAAGCCGGCGCTTTCCCCAGCCGTCTCGGAAATGAATGTGGCGCTGGCAAGATTGCTAAGTCCGAAAACTCCCGACGTGGATGGGGCAAAGGTGCCGATGATCGATAGATCAGTCCCCAATCCGAAGGAACCGGTCACGATGCTCGTTCCATTTGGGGCCGGAATCGTGTCGCCGGTCAGATTGAAGCCGACGCCGGTCGTGATATCAAACACGCCATTGACGTTAAACGTCTTGTCCGCATCAAGTTCGATCGTCGGCACACCCGTGTGGGAACCGATCGTCAGATTCCCGTTGAAGGTAATGACGCCAGTGCTTGACCGAGTAACGGTCCCGCCCGTGAAGTTGAAATTGCCGGACCCGATATCAATCGAGCCGTCCACCGACAACTTCCCGCCGCTGAGGTTGAATGTTCCGGTATTGGCAGATCCCTGCACGGTCACGGTGTTAGCCACCGCCAGTGACCCACCTGACATATTGACCGTCCCGTTGGAGGCACGGGCTACGATCACGGTTGGCGCCGTCACGGCTCCGGTGCCGTGAAGATTGAAAGTCCCGGTGCCGCCATCTCCGACAACAAGATTGTTTCCAAGCGTCCCCGTGCCGGCGGAAATATCCCACAGGCCGGTACTGCCGGCGTTGGCTCCGATGCGTACTTCGGTCGCGTTACTGGTCTGGAGCGACCCGCCGGTTTGATTGATCGTGCCACTTCCGCCCGTAGCATCGCTGCCGAGAATGAGATGGTTATTGCCCGTCTTGATGAATTGGCCCGTGCCGCTAAGATTCAGCACACCAGTGGCGCCCATGCGTCCGATCGCCACCCAGTTGTTCACCGTTACTGTTCCGGCGCTGACATTCATCGTGCCATTTCCACCAGCCTGGCCGATCCAAAGCTCGCTCCCGTCGGTCAATTGCGACGCCGCATTATTGACCGTCACCGTTCCATGGCTGTTCTGGTTCTCACCGATGATGAAAAGGTCACCCGGATTTAAATAACTACCGCCGGATAAGGTCAGCGTGCCGGTGCAGTTTTGCTGACCCACATAGGTACGGCCGCCGGTATTGGTGATCGTGCCGCCGCTCATTGTGAGAGTGCCATTCGCACCCGCCGTACCCGGTGTCGCTTCATCCTTCCCGATGAAATTCCATCCACCGGTCGTAATCGTGCCTGCATCGACATTCATGACCCCAGTTCCCCCGGCAGATCCCACCGCAAGATCGTTTCCGACCGCGAGAGTCCCTGAAGTATTGACGTTAAAGGTACCAGTAGCCGGAGCGCCCCCATTTGCCCCTCCCACATAGACACGGCCACCTACATTGATGCTGCCGCTTCCCGTGCCAAAGTGTGTCAGTGTTCCACCCGAATGGGTCGTGTCCGCCAGGTTGTAAGTGCCCGTTCCATTATTTCGTCCCACAAAAAACCAGTTACCGTTGCCGGTTGAGGCAACGCCCGAAAGCTGATCAACCCGCCCGACGTTTCCGGCGCCATCACCCGTGACAAGATCACGGGGCGTCGCCGCAAGATCGGTCGTGATGACCGGAAAATTCGTCAACGTGTCCACCACGGCGTCATCAAATGTATCGCCAGTTGTTTGCCCGTTTGCATTGGTTGGAACCCGTCCGAGGCTCCAGTTTCCGGGATTATTCCAGTCGTTGTTTACCGCTCCGGTCCAAAGATTATCTACGGCTTGCACCGTGGGGCAGAGAGCCAGAAAGGAAAGAATGCTTCCGGAGAGAATGCATGAAGAATACCGGCGATAGGACGTTTGCATGAAGAGGGAGGAGGGTGGGAGGTTCGGGAGGGGTTTGAAGACTCGCGCTGGGGCGAGCGGCGGTTTACATGTAATCTTGCCTCCGACATTCGTCCATCAGCCGCATCCACGGTTAACTATTCAGAATCCACGGAAAATCAGTTCTCCCATTCCGCATAGCCGTTCTTCCGCATGACAACCTCGTCACATCTGGCCCAAAAAATGATCCTGCGTTCTCGCAAGCGACCGCATTCGGCTGCAAGTAATTGCGCCTCAACGAATGGCCTGGCAAACTCCGCCGGCGCCGAAGATAGCAAGTTTGCCATCTGTCCGACTAGCACCACCTATTAGATATCCACCGGCTGCTATCTTAAATACACGCGCGCATTGTTGTACGATTGTTATCCGTAAATTATGCGGAGTTGTGCGGGCACTAGTTTTGTCTGGCCCCGCTAGACGCCACATGCGAAATGTGCGGTTCAACCCCCAAAACTCATGTCTGCCGCCGGCAACTGCTCGCGCACCCCTTCCCGCATGAAATCGCTTTGCCTTGTTCTCCTCCTCGCCGTCTGGACATTCGGCGCCCGCGTCGCAGCGCAGCAGGGACTCGATAGTCCGGAAGCCATGGGCGCATTTCTCAATGGCGCATTTCCCGTGCAGACGCCCGGGACAGGCGGCACCTGGTCGGTGACGCCCACCTTTACCGGCTTGAGCTTCACGCAACCGATGTATCTGGCACCGTATCCCGGCACGAATTCGCTCCTGGTCATCGAAAAGGCAGGCCGGATCTGGAAATTCAACAACGATCCGAACGTCACGCAACGAACCCTGTTTCTGGATCTTAGCGCCAAGGTGTTCACGAGCAGCGATTGCGCGATGACGTACTTTGCCTTCCATCCGGATTTCGGCAAGGCAGGGTCTCCCAATCGTGGCTATTTCTACGTCACGTACAAATGGGCGCCTCTGCCTTACACCGGTGACGGCAATGAAGCCTACTGGCGGCTTTCCCGCTTCACCATTCCTGATGGCCAATCCGTCCCCGATCCGAACTCCGAGGTGATATTGATCCAGCAGTTCGACCGCCAGCAATGGCACGACAGCGGTTGCCTGCTCTTCGGGCCCGATGGCTATCTTTATGTGGGCACTGGCGATGAAGGCGGCGAGAACGATCAGTATCTCGACGGCCAGAAAATCAACGACCGCCTTTTCTCCGGCATCCTGCGGATCGACGTAAATCAGGACCCGACGAAAGGGCACGCGATTCGCCGGCAACCCGGGCAGCTTGCCATGCCCGCCAACTGGCCCAATAGTTTCACGACGGGATACTACATTCCGAACGACAATCCGTTCCTCGATCCATCCGGCAACACGCTCGAGGAATTCTACGCTCTCGGTTTTCGCAATCCCTACCGGTTTAACTATAACTCAGATACCGGCGAGATCTGGGTCGGAGATGTCGGCCAGGATACCGTAGAAGAGCTGGACCGGCTAACGAAAGGCTGCAACTACGGGTGGCCCTTCCGGGAAGGTCCCATCGCCGGCCCGCAAGCCGCGCCAGCCACGGTCATCGGCACTTTAGCTGATCCGATCTGGTCTTACGCTCATAACGATCCAAACGGCGGCGGTTGCATCATTGGCGGTTACTTCTATCACGGCCAATCGTTTCCCTCGCTTTCTGGAAAATACATTACCGTCGACAATGTCAGCGGACGGATTTGGGCCCTGACGCCAAATGGAACAAATCCACCCACGGTGCAATATCTCACCAGCATGCCAAGCGGATCGGTTTATTCCGGGACCTCGAGCTGCGGCATCGATGCAAATGGCGAACTCTATTTCCTCAAGATCGACGGCAACCCGCACCTATTCTACAAGCTCGCGCAATCGGCATCGGCCCCCAATCCGCCCGCCTTACTCTCGCAAACAGGCGCATTTTCCAATCTCGCGAGGCTCACGCCCTCCACCGGTCTCATTCCTTACAATGTGAATGCCCCGCTTTGGTCCGACGGCGCGGTCAAGAAGCGGTGGCTCGCCCTGCCTAATAGCGGCACATCGGTCACGGCATCGCAGAAGATCAAGTTCGCCGCGGATTCCGCGTGGACATTCCCTGCGGGAACGGTCCTGATCAAACACTTCGAACTCCCCGTGGACGATACGGACCCAGCGATTACGCGACGGTTGGAAACACGCTTCGTCGTCATCAGTTCAACCGGTGAGCCATATGGAGTCACCTATCAGTGGCGCCCGGACGGCTCTGATGCGGATTTGCTCACCGCCGGAGCCAATCAGGATATCACGATCAATACAGTCGGAGGCGGCACCCGAACGCAAACGTGGACCTATCCCAGTCGAAATGACTGCATGATCTGTCATAACGTCAATGCGAACTATGTGCTGGGACTCAAGACCCAACAGTTGAACGGCAATTTCACTTACCCCAAGACCGGACGCACCGCGAATCAGCTCAGCACCCTGAGCGGCATCGGCTATCTCGACAGCGGTTATCAGGAATCACTCCGTCCTTACTATCTGCAATCGCACAACATCGCGGACACGTCCGCTTCGGTGGAATTACGGGCGCGTTCCTATCTCGATGCCAACTGTTCCCAGTGCCACCGGCCAAACGGTGCCCGCGCCGATTTCGACGCACGGCTGACCACTTCGCTCCCGGATCAGAAGCTGATTAATGGATCGATTGAAGGGCATTTCTCCAGCCAGCCCGAAGCGCCGATTCTGCCCGGAGATCTCACCCACTCGATTATCTATTTCCGCGCCAACCAGGTCGGAACCTATCAGATGCCTCCGCTCGCCAAGAACGTCGTGGACAGCGCGGCCATGCAGGTGTTTGCCGATTGGATCAATAGCCTGGCAGCCGGTCCTGGAGTGCAACTCAGTGGGCCAACAACGGTGACTGGAGCATTTTCGGTCAACGTGGTATTTACCCAACCAGTCACAGACCTTGGCACGGACGGATTCTTCGTTCTTGGTGGAAGGATTACCGGACTGACTGGCAGCGGCGCCAATTACTCCCTCAGTGTTTCACCAAACGGAGATGGCGACGTATCCATCTGTGTGGTCCAGGGCGCCGCTTACAACGCAGCCGGCTTTCCGAATTATGCGTCAGGCGCGCTTCACGTTGCCTCAAGCGTTTCCGCAGCCGATCCCACGCTAGTCACCTGGCTGCGTTTGGACGAGCAATCAGGCAATACCGCGTTCGATAGTTCGCAGGGCGGATTCGACGGACAGATCCAAAATGGAACCGATGGCTTATGGGTCTCGGGCAAATTTGGCAACGCCTTGCAGTTCGCCAATGCCGGTGAAGGCATCACACTTTCGAATGTGATCAACACGACGACCGGTCTGTCCGGCGACGACTTCACGATCTCGTTCTGGATCAAAACGACGCAAACATTTCCAACGACGAATATCGCCTACCAGGGCACCGTGATTTTTTCTACAGATGTTCCAGGCGCCACCAATGATCTGATGATCACCGGAACGAACGACGGCGCCGGCAGCAATCGTATCAGCTTTCAAACCGGCCATGCAAACGGAGCGGCTGACAGTCCGGTGCACGGAACGAGCAATATCAGCAACGGCGTGTGGACACAGGTCACGATCAAGCGTGTGCGGTCCACGGGAATGATGAGTATTTATGTGAATGGCTTGCTGCAGAAATCGGCTGTCGGAAGCACCGACCGGCTCAACGTCAACCCGAACCTCACCATCGGAACGAACTCCCCGGGTACGGCCGTTTCCAACTTCGTCGGCTTCCTCGATCAGATCCGGCTCTACAATCGCGCACTTAGTGACACGGAAATCACCACGCTGGCCCAGGACCAAGGCTCCGGCAGTGTCCCGACTCCTTTCTCTCAATGGATGGCCACCACTTTCTTTGGGCTGCCTCACTTGCAAGATCCGCTCGGGGATGTGGATGGCGACGGGATTTCAAATTTTGCGGAGTTCGCCTTCGGCGGAAATCCGTGGCAGGCGGATACAATTCCTGTGACGGTGACGCGCGGGGCAAACGGCGCATTCACTCTCCAGTTCCGGGCACGCAATTCCGGTGACGGCGTAAGTTACGTCATCTACGCCTCACACGACCTGTCTACCTGGAGCGCAGCCGGGAGTGAGTTCGGAAACTTCCGCGTGACGCCGATTTCAGGTACGTCTTATCAGTGGATTGCCGGAGATTACACGCCACCGGCGGGAACCTCGGCGATGCCGACTTTCTTCCGGGTGCAGGCGAATGATTGATCAGGTGAGGACGTTCTGATGGGACGTATGAGACTTATGGGACACATGGGACCTATGTGTCTTGTTGGTCTCGTCTGACAGCTATCGCGCCCCCAGCACCGCGGCCAATAACCCCGGAAACCGCGCATCGAGATCCTCTCGCCGGAGACAGTTGATCAACGCCTTCCCCTCTCTCCGCGTCGTCACCACCCCGCACTCGCGCAATACCCGGAAATGATGCGAGAGTGAAGACTTCGGCATGGAAATCGTCACCGCCCCGCAGGCCCGTTCGCACCCGGCAAGCTGGCGGACAATGTCCAGCCGGACCTGTTCGCTCAAAGCATACAGGACGGAGGGCAGCGCGAGGTCATCGCGGCGAGGTTCGCTGGGCAGAGTGCGGCTCACAATGGGTTCGGCGAAAAGAAGATGGCGAAGAAAAGTTGCAACGCAAATCATTTCGAATATAGTCGAACTGTCGAAATGATAACAAATGGAGCCTTCCAAGGTTCCGCAGTAGAATCAATCCCAATGAACGAACCCATCCACGTTAACGAAGCGAGCTTCGATACCGCCGTCCTCAAATCCCCGGTCCCGGTTCTCGTCGATTTCTGGGCTCCCTGGTGCGGCCCGTGCAAAATGATCGCGCCGGTGCTCGATGAGCTGGCCAAGGAGAGCGAAGGGCGTTACCGCGTCGTCAAAGTCGATGTCGATGAAAACCCGAATCTCGCCGGACAATTTGGCATCCGCGGCATTCCTGCCCTGCTCTTTTTCCAGGGCGGACAACTGAAGCATCAACTTGCGGGACTGACTGGAAAGCAGACGATCTCCGCGAAGCTTACGGAGTTGGGGGCGTAATTCCGGGCAGTTTCCGCCGGGGGCAGTTCGTAATCGTCATCTTGCTCTTGATCGTAATCGGATCCTCGCTCGCCGTGTAAGAGGTTGCCAGGGAGGGATTAAGATTAGGATTAAGATTAAGATTACGAGCCTGCCCACGGCGGAGCCGCATCCCGCTCAGCCGCCATTGACCCCGAGGGCGCTCGCGTCTAGGCTCCCCACCCTTTTCCGTGAAGCGATGAGCCAGAACTATAAAGATACGCTGAATCTGCCCAAGACCGACTTTTCCATGAAGGCGGACTTGGTGAAACGCGAGCCCGAGCGGCTGGCAAAATGGGAAGCCTCAGGACTCTACCGGCAGATTCAGGAGGCTCGGAAGGACGCGGATCTCTTTGTCCTTCACGACGGTCCGCCCTTTGCCAATGGCGACGTCCACATGGGCACCGCGCTGAACAAAGTGCTCAAGGACATCGTGGTGAAATCGCGTTCCATGCTGGGAAAACGCGCGCCGTACGTACCCGGATGGGATTGCCACGGCCTGCCGATCGAATTCAAGGTTGTGAAGGAGTCGCGTGGACTCGCGCCGGCCGAAGTGCGCCGCCGCTCTGAAGAGTACGCCCGCAAGTACGTCGACATCCAGCGCCAGCAGTTCAAACGCCTTGGCGTCCTCGGTGAATGGGACAAGCCTTACCTCACGCTGGAACCTGGTTATGAGGCGGAAATCATCCGTTCGTTTGCCGGGTTTGTGGAGCAAGGGCTGGTGTATCAATCCAAGAAACCCGTCTACTGGAGCACCGGCGCACAAACCGCACTCGCCGAAGCCGAGGTCGAATATGCGGACCGCGAAGACCCCGCGATCTTTGTCAAATTCCCGCTCGTCAGCGGCCCGCTCGCCGGTTTGGCCAACATGGTCATCTGGACGACCACGCCGTGGACGCTCCCGGCAAACGTCGCCATCGCGGTGCACCCGCGCCAGCGCTACGTGCTCAAAGCCTTTCGCCGCGTTGTCGATGGCGTCAATTCCGCAGTTTCCGAAGCCAATCCATCCGAACTTTTCGTTATCGCCGAAGCGCTCGTGCAGGCTTTCACGGAAGCAGCTGGGTTCGAAGAAGTTGGCTTCTTCCGTCCGGGGCTCGAAGACGAACTCGTCGCTGCGGCCGGCGATCATATCCTAAGCGGCTTTACCGGTTCGGAACTGGCCGGATTCGAAGCGCAGCATCCTTTTCTCGATCGCAAGTCCAGGATCATCACCGCGGAATTCGTCACCATGGATTCCGGAACCGGCCAGGTGCACATCGCACCAGGCCACGGCGCGGACGACTATCTCGCGGGAGTCGAGAATGGCCTGCCCGTGCTCTCGCCTGTCGACGAACTCGGACGCTTTACCGAAGAAGTGGGCGTTCCAGTGTGGGCCGGCAAATATGTCTTCGACGCAAACAAGGAAGTCATCGCGCGCCTTCGGGAATCCGGTTCGCTGCTTGGCGAACAGGTCTACAAGCACTCGTATCCGCACTGCTGGCGGTCGAAGACTCCGGTCGTCTTCCGTGCCGTGGAGCAATTCTTCATCCGCGTAAGCGATCTGCGCGAACGCGCGCTGAAAGCCATCGATGGTGCCCGCTGGATACCGCACTGGGGCCGGAACCGCATCTACGGCACGGTGGAATCGCGCCCTGACTGGTGTATCTCACGCCAGCGCTCCTGGGGTGTGCCGCTCCCTGTCTTCTACAGTGCCGAAAGCAAACCGATCGTCAATGCCGCGGTCGCCCGCAAGGTGGCGGATATCGTCGAACGCGACGGCACGAACGCATGGTTTGAAAAGGATGATGCCTGGTGGGCCAATGCCGTCGGGCTTCCCGCCGGCACCACTCGCCGTAATGATACGCTGGACGTCTGGATCGACTCCGGTGTGTCCCATGTCGCCGTTGTACAGAAGCGGGCCGAGTTGCAGCCGTTGGGCGCTCAGCTTGGATCGGATGGCAAGTATCCCTTCCGTCCGGTTGACGTATACCTCGAGGCTACCGACCAGCATCGTGGCTGGTTCCAGTCATCGTTGATGACGAGTGTCGCGTTGCACGATGGAAGCGCTCCATACCAAACGGTGATCACGCATGGGTTCGTGGTGGACAAAGACGGGAAGAAAATCTCCAAGTCCGAGCAAGGCAGTTACGCCAAGCCGATGAATGCGGAGCATTTTGTGAGCACGTACGGTGCGGATATCGTACGTCTCTGGACAGCGAGCGTGGAGTTTACAAACGAAGTACCGTTTTCCGAGGAGTCATTCAAAGGACTGACCAACGCTTACCGGCAGTTCCGCAATATCATGCGTATTCTGCTGGCGAATCTCTCGGATTACACCGCGCCAACAGATCCACTCGCCGGGGCGACCACACTCGATCGTTGGATGCTCAGCCGTCTTCAGAGTGTCGTGGCTTCATGTCGCGAAGCGTACGAATTATATGATTTCCGAAAGGTTTTCACGGTTCTCAACCAATTTGTAACCGTCGATGTCAGCGCATTGTACGTCGACATCACAAAGGATCGCCTCTATTGCGACGCGCCGGATTCACCACGCCGTCGCGCCACTCAGGAGGTCATGCATCAGGTCTTCGATGCCTTGGCCAGACTGCTCGCTCCCGTGCTGGCATTCACGACGGATGAAGCTTGGGAATACTTCGGGAAAACCTCATCGGTACATATCGAAGAGTTTCCACAGGCCGACCCTGCTTTGCGTGATCCCAAACTGGAAGCGCTGGTCGAGGATTGGTTGAAACTTCGCGGTGTCATCGCTCAAGCCATCGAACCGGCCCGTCAGCAGAACGTTATCGGCAATGCATTGGAAGCATCAGTCACGCTGCAGCTGGCAGACGATTCACTATTCGCCTGTACCGAAGGACGGAATTCCGAATTGGAAGAATTCTTCATCCTCAGCGATCTCAAAGTCGTGAAAGGATCTGAAACCGTCGCCAGTCTTGTTCCGAACACGAACAAGCGGTGCGCACGGTGCTGGCGGCATCGCCTGACGGTCGGACAATTCCCCGAGCATCCGGAATTGTGCGATCGCTGCGCTCCAGCCGTAGAAGCAAGATCGGCGTCCGTATAGGAGTCACGCTATGTGCCGGTGCTTTCTCAAACATCCCCTGCTCATCGCGTTGCCACTCTACGCGATCGACCAGATCACGAAGTCGTGGGCCGTGATGCACTTCGACTTCGAGGGGCCTTGGGATCAGCATCCGGTCATTTCGGGCTTCTTCTACCTGGTGTATTGGGGAAATACCGGTTCAGCATTCAGCCTGTTTCGGGATAACAACCTCGGCTTCACCATCCTCTCGCTGGTGACTTTCTTCGGCCTGCTCATCGCATGGTCGCGCGGCATGTTCCGCGGTGAGCTTTATCGCTGGGGAGTGGGCCTGCTCATGAGCGGCATCCTGGGAAATCTCACCGATCGCCTGATGCTGAAACACGTCGTGGACTTCCTCGTCTTCGATCTGCACGTTCCCGGCGCGCATCCCTGGCCGGCGTTCAACGTCGCTGATAGCTGTATCTGCACAGCGGTAGGTCTTTTCCTCATCGCCTCCTTCCGCGAGGCACGCACGCCGGCGGCACAGGCTGCGCCTGCGGAGAAATAGGCGGGCTCAACCGATCGGGTAAGCCAGGTCCTTTTCACGTTCCAGTTTGTCGACTGGCAATGCGTAGATGTGCCCGTCCTCGTCCGCTACCGAAACGGTATAAACGCCCCAAACCCAGCGGCCGCCATCAACCCGGCAAACTGGATTGCTAGCTCCGTACTATCTCCACCGTCCGGAGAATGTCTAAGCGAAATCAGAGCAATGCCACCCATCGCAAACAGCACTGCCCCAAGAAGGCATCTCGGCCAAAACTTGAGCGGCCAGCGGCGCAGGATGAAACAACAAGGAAGCGCGACGCACACGAACTCGACCGCGTAATAGATGCTAAAGAAAGCCGTGAAGTAGAGAAACGCGACAAACGAGCCATCTTCGCGAGCGTAATCCAACCCGTGAGGTACGAGGAAAATCGAAACCGCAAAACCAATCGCCAAAGCAACTTCTCCAGCAAGGGCGCTGAGAAGGAGCACGAGGATGGGATTTCTGCGTACGCTCAAATGGAGAACGGCTGTTGCATCCGGTCTTTCCTGGGGCTATCGCCCCCCAGGCTTGTATATAGGGTCGCGCCGTTGGCGCCACAAACCGATCGATACAACCCAAAAATCGATTTTCAGGTCACAGGTCGCTCACGGTGTAAAAAGTAATGCCACTGATCACCACGGGTGAGCCCGCCCCATTCTGGGACTCAAGATCGCTAATAGCCGCTCGCAGATCAGCGGCAGTATAACTAACGGGTTGTCCATCGTACTGCCAAACAACCGTTGCGGTTGGAGGGAGCTGATTAATGATCGAAATACCGATACTTGTCGACGCTATTGTCAGATTCTGGACCCGCGAAAACGATCCGAGAGCGAATATATTCGCCTGCATTCCGTTCACCACGGACAATGAGCCGGACCCTGCCAGAGTTGTGTAACTTCCCCCCAAAGACAACGTTGCCCCCGACGAGTAGCTGAACCCATTCGTCGTCGTTACGCTGCCACCACTAAGCGTCAGCGTTCCACCATCTACAGGAGGAGCGCTAATTGTGGCACCAGAGGTCGGAATAGACGTCAGCGTTCCAATATTAATCGGCACAGTAACTGGAACCTGCAAAACGGTAATGGGAACGACACCCGTAAGTGTCAACGTTCCACCACCAACAGTCGTAATCCCACCGTTCAACGTCCCACCAACAGTCGCCCCGCTATTCATCGTCAGTGTTCCGCTGCCAACAGTTGTCGTCCCCGTGGAAGTATTTCCACTGTTCAGGGTCAGCGTTCCGCTGCCAGTCTTCACGATCCCACCGTCCTGCGTGCCGCCTGTAGGACCGATGGGGCCGATGAAGACCGCTCCTCCTCCGGTATTGACAGTTGTCCCGCCGGTATAGCCAGTCGATCCGGAAATCGTTAGTGACCCGGCACTCACGGTCGTAACTGCGCCACTACCCGTGTTATTCACGGTATTCGTCTCCTGCCCCTCGATCGCAAACATTCCCGTCTGGCGATTCTTGATCGGGCCAATGATCGACGACCACGAAGAAGCTTTGGTGAGAGAAGAAAGCGCCACATTCGGAACCGCATGGCCAACCGACGCACCCGGTTTGATCGTTGGAAAAGCAACCGTCAAACCGAACGCCGCACCCGTCTTCTGGTATGCAACCCCAAGCATGCCATGCAGATCCGCTGCACCTGAACCATAGATGCCAAAGACATATCCGCTAGTGTTATCGAGAAAGACGGAAGCGCCATGCGCACCGATCGCCCGAAGAAGATTACCGGAAGGTTGCAACGATACGGAGAAATCCGAGGTCGCCCCGCCATCGTCGCTGGCGTTGAGCGCCCAAAACGGATCGGCATTCCATAAAAGCGTGGAATCGAAGCGAGAACCGACGAGGCTCAATGTGACATCCTGCTCCGGCGTGCCGTCCTTTTTCGAAGCCGGCTTTTTCCAGACGATCGCACCGGCACAATCAGTTTCCGCAACGTCAGCAAAGGTCACCTGCCCGGAGAGCGTCCCTCCGCCTTGCGTGGTGGCCATCAATTGCCATTGGCCGCCGGAGTTGAGCGCGCCACCCTGCGTAATGGCGGATCCGTCCGACAAAAGACCAGTAAATGAAAACGAACCGTTCGTGTTCAATCGAATGGTTCCGAATCCAGCAACATCCTCCGAAAACGCCGCACCGGCCGATGGGTCTTCCAGTACAACGGTGTATTGCCCGGAAAGCGGAGCCGCATCCGCAGGCGCCACATTCAGGGTCAAATCGACCGCAATCGCTTCGCCACTATCGCTAATCGTACCCGCCAGATCGTTGCTTCCCGGCACCAGATCGACACGGATCTTTCCACTGGCGCCCAGGAGATGACCGCTGGAGAAACTCAACTTAACCGCCTTTTGCGGGCTTTGGCCGAACTTCAAAGCAAGCGAACCCGTCCCCCTGGCATTGATCGTTGCACGTGCAAAACCCGTGGAAGCGATCAAACCACCCTGCACGACGCCGGAGTAGCTACCGGCGGTCACTCCCAACGGGGCGCTATCCGCCAACGCGGACCATGAAGCAAACGCAAGGGGGAGAACCACAAGGGGGACAATGGGGAGGCGGACCATGCCGATAATTCTGCACAAAGCCCCGATCTCCAGCAAGCGACAAAATCGTGACGAAAGAGGCGAATTTAACCACTTAGATCGGGATTTCCCGAATCAACACGGTCCTCATTCAGTTCGTCGGCCCGCATCAGCCTTTGCCGCTGGCACCGGTCGAGAAACGATTCCTCCGTTTGCCCGAGCGGATCCGGATGCAGCCCGAGCACAGCTGTGAAATCCCACGCCGGATGGTACCACGTTTCAAAATAGGAAAATTGCTTCCTGCTCCGGCAAAACGCCCATGTGTCCGCGAGCCGGACGAATCCCCATTCAGCCAATCCTTCCCGCGTGACGAGATTACCGCTCATGGAGGCGATAACAGGTTGTTTACGGGATTCCGTCCCGTGGGTCGAGGAGAAAAGCCCCGGCACCGGATCGACACCGGACAGGATATGCACACCATCGTGCACTTTTATGTCACATAACCTTTCCGAAAATTCCCCCTTTTCCCGTCAAAGAGAGCGTGCCAAGCTGGATTTACCCGTAGAATTCCGGGTTGCATCCCGGTAAAGACTCCCCAAAGCTCCCCGGTCCTCCAAATTTATGTTGTCCTCCTTCACGAAGATCCGTTCGTGCATTCTCCCCATCACACTTGCCCTTGCCACGCTAGCTGGCGTCGGGCGGGCCACCGACGTGCTCAGCTATCATAACGATAGCCAAAGCACAGGTCAGAACCTCACCGAAACCATTCTGAATCCGTCGAATGTCGCGGCCAGCAATTTCGGCCAGCGCTTCATCACCTCGGTGGACGGCCAAGTGTATGCACAACCCCTTTACAAGGCGAACGTCAACGTCGTCTCAGGTCCGGCTGCGGGCGTGCACAATCTCGTCTTTGTCGCCACGCAACACGACAGCGTCTACGCGATCGACGCCCAAAGCGGCAATGTCATCTGGCAAACATCCTTTCTCACCAACGGCCTCTCCGGAGCTACATCGATCACGACCATGCCCTCGGGCGACACGGGAAGTGGAGACATCACGCCGGAAATCGGGATTACTGGCACACCGCTAATCGATCCAGCGACGAGCTACCTCTATGTCGCGGCGAAGACGAAGCAGATCCTCAACAGCGATAACAATAATCCGCACTACGTTTATACGCTCTACAAGCTGGACATCACCAACGGCAATCCCACGGCCAATGCGAACATCGTCACGAAAACGATCATCGCCGACACGGTGAACCAGAATAACAGCAATACCTATGGGCACCGCACGGCAACGAGCCCGACCGCGGTCCAGGATCCATTTGTCGTCGGCACCGGATATAACAACGAGGCGGTCACGATCAACACGCAGAGTCGCGTTTACTTCAATTCGCAGCGGCAAATGAACCGGCCGGGGATGGCGCTTTACAATGGAAACCTCTACATCGCTTTCGCCTCACATGGAGATAACGGCCCATATCATGGATGGATGCTCGGTTTTGACAAAAACACACTCGCCCTGACGGCGGCACTCAATACCACACCGAATGGCGGACTCGGCGGGATCTGGCAGGGTGGCGGAACCATCGGACAGGATGGAGCGGGAGTCTTCTATTTTGAAACGGGGAATGGTGATTTCGACACCACACTCACCGCGCAGGGCTTTCCACAGAAGGGTAACTACGGCGATTGTTTCGTGCGGGTCGAACTCGACGCCACAACGACAGCGGCGAGCCAGAACCAGAATGGCTGGGGCTTGAAAGTCACCGATTATTTTTCGCCCTATAACAATCAGAATCTCAATGGTGGCGATACGGATTTGGGCTCGGGCGGCCCGCTCATTCTGCCCGATTCGGCAGGGAGCGCCGCCCATCGCCACATCCTGCTGGGCGGGGGCAAGGAAGGTAAGTTGTATCTCATCGACCGGGATAGCATGGGCAAATTCAGTACGACGACGGATAACGTCGTCCAGGTCGTCGTCGGGGCGGTCAGCGGCATTCTCGACACCCCGGCTTACTTCAACAGCAAGCTCTACTATTTCGGCGGATATGGAAACGACGTTGGTCGCGTCTATACCATTACCAACGGCCAGCTTTCCGCGGCGCCAGTGCAGGAGACCACGCAGACCTTCGGTTTTGCCGGGTGTACCCCGAGTATTTCAGCAAACGGCACGAATAACGGCATCGTATGGGTGATCGATAATGGATCGCATCAATTGCGCGGCTACGACGCCACCAATGTGGGCACGCTGCTCTACTCAAGCAACACGAATGCCGCCCGCGACAGCATCCCTTCCACCACCAAGTTTTCATTACCATCCGTGGCCGATGGCCAGGTCTTCGTCGGCATCGGCGTCAATAACGGCGGCGGCGGAATCAATGCGCTCGCCGTTTACGGCCCGCCACAACCGCCGATCGCACCACCCGCGGCCCCGACTAATTTGCTGGCGTCAGCCCCATCCGGCATCCAGGTCAATCTGTCGTGGAACGACAATGCGTACAATGAAGCGGGATACAGCATCGAGAAATCGCCGGACGGAATAAACTTCACGCAGCTGACGACTGTCGGCGTCAACGTTTCCACTTACCAGGTCACCGGCCTTCAGGTCGGCACGCAGTATTACTTCCGGGTTCGCGCTTTCAACGCCTTTCAGGGGCTGAGTTATTCCGCCTATAGCAATACTGTCGCCGTCACGACACGGAGCCAGTCGCCTTCGGTGGATTTCTCAAATGGCTTTGCCGGCACAAGCGGCGCCACGGGAGCGCTCCAGTATAACGGCTCGGCGGCGATCAACGGCACCCGCATGAGGCTCACCGATGGCGGGACGAACGAAACCGCCAGCGTGTTTGCCAAGGGCATTCAGAATATTCAACGGTTCGACACGCAGTTCACCTTCCAGCTGACAAACCCGAACGCGGAGGGATTCACCTTCTGTATTCAGTCACTGTCCGCTTCGTCGCTCGGCCAGAATGGCGGATCGCTTGGCTACGCTCCTTTGACCAAGAGCATCGCCGTGAAGTTCGACCTGTTTAACGAAGCAGGTGAGGGTGCCGACTCGACCGGCCTTTACCTGAACGGCGCGGCCCCGACCAACGCCGGCTCCGTCGACCTGACGGGTTCCGGCATCGATCTCCACAGCGGACATACATTCTCTGTCGCGCTCATCTATGACGGCGCGACCCTGACGGAAATCATCAAGGACACGGTAACCAACGCCACCTTCAGCCAATCCTATACCGTGGATATTCCCGGAACGCTCGGAAGCGCCAATGGCTATATCGGCTTTACCGGCAGCACCGGGACCCAAACGGCAACGCAGGATATCTTGGGCTGGACCTACGCCGTACTTCCCACCTCACCACCAGCCGCACCCTCCGCTCTCGTCGCGGTGGCCGCATCCGGCACGGAGATCGATCTCACGTGGTCTGACAACTCGTACAACGAAGGCGGCTTCATCATCCAACGCTCCACGGATAACGGCACTTTTGGGCAGATCCAGGAAACCGGAGCAAATGTCACGACCTATCAGGATACCGGGCTCACGCCAGGCTCCACCTTCTATTACCGCATCTATGCCACGAATAGCATCGGCGATTCCGGCTTCACGATGTCTGTCCAGGCCAACACACCGACTCCACCGGTGACTCCGACAAATGCCCATGCGACGAACGTCACTCCGACGGAAATCGATTTCACCTGGCAGGACAACTCCAACAATGAAACCGGGTTCCGGATCCTTCGCTCCAGCGACGGAGCGAACTTCAATGTCCTGGCACTCCTTCCGCCAAATACGACGACCTATCAGGACACGCCGTTGAGTCCCGGCACCACCTACGATTACCACGTCCAGGCATACAATCTCGCGGGCTATCAGGACTTTGCCGGCTTCACCCAAGCCACGCCGACCAAGGTTTCAATCATCGCCGCGTCCTCTCCCGCCCAGGAGAAAACGAGTCAGACCGCCAGCTTCACGGTGTCGCGGCTCGGGCAAACCACGAATCCGCTGGTGATCACGTATCAGGTGGCTTCTGGCGCGGGCCAGGCCAGTTCGCCGACTCGTTATACCTTGTCGCCACCGGCTCCCACCGTGACCATCCCGGCCGGCTCACTGAATTCCACCATCACCGTTGTACCGGGGAACGACGCCACCGTGCTGGGTACGCAAAGCGTGACGCTTAATCTGGTCGCAGGAACGGGATACGTACCGGACACCACCTCCAGTGCTCTCGTGCAGGTTACCGACGCACCCACCACACCCCAGAGCCAGACTTCGTCGGACCAGCCTTCGTCCGGCACCGGCACAGGAAACACGACGAATCTCATGCAGGTCGCCCTGGCCGGAACAGCCGGCGGCAATGCCGCACCCCAGCCGGTCGTGAAAGTGGAAGCCATCGATGGTGTCAATTACCTCACCCTTTCCGTGGTGCGGCCGCATCCCGCCCCTTCCGGCGTCACCTACAACATCGAATCGACCGGCGATCTCGCCAGCCAGACCTGGACCCCTGCCGTCGTGGTTAATGGCTATCCGGTGGATAATGGAGATGGTACCGAAACCTTGAAGGCGCGGGACACCCAGCCGGTCGCCTCTGGCGCTCAGCGGTTCATTCGCCTCCGGGTCACCCAGCCGTAAAGAAAGGGCCGCGATCTTTTCCGCGGCCATCTTTTACGATTTACTCCGTCCGGGTCTCCATCATTCACTTCCCGCGTCCGAATGTCAGAAGACCCGGACGCGAATCTTTATCCCATCTCTCCCATGAATTGGTACTACGAATCCGGCGGCACGCAGCAAGGACCGATCTCTGACGCCCAGCTCGATCAACTTCTCGCCGAAGGAAAAATCACTCCGGCGACTCTCATCTGGCGCGAAGGCATGGGAAATTGGGCTCCGCTCCGCGAGGCGCGCCCGGCCGCCGGTCCGGCAGGAGCGCCGCCTGTTCTTTCCGCGGACATGGTCGTTTGCGATTCATGCGGCAAGCAGGTGGGGCGCTCGGAAGTCGTGCAGATCGGTGGCCGCAATATCTGCGCAGCCTGCAAACCCACCGTGCTTCAGAAAATCCAGCAAGGCGGCGACATGACCGTGCTCTCCGAGGCGGACCGGACGGGACCAGCATGGGAGCAGCGGGAAACTCTCGGCACCTTCCCGGCTGCGATGCAAACCATCAAGGCAGCTCTGCTGGAGCCAAACGAGACATTCAGCAAAATGAAGGTCAGTGGCGGGATCGCGAACCCTTACCTCTTCCATCTCCTCGTCGGCGGAATCGGGAGCGTGTGCGCGAGCGTATACATCTCGATCGTTCAGATCCTTTTCATGAATCCGTACTCCGGCATCAATTCGAATGCCTCTCCGGCTTTTCAGATCGGGATCCTCTTCGGCGTCGTCATCCGGAGCATCATTTTCGCAGCGATCGGAGTTTTCATTCATGCCGGCATTGTTCATGTCTGCCTGATGATCTGTGGTGGCGCGAAGCGCCCGTTTGAAGCAACCTTTCGCGCCGTCTGCTATGGGGCCAGTTCGGTCTCGGGGCTTCAGGTCATTCCGATTATTGGATCGATTGCGGCCATCCCGTGGTCAATCGTCGTCAGTTGCCTGGCCCTGGCACGTGCCCATGAAACGGATACCTGGCGTGCATTAGTAGCCATTCTCCTTCCAGGGGTGGTCTGCTGCGGTCTGATGGTCTTCATCATGGTGACCATCTTCGGTGCCGCTTCGGCGATGCACGGAATGCATTGACGTGCGTCTTGCCGGAAATTCCTCGTGCGCAAAGCCGGGTGGCGGTCTCATCGATCGCAGCCCGCCCGGCGGCGAGTGGTGCTCCCGCGGTTTTTCCCAAAAAAACCCGCCCGAAGGTGCATTTTTCCTGTTGTGCGCTCAGCGGGCGACGCCTACATTCCGCCCCTCGTTTTACCCGATGGTGTAAAGGTAGCACAGGGGTCTTTGAAGCCCTTAGTCAAGGTTCGAATCCTTGTCGGGTAGCCACTCACGCTCTCCGCCGCGCGGCGGCGCGCTTTTGAATCTTTGGTCCGAGAAGAGCGAGCACCGAAGCTTCTTCCGCTTTCAACCCTGATCGCGACCGGCTCGTCTCCATTCCAGCCCGTTGCCGAATCGTCTCGATAGTAGTCCCGGCAAGATAGGAATCGAGAACCGTGGGATGGATGTAGCATTTGCGGCATACTGCCGGCGTGTTGCCCAGCGTCTGCGCGACCGCCTCGATGGCGGTCACAATGTTCTTTTTGGCCTGTTTTTGCGTGGCGACGATCTCGAATTCGCGCAAGGCAATCGCCGCCAGCACCGTTCCCGCCCAGGTGCGATAATCCTTGGCGGTAAAGTCGCCGCCCGAGATCTCCCGGAGGTATTCATTCACGTCCTGCGAAGTGACGTCCCGCGTCTGTCCACTCTCGTCTTCGTAGCAAAAGAGCTCCTGTCCCGGCATCTCCTGACAGCGCCGAACGATGCGCGCCAGTTGCGGATCGCGAACGGATATTTCATGCTGCTTTCCGCTCTTGCCTCGGAAGGAAAACTCGATCTGTCCACGAGAGACGCGGGCGTGCCGGTTTCGCATCGTGGTCAGCCCATAAGAATGGTTCTGCCGAGCGTACTCCTCATTGCCGACCCGAATCAATGTCGCCTCCAGCAACCGGACAACTGTGGCCAGAACCTTTTCCCTGGGCATCCCGTGCCGCGCCAAGTCCCGTTTCACGCGGCGCCGCATGCGCGGCAGCGCGCGCGCGAAGGCAATCATTCTCCCAAATTTGTTCTCGTCACGCTGGTGTTGCCAATCTTCGTGATACCGATACTGCTTTCTCCCGCGCGCATCCCGGCCCGTCGCCTGAATGTGTCCATTGGCATATCGGCTGATCCAAACCTCCGTCCACGCCGGCGGAATGACCAGATGTTTGATGCGAGCGAGCGTCGCATTGTCTTTCACGCGGGAACCGTCCGCCGTCAGATAAATGAACCCTTTCCCCTGTCCCTTTCGCCTGATTCCCGGCTTCGCGTCCGTCGTATATCTCAGCCCGGCCTCACGCGCTTCCTGGGCGAGAGCTTCGGTAAAGAGGTTCGGGGATGTACGGCTTTCCAACTGGTAAGGTTATTCCAATGACGTTCACCGCATCTGGCCCATAAGTTAGCCGCCGGACCGCTTCACTCAAACGGCCGCCGGCGGCAAACCTACAATTTTCCACTTATCTACCTGCGCGTCCCTGGTTCGATTACAGCCGGCCCATCAAGGCCAGAATGATCAAAATGACGAGGACCAATCCCAATCCGCCGCTCGGATAGTAACCCCATCCGGAACTATGAGGCCAGGTCGGCAGTGCTCCGATGACCAGCAGGATCAGAATAATAATGAGGATAGTAGACATAGTTTTTAAGCTTTCTCGATCGGGGATGGCGTGTGCCGCCCTTCATTGATTTCTTCGATCATTTTCGCGTTGAATGCCGGGATGTCGTCAGGCTTGCGGCTGGTCACCAATCCGTTGTCGACGACCACTTCCTCATCCACCCATTCACCCCCGGCGTTCTTGATATCGCTCTGAATCGCCGGCCACGACGTGAGCCGCCGGCCGCGCACCAATCCCGCCTCAATGAGAACCCATGGACCGTGGCAGATCGCGGCGATCGGTTTTCCGGTTTCGCCAAATGCCCTGACAAAACCCACGGCTGCCTTCGTCGAACGCAATTCATCCGGATTCATCAGCCCTCCCGGCACGAGAAGCGCATCGAAATCGTCCGGGTTTGCCTGCTCAAGCGGAATATCGACATCGAACTGATCCCCTTTATCCGCATGGCGCATGCCCTGGATCTTGCCTGGCTTTGGAGAAACAATCCTTACGTCCGCGCCTGCTTCTTCCAAAGCCTTCATTGGCTCTTCCAATTCGGCCTGCTCAAAACCATCCGCCGCAAGAATCGCCACCCGTTTGTGGGAGAGTGTCCTATTCATAACATAGAAGGCATCGGGCGGAACCGAAGCGACGGACGTTTCACGCGGCCCGGTCCGGCAAACGTGGATTCCCGGCCAACCCGTTCAGGACAAACGTAATTCACTCGAAAGTGATGAATGCGCTTCAACCAAATTCCATTCGTGGCCGTGGCGGAAAAACCCGGCTTTACTATGCCGTTCCGCGGCTCCGTACGAACCATGAGCTGACCGAAAATAATCCGGATTCGAAATCAGGAAACTTTCTCCTCTATCCGTCTCGAATCGCCTTGCGGCCCGGCTACAAAAACTAATGTCTACCGGACCGCAGCAGGCGCGCCGATTTCCGATCGGCGCGGAATTGATCGGCCCTGGTAAAACAAGCTTTCGCGTCTGGGCGCCGAAAGCCAGGGAACTCACCGTGGTTATTGATTGCGAGTCAGCGCCTTGTTATCCGCTCGCACCGGAAAAGGATGGCTACTTCTCCGGTCTCGCCGACGTCGCTGCCGGCGCTCGCTATTGGTTTCGCATCGATGGCGGCAAAGAATTATGGCCCGACGTGGCCTCGCGTTTTCAACCGGAAGGACCACACCGATCTTCCCAAGTCATTGATCCTTCAGCATTCGCTTGGACCGATGCAAACTGGCGCGGCATTCGATCCCAAGGCCAGGTGATTTACGAAATGCACGTAGGGACCTTCACAGATGAAGGCACCTGGGCCGCTGCCGCGCGAGAACTGGCAGAGCTGGCCAAAATCGCGATCACGGTCATCGAAATGATGCCGATCTGCGATTTCCCCGGGCGTTTTGGCTGGGGATACGATGGCGTGGCGCTGTTTGCACCCACGCATCAATACGGCTCACCCGACGACCTGCGCGCATTTATCGATCAGGCACATGCCATGGGAATCGGCGTCATTTTGGACGTGGTCTACAACCATGTCGGACCGGATGGAAACTATCTCGAGAAATTCTCCGAAGACTATTTCACGGACCGGTATCAATGCGAGTGGGGCAAGGCCATTAACTTCGACGGGCCGAATTGCGCCCCGGTGCGGGAGTTCTTCATCGCAAATGCTTGTTACTGGATCACAGAGTTCCACTTTGACGGCTTCCGCTTTGATGCCACGCAATCCATTTTCGATTCTTCGCCGGAGCCGATTCTTGCCGCGGTCGCAACCGCCGCCAGACGCGCTGCCGGAAAACGGGAAATCTTCTTAGTCGGTGAGAATGAACCTCAGGATGCACAGCTTATCCGCCCAGCCGGCAAAGGCGGCAGCGGGCTCAATGCCCTTTGGAATGATGATCTGCACCACACGGCGCTCGTGGCGCTCAGCGGGCGAACTGAAGCTTACTACGCGGACTACAAGGGCTCGCCACAGGAATTTATCTCCGCGGCCAAGCGTGGATTTTTATATCAGGGACAAAACTATCGCTGGCAGAAAAAGCGGCGCGGCACGCCGTCGCTGAACGAAGAACCAACGGCCTTCATCGGATATCTGGACAATCATGATCAGGTGGCAAACAGCGGCTTTGGGCAGCGTTCCCACGTCAATACTTCTCCGGGCCGTTTTCGTGCGCTGACCGCACTGCTCCTGCTCGGTCCCTGGACACCGATGCTCTTTCAAGGGCAGGAATTCTGTGCTTCCTCGCCGTTTCTCTACTTTGGCGATCTCAACGAGAATCTTCGTAAATTAGTGCGAAACGGCCGAACCGAGTTCCTGAGCCAGTTCCCCTCGATCGCCAGCGAAGAGACCCGAAAGCAACTCGCAGACCCGTCTGATTCGCAAACATTCGAGCGCTCGAAGCTCGATTTTCGCGAACGGGAAAGCCACGCTATGGCCTACGCTCTGCATTGCGACCTGCTCAAGTTGCGGCGCGATGATCCGCGGTTTTACGAGCAGCGACGCGGCGGCGTGGATGGTGCGGTACTCGGCGGCCAGTCCTTTGTTTTGCGCTATTTTTCTCCCACGCCGGATGGCCACGATCGTCTGCTTATTGTGAATCTGGGAATGGCGCTTGAACTGAATCCAGCGCCGGAGCCGCTCCTCGCACCACCGGAGGACAAGCGCTGGGAAACGCACTGGAGCAGCGAGGCGCCGCGATACGGCGGACCAGGCATGGTCCCCCTCGAAGACGCGGAGGATATTTGGAAAATTCCCGCGGAAGCAGCCGTCGTTCTGCGCCCGGCGGACGTTTCAGTTTAGATAAACCGATGCACACCTCACATATTCGCACGATGAAGTGGAATGGCGACCAGACGGCACGCGAAGCATTGCTGACACGAGAATGGCTGGTGACCAACGGCCTGGGCGGCTACGCCTCCGGGACAGTCTCGGGCGCAATCACCCGCCGCTACCACGGAATGCTTGTGGCAGCGCTGCCCGCGCCGCTGGGACGCATGGTCGTGTTCAGTCACCTATGCGAACATCTTCGCTTCTCCACGGACGATATCGTCTCGCTCGGCGGAGAAGAACGCGCGGGTGGACAACTCCACCTTCATGGGGCGGATTACTTGCGTGAGTTTCGCTTGGAATGGGGATTGCCAGTCTGGATCTACAAAGTGCGGGACTTGCTCTTGGAAAAACGGATCCTTCTTCCGCATCAGCAGAATACGGTACATCTTTCGTATCGCCTGCTTGAGGGTGGCGAAACGATTCCCGAGTTGGAGTTGCGCCCCTCCTTTCATTTTCGCCATCACGAATCGCCGGTAAGTGAAGGCCTGGAGGCCCCGTACAAAGTCGCGGAAATCGAACAGCGCTACGAGATCAGCGCGACCCACGCACCGCTGCCTCCCGTGCGGATGCGCGTCTACGATACGGATTCTCATTTCACGATTAATGCGACGCGGATTCACGAAGTGGTTTATCGGCTGGAAGAGGAGCGCGGCTACGAGTTTGTCGGCGACCTGTGGAGTCCGGGGTCTTTTCATGTCCAGATGCACGTCGATCGAAACGTCACTCTGGTGGCGTCGACCGAGAGCTGGGAAACAATCGATTCTGTCCCGCCCGAGACGGCGGAGTTTGCGGAACGCGAGCGGCGGAAACGGTTGCTCGATGCAGCCGCGCCGGAAGGTTGCGATGGAATCGCGTCCGAGTTGGTCTTTGCCGCGGATCAATTCATCATCACCCCAGCCGGCCGCGCCGAGGAAGCCGCACGCGCCCATGCCTCGGGGGACGAGGTTCGGACAGTGGTGGCGGGTTATCATTGGTTTACCGATTGGGGACGCGACACCATGATCTCCCTCGAGGGCCTCACCCTGACGACCGGCCGGCATCTCGAAGCGGGATATATCCTGCGCACTTTTGCCCACTATGTGCACGAGGGATTGATTCCGAATATGTTTCCGGATGGAGAGAAGGAAGGCCTTTATCACACTGCGGACGCCACGCTGTGGTTCTTCCATGCGCTGCGGCGTTATCTCAATGTCACCAGGGACCAGATTACGCTGAAGGTATTGCTCCCGGTGTTATGCAAGATCGCCGATGCGCATCTCGCCGGTACGCTTTTTAATATCCATGTCGATCCCGCAGACGGTTTACTGAGCCAGGGCGCGGAGGGATATCAACTGACATGGATGGATGCAAAAATGGGCGACTGGGTCGTTACCCCACGGCGTGGAAAAGCCGTGGAAATCAATGCCCTCTGGTTCAACGCCATCTCTCAACTCGCAGAATGGCTGACCGAGGAAAACGATTCCCGCGCGAAACACTACGCAAGCGCTGCCGCGAAATGCCGGCAATCGTTCAATGAACGCTTTTGGTTTGCGGAGGGTGGTTACTTATTCGATGTGATTGACGGCCCGGATGGAAAGAACGATCCGGCCTGCCGGCCAAACCAAGTCTTCGCCATTTCGCTCGATCACCCGGTTCTCGAGCCAAAGCACTGGCGGTCCGTAATGGATGTCGTGGAGGAAAAGCTTCTGACGCCGGTAGGACTTAGATCGCTGTCTCCGGATCATCCTGACTATCAGCGCAACTATCACGGAGATCTCCGGACGCGCGATGCGGCTTACCATCAGGGAACGGTCTGGGCCTGGCTGATCGGCCCATTTATCGACGGCTGGAAAAAAGTGCATCCGGAGCGCGCGAATGAGGCGCATCAGTTCTTACGGGGTTTCGAGGCCCATCTCGGCGAAGCTGGAATCGGAACGATCAGTGAAGTCTTCGATGCCGAGAAACCGCATACGCCACGCGGCTGTATCGCCCAGGCCTGGAGCATCGCGGAAGTTCTGCGCTGCTGGGTACAGTAACGACTTACATCGGCAATTCCTTCGCTGAAGGGTAGTCGTGTTGTTGCCGGCCAAGATCGCCGTCGTAGAATTTCGTGGTCTTGAACTTTTCGTAACGGCCATCGGCAGCTTCCGCGCGGCACCTCTCGCGCAGCCCTTGCATCTCCTCCGCCGGCATGGGGGTGAACCCTCGTGCAATCTCCAGATTCTGTTCCAATACTTCGAGTGAATCCATACCGCTGATCGTCGTCGCCACAGGCAGGCTCATCGCATAGCGCAATCCTTCCGCCGGAGTAATGGCGCCGCTTGTTACCATCTCCCCGCCACCACCCAGGCTTTTCATTCCCAGAACCGCAAGGCCCCGTCGCAGCGCCTCCGGCAGCACCTTTTGCTCGAAGCTGCGAAAGGTCGCATCGAAGCAATTCAACGGCATCTGGACAGTGTCGAACGGGAAATCATGCGACAGCATCTCGAGATGGATCGCCGGATCCTTGTGCCCCGTAAATCCGATAAAGCGCACCTTTCCCTGTTTCTTTGCTTCGAGCAGCGCTTCCGTTACACCACCCGGCGCAAAGATCATTTCGGGGTCATTGAAATAGACGACCTCATGGATCTGCCAGATATCGAGATAGTCAGTTTGCAACCGCCTCAATGACTCCTCGAGCATGCGCATGGCGACCGCTTTTCCACGGCCATGCGTGCAGACTTTGGTCATCAGCACCACTTTATCCCGCTTCCCTTTCAAAGCATTCCCCATGCGGATTTCGCTTTCTCCTTCGTGATACTCCCACGCGTTATCGAAGAAGTTCAACCCGGCGTCGATCGCCCTGGAAACGATCGCGTCGACTTCCTGCTGATCTTTTGCGGAGCCGAGATGGAATCCACCCAGTCCCAGTGCCGAAACCTGTACGCCCGTGCGACCAAGATTCTTTTTTGGAATGGGCTGCCCTTCATTCACCTTTTCCGGGGGCGGCGCCTGTCCTACTGCGATGCGCCCCTGTGCGACTGCGGCCGCTCCCGCCAGGGCAGCTCCTTTGACAAATTGCCGGCGCCCGAGAGCCCATCCATTTTGTTGCTTAAACGGATCCGTGTTCATTTCTCAATCGTGGGAAAGGGATGCCCGGTATTTTTCGCCTCCAGTTGCATGATTTTGACCTCCTTTTGCATCGGGTCGGTGGGGAAGTGATGGGCGAAGCGAGACTCCGGATTATCGAATTGCAGCGAGGTTTTGTAATGTTCGAACCGTCCGTCGGCGGCGAGCCTCGCGCACCGCTTCCGCAAAGCATCCATTTCCACTGGCGACATCGGTTCGAAGTTTTGCGCGATCTCGAGATTCTGATTCAGAACGTCGAGCTTCTCCATTCCAGTAATCGTCGTGGCAACAGGCAGACTCATTGCATACCGCAGCATCTCCTGGATATCACAGACGTCCTTGCGAAGCGGCTCCGCCTTTCCAGTCAACGGCTTCATGCCGAGCGCAGCAATCCCGAGGCGATTCAGTTCCGGGAGCACTTGCTGCTCGAAGCTGTGAAAGTTTGCGTCGAAGGGATTCAAGGGCATCTGCACCGCATCGAAGGGAAAGCCGGTTGCGAGCATGTGCAGGTGCATCGACGGATCCTTGTGCCCCGTGAATCCGACATAGCGCACCTTCCCCTGCTGCTTCGCCTTGGTTAACGCTTCCGCCGCACCTCCCGGGCGAATGAAGAGGTCCGGATCATTGTCGAAAGCCACCCCATGGACCTGCCAGAGATCGAGATGATCCGTCTGCAGGCGCCGGAGCGATTGCTCCAGCATTTGCATCGCCAGAGCCGCATCGCGGCCGTGCGTGCAAACTTTCGTCATGAGGAAAACGCGGTCACGCAATCCCTTTAAGCTTTTGCCCATCCAGTTTTCCGACTTTCCACAATTGTATTCCCAGCAATTATCGAAAAACGTGATCCCGCCGTCCACGGCCTCGTGAACAATTCGTACCGCCGTCTTTTCGTCCGCCGCATCCCCGAGGTGATGACCACCCAGGCCTAGCGCGGAAACTTTGGTGTCGGTCTTGCCAAACTTACGTAGTGGGATCGCACTCATCGCAATGAAACACGCCGCGGGATTTTCACGGCATTCTGGCTTCGGGCAGGAGGCAATCAGCGGATGTGATGAAGAGCGTGTCAGGCAAAAGCGTTTCGCTTTGTGGCAGGCAACGTCTTACGCCGTTAGTCAGGGTTACCCGACCCGATCCTTCAGGAATGCTTCTTAGCATGGGTTCTTCCGCCACCCTTCCGCGCCGGCGACTTACTCACCGATTTGCCACGACCGGAGCCGCTCTTCTTTCCGCCATGGGTGCTCTTGTTCACGGTAGCCCAGGCGCGCCTTTTCGCTTCGCTCTTGGATGTGCCGTGCTTTTACAGCCAACTGTCGCCGTTCATCCGATCTGTTGGTCGTGGAAAGCGATCCACCACATATGCGAAAGCCCGCCCAGGAAGCATGGCATTGCTTCCGATCTGTCGAAGCGGGTTTCATCAAACGCCCCGGTAACTATCCCTCGCTGGCAAATTCCCCCGATCCTCAAATTTTGGCATGAAATTCAGAAACACCTTGGACGTGGATATTTATCCCAACAGCACCATCATCGAAGAACTCGTGAATGAATGGGATCTGCGCATTGTGGACGGTCTCCTCGAATTGGTCCCCTGCGAATTTCGCAGTGACAGGATATGCCTGCTCTTTAACGGAGTGCTTTACGGACGAAAAACAATCCGTCTCGCCTGGGCACTCGATGAATCGATTTTTCAGCTTCCTGCCTTGGCCAAAATGCTGAAGGAAGTGGCGGTGCGTTTCCTGGGATCGATCATGAAAATGGAGACGCGTTCCTTTTCCATTTGTGAACGGCATTGTCGTGATCTGCCCGGATCGGACGCTCTCCGGTTTCACTATTCCGAAAGGCAATTGGACAGTATTCCGGCAACCGAAAGCCTGATTCCCGCATCCTCGTAAGCCCGGCATGACAATCATTGTTATGCCGTACGGTGCTGTCGGTAGTCAGAGCACATAGGCAGCCCGGTGCTCTTCCCGGGCGCCGGGCTGTCATTTTTCATGAAGATACGAGTCTACGGGTGCAATCACGTGGCGATGGAAGTCGGGGATATCGCGAAAGCGGTGGCTTTCTATCGCGATGTATTCAATTTGGAAAAACTCGACGCAGGCGAAGGGGACGCTTTCTTCAAACTCGGCGAACATCAGTTCCTCGCCATGTTTGAGCGGAAAGGAATGTCCGCGGAGTCCGGCAATCGCCACTTCGGGATCATGGTGCGCGACGAAGCACAGCTTGCAGCGGTAAGAGAAAAGCTCACGAAGAAATACGGGATCTCTCTGATCGAAGGTTTCCGCTGCGACTTTCGCGACCCGTGGGGCAATCGCCTCCAGGTTGTCGATCTTCACGACGAATCTCTCGTTTGGCTATTGCCTTATCGAGAGGTGCAGAAGGCGGGCGTCCGTTTTGCCGAGTAGAATCGCCGGTTTGGTGCGACGCAGGTTTCAAAGAAGCCGCCAGCTCACTTTCACTGGCTTTCTCTTTTCGACATTCCTGCGCAAACGGCACACGTTAGCTGGCGAACCGCGCCGCTCTTATGCGGCAAAGCCGCCATGAAACAACACCGTTCCACTCTTTGTGAGATTCTGGATCTTGAGCTTCCTATCATCCAGTCCCCCATGGCTGGCGCACAAGGCAGCGCCCTCGCCATCGCGGTATCAAAAGCGGGCGCGCTGGGTTCCCTTCCATGCGCCATGCTCTCAGCCGATGGGATGCGGAAAGAGATCGCCATGATCCGGTCACAAACCGGCGGACCATTGAACGTGAACTTCTTTTGCCATGCGGAACCAACGCCCGACCCGGCGCGCGAAGCCGCCTGGCGCACGAGGCTCGCACCTTACTATCGGGAATTCGGGATCGATCCCGACAGCGTCGAGGCAGATTCCGGACGTGGCGCGTTTGATGCGGAAATGGCTGATGCCGTGGAGGAGTTCCAGCCCGAGGTCGTGAGCTTCCATTTCGGCCTGCCCTCCCCCAGCCTGGTCACTCGTGTGCTAGGATGGGGATCAAAGATTCTCGCGTCTGCTACCACCGTCGAGGAAGCCCTCTGGCTCGAAGCGCACGGGGTGGACATTATCGTCGCGCAAGGTCTCGAGGCCGGTGGGCATCGCGGCATCTTTTTGTCCGACGATCTCACGACACAGGTGGGGACATTCGCGCTCCTGCCGCAGATCGTGAACGCCGTACGCATTCCCGTGGTAGCTGCCGGCGGCCTCGCCAGCGCAGCCGGTATCGCAGCCGCCATGTCGATGGGGGCGGCGGGTGTACAACTTGGGACTGTCTATCTCCTTTGCCCGGAAACGACCATCCGGGCACCGCACCGCGCGACACTGAAAAGTTCCATGGCGCGGCACACGGCGCTCACGAATATTTTCAGCGGCCGCCCAGCACGCGGGATCGTCAACCGGCTCATCCGTGAACTCGGCCCGATCGCTTCCGACGCGCCAGCCTTTCCGCTGGCCAGCGCGGCCATTGCTCCCTTGCGAAAACACGGAGAGAGCCAGGGAAGCGGCGATTTCTCGCCACTCTGGTCGGGACAAAATGCCAGTGGCTGCAAGGAAATCCCCGCGGAAGATCTGACTCGTGAACTGGCCGCTGACTTGGTCTGACTAATCAGCCGCCCGAAGGCTACGCCTTCTTTCGCTGGTGGATGGTCACCGAGTTTCCATCGGGATCACTTACGATGGCCATGAAACATACCGGCGTCTCAAATGGCCCCATGAAAGGCTTGTGCCCGCGCTCGGTGAGCGTCGCGACCGCGGCATCCATACTCTCCACCTCCAGAGCGACACAGCCACCGCCTGCGGCCGGTTTCCAATCCTGAGCTCCATTTCCAATCGCGAGCGTATTCGGGCCGAGATCGTATTCGATCCAGCCTTGTTCCTCGTTACCAAAAGTGCGGGATACAGCGAGACCCAGCGTGCCCTCGTAAAAATTCCGGGCTCGTTTGAGATCGGTGACCGGATAGCCGACAAATGCGATTTCGAGAACTTTCATAAGTGGAAGGAGAGGAAATCAAACAGTGCGCGCGCACGGTATACCGGCTTTTCGTGGAGGGGAAGCTTTCCTGAGCGTCTTTCATCAGCTTCGCAAGCTGAGCCGCGGTTGCGAATCGTTCTCCGATTTTTCTTTTCGCCGTCATCTTGCAATCATCTGCGAGAAGCGATGGTGCGTCCGCTTCGACGGACTCGTTTCCGCCGATGCGAAAAAGAAAACCTCAATCCCGACCAAACCGTCCTCATGAAATCAAAATCGTTTCTCACTCTCTGTGCCACTGTGATTCTCTCCGCCGGACTCGGCATCGGACTCGTTCAAGCCAAGGACAAGGAGTCCAAGCTGGCCGCCAAAGCCAAGATCACCAAGGAGCAGGCCGAAAAGACTGCGCTCGAGAAGGTGCCGAACGGCACGGTGAAGGAAGCGGAACTCGAAGAGGAGAAAGGCAAGCTAATCTGGTCTTTCGATCTTTCCACGCCCGGCACAAAGGATACGACAGAAGTGAACGTGGACGCGATCACCGGCGCCGTTGTTTCCGTCGAAGTGGAAAAAGCGAAGGATGAAGAGAAGGAAGCAAAAGAGGAAAAGAAGAAGGAGAAAAACTAGCGGCTGGGCGAGATCCTGTCACTGATACAATACGAGCCTTGTAAGGATCTCCGGGCTCCGCGAAATTGGCCCCACTGCGGAGCTCGTTTTCCTTGCCCAAGAATGCGCATCCTTTTTGTTGAAGATTCCGAAATCATGCGGCGTTCCGTGCGACGCGCCTTGCGCCATGCGGGTTTCGCCGTGGACACGGCGGCGGATGGTGACGAGGGGCTCGCCGCCGCAGAGATGAATGCCTACGATGCCCTTATTCTGGACATCATGCTGCCGAAGCTCGATGGCCTCTCTCTTTTGCGGAAGCTAAGGGCCTCCGGCAATAGGACACACGTACTTCTGCTCACCGCGCGGGACACCGTAGCCGATCGCGTGGACGGACTGCGGCAGGGCGCGGATGATTATCTGGTGAAACCCTTTGCCTTGGAAGAACTGCTCGCCCGCGTCGAAGCGCTCTGCCGACGCGCCTATGGTGAGAAGGCGACCGTGCTAAGCATCGGTCCGCTTTCGATCGATTTCTCAGCACGACGATTGGTGCGCAACGGGACAGTCGTTGAACTCACGGCCCGCGAATGGCGGCTACTGGAGTATCTCACCATGCGCCGCGGAGAAGTCGTGCCGCGGACCGAAATCGAAGCGCATATCTATGATGAATTTGTCGAGCCGATGAGCAACGTGGTCGATGCCGCCATCTACAGCCTGCGGCGCAAGATCGGAGCAGGCCTTATTCATACCCGGCGCGGGCTCGGCTATGTACTCGGCGTATCTGAAGCATGAAATCGTTGCGCGCGCGGCTCACCCTGCGTCTCCTGGCGGGAGGAGCGCTGCTGCTCAGCGGCGCCGGCGCGGCTCTTCATTGGCAGATCAGACAAGGACTCACCGCCGAGTTTGATGAAGTCCTTCACACCGCCGCGCAATCACTGGCTACTGCAACGGAACTTCACGATGGCCGGTTGAAACTGGATCTGCCTGACGAACAGATGCCGGATTACGGCCATGACGGCGGGCCGGAATATTTAGTCCTCCGCGATACGGATGGCCGCGAAGTGCAGCGTTCCCGTTCGCTCGGCGCCGGATCGCTAGCGGAAGGAAGCGGCATCCCGAAAGGCCACACGGTTTTCGATACAACCCTTCCGAATGGTCGCACAGTACGTTGTTTTCGTTTGAAATTCTTACCGCAGATGGAGGAAGAAGACGAAGGCGAGCACGGCACGAAAAACCCAGTCCCTATCCGGGAAGCAACAATCGTTGTGGCACGGGATAGAGGGCCGCTGGATCAGCAACTCGCAAAACTGCGTACCAGCCTGCTTCTCGTCGGCGGCGGGGCACTCGCGGCCCTGGCTTTGCTCGTTCGCTGGATCGTGCGCGATGCGATGGCCCCCGTCTCCCACTTCAGTGAGACGGTGGCAGCGGTCGACGCTCGCACACTATCTTCCCGGATCTCCGCCGATCCTCTGCCCATCGAATTACACCCGATCGCCGCGCGATTGAATGAGTTACTCTCGCGATTGGAAAGCGCCTTCACGCGCGAACGGCGCTTTACCGCCACCGCGGCTCACGAACTCCGCACTCCGCTGGCTGAGTTGCGCTCCGTCGCCGAAGTCAATCTAGCCAATCCACCAAACAAAGCGGAGGCCACGCAATCGTGGCGCGATATCCTAAGCGCAACCCTGCGCATGGAATCACTTTCCCTCGCCCTTTTAGACCTGGCTCGCGCGGAAAATACAGACGCCGTGATTCATCGCAAACAGGTCGCGCTTTGGGACGCCGTCACAAGCGCGTGGCAACCCAATGCAATGCGCGCCGCGGAGCGTAGCCTGACCTTCAGTGTCACGATCCCATCTGGTCTTTCCGTGCAAACCGACCCGGTATTTCTCTGCGTAATCCTTGGTAATCTTTGCGGCAATGCGGCAGAACACGCTCCACGGAGTTCATCCATCACGGTCTTCGCAAAGCGCCACAATGGTACAGTCACGCTAGCGTTCCGAAATCCCGCGGGCGCTCTTTCCGAGGAAGATCTGCCGCATCTATTTGAGCGTTTCTGGCGAAAGGACGCGTCACGCGCCGAGAGCCGCCATCACGGGCTCGGTCTCGCGCTGGCCACTGAATTTACCACGATACTCGGCGGCAATCTCATCGCGCGGATCGAAGCGGGTGATGTTGTATTCAAGCTTACTTTGCCTGACTTACCGGGATTGTAATATCCGCTGCTTCACCTGGGGATCAACCTGATCCGTGGCACTAACCCACGCACGGGCCGCCGCGGGATCGATGCTGAACCAACGTTGAGCCAGAGAGTTGATCTGCTGGCTGCGACGGCCATCGTCTCCGATGGTCGCAGCCCAGGTTAATGCGCTCTCAGGATCGGTCTCGACGATTTGATTCGCAAATGTGCCAACCATTCCGTCGCGGGCTTCTCCACCGGGAAATTTATTCATCCACGCGGCGGCTGCGGCTGGGTCTGTATCGGCCCAGGTCATGACAACCGACTGGAGTGCATTCTGTCGGGGAGTACCGTCCGGCAGGCTCTGTGCCCAAGCTGCCGCGCCCGTTGCATCGCTCCTCGCCCAGACCTGAGCAAGATTCGATGCGGTTCTCGATTGCCCTTCCGCGGAGATCTTCGTGGAAAAAATCTCCACGGCCCGCTGCGGATCCGTCTCCACGAGGGCACCGGCGCCAGCGGCCATGATCTCGTCTTTCGCCTTTCCACCAGGAAGCGCAGCAGCCCAGTCCAAGGCGGCCGAAGGCGATTCCCCCAACCAGTTCGCGAACGTCCACGTTGGGGTGTTTTGAAACCCGCGAGGACTCGAGGTGATATTCTTGAGGGCCCAATCCAACGCCGCGCGCGGATCGTTTTCGCCCCATTTCTGCACCACCTGCTGCAAAGCCTGGCTCCGACCCTGTTCCGTTGATAAAGACTGCGCCCAGGTCAGCGCACCGCCCACGTCGTTACCCGCCATGCGCGATGCCATCACACCAGCTACACTGTCGCGATCCCGCGGACGAAGAAGAGCGAAAAGCTGCTCCAGCGCGGCTGGGTCCGTGCTATCGGATTGATAGATAAGCTGGCGCGCGGCATCGGCACGCCTCGTTCCCGCGGGCAACTCCTGGAGAAGCGGCAGGGCTGCGGAAAAATCCGTTCTCGCCAGGTTTTGCACCGCCGTGCTCAGCGCGGCAGTACGCGCCTGGCCAGGCGGCATAGCGAGAATCCTCGCTTGCGCCGCGGCCGGGTCACTTCCCATCCACGCCGACAGAGTAGTCGAAAGGAGCGTGTCCCGTTGTTTCTTGTTTTTCACGCCGTCCGCCCATGCAAATGCCGCGGCCGGATCCGTGCTGGCCCAGCCCAAAACTGCGGACTGCATGACGCTGTTGCGGACGTTGGATTGCTTAATCTGCCCCGCCCAATCCATGACCGCCGCCGGATCTTGCTGCGCCCAAGCATTCGCGATGGTCTGAAGGGCGCGATCCCGCGAGTCCCCGGAGCCAAGTTGAAGCGCAGCCGCCACCGCTGCTCGAGGATCATCTCCCGTCCAGGCGGAGAAGACCTTGGTAAGGAGATAACTTTTCCGATTACCATCTTTGGTAATCTTCGTGATCGTCCGTAACGCAGAAGCCGGATCACTCTTGGTCAGGGTGTCTGCAAAAGTTTCCGCCAATCGTTCCCGATCCCCACTGGCGGGCATCGCTTCGAGCCACGCCGCGGCGGCATCGGGCTCACGGGCCAACCATTTCTGCAGCGCTCCTTCCGACAAAGCGCGCTTCTCTTCCGAAGGCAGGCTTATGGAAAAAGCCATCGCCGCTTTTGGATCGAATTGTGCCCAATGCTCGCCGATCACCCACGACACCGTCCAGCGGTCGCGTGGGGGCAAGGATTGCACCGAGCGCGCCGCGGCCTCGAGTTCCGCCGGCTCCATGCGGTCGATCGTCGCATGCAGCCGTCGCAAGCGATCCCATTCATCGAGATAGCTCATGGCGTCGAGCACCCTTGCGGTAAAATCCGTTGCGCCGGGAGTCTGCTCCGGAGTGCGGTCCGGTGAATCGAATGTCGTGGAGGATATTTCCCCTCCCCTCGAATTGGCATGCGATGCAGAGCCGTGGTCTATTGAACTGCCATGCGCGGCAGCCATCAGCGGAACGGAAGGTTGCTTCGTTTCGCCATGCATAATGTAACCCATCGCACTCCCCACGAGAAAGCCACCTCCGGCAGCCAGGATGAGCCACTGGGTTTTAGGGGAAATACTCATGCCTCCGCCAGAATAGCCGCAGCCCATGGTAAAGAGCAAGCATGCTGGCCGGAAGGGCGCGCGGATATCTTGATCATCAGTTAGTCAAAAGCGTCGCGAACATTCGTGGCAAAAGCGGGTTCGGACGTTTGGAGCAAATCGATTACGAGGCCGGTGATCTCGCCTGCAACATGCCTAACACCCAACACTTAACTTCTCCGAAATAAGAACTTCGCGTCTGGCGTATCGCGTATTCACATTCAGTAACTTAAAAAAACGCTCCGGTGAAGCGCCCGCGGAAAGGAAAGCGGGCTTGCAGCCCGCGGTGATTGGTAGCGGCACCAAATGAATCGAACGGGCTGCAAGCCCGTTCTCCTCTATCGGCCATCGCCTTCACCCTGCGGAACGCCGCTTCCACTATGGCACCCGAATTCCGCGCACATTCGGATCACCAACTCTTGAATATTTTGGCCCTGAACAAACCCTTCCTTGACGGCGCACGCATCTCTGCTAAACGTCTCGGCGTTCAATGACTTCCCACACCGCCAAAATTACGCAGCGACCAAGCACGAGCGTTTCCCGCTCGATGCATCTCGTTTGCGTCAATTGGGCCAAATTTCAGGCCCCCGGCGGTGGGAGGAAGATTTCGTAAACAACCATACTGAACGAAAATTTTCCGAAAACCCACTGCCAGCTAGGCGGTGGGTTTTTTGTTTTTCCCATCGTTCAGGCAGGCGGCCAACCAAGCAGAAACCAGACACCATGAACACACCGCTGAATATCATCGAAGCAGAGCCGGCACCGGCTCTCCTGGAAAACGAACCCGCCCGGGAAAAGATCAACGCGCTGGGTCGCATCTATCTCGAAGTGGGCCTGCCGCTGGCTTATGCCTTCGAAGCTGCGCTCGCTGACTTCCGCAGCTTTGAAGAACAGGAGCTTTGCTGCGCATGAGCGCGGGCCAGGCTTGCGGAGGTATTGATCGAACGCCCGAGTCCGTCACGGCCGCGGCGATCCGCCCCGTCCGGCGACAACAACCGCCGGCGTGGCTGGTCGTTGCGGCATTCGGCGCGGTCTATCTGATTTGGGGATCGACTTATCTGGGCATTCGCCTGGCGATCGATTCCATGCCGCCGCTGCTCATGGCCGGCGCGCGCGCTCTTTTTGCGGGAGTCATCCTCTACGTGTTCGTCCGTGCGAAAGGAGCACCGCGCCCGCGTATCCTGCATTGGCGGAATGCCACGATTGTCGGCGGACTATTGCTCTTCGCTGGAAATGGCGGCGTGAGTTGGGCGGAACTCACCGTACCTTCAAATATCACGGCCCTGATGGTCGCGGCTGTCCCGCTCTGGATGAATCTCATCGATTGGCTGCGGCCGGGCGGACAGCGGCCACATACTGGGGTCTTTGCCGGACTAGCCCTGGGATTCGCCGGAGTGGCACTGATCGTTTTAAGTAAAGATTCACACGGCCACAATGTCGTCGCGCCGCTGGGTGCCTGCGTACTGGTCATCGCGCCATTCTGCTGGGCGCTCGGTTCCATTTATTCGCGTCACGCGGAACAAACTCCCACCGCTCTGCTCAATATCGGGATGCAGATGATCGGTGGTGGCGCGATCATGCTGCTGGCAGGTCTTGCGCTCGGCGAGGGCGGCCGATTTCATTTCGATCAAATCACGAATCAATCCGCCTGGGCGTTTGTCTATCTGACATTCATTGGTTCGCTCGTTGGTTTCACCGCCTATGTCTGGCTATTGCAAGTTAGCACCCCGGCAAAGGTCTCTACTTACGCGTATGTAAACCCGCTTGTCGCGGTGGTTCTCGGCAGCCTGTTTTTGAAAGAAACGCTCCCTCCCGGAGTACTGATTGCAGGCGGGTGCGTCATCGGGGCAGTGGTGCTGATCACAACCGCGAAGGCGAGGGAGAAGAAAGGGTGAAAGCGGAAACGTTCAACGAAGGTGATTTCGCTTCCTTTGAAAGTTGAACGTCGAACGTTGAGCGTTGAACATTTTTAACTTCTCGGGAATTAGCATTTCAACTGCATCGCACACCCTTTATAAAGCAAACGGGCGCCAGCTAATAAGCCGGCGCCCGTTCTAAGATGTAAGTGGCGGGCCGCGAAGAGACGGCCGCCGGTAAAAGCAATGTTTGAGGGGTTTTACTTAACTACTTAGAGAACAGCGTCCTTTGCGGCCTTCGCGACGCGCAATTTCACAACCGTCTTCGCGGCGATCTTGATCTTCTCGCCGGTCTTCGGGTTGATACCCGTGCGGGCTTTGCGCTTCTGCTTCACGAGCTTGCCGATGCCAGGAAGGACGAATTCGCCCTTCTTTTTGGTTTCACGGTAGGCGATGTCAGTGAGAGCATTCAGGAAGGCAACGGCCGTCTTGCGATCGGTGCCAACGGTTTCCGCGAGGGTGGACTGAAGCTGAGTTTTGGTCATTCGTGGGGCTGCCATAGTGGGCTCGTGTTACGAAGTTGCGCTTCGCAATTCAATGGAAATATCACGTAAAAATGACATTTCTCGCAATTTGAGCATCATTTTTACAGGGTTTGCGCGGCTTTTAGCTTTAAAAACCGGCGTTTTTTGGGCATTTGCGAATGCTAAACAGCATCCGGACAGGGTACGGCGAACCGCTAGTATGCATTCGGAAGCCAGGCGCGAAGAAGGGGCTTATCCCGCTTCGCAGCGTCATTCTCCACATCGATTCCATGAAAAGTTTTCGCTTTGATCCGTCCACAGCCCCTTTATAACGGGTTTCGCTTTGAACCAGACGACTGCACCCGCCTCTAATCCGTTGCGCGAAGGCCTGTCCAGCAGGCCGATGCCGCAGCCTTGCAATGTGGTGATCTTCGGCGCCTCCGGCGATCTCACCTACCGCAAGCTTATCCCTGCACTTTACAACATTGCGGCCGACGGCGATCTGCCGGCAGCCCTCTCCATTGTCGGCTTTGCCCGCCGTGAAAAAACGGACGAACAATTCCGCGCCGAACTCGAAGACGCGCTGAAGAAGTTTTCCCGCCAGGGCCTGAACGATCAGGTGTGGGCCGATTTCGGGCCACGCATTCTGTATCATCGCAGCGAATTCTCGGAAGACGAAGGCTACCGCTCTCTCGCCGAGCGTCTGGATAAACTGGACGCCGAACGCGGCACACGCGGCAATCGTCTCTTCTATCTGTCCGTCGCTCCCAAGGAATTCGAAGGCATCCTTGAGAAGCTGGCGCAATTTGGGCTCAATAAAACACGTGAAGGCAGCTGGTCGCGTGTCATTGTGGAAAAGCCGTTCGGCACCGATCTCGATACCGCTCGCGAGCTGAATACCGTCGTAAACAAAGTCTTCCGCGAAAAGGATACCTACCGGATCGACCACTATCTCGGCAAAGAGACAGCCCAGAACATCATGGTGCTGCGCTTTGCCAACTCGATCTTCGAGCCGTTGTGGAACCATCGCTATATCGATCATATCCAGATCACCGCCAGCGAGCCGCTCGGAGTGGAAGCCCGCGGTCCATATTATGAGACATCGGGCGCCCTGCGCGATATGGTGCAGAACCATCTGCTCCAGCTCCTTTCGCTCGTGGCCATGGAACCGCCAACGGATCTCACCGCTGACGCCGTACGAGACGAAAAGGTGAAGGTTCTTCGTTCGCTGCGCCTGATGACTCCGGACGATGTTGCCAGCAATGTCGTCCGTGGCCAGTACGCCGCCGGAACGATCAATGGCAAGGAAGTCGTCGCGTATCGCAAGGAAGACCGCGTGAGTCCGCAGTCGATGACTGAGACCTACGTGGCACTCCGCGTGAATATCGATAACTGGCGTTGGGCCGATGTGCCCTTCTACGTGCGGGTCGGCAAACGCCTCCCGAAACACGGCGCGGAAATCTCCGTTCACTTTAAGAATGCCCCGAGCGTGCTCTTCAACCGCGACGAAACCGCCGTCGGCTCGAACGTGCTCGTCATCCGCATTCAACCGGACGAAGGCATCTCGCTGCGCATCCAGGCGAAACGGCCGGGCGGTGCGTTGCGCATCGAGCCGGTGAAGATGGATTTCCACTATGGCACGAGCTTCGGCAAAGCCAGCCCGGAAGCGTACGAGCGCCTCCTGCTCGACGCGATGAGCGGCGACGCCACGCTCTTTGCCCGCCGCGACGAAGTGGAGCAGGCCTGGACTTTCATCGATGCCATCGAACATGCCTGGCATCAGAATCCAACCCCGCCGGCTCTGTGCGAATATCCTTCCGGTTCCTGGGGACCAAAGGAAGCGGACGAACTGCTGGAGCGCGATGGCCGTGCCTGGCGCCGTCTGTAAACGCGAGCTACACTTCGCATCATGCCCTTCGATCTCTCTCTCCTCGGCCAGCCCGTCGAGCTGCCGCAGATCTCGCGCGAACTGAAGAAACTCTGGGAAAGCTCCGGCGGAGCGAAGTCACGGGCCTCGCTCGTGAATTTCGCGGTCTACTGCCAGGGCGTGGAAGCACTGGAGTCGAATACCCAGCTCATCTCGGAGTTTACCGTCGATCACGCCTGCCGCGCCATGCTCCTGGCCAGCGTTCCGGATGCTCCGCAGACTGCGGTGCGTTCCTGGATCAATGCGCACTGCCATCTCAGCCGCGCCGGTGCCAAACAGGTCTGCTGCGAGCAGATCACCATTCTGCTCGAAGGAACGGCCGACCGTTTCCTGGCGAACATCCTCTTCGCCAATCTCGACTCCGATCTGCCACTTTACCTCTGGTGGCAGGGCGAACTCACCGAGTGCTTCAGCGATCAGCTTGCCACGTGGGTCGATCGCCTTATCTATGATAGCCGGGATTGGAAGGATCCGATCGCCCAGTTTGCGCTTCTGCAGCAGTCGCTAAAGCGCGGCGGAGCCCGCATGATCCTCTGCGACCTGAATTGGACACGCACGCTGCATTTGCGCCAGGCACTGGCACAGATGTTCGATCATCCGGAGAACCTCTCGCAGGTCAATCAGCTCACCTGCGTGCGCATCACGCACGCGCCGGGCTATCGTTGCACTTCTCTTTTCTTCGCCGCGTGGATCTCCGCACAGTTGAAATGGGAATTCGTAAAGATCGAAGGCAGCAAAGCGGTCTACCGCGGACCTGCAGGCAATGAAGTGACCTGCGAACTCGTGGAAGCGGAAGGTGCTCCGATCTCACGTTGCGAACTCTGCGCAGGACAACCTTTCGTCACGATTCGGCGCGATACCGGCTCGGCCTTCCATCAGGCGCAAGTCCGACTGGCAGATGGCCGCGAATACGTGCACTTGCTTCCCGCGGGGGCGGATAACGTCGCCAGCCTTCTCGACGATGAGCTGACTTTCGGAGGACGCCACCGCGTGTATCTGAAAGCGCTCGCCGCCGCACAGAAGCTTCTGGGTCAATAAGCGGCACGCGGTCGAAACGACTCACTTGCAAATCTATAAGATGCGGATGCGCTGGATAAGCGCATCCGCATTTTGCGCTTTCAGGCCATATAATAAAGAGGAGCGCGGAGTGGCAGAGCCTCGACCAACCAGCTGCCCTTCGTGAGGAAAACGGTTTCGTTTCGGCGCAAAACCAGCGAAGGCTCGCAAAGGCTATTTAACACTTTCGCCGATTTTGCTGGATCACTCCCCATGCCCCCGCTACCACAAGCGCCCTTTTAGGAAGGGCGGCATCTGATCAAGAGAGGCCTCTCTTGATCACCCCACCCATCCCAATGAAGCCACCCCTTCTTGCTGCCCTGCTCCTGCCCATTGCACTTTCAGCTGGTGCAGAGCCCCATTCCGATCCTGCTTTCGGCGCGGTATCGATTCCGCTCACCCTCGCCGACACGACGCAGATCCGCGAACCTGCCGATCTAAATGGCCAGGCGCCTGACCTCCATATCAATAGCGCCTCGCAACATTCCTTCGGCGATATCATATCGGTGCGCGGGATTACCAATCTGGCATTTTCCGGCGCCCCTTCCGCTGCCTTGTGGATCGACGGGATGCCGGCTGGCGATGCCTCTTCCGCTTTTCTCCCCTTTTACGATATTCACAATATCGACCTCTATCGCGTTCCATTGGCAGGTGATGGCGGATTCACCGGTGCGGGCGGGCTTATCGATTTCCAGACGGAGCGAGCCGGGAATGCCTGGCACGGCACCATCAGTGCAAGCTATGCCTCTTTCAATTCACAGGACTATCGGCTTTCGCTGTCAGGTCCATTGATCAAAGACAAGCTGACGCTGACCCTTTCCGGGCTGCAAAGTTTAAGCGATGGCTATCTATACAACCCCACATTGCAACGCCGCGTCGATAACCGGAATACACTGGCCGGGCGTGGCACCCTAACCTGGACTCCGCTGCCCGATTGGAAGATATCAGCCGGATTCGATTACGCACGCGCTCACGATGGCGCCGACCGGCTCGTCTCGCTCCAGGGTAATCCGCTGGAAGTCGCCTCCGATGTTCCCGGTTCGTTCAGCATGCGCGAGCACCGTGAATGGCTGGAAATCACCAAACGTTTCGATACCTGGCAGATCACGAGTCTCACCTCGCATCGCAATTGGCGGGTCGATCCTTCGGTTCAGGATCTCGATCTTTCACCAGCCCGGGCGAGCTTTTCCGGGAGGTTTCCGTTTGGTGCCGTGGAACCGGCTGCCGCCGAATCAGAGATCCGGCGGCGCCAGAGTACCTGGTCGGAAGAACTGCGCATCGAATCACTGCCGGAAGACACGAAAGCTGGTGTGCCTTTTCGCTGGTGTGCTGGATTCTACTTTGAAGACAAACGTACCGAGGGGAGTGAGTTGGAGCAATATACCAGCGAGACAGATGGTTACCGGTTCGATGCGATACCGGTTCTCGTTCCAAACCCGATTCTTCCATTTCGTATCATAATAGCTGGACCCATCCGTCTCTTCGACCCCGGATTTCACATCGAGGTTATTCTCGTCCCGTTTCCAATTACCGATTATACCCCGGTCACACAAGAATCGACCTATTCGCTCCACGAGCGTACGTACTCCGGATACTCTATCGCCAGCTACACTTGGGGACCGCTCGATGTAGCCGCAGGCCTCCGCCTTAATCTGATTCAAAATTCCTTCAGTGAAACCGAAGATAACGGCCTGGGAAACCGATTCGATTTCGGAGGAACCGACAATGAGTTCACGGCAACTCCGTCACTTGGCGCGGCCCTCCACCTTAACCGCAACACGGATCTGTTCGCCTCGTCGACCTACCTCTATAAACCCGGCGGTTTCAGCCCATCCCTGAATAGCCCGGAGTCTCTCGATCACTACGGACAGGAATCCATCTGGGCCACCCAGATCGGACTCACCGCACATACACCGGATAACCGTCTGCGTGGCGCGATTGTCGGATACTACGACTGGATTCACCACTATCAGGTTCAGCCTGACTTCAGTTTGACGGACTCTTTTGCTATAAACGCGGACTCGGCCATCTCCCTCGGCGTCGAGGGCGAACTTTTCTGGACGATCTGCCGGGGACTGACCTTCAGCGGCAATATCGGCTTCAATCAAACAACGCTCCACGGCTACCACGATCCGCTTACCGGCGAGAACCTCTCCGGAAATCGTGCGCCCTATATCCCGGAGTTCACTGCACGAACCGCATTGGATTACGCCGCACCCTGCGGATTCCGCGCGCGGGTCGAATATGTTGCGTTCGGTCAAACCGACTATACCGATTCAAATGAGCGCCAATACCGGGAAAGGCCCTACGGCCTGCTCAACGCACGAACTGGTTTCGACCGCGGCGCATACGGTATCTATCTTTTCGCCCGGAATCTTTCGGATACCCGCTATTACACCATGATCGACGCTGGTCTCAAAGCAGGCGTCATCGGAGAGCCACGTGTTCTTGGGGTTATGGCGACGCTGCGTTTCTGACCAATCACGTTTCGGCCTTTTCCGCAGGTCTACCAACATAGGCCGCCCGTGCTTGCTTGCTGGCGGTCTCTGCTCACACTGACAGACGATTCCAATGGCTGATTCGCTCCAATCCAACACCAACTCCGATTTCTGGAAGAACCGCATCGGACTTCCGCAAACTGCGGTCGATGCTTTGGACGGTCTGCTACGTCCGCTGGATCAGTTGTCTTGGGACCTGCGGTATCGAATTCTTCGCTATCTGCTCGATGACGAAGATCACGCCGTGCTGGCTGATTTGGCGGCCCGGCCTGGCGCGAGCGAGTTGCTGCAACTTCCCGTCACGCGACGGGACTTTTCTTATCGAGCGACGGTGCCCCTGCGCTCACATCTCTTTCACGAGTTGGACTTTCCAAACGCCGTATTCTGGCTCCGTCTCGCGCGGGTTTTTGAAGCGGCGTCGCGACCGAGTGCGCGGCGTATTTCGGATCTGTTTCACGATCCATCGCTGATCGCGGTCGAGATTCTTCTCTACGAGGCTACCCGGCCAAAAGACGCGTCTTCCACGGAGCGGTATGGACCATCAAAATCCGTCACCGCCCCTGTCGTGGAAGAAATGATCCGCCTGGCCGGTCAATCGGAAGACGCGCTCGTGCGAGCCGCTTTTCTCAATGAAGAAATGTTATGGCTCGTCGATATGATTACGCATTTGGACGGCTTTTCAGAATGTGCCGCGCGGCGGACGGAGGTGATCGTCGCCGCTTTGGCTCACACGAATTTCCTGATTCGCACCAAGGCGGTCGAGATCATCGCAGTCGCGGGCATCCCGATAAATGCCTTCGTGGAAGAGATCGCTGACGTGGCCGTTTCCCCCAACAAATCCGCTCGCGAGGGCGCAATCCGCTTGATGCAAGAAGAATCAGCGCTGGTGCGGCCCGCCCTTGAAGCGATTGCGGCCAAAGGTTCGTCATCGAAGCGCGAACAGGCCATCCGTCTGCTTTGGTCGCTCTATGGTGAAGACGTCCGTGTCTTTCTAACCTCGCGGCGGCCCGTGGAAAAGAGCCAGAGCTGCCAGGAAGCACTTACCGACTTGCTTCGCAACGCGCCGCCAGAGAGTTCCGCGCCGTCTCTGGATTTGCCGCCATTGCCCGCTGTGCAGTTGCACGCACCGCTCGGCAAGGAGACTTTTGCGGCGTGGATGGAGTGGATCGCGTCGGTAAACGACGGACTCATCAAATGTCTGTCTCAATTCAAGGGCAACCCTCCCTTCGCGCCGGTCGACCCGGCAGCTGCTGAAGAAAGTTTCCGCTTGATTCAAGCCCCTTTGCCGGCGGAGCCGGAGAGGCTTCTCGCCGCGATGCGCGCCGGAGCGTGGCACGCTGAAGTCAAAAGCCGGCTCCCGGCATTCTGGCGCCGTCCGGAAGTGCAATTGATTCATTTCATTCGCTTTCTTCAGCTCACACTTTCGTCGCAGCAATCGCAGTCCTTCCAAACCTGGCGCGACGTGTTTGTCGGCTTCTATTTCGACACGTGCATGGCCGCATTTCTCAACAGCCATCGCAAGATCGGCCTGCGCGAAGTGGGAGCCGCATTGGCCGCTGCCGGGTTGGACGACGCCATTGCCGGAGAAGATAGAATCGAAGGCGTCGGTGTGCGCCGGGGCGCACTGGACGAATCGCAGTGCTGGCCCTACTGGGCGGAGCACCTCGATCTCCTAGCTTGTTATCTCGAAGTGCCCGGCAGCCCGCCAATTCGTTACATGCACGCGCATTTCAGATCCGCCGCCTTCGAAGCGCTTGCCGGATTTCCGCATCTCCCGGAGCGATTCATCCCCTGGCTTTGGGATCTCGCGCTCGGTGCGGCCAAAGCCGACCGCGCGCTGGCCCAGCGATGCCTGGCCCGCGCAGAGGATCGCACCGACCGGCTTATCACCACCCTGTCTAGTGGAAAGGCTTCGCGCCGGAGCATCGCCGCCGAATGGCTGGGCCGCATGAGCGATGTCGACGCCATCAAACCTTTGCAAAACGCTTTTCAGAAAGAAGCCGACGATTCCGCCAAGGAAGCCATGATGGATGCGCTCGCAAAACTGGGCGTCGCGACGGACGCGTTTCTTAACCGTGAGGAGCTTTTGCAGATGTCGATTCGGGATCTGGCGAAAGGCATTCCAGATGACTTAGCCTGGTTTCCTTTCGACCAGTTACCTAAGTTACATTGGCAGGACAGCGATGCGAACGTCGCTCCGGAGGTCCTGCGCAATTGGGTGGTTCAGAATTATCGCCGAAAGAATCCGGAACCCGGCGCCCTGTTGCGCCGGTATTGCTTGCTGCTCCGAAAAGAAGAACGTGAAGCGCTCGGCCAGTTCGTTCTCGAAGCCTGGATCGCATGGGACACAACCCCGATCTCACGCGAAGAAGCGGAGTCTCTCGCGCAGAGCGTGACGCAAAGTGTCTTCCGCATCAGTCACTATCAGGCGGGGGGCGCCGGCCCCGGTGCGACCGCGCAACCTGTGAAAGCGCTGGATGAATACTATGCGGCATGCCTGCAAAATATGCTGGTCCGTCCAAAAGGCAGCGGCATCGGTGGCAAGGGGGTGCTCGCCATTGCCGCAGCTTGTGCCGGAGCCGTTGCCGGTCCGATTGTGCACGGTTATCTCAAGCAATGGTACGGAACACGAGCCGCACAGTGCCGCGCTTTGCTCCAGATGCTCTCCTGGGTGGAGAGCCCGGCCGCCACACAGGTCCTGCTCGCGACCGCAAGCCGCTTCCGCACCAGGAGCATCCAGGATGAAGCCGGAAAGCAGGTACAGGCCCTCTCGGAACGCAAAGGCTGGACACCGGACGAACTGAACGACCGCACGATTCCCAGTGCCGGGCTCGATGATCGTGGCGTGCTCATTCTGGATTATGGTCCGCGTCAATTCATCGCCCGGCTCGACTCCCAACTCGCGCTGGTGCTCCTCGATTCAGAGGGAAACAAACTCAAGTCACTTCCGGAACCGCGCCGCGACGATGACGCGGAACAGGCGGCGCTCTCCAAAAAGCTCTTCAGCAACGCCAGGAAGGAATTGAAGGGCATCCTCACAATGCAACGGGATCGCCTGTACGAGGCGATGTGCACGCAGCGCTCCTGGCGTTTCTCCGAATGGGACGAGTATCTCAACCGGCACCCGATCGTGCGCCATTTTACGCCGTGTCTCGTCTGGGCGGAGATGGCAGGTGAATCGCCGCGCCAGCTCTTCCGGCCCCTTTCCGACGGGTCTCTCACAGATCTGAACGACGAAGGCGTACAAATCGCTCCAGACGCAATGGTGCGGATCGCCCATCAAACAATGCTCTCCGAATCAGACGCGCAAAGCTGGTCCACCCACTTATCCGACTACCGCATCGTCCCGCTCTTTCGCCAGTTCGGACTATACCCCTTTAAGTTATCTGAAGAGCAAGCACAGGAAGCAACACTTACTGCCTTTGAAGGATACGTCGTGGAAACCTTCAAGCTAAGGGGGCGCGCAGCCAAGCTGGGTTATCTGCGGGGCGCCACACAGGATGGCGGATGGTTCTACGAGTATCGGAAACGCTTTTCCGGAATCGGGCTCGAAGCGGTCATTGAATTTACGGGGAATCGACTCCCGGAAGAAAATCGGAAGGTCGCGTTAAAGTCACTTAGCTTCAGCCAGATCGCGCCGGGGCAAAATGCACTGATGAACGTTTTACTTGGAGACGTTCCCGCAGTTTTGCTCAGCGAATGCTGGAACGATTTTCGCGCCTTTGCGGACGATGGCCCGGGCTTCGACCCGAAGTGGCCAGCGCTCGTGCAATAGCCACGAGTTCGATCAATTCTATCGGATGGCTCCGCCGTCAATCATCCGCATCACCCGCCGTTGCGGCAAAAGCCGCACGGTTGCCTCACGATTCTCTCCCGGTTTCAGATCCAGCGTCCGGTCCGGATCTTCCAGTGAATATTGTGCCGGCAAATCCTTCCCTGCCACCCGCAAGGTCCAGCGTCCTTCCGGCAACCGCTCGAAATTAGCGCAGCCCGTGCGGTCCGTTAGTGCCCGCCAGGTATCGCGGCCATTCGACAACTCAAGCACAGCGGCTTCCACGCCGTCCGCTTCGCGCAAAGCACCGCTCGTCTGCAGCGCGTTTCCATCCGCGAATTCGTAGCGCATCACTTTCACGGCCACGGAACACGCGGGAGCAGCGGTGATCTCGACATGACTCGTTTCCGCCGGGCGAATGCGGATCTTCAATGGCATCGGAGTCGTCACCGCCATGCGAGGCCCAAGCGAATCCGGCACAATCTTCAGTTCACAATTTCCCGGTCTCAGCCCCGGAAACTCAAATGCGCCGGCATTATCTGTCACGGCATACTGCTCGCCCACCTGCAACACTACGCGCGGCACACCAGCTCCGCGGCCTTTCGCGCTGTCGTACACCCGTCCTTGCAAACCACCAATGCTCCGCTTCTTCTCCGCCGTCATGCTCAATGGAATCGTGTACGCCACGAGCAACGCCGTTTCGTTGGCCAGACTCGCGGCTTGTCCCTTTTCTCCTTTTGTATTCTCGCGCGACCATCGTCCCTGGATGAGAATGGAGTTCTTGTTCTGAAACTCATAGCGAATCGAGCCCGTCGCCAGGTCCTGATCATGCCCGGTCAGGCCGTCATACTGGTTCCGGCCATAGCTCAGGTTCACGGTGAAGTGATCCCGTATTTCCCAGTTTGCGGACACACCCGCACCCAGCGATTTCGCTGACGAGCCGGTGAAAGCGCTCGGCCCGTAACTTCCAAACACCGTGTAACTCTGCCGCGCCGTCGGACGCCAGTCGACCACCGTACTATAGCGTTGAAAAGGTCCGTGCTCACCGGTCAGGAAATTGTCGAGCGAACCCAGATCCAGAAAGCTTTGGAGCTGCACTTTCCCAAACTGATGTGCAAACCCCGTATGGAGATAGCTTTCGGTAAAATCGTAGGCCGCAGGCTGTAAAAGATCAGCACGCCGGGTATGTTGCCACCCAAGTGTCAGCTTGGTGGACTTATCCCACGCATATTCCAAACCGGTGTACCAGGATTGCTCCCGGTTTACGACGCTGCTCAGGATGTCACTGGTCGCGAAGTTATCAGTGCTGCGGTTGAGCCAGGCGTTCGCTTGCAACTTGTCCGTAAGCGCTTTGCTCACGGTGGCGTAGGTCGTGTCCGTATTGCTGTAGTAGCCGTGAAAATCCGGTCCGGCATGGCTGTGCTCGATCGAGTAACCAAGCTTTCCCGGCAATTGGCCGTGCGCCTCGATATGGTATGCGGAATCACTCGCACCGTTTTCGCTGCGGCTCACGCCTGCTTCCGCCACGAGATCGAGCGCTTTTCCGAAACGAAAGTGTGGCTCGACGGTCACGATATCCTGCGGCAACCCGAGTCCGGAAATGGCGTCACCGCCCGATTTGCGGAGAAAATTTCCCTGCACGCTAACCTGCGGCGTGAGGTCCTGCCGGACATATGCGCCGAGTTCTTCCGTATTCTCCTGCCGGAATCGCGTGGACATATAAAACAGCCCGGCAGCAGTCTGCCCGTCGTGCCACTGCACACCCGCGCCACGGCCGAGCGACTGACGCTCGGTCAATGGAGAAAGGGCATAAATGCGGTCGCCGAGATCGACGTCCCAATGCTCACCGTGGAAACTCGCACCGTATTCATCGCGCTCCCCGAAGAGGCTGGAGTCCCTGATATCCGGTCCTCGAAAAAGGAAATCGATCCCCTGCTTCCCCTCTTCGTCGAGTGAACCTTCCCCGGAGAGTTCCGCCTGAAACCGGGCGTTCTGTCCTTTTTCGCCCAGGCCAATGAGTCGAAGCTGCATCGGGAAATGATGAAACGGATCGCGATCACCGGTAATGAGCGGGACGATCTCGACGACCGAGGCCTGGCTGGCCTTGAGTGCCCTTCCGGAGGAGGAGGTTGCCTCCACATCAAATGTGACCGCATGATTCACATGTTTCGCGAAGGCCTTATCCGTCGTGACCTGACAGGTGATCTCGCGCGTCTCTCCCGGACCAAGTTTAAAGGCCGAAACATCCGCCTTTACGGGAAAGTCGAATGAACTGCGAAAGGTCAGCGCCGCCCGGATCGGGCAGTTACCACCGTTTGTGACGTGCAGAGACACTGGGTAGACATCCCCGGCCAAGACAAGGCCCGATCTCGTCTCTACGACAAGATTGAGGTGGTCCACGGGAATCACCTGAAACGGAAAGGTGAGGCTCGCAGCCACCGACTTATCGCGGGTGCTCTGCGCCGTATATCGGCATTCGAAGCGGCCTGCCGGCATGGAACTCGGCACGCTGATCGCGAGGATCCGCACGGCCTGCCCACCCGCGTCGACGACAAGCGTATCGCTCCCTGTCGCAACCCTCTGGCAGCCCTGAGGCAACGTGACCTGCTCGGCGATCGTCTCCGCCTCGGCTCGCCGATTGTCCACCACCACACTCGTCGTGATCACCCGCCCCGGCTCGATCTCGAAAAGCCTCGCGGCGGGCGGGTGAACCTCCAATCCCGCCTGCTGAGCCAGGGCCGCTGTCCCGAGGACAATCCAACAAAGAAACGCTCGCACTAACTCACGGACGAATCTCGACGGCATACTGCGCCCCCATCACCTGCGCATCGCCGCTGTCGAGCAGCACCATCGCTGCGTATTTCCCTGGCGGCACTTTGGTCAGATCCAGATTCGCCCGCACGGAACAATCCGGGTAAATACGCGTGCGGCTCTTTTGGAAACGGCCAGCCGACACACCCTTGTTATCGAATAACTCCACGCTGATCGCCGGAATCATGAGTTGTTCACCACTATTGCCGATGTCGAGCTGCAGAAGGCGTTTCCCCGCGTCCTGCACGATGCTCTTGTTCAACACCTGCAGGTTACGAGACCCAGTTTTGCCTACCTGCGTCACGATCTGTACGCCAAAGCGGATCGTCGTTTGCAGCCCCACTGCAACCTGTTCGGGCTTCCCGTCCGGAGCGATGGCCGGAGCAGAGTTCGGCTCGACCATGATCATGCTCCAGTAAGTGCCAAGAAGTTTCGGATCAGCGGGAACTTTGCCTTTGTAGTGCACGGGCAGACTTTCCCCCGGGCCGAGTTTCAGGCGTGTCGGACTCACGGTGATCCAATTTGCATTGGAGCGCGGTGCATGACCGGGTTCACCGTAGTCACTGGTTCCGTCGGCGCGAAAGGTGTAGTCTGTCTGAAAGATATAAACATCCGCGGGCTCCTTGTCCGTATTCTTCAGTTCGACGACTCCCTCAAAGGAGCCCCCTGGCTGAACCTGCGATTCCCGGGCGAGTTCCCCGATGACAACCACGCCGGCGCGGCACGAAAGTGAAAGCGTGAGTAAGGCGGCAAAAAGAAAAGAAAGGCGATACATGGTTATTGCACGGTATAAGTAATGGAAGAGAGATACGTCGCGGGTAAGACATGCGCGGAAAATCCCGCGAGTTTGAATTGGAGGGAAATATTTCGGCGCGAACCTTCGCCGCGAAAGAGCTCCGTCTCGGCCGTCGTAAGCTGAACATAGCTTTCCCCGCCCGAGATCGCGCCGGAGCCGCCGCCGTTGGACGTTCTTTTGATATAAATAGCGACCCCGTTCTGGCTTTCCGCACCAGAGAGATGCGCCCGGAGCGTCCAGTGGCCCGGCGCATTGGAAATCGAGAGCACGGTCGCACCCGAGAAGCTCTCGATATGGCCTTGTAATTTGCTCCCCGCAACGGGCGCCAGCCGCAACGCGGTCAACCGCTCTGTCCATGCGCCGCTCAGAATGAGATCCGCCCCCGAGACCACCGGCGCCAAGGCAAGAATTACCGCAAGAATCCCGGAAAGGATTTTCATTGGGGTGGTGGAAAAGAAAGCCGACGAAAAAGGGAAGATGGCAGGGATCCACCGCCATCTCCCATTCTCATTGGATCGACTTAGGAAGCGGTGATCGTGAGTGTCACGGTCTTGCTCGCCGAACTCACAACGCCGGCCGCGGAGGTCGCCGAGAGGCTATACGTGATCGCCTTGCCGGCCTCGTTCAAGGTGGAGATGCCGGTCACGAGATCAGCCGCAGTCGTGCTCAACACCGTGGAGCCCGTGCTCGTCGCTCCGGTCGGAGCAGCGAGATTCACAGCGAGGGTCACTCCGGTCGGCATCGCGGTGTCGATCTGGCCCGTGATCTTCCGGTTCGTTTCGTTCGTCGTGATCGAATAGCTCGAGCTGGAATCCGTCACGGCGTCAGGAGCGGAACCGGCAGTCGCAGTGCTCACCGTCAGCGAGATGGCAGGAGAGCTGACAGAGAGCTCATCGATCGCCGAGACCTGGTAGGTCACTGTCTGAGTCGCGGAGGAACCGGCGAAAGCGAGGCTCGCGCTGAGGCTGGCGGTGAGGATTGCGGCGAAGGCGTATTTGAGGCTGGTGGATTTCATATGGGATGGGTCGCTTTTATTGTTTTCGGAACACACCGCTGGCGGCCGGGATACAGACCCGGAACCGGGGTGGTTCGCGGCATCAAAGTCAAAGACGCCAGGCATTTCGGCCAATTTGAGAATTACGCAATCTGCTCAGCCGAATACCCGCAGACAAAAGAACGGGTAATCCCGTATTACAAACTGCCGTTAGTTACCGAAGGCCAATGTCGGGCTCGCCGTTACTATCGGAAACAATTGTTTATAAGGTTGGGGCAACGATTTCGTTTCCCATCTCGGCTCCACCGCAAGCCGTTCGCCTGCCAGTCTCGGCATCCTTTTCGTTCTCCGTACGCCTCTATTACAGCGGTTTTGGCCACACCTGCCATATATGCCTTCCAAAGCCAGCCCTCCGACTATGATTCCGGGAAGAACGGAAGCGACGATCCTCTATGAACGGTTCGTTTAACGGGCCGGGAGAGATTAGTTAAACGATACCGGAGCTATTGCGCAAGGGCGTAACAGCTCCGGCCTCCATTCAAAATGACAACACCCTGACAACTACAATAAATACCTCAAGCGGGCTCCAGCACATAGGTCTCACCGTTCACGGTGGCTGCCTGCCCCGGCCACATCTCATATTGCACGCCTGAATTCACGCCGCCGTATTTCGCGCTATCGGGAATTCCCAAAGCCTGAGCGGCGGCGATGCTGATTTCACCGATCTTGTCGCGCGGCCCGACATCGACGACAACCGCATCCACAGACTTGCCATTGTAGGTGACTTTAGCCTTGCAGCCGATGACAACGCCGGTGGTTTCCATTCGGACAATCGGGTTAACCACAATATAGGGCACCGCCGTCGCATCGACATACCGGGTCTGGACTGGACGGTCCGGCCAAACATAGGTTGTGCTCGAGTAGCAGTTGCCATCGCCGTCGGTCAACGGATGGCCGCTGCCATCGTCGATCAAGACGTTTTGCCAGCCGCCATCCGGCCAACCGGCGTCACTCAAATAGTCCAGCCCCTTATTGTCGAGGCGATAGGCAAAGGGATTGCCATTTTGCCCGTTGGCGCCATCGGCGTCTATGTCGGCGCCGCTTTCCCAATAAACACGGCCAGTATCATCTTGATAGACCGGGACACCGTCGATTTCGACCAATTGTGTTTCGCTCATATTTGTAAAGAAGGGAGCGAATTGGACCAGATCTGCCGGCAAGTTGTCTATCCGGGATACCCATGAATCTCTCGCACAACTGTCTCGGCAGTCCGAACCGCCCTTGGGGCAATTGCACGCATCACGCACCGAGTAGAATCCGGCAATTTGTCTCCCGAATGTTACAATAACCGGCCTCACCCCGCGCCACACGTAAGGGTACACCCCTTACATACATTCCCCAGCCCCGCACAATCACACGGACAGGAAGCGCAGAGGAGCGCTTCCCATCCATGGAAAACGGCCTAGAATTTCACGTTGAGATCTACCTGGAGAACTTTCGCGCTGTTCGCATTCGCGACGCCCGTACCGTAATAGGGAGCCGCTTCGCCCCCGATCAGATTCTTTCGGAAATTCCAGGCTTGCGACCAGGTTATCTGGAAGACAGCGAAGTCCGTCAGATTGTACGCCAGCGCCAGCCGATAGCCCTGCGTATTCAGATATCCAAACGCGAAATCTGAGTCGTGAAGATTGGGATCCACGGAAGAAATGCCCGTCTGCCGCCAATCGGCCAGAAACGAGAAATCCCCCGCCTTGGCGTTTTGCCCAATCTGCAAGCCGGCCAGCCAGGCAAGATTGTCCTGCCACCCGTGGGTAATCGGAATGATATTGTTCGCCGTATAGTCATAGGTCAAACCGCCCAAATAATATACGTCTTTGAAGCGCCCTTTTCCTTCGAAGTTATAAGATGCGTCCCAATAGAGCTTCGTTTTGACCCCTCCAATGGTGAAAGAAACGTCTCCCGGAAGCAGAAGCTCACTGAGCTTACGAGAATTCAACGCATAGACAGGCGTGTTGGGGTACCTCAATGCAGCCGCATTCTCCACAAACCATGCTGGTGCAACCGTAAATTTGGCCCATGAAGCATTGTAACTGGCAATCAGCTGCGTTTCAAAGACATACCCGTCGGTGTGGTAATCGCTAATGGTAGCACCGGGATCCGTCGAACCGATTGGATTCGTTCCCCGTCCGCCTTCCGGATTGTCACTGTACACAAGCTGTCCCGCGACAAGTGTCAGTTCCCAAGGCAGCGGTTTTCCGGAATGTCCGCCGGCAAAGAGCTTGTGAAACTCCAACTGCTCGTAAAGCCCTTCCGGATTCAGATCGGGATCCCAAACGAGATCCGTCGTGTAAAATGGATTTGAAAACTTGCCAATTTCAAATGTGATGGCCTCCGTCGGACGATAGCCGAGAAACGCTTTGGAAATGTAAATGGCGTCTTTGGAAAACTCGTAGCCGTAGGTTTGATTCGAATCCGTACTCGAATAATTGGTGCTGAGTTCGACACCCCCAAACCATTGCTCTCCGAGCTTGAAATCGGCATCGAGCCGCAGCCGAAAACGCCATCGGGATTCCTGATTCCCTGCGGGATTTTGCGTTTTGTATTTGTACGGATAGTAGCTCGTGAAGACCGGTGCGTAGAACTGATTCTGCAACTCGTCGTACTGATAGCGTTCGCGGATATCGCCATAGATCCTCATCTCGGAAACAGCGTTGCTCAGCTTGATCTCGCTTGCGTCCTTGCCGGCTTCGATTCGAGCGCTTTCATCCTGGACTTGGGCAGCCTCCTTCTCGGTCAAAAGATGCTTTCGAACGAGCAAATCGAGCAGGGCAGATTCGTCCGCCCGCAACGAAACGGGGCCGGCAACAATCGCACCGGCGAGAATGGCATAACGTAGGGTGGTAGGGATTTTCATGGAACAATTTCGCGGCCCGGCAGCAGAGGCATCCCTTTCATGGCAATCCGACGTCAACGAGCGCCCCTTTGCACCAGCAAGGGTGGCGTCTGCCATCCGAACCGATCAAAAAATAGCCCGTGCCGCGGGCCATACTTTTGGGGTGCCGTTGCCGTGCGGCGCAATCTGCTAGTGGGTGTGGGCGGGCATGCCAAGCATAAATTGAATGCAATACAAACAACCGCGGTCGCGCGGGCTCGGATCGATTGTCCATTCGGCCAATGGTCGCCTTTTTCCAGGAATGCTTTGCTAGCGGGAACGTGATGGGCACCGGATCCCACCGGGACCATCCGCTTCGCAAGTCCAACTAGAATTTCACTCCCCAAACCTTCCCGAGTCCCGAAGGGCGCTCAGTCCAGACTTCGATCCGGGAAATAGAGCACTGTTTCACATTCTCAGAATCCGCACGCCACGTCCTGCCCCTCCTTTTCCTCCATGCTCGCGACACACAACTTTCCCACCACATTCCGAAAAACCCATGCACTCCGCCACCTGCTGCAGGCCGGTCTCCTTGCCTCTGCAATCACGGCATTGGCGAACGATCCGGTAACGGTTCCGACACTCAATCCCGATTCGTACGATCACCCGGTGAAAATCGCGTGCCTCGGCGACAGCATCACCCAGGGCGTGGGCACACACGATCCGGCAACCGAAAGCTATCCCGCCCAGTTGCAAACGCTTCTCGGGACAAAATATGTGGTCACGAATTTCGGCGTGGGCGGCCGCACGCTGCTCCGCAAGCAGGATCCCTTTGATATCGGCCGTGCCTTGCGCTCCAAGCCCGACGTCGTCGTCATCATGCTGGGTACAAACGATTCCCGGCAACAAACGCTGGATCAGCACGGAGCCGATTTCATCGGGGACTACGACCACATCATCGAGCAATTCAAGGCGCTCGAGACGCACCCAAAAATCTGGATTTGCGCTCCGGTTCCGATGTTCCCCGGGCAATGGAAACTTTCCGAAGAGCTGCTCTCTTCCAAAGTCATCCCGGCGATCCAGCAGGTCGCCAAGGACGAAAATGTCCCGATCATCGACTTGCACACACCTTTTCTGAACGAAAAATCCAATTTTCCGGACACGGTTCATCCCAATCCAAAAGCGGCGCATCACATCGCTGAATGCGTGGCCACGGCTCTGGCCGGAACCAGGCAGTAAGTCAGCAGCAGCGATAGCTTAACGCCGGCGGGACAGATGATCTCATCTGTCCCGCTGTCCTTTTTAGGCATCTCATCGCCGCCACCAAGACTTCGTCACATCAAACGAGGATCGGTTCGCGAGCTCCCTAAATCGTTTTCGAGATAGATCTTGTCCGCTTCCGTGCCACCTCAAAGTCATTGGCCATTCGGACAATAGCGCAAGTCACACTGGTTTTGACATCGTGACGTGGCTTCGTTCCCCTCCCTCATGAACCGCCTCCCGCTTCGCGTTGCGCAAGTGACATTCGTAGCGCCTCCGAATCCTCGCCGGATTTCGCGCCCGCAGATCGTGACATATCCCGGGTTCGTCTTATCAGCAGTTACGAGTCATGCGCCGCATCGCTGACCAATCGAGGTGAAGCCCCATCTCTTTCCCTCCATATGCACAAACCAAAAACCCTAGTCCCCCTCCTGTTATTACTCGCGGCCGCCAGTACCAGCCGCGCCGAGAATACGACATACGTCACCGATTGGGTCGGAAATACTGATCCCACCTCAACCGGCTATGTCGGAAATTGCGCCCGCGCGATGTGGGTCGCCTCCGACGGCACCGTCTATACGACATCCAATTGGGATGAAAATGGGCGGAACATCGGCATTTACAAGAATGGTGCAACCATCGGAAAAGCGGGCGGCACCAATCAGACACAAGGCTCTGCTATTACCGGGGACTCCACTTCAATCTTTGCCGCGCTCGAGGCTCCAAATTCCGGCGCCGTCGGCCGGTACAATCGCACGACTCTTGCACAGGATCTGAAATTTACCGTGAGCACAGGAACCGGCGATGCGATCACCGGCCTCGCCGACTATAGTGGTGAACTATACATCAGCGACTTCCCCGGAAATCGCATCCAGGTCTACACCACGGCGGGCGTATTCGAGCGCGGATGGACCGTAACCAGTCCAGGCGCCGTGGCCGTGGAAAATGGCGGCGCAAACGTCTGGGTCGCGCAGAAGAGTTCAGGCAAGATCTGCCGCTTCAGTTCCACGGGCACAGCGGGAACGGTCATCCAACTGGCCTCCACCGCCCGGCCCTCAGCTCTCTATATCGACTCACAAAACCGCCTCTGGGTCGGAGATCAGGGGCCGGACATGAATATCAAAATCTACACGAATCTGAATGGCACACCGACGCTTGCTTCGACTTATGGCGTCACCGGCGGCTATCTCTCCACCTCCGGCGGTACGATGGGACAAACAGGCCCGGGCCGTTTCACGCGTGTTGTCGGCATCGGCAATGATTCCGCGGGAAACGTCTATGTGCTGAACAATCCCTGGGGTGGCACGTGGGACCTGGGACGAAATGGCGAGACCGACATCCACTGCTATAACAATGGAGGCTCGCTTCTCTGGACGCTTCAGGCGCTCAATTTCGAAGGCGGTGCCTCTCCGGATGCCGGCACGGACGGCACGAATCTCTATAGCGGAGATATCCTCTTCTCCGGCTCCGGCGGAGGCGGGTTTCTGGCCAACACGGTCAATCCCTTCCGCTATCCCACCGATGCACGCCTCAATACGAGCAGCGCGGATCGCGGGATGCACTTCGGTCACGCCGCCTGTGTCAACGGCCACCGCATCCTGATTGCCTGCGGACAGAATCCGGACGGATTTTTTACCTACTACTTTAATCCTTCGACCGACGGCTATGTCGCCATCCCTGGAGTCACATATGGTGTCTCCGGAGCCCGGGTGCGCGACGGCTTCTGTCTCGACTCAGCCGGGAATGTCTGGACCGGTCTGGACAAGACAAATGCGATCCAGGAATACCCGCTCACCGGTTTCAATGCCAACGGTTCCCCAATCTGGGGAACGGCGGTCTCCACACCAACTCCATCGACCATTTTGCCGATGAATCAAATGCGATACCTGCCGGATTCGGATACAATGGTCCTCGCGGGAGGTTCCACAGACTGGACGCTGGTGGGGAATCGGATCGAAGTTTACAACAACTGGATTGCCGGCAATCGGACACCCAACCAAGTGATCACGTTGAGCCGCGCTCAGGCCAAATCGATCGCCGCCGCCGGCTCATATCTCTTTGTCGGATACTATGCCATTCCCAATGTCGACGTCTTCAACCTGACAACCGGCAGTCTCGTGCTGACGCTGGTGAGCAACAACAACGTCTCTGTCGGAAATGACACGGATTCCATGTATAGCATCCATGCGTATCTTCGCTCCGATGGCGAATATATGATCACGAGGGATGATTACAACACGAACAAAGTCGTGATTTATCGCTGGAACCCATCTTCCGGCCCGACCGTCCATACGACCAACGTGCTCGACACCAACTCGCATGCCCTCGTTCAGGCGACCTCTACGGCAAATGCAGGCCAGACCGATCAGACGACTTTTGCGGCAAACGTCTCCACTGCTTTCGCCAATGGCGCAGGTGGAGTCGTCAATTTCGATGGATCCGGCGATGCCCTGACCTCCGCTCCCGCGATGGCAGCCACTTATGACGGTGGCGCCAAATCGCTGAGCATCGGGCTGACCGCCGGTTCCGCCCTGGACATCTCGCCGCTGGCCCCTCCTTCAGGAACGGCAGGCGTGACCAATTGCCTCACGGCTCCCGATTCGGGGACCAGCATGGGTGATATTACCTTCACCATAGGGAGCATTGCGGGCGGCCAGACTGGCGAGAAAGTCACGTCCTTCGCCTTCACCTATCTCACCGAGACCGTCCTGAACAGCCTGACAGTCACCGTCACCGCGACCTTCTCGGATCAGACCACGTCAACGGTAACCCGCACGGTCAATCGCAACACTACCAACCCGGTCTTCGATACCTTCTACGGGTTCGTCGCGCCCGCCGGCAAATCCATCGTCTCCGTCTCGCTCACCTCCAATACAACGCGCGGAGATACGACGCATATCGACGACGTCGGATTCATCACCTCCATAGTTCCGTAAGTCGGCACCACAGTCTACCTCACCGGCGCAAGGCGTTCCACGCTTTGCGCCGGTTTGCTTTTGTATATTGAGCTAAAAGCGGGGTGGGAGCAAAAGGAGGTGTTGCGGGTGGTCAGGAAAAAGCCGAGTCGCGAGGAACTCCGGTTTGGGAGTCGTGAACCGGCGTTCGATACGGAGAGTAGTCCTCGCACAGAAGCACCACCCTGCGAGGCGCATGATCCGATACGAGCCCGATAATGGATTTCCCGGAGAACCCGGCAAACATGGGGCGCCCTTCCAGAGCGGACGTAGATTTTTGCCGTTATCGTCCGGCCTTTGTAGTCCCTTGCAATGGTATTCATCGCCAAAATGGATGCCGTAGCGGCGCGCGGAGACGACTTTGACGACAGGCAACGCGATCTGGTACTCAGGCCGGCTCAACGCGACGAAGGACCGCTTGCTCTCCGCCCCACGAAACCAATGCCGGCACCAAAGTTATGAAAACGCCAAACTTCGTTCCGCTCATTGGTAAAACATTCAACAGCTGGCAGCAGGACAATTGTCTTCGGCTCAGCGCCGCGCTCTCGTATTATTCCATCTTCTCTATTGCCCCCTTGCTCGTCATCGCGATCAGCATGGCGGGACTTTTCCTCGGCCCCAAGGCGGCTCAGGATCAGATCCACGAACAGTTGCAAAACTACGTTGGGTCGCAGACCGCGGAAAGCGTCCAAACCCTGATCCAAAGCGCGTATCAGCCGCAGAAAGGGCACCTCGGAGCGGCTATCGGAATCGTAACGCTGATCATTGGCGCAGCAGGGGTTTTTGGCCAGCTCAAGGATTCTCTGAATACGATCTGGAAGGTGCAGCAGAAGCCCGGAGGCGGCGTGAAATCCTTTCTGCGCAACAACCTGCTCTCGTTTGGCATGATCCTGGTCATCGGCTTTCTCCTTCTCGTTTCGCTTTTGCTAACGGCTGCGGTCTCCGGCGCGAGTGCTTTCTTCGGAAGGATCCTCAATCTGCCGCCGACATTTTGGAGCCTTGTCACCTCGGTCGCGTCGTGGGCGATCGTCACCGTTCTGTTCGCCGCCATCTTCAGGGTACTGCCGGATGCGCGAATCAAATGGCGGAACGTCTGGGTCGGCGCGGCAGTCACCGCGGTCTTGTTCGAGATCGGCAAATTCGCGCTCGGCTGGTATCTGGGGCGTCCCAGCACGGTATCCGCCTATGGAGCCGCCGGGTCCGTCGTGCTGCTGCTTCTGTGGGTTTACTATGCATCGCTGATCCTCTTTTTCGGTGCGGAATTCACGCGGGTTTACTCCGAAGCAGCCGGCGAAGCGATCATTCCCGCCGAGAATGCCGAAATGGTAAATTGCGCTGCGTTGCTTCCGGCAAATGCGGCCGCGGTACCCACCCCTCACAAAGAGTACCCAAGCCAGGTCTTCGGCGCCTTGGAAATTGAGCCAAAGGTGGGCAATCCCCTGCCCCAGCCTGAAACGGGAATTCAAGCCATCTTACGGATGATGATGGCGGCACTCTCCGTTGGTGCTAGCCTCGGAGTCGCGCTACGCTGGCGTGAGCGGCACGATAAAGGGCAACCGGCCAGCGCGGGAAAAGCTCTGCAGCACGATCTTCACCGACTCCTTGATGAAGGCCGGAGCGCGCTCCGTGACCGGCTCCATCGCCACTAACCGCCTTATCGCAGCGCAAGACCATTATCCGGCACTCGTCCGAAACCTTGGTGTCCCAAGCTATATAACCCCGAAATCACCATGACTCTTACGCTTATCGCATTTACTCCGATCGTCGCAGCCGCAGGTCCCGCCTTTCTCGTCTGGCTCTGTGGCGGGGGCGTCGGCGCAGCACTACTTGTCTTTATCGTTCTGAAACTTGCTGGGAGATAGAGCAAATCAGTTTGCGGGGGACAGTTAGTGGGTCACGTCCCCCGCAAACTCTACTCTCCACGGATATAGCAGGTCTGCAGTTAGCTTCGGCTCAGTGATCGTGAAGTCCGGGCAACATGGTCGAGAGTGGCAAGTCATCAGTTATCGGCGCCAACCGCGGCACCCTCACCTCCAGCGCTCCCGTACCTCCTCGGAAAAGACGTGCCCGGAAAGATCGTTTAACGATGCCATGCGTTGGATCGCTTTCGGCAGCCAGACCTCCAAAAGGGCGAGCCAATTCATGATATCCTGCTCGTCCAGATACCCCATCCACAAATCGGTGCGCCTGAGTTCATCGACTGTCATCGGACAGGAGCGGTTCAGGTATTTCTTTCGATTGATATCCGCGATCTTTAGGCCCGTTGTTTGCCGGTATTCCTCCGCGGTGGGAATACGCATCCGGGCGCGAACCGCGTTTTCCAAAGCGACGACTCTCTCCAGGTCACCGGTATCGCACAGCGCCAGATAGCGGGTCTGAAGCATTCGCGAATGTTCAAACGTCGTTTCGAAATCGCGCGGCGTACGGAGCAAATTGATCGTAAACGATGAACCGGTCCACGGATCATATCCCCATTTCCATGGCTGCAGATCGCAGATAAGGTAATCCGCATCGAGATGTTCCCGGCGCCAGGCGGGAAAGTCTCCGGCAAAAATCGATTCGTCGGGATGGAGGCGGGCAAAACCCAACTCCGCAAACGGTCGGTTCAGTCCGGCCGCGGCCTTGGAAAATAAAGTCGATTTGACACTCACAAGTCAGGCTACGTCCGCCACGGATTGAGTGGAGTCCAGGCGGCTGCGCAGGATGACAGTCATCGCCTTTGCCCCGAGGATCGTCAGGTTATAGGGTTTCGGCAGAAAATCGCGATACCCGTCCGGCAGTTGTTTAATTTGTTCCCGCGTCTGCATCAGGCCACTCACGAAAATGACCGGCGTACGGCGATGCCGTGCGCTCTCGCGAATCCGCCGATATAACTGAAATCCATCGACCTTCGGCATGTCGACGTCGAGCACGATCAAATCCGCCGTCGCGGCTTCAATCTGGGCCAGCGCGATTTCGGAGGTCACGGAATAGAATGTCCGAAAATCGAGCTTCTCCAGCGCCATGGAAATACATTCACAGTTATCGACGTCATCATCGACGGTGAACACCGTCGCCCCATAAGGGTCGACCGCATCCCACGCGGCAGTGGGGAGCGCAAGGAGATCGCTTAGCACCGGGATCATTTCCGTGAGGCACGGCAAGGCGAGCCCGATCTTGGACGGCGACCGGCGCAGCCAGCTCAGCACTTCCGCACAAGCGGCGCTGGCGCGAAGCAACGCGCTGAAATCACCGCTCGCCCGGACCCGTTCATCGAACGTTCGGAAGCCCTGATCCAACTTTTCCAAAAGACTATTGTCGTGCTCATCGAGGCTGAGCCGGCCCAGTTCGACGACAAGACTCTGGAGCACGGCGGCCGCTTCAGTCGCGGGAAATGGTGCGGCAACCGGCATCGGTTCCAGCTCGGACGCGCCGACATTTTCCAGTTCCAGGACATGGTCATCGGAAACCTCCGCGGTTTCCGGTTCGCCGCTGGACGGGGACTCACACTCGACGAGCTCAATGGCATTGGCTCGCTCATCCGCCTGCGCTTCCAGCGCGGCGATGCGAGCCCGAAAAATCACGCGTTCCTCTTTCGACTGCTTCCGCATCGCTTCCATTTCACCCTTCATGGCCATGACCCGCTTTTGCAACTTGATGACATTGATGATCGCCGCCTCCCGCGTGCGATGATCCGAATCCGACTGCGTGGTCAATTGGCCGATCTTCTTTTTCTGAAGCGTCACCACCTGATCGAGATCCTTTTGCATGCCGTCAATCTGTGTCTGCAGCTCTCGAAAGCGATCGGAGGCATCCTGCGCCGCCTCTGCCGCCGTGCTTCGTTCTTCTTCAAGCTCTCGCCGGAGTTGATCATTCTCCTCCCGAAGGCTGGCGCACACGCCGCGCAATCGATCGCGTTCCTCGGTCGCCTCCGCGACCTCGCGACGCACCACGTTGAGGGCGACTGCGGCTTGTCCTTCGGTTTCCTGGGCGAAAATTCGCTGCTCGTTGAAATCGCGCAGTTTTCGGCGCAATTCCTCGCATTTCCGGCGCAATTCCTCCCGCTCGGTACGGCCGGCTCTTTCGGTCCGCTCCATAGCCTCGGCGGCGCGCCTGGCGATTTCACACTGTTCCGAGAGATCGGAAACCTGATCTTCCGCTCTCTCCAACTTTGCGGCCAAATCGCGCGAATGCGCTACGATGGTATCGCGTGCCTGCCGGATCGAAAGCAGAGCCTTCTCCGCTTCAGCTAGTTTAGCAACGGCATCATCCGGGGCGCTGACGCCGTCACGTGGTTTTGGGGTGGCCATACTAACTTCACGTAAACGTCACGGCATATTAGCGCGAAAATTCAGGAATGCATTCGGGCAAGCGCGGTTTTTACGTAGGCATTTCCCTTATTGTCGATAATTATTTCCCTTACCGAAACGATGCGCACATCATGAAAACGATGCGCACTTTGACCGTGAAAGCGCCGGTGCAGCGAGCCGATCAATAACCGGGCTCTCCATCATTTTTGCCCGATGAGAACGCGACGGCCGATCGCCTCCGGCAAACGGTAGACCTGTTCCTCTGGAACGTGACGCTTCGCTTCATCGGCTTTACCGCTCCGCAAAAGGCCGTGGATCCTGGCGACACGAGGAGTCAGATCTTCGATCTTCCGGACCCAATCGTCTACGAAATCGCGGATGACCTGTCGGCTCAGCCCAACCTGGATGCTGTAGTAATCAAGTCCCGCTCCTCTCAGGTTCCGTTCCGGGTCCCATTGAACGTGGACCGCTGCCGTTTTGAACTCGCGGTCCCACTCCTCCCTCGACCGAAATACCCGCGCATCATGGAGCGTCAACACGGCCTTGCTCAGGGCCATTTCCCAACCCGCCCGGGAAATGGTCACAGCCAGCGTCCGTTCCTGCCCACTCTTGCTGCCCCAGTTGCTTCGGTGCATGAGCCAGAGAAACGACGGCTTGATCCAGGTCATCCGCCCAACCGAAAAGGGCTCCACGAACCGCTGGGCCTTCAGGGCAGGCTCCGCGATGGCCGGCGAATACGCCTGTCTCAGCCATCCTGGTGTGACCCTGTTCGTCAATTAACGATCCAGCATTTCCTCTAAATACTGGGAAATGCGTCAAAGCCGCCGCACATACCACAACGTCATCGCCACGCTGATGACCACCGGTCCGAAAAACGCGCCAAGGTGCATCAACCACAAATCAAATCGCGGATCGTGCCCGCCGCTCATCGGGCAAATCGCGGCAAAGACGAGATACGCCACGCTCGAGAGCAACAACAGCCAGCCTCCGAAGCGATTGGCGCTAAGCCAAACGTGGGAATCGGAGAGCGTCTTCGGCGTCCGGACACCGTAGAAACGGTTCATCGGGACGAGCGACAACGCCAAAGGGATCGACGCCAATCCGATCAGGATCGCGGGGAAAAAGAAGGGCTGATTTGTCACGTCCCAAAATTAGCTTCCTGGAGGGATCACGGCAAACAGTTTTGGGCCAGTACACATGTTAACGTTACCATAAACTCCCCGATTGCCTGCCTTCATTGGGCCGCCCTTTCTAGACCGCACGCCATGACTGCTTTCCACAGCCTCGGCGCTCCCTACAGAACGTATGAATATCCCCTCCTCTTGTCTCTCGAATCCCAAACTGCATTTTGCCGGCGCATTGACCGGCTCCTTACTGGTTCTGCTTTGTGTATCTGGACCGGCACAGGGTCAAACCTGGCCCGGACCGAGTTTCCGTGAGTTCAGCGGCGTCAATCAATCCGGTACCGGTGAACCTCTCTACTCTACCGCGCTTTCCTATAATCGGCATGATATCTCCTGGAGTTCGCTCGAGCCATCGCGCGGAACGTGGGATCTGACCTCTTTGAACAATGCCGGGCAGGAAATTCTCACCCTTCAGTCGAAAAATGTCCGGCTGCTCCCGGTGCTCAATTATGGCGTAAACTGGGCTGCCGATCTCAGTTCACGGCAGTGGACCTACGGAAATGACAAGTGGACCGTAGCGCCCGGCAGCGGCGGGACGATGATCCTGAATCACTATAACATTCCCACCGGCAATCTCCTCTCCTCGGACACGCTGACCGATTTCTCGAAGTTCCCACCCGCCAACGTCGCAGACTGGACCGCGTATGTGCAGCAAGTGGTCTCCTATCTGCACGCCTCTCCTTACAATGTCTCCTATTTCCAGGTTTGGAATGAGGCGCAGGAGATGAGCGGATTCTGGGTCGGCTCGATGGATGATTATATCCAAAGATTCATCTCCCCGCGGCACAAGCCATTCACGCCGCGGGTGGCAAGGTGGTCTACGGAGGATGGCCTGTTTCCGGATCGATCCAGGAGCTCATCGCCATACTCGATCGCAACAACGCCTGGGGAAGCCTCGATGTGATCGATACGCACTATTTCGGCACGAGCGACGCCTATCCCACCTTGCGCGCAGCCGCCGACCAGCGTGGCTATCCGGGCCTGGCCATCTGGCAAACTGAGATCGGGTTCACCACCGACTTTGCCTATGTCCCCGCCGCTTATACGAAAAGGCTCTATTGGGCGCTGCAAAACAACTGGACCCAGGACAAATACAAAGCGCTATATTTCGCCGACTGGGCTCCGAACGATCCGAAAGCGTATGGCTACAATTGTTCGCTGAATTCCGGGAGTGCCCTGTCCGGACATGGGCAGTGCCTGCAGAATCTGGCCAATCTGCTGGGCAGCTCGGCCGTGTTGAACACATTCCCTGGAGTGACCTCCAGTCCCGCGTACTCCGAAGATCCAAGCGCGGCCAGCACGCTGGAAGCATTTGCCACGGGGAGCACCGTCATCACGGCAGTGAACCTGGCCACCGCTGATTACAACGGCACTTCGACAGTTTCCTTCACCTTCCCGGTAAATCGCAGCAGCATCGTCAAAGCGGAACGCGTGGATATCATCGGAACACGCGTGGATCTCACCAGCACATTGGTCACGAGCGGAAACTCCACCATTCTTCCGAATGTCGCGGTGAAAGATCCGTCCGGCAGTTCCGCCCGCACCTGGAACGACGCGGCGAGTGTGGCGAGAACCTTCTACACCGTGCTCACCCTGAACGGAACTCCCGTGAGCAAGTATGAAACAGAGAACCTTTCCATCGCCGCACAAACCTCCGGCGTAACGGTAACAACATCCGCTGACCCTCAGTTCAGCAATACCGCCGGCACGTTTCTGAACGCCACAGCCACCGGACAATTCGTCACTTACGATGTGCCGAATCTCGCCGCGGGAACCTATGATGTGCGGGTCGGCGTCAAGACCTGGAACAACAAGGGCATCTGGCAACTCGCCATCTCGCGGATGGATCAACAGGGTTCGCCAACGAATGTCGGCTCGCCCATCGATGAATACAGCGCGAATACAGGATATGCGGAAGTGGATCTGGGTTCGTGGACACCGGGTACGACCAGTGACAAGGCGTTCCGGTTCATGGTGACCAGCAAGAACGCGTCGAGCAGCGGCTATCAGATTGCCTTTGACTATATCAGGCTGATCAAACAATGAGGTTCTCGCACCCGCGACAACCTCAGCATGCCCCCACTCGCTGATCGACCGACCATCCACTCCATCGCCCTGCAGGCCGGCGTTTCCCCGATGACCGTCTCCCGCGCCCTGCGCGGGGAGCGGTACGTGGAAGCAGAGAAGGCGAGACAGATCTGCGCCCTGGCGCGGAAGCTGGGATACCGGCCAAATCCCAACGCCACCCAATTGCGAGCCCGGCGAGGAAGGAAGGCGATGGAGATCCGGGAATATGTCGCGGTGATCGTCGGCAAAACGGATCCCGAGTGGGCGCGTTCATGGAAGCACCAGGGGTTTATCCAGGGGATCCACGATCGCGCCGCACAGTTTGGTTACAAGGTCCTGATGTTTTGGCTGCACGAACCGGGATGGACTGTCAGCAGAATCGCCAACAGCCTGCGAACGAGCAACGTTCGCGGGCTGATTCTTTTTCCGGAGGATTACAAGAAATTGTCGCCCGATTTGCTGGCACTCGTCGCGGATCGTTCATGCGCGGTCGTCGGCAGCCAACCGGTGAGCCATCCCTTTCATTTCGCGGCGAATGATGATTTCTCCAATGCGAAGAACGCCACGCGCCACGCGCTGCTCAATGGTTACCGACGGCCGGGCTTTGCCGTTTTGCGGAAGATTGATGAACTGATCGAGCGACGATTCTCCGCGGGATTCCGGTCTGTCATCGAAGATTTGCCCGTGAAGAATCACGTGCCGGTGCTGCTCCTGGATAGCTTCGACGATCAGGCATTTCTCAAGTGGTATAAGCAATACCGTCCGGATGTCGTGATCACGCATAACCGCCGGATCGCCGTCGACCAGTGGCTGCGCCCAATGAAGTTGAAAGTGCCGAAAGATGTGGGTTGGATCACGCTGGATATCGTTCCCGGTGACCGCCAAGTCACGGGACTCGACTCTCGTAGCGAACTGGTAGGCACAGCGGCCCTGGATCTCGCTATCGCTCAGATGCAGCGGGACGAGCGCGGATTGCCGGATTTTCAGAAGGGGGTATCGATTGAAGGCGTGTGGAGGGAAGGCCGGACGCTGAAGCGGATGGGTAGTGAAGCGGCGCGGATGTGAGCAGATCGCGGCTCGATTTACTTCCTTTCCCTATAATTTCGTCACCCTGAATGCGACCCCGAGTTCATTCAAAGATCTCCCGCCCGCAGTTGATACACTTGATCCGGCGTGTTCGCAAAAGGCGCATGATCTGGTACCCCCATGGATTAATGCCCAACCCACGCGAGCAATCGGGATGATATTGAAAATTTGCGGGGCCAAAAGCCTTCGGATTCTTGAGAAACTTGAATCCACAGTGAGGACAGCGCGTCCGTAAGGCGATCACAAGATACCCAATGCAGGGACTTATAAATGCGATCCCAATCCCAAATACAAGATAAGTCACGAACATGCCTTGTGGTCGGACAATTATCATGCAGACGACAAAAGCCATCATCAGAAATATCATCGCCCACCCAGCTGCAGCGAAAATGGCCGCTGTGTAGACGACACCAAATCTTGGACGTGAATTTGAGGACTCCATCAGTGCAACGGCGCGTTCCGGGATAGTTCGACGGAGAGCATTTCGTGAAACGAAGCGAGCACCGTCGCAGCGCCCTATTCTGTCAAAGCCAACGCCGTCTCATACTCGGCATACTCGACAGGCCCCAGGCCATCCCTCTCCGAATCCAGCACCGCACGAAACACGAAATTCAGACGCGGAGCGAGAAGCGCGGCGCCGGAGCGTAGCATCCGGCAAAGGCTCGCCCGCCGAATGGCTTCCACGCAGTAATGATCGAGCTTCACCGGTACAAACTGAGGTTCCGCTACCGGGCAAATGCGGATGGACGCCACGAGATGATTCTCGAGCCAGCGGCGGATCCGGAAAAAGGCGAGATAGTGCCGCTGTTCCATCCGCAGGCGCAGGTCGCAGAAAATTCGGAGCGCCCCTTCCGCATCATCACGTTGGCCTAATTTCCAGCGCAACTCCAGTAACTGGTCGATATCGCCACGCGAGACCTGACCGGGCTGGCAGATGAGTTCATCGATCACCTCCAGGGCGCACCGCCAGCGGCAATGCGCCGGCGGGCACTCGGAAGGCCATGATGTAGAGCAGGCGGAAAAACTCACGGTAACTCGTCAACCCTTCAGGTAACTCTTCAGCATCCAGAGTGTCTTCTCGTGAGACTGAAGGCGTTTGATCATCAGATCCTGCGTTTGCAGGTCGTCCACGGAACCGGCGGCGTCCCGCACTCGGATGGCATCATCCGATACTTTTTCATGGGCCACGATAAGTGCCGCGACATAGTCCTTCTGCGGCAAGGGCGACCTAAATTCTTCCATCTGTGCGGTCTTCGCCAGCAACCCAAGGCCGCCGATCGCGTACGCGTCCAAGGCACGCACCCGCTCCGCGATTTCATCCACCGCTTCGAACAGGTCCTCATACTGATCCTGGAAAGCCTTGTGCAGCGGGAAGAAATCAGGACCTTCGACATTCCAGTGCGCCAGATGCGTGAGCGCCATAAGTGCGTAGGAATCAGCCAGAACAAGGTTCAGACCATCAATGACCTTGGTGTCTTTCTTCGTGCCGGCCGCGGATTTAGTAGCTGTGCTCATTGGGTATTTAGTGTTTGAGGGTTCCGTATTACGGTATCACTCCCTGTGAGTTACGGAAACTAGGGATTTCCCGAGGGTCTTCTCCGGTGAAGTCGGCGAGGATTTCCGCGGCATCGGCAGTCGAGCACCGCTCGTACTCGCGCCCGCCACAATCGACATTGGGGGCGTGTTTGCAGCGGTCGAGGCAATCCACGCCCTGCAGCTTCACCGTTTCCGAAAGTCCGGCTTCGGCAATCTTTTGTTCCAGCGCGGCCCACAGTTCCTTACCCCCATTCCTCCAGCAGTTCTTCTTCGTGCACACCAGAATGGGACACGCGATACAGCGCTCATTCCCAATCGTCCGGACCTGCACAACCACCCGGGACTTCGGCCCCTCGGCTCCTTCCCTTCCGATCGCGACGACTTCCTGATTGGACGAGAGCACTCCATCGAGTTCTTTCCGCAGGACCTTCGGCACTTTTAGGTAAATCTCTTCGTTGCCAACGCGGAGCACCATTCGGCGCTTGCCGAAAAAATCACGGAAAAAACCGGCAAATCGCCCCTGAATCTCGAAACTCACGGATGTGTCCACCGTCATGGAATGCGGCAAGCGGAAGGCGCTGATTGAAGTCTATTGAGATTCAGTCTCATTAATGCGCTTTAGTCGGCCATCCCAACCCGCTTTGCAACTTCAATTTTCGGCGTGCCGGCTGAGTGGAGCGGCATGCGGCAGCCTGGCGGGGTCCGGCAACAGGCAGTGGGGCGATCCTCCACCTGATTTCTCCGCGTGTGGGACGCGCCATCCGGGCCCACATCCGAACTGCTAGACCAAACGGGCTGTGTGCTTCAAGAGGCAGAATCGGAGGGACTTAGAACCCACCCTTTCTTAGAGGAAGCCGCAGGAGTTGTCCTTTTGCGTTACGGGTCCCATTGCCCACGGCCCGCCCACACCATCCGTCACAATATCCACAGACCGGCACCAACGCACCCCAGGCTCACGGTTTCTTAGTAAAAATTACCGTCTTATAATTAGCGTCCCGGCGCGTTTCAAAATTGACGCATGGCTATTCCATTCTGAAATACGAGAGCTATGAACCCGATCCCCTCTTCAACGGCTCCCCAAACACGCCGTCAATTCCTCAAATCCACCGGCACCGTCGTCGCGGCTTCCGCCCTTGCGGGCGTCGCCATTCCGCACGTCCACGCGGCGGGCAGTGACCAGATTCAAGTCGCCCTCGTCGGCTGCGGCGGTCGCGGCACCGGTGCAGCGGCAAATGCAATGGGTACCAGCAAACTGGGCCCGATCAAGCTCGTGGCCATGGCCGATGTCTTCGAAAATCGGCTCAAGGGCAGCCATTCCGCGCTGAACAATCAGTTCCCGACGCAGGTGGATGTGCCAAATGACCGGCAATTCATCGGTTTCGACGCGTACCAGCACGCGATGGATCAGTTGAAGCCCGGCGATATCGTGATCCTCACGACTCCCCTGGCCTTCCGCTGGGTGCACTTCACTTACGCCATCCAGAAGGGGCTGAATGTCTTCATGGAAAAGCCGCTCACCGCGGATGGCCCGACCTCGCGCCGGATGTTGAAGCTGGCGGACGAAGCCGCGGCGAAGAACCTCAAGGTGGGCGTCGGCCTGATGTCCCGCCACAGTCGCGCACTCCAGGAGTTGCACCAGCGCATCCAGGACGGCGAGATCGGCGATCTCATCCTCATGCGTGGCTATCGTATGCACGGCCCGGTCGGATCGGCCTTCTCCGACAAGTGGCCCGGCAACCCGAGCGAATTGCTCTGGCAGATTTCGCGCTTCCACAGCTTCCTCTGGGCGAGCGGCGGTTGCTACAATGACTTCTATATCCACCACATCGATCAGCTTTGCTGGATGAAGAATGCCTGGCCGGTAAAGGCTCAGGGCATTGGCGGCCGGCATTACCGCGACAACAAGGTCGATCAGAACTTCGATAGCTACTCCGTGGAATACACCTTCGCCGACGGCGCCAAGATGTACATGGACGGTCGTTGCGTCAACGGCTGCAATTCCATCTATTCCAGCTACGCCCATGGCAGCAAGGGCATGGCCATTGTGTCGAAAGCGAACGATTGCGGTACGCCGTCCAGCACTTACAAGGGTCAAAACGCGGACCGCGCCAATCAGATCTGGACTTCCACCGACAAGAGCAATCCCTACGACAACGAATGGGACGATCTGATCACCGCCATCCGCAACGACAAACCCTACAGCGAAGTGAAGCGCGGCGTAGAAGCCAGCGTCGTGACCTCGATGGGCCGCTATTCCGCGCACACCGGCCAGGAAATCACCTATGATGATTTCCTGAATTCTGAGCACGAATATGCCCCGGGAATCGACAAGCTGACCATGGACAGCCCGGCTCCGCTGCAAGCCGATGCCGATGGCAAATACCCGATCCCGATGCCGGGCATCTGCATCAAGACCGAGTATCCGATGAAGGCCTGAAGACGGAGCGAGCGGGTAATTTGAAGTATTTCCCGCTCTTTAGGTCTTAAAGAATACCGGCCAACCCTCGCGCGACTGCGTGAGGGTTGGCCTTCTTCTTTTCGGCTTTATCGGTCTCGCGAATGGCTGTAGCTCCATTGACGATGCGAACTCCCGAAGAAAAGGCAGAGATGGTGCGCCAGCAGGTCATCTCGAAAATCCATTGGGGAACTCGCGACCAGGAGGTGCTCGACTGGTTATGGAAGCACCACAAAATCACCGGCGACGATGCGGATGCGTTGCTCGAAGCCGCACACCGTAAAAAGCGAATGGCCGTACGCGGAAAGGCCATTTTTACACTCATCGGTTCTTCTCTTGGGATCGCTTTTGCCGGAGGATTTGTGGCGCTTCAGTATTTCGGTAGATTCATCATGATCGGCTACGGCCCCTTTGTCATCCTCGGCATCGGTCTGATCAGCCTGGGCGCATTTCTCCGCAGCCTGATGCTGTTACTGACAGGGAGAGCTGAAGGTTCGGTTGAATGAGTTCTTAGCATTCTGTCTCAACCCACACGCAGGCCAGAGCCGCTCCGGCTTAATTATGTCCTTGGGAATCTCTATCAGTTGCAACTCGTGTGAGTTTGAATTCCTCAGCGGATGGTCACATCATGTCGGAGGGATAGCTCTGATTTGTTGGCAATGTGGAGAAGAATACGTCGCAAAGAGCGAGAAGTCCCGATGGGGTCCATCCATAAATGAGCACATACTCGTTTTCCACAAACGGTACGTGTCCAAGAAAAAAGGACGTGTCGAGGAACCGACGGGACTTTTCCTCACAGCACTCGCGTCTCAAAACCACATTCAGATAGCCAACTTGCAAGTACCGCTTTTGCATCTGGAGCCAGCTTCGCTAGCCTGTCCGCAATGTCACGCCACAGAAGGCATAAAACAGGTCTTAGTCGTGGGGCAGCCCTGTCCAAAATGTCATAGCGGTTCAATGACCAACGAAGAACCTGTTGAGTATTAGAGACTGAAAGGAGCCATATTTTCTCCTACGGCAATTCGGCCGTACCGTGGGAAAGCGCATTTGCCGGGATTTCACTCTCTGGAAGATTCGGCCCGCTCCACTTCAAGGTGAGCTGAGAAGCGTTGGCCAAAACGTGACGAACATAGAGCCGGAAGGGGTGCTTGCCCGCTTTTAACAGGATAGTGCCGCTAGACTCCGTGCCTCCGTGGTAACTGGCATCCGCATCGATTACCGTGGCCTCATGCACCCGCAGCAAAGCGCCGGTGTCCGCCGCAAGGTGAAATGTGTAACTCCCGTCTGCGGGTGCTTCGATATAGCCGGAGAACAAACACGCAGCATCTTCTTTCGCAGACAGACATTTCGAATCGACTTGCGCCTGTACACCGCTTGCTACTGGCGTGGCCTCGATTTTCGGTACCCAGGGGAATGCTCCCTTCCAAATCTGCCAGCTAACTCCGCTCTCAGTCTTCGCCGGATTCACTGATGGCACCAGTTCGGCATCGTAAGGCCGTTTCGCTTCCGGGTCGGGCCGGCGCGCCTGCAGCACCGTGTCTTTCATCTTTTGCTGAAGCGAAGCAAAGTCGGGTTTGTTGCCCAGATCGGTCAGTTCCTGGGGATCGCTCACGATATTGTAGATTTCGAAAGGATCGGCGTGGCTCGCCACGTTGTACCGGACACCGATATAATCTCCGAGACGGATCGCCTGCATCTGCTTTCGCACCCGTCCTTGATGAGCGGGCGCGAAGACATCCTTGTAAGCAGGCGTCTTGTTGGCTTCGAAGTATTCGAAGTAAGTCAGGGAAGTCGCCTGCTTTCCCTTGCCCGTCAGCGTGGGAACCAGGGAAACGCCATCGCTGCGCGCCGGAGCGGGAAGACCCGCCAGTTCCGTGAACGTCGGCATCCAATCCCAGAAAGCCGACGGTTCATGCGAAACGCGATGCGGCGCAATCCGGCCCGGCCAGCGCGCGATCGCGCCCACCCGGATGCCACCTTCCCAGCAATCACGCTTGATTCCGTCGAACGGCCCGAAGCTATGGAAAAAGGTCGGCTCGTATTGTTGCGGGAGATAGGACTCGCGGCTCGGCCCATTGTCGGAAGTAAAGACCACGAGGGTATTCTCATCGATGTGGAGGTCTTTCAAAAGTTGCAGCAGATCGCCCACGCAGTCGTCGATCCGATGGACATCGGAAGCAAAGCGTTTGTAAACGTCGGGCCAGGGCACTTCGGGAGTCGCCGGATCGTGATCATTGTCCCACGTTTCGTTCGCGTATTGCGGGTAACAATAAGAGTCCGGCTTCCCATCAGCCGTGTTGATCATCTTACCGGGTTTGCCCAACCACTGAATACCACCGGTCTTCCCTCCGCCTGCCGGGTAAGCGCAAGGGGGATACTGCAGCTTCGCATGCGGCGTATCGTAGGCCAGATAGAGAAAGAATGGCTGTTTCGGATGCTGAGTCGTCCGATCGGCGATCCACTTCTTCGCGCGGGCGGTGAAGAGATCGGTTGTGTAGCAGCCATCGTAATCCGCCACCACATCGGTCGATCCTTCGAGGAGCATTTGCTTGTCTTCCTTCGGATAGTGGAAGTGCCCTGCATTGTGGCTGATATAGCCAAAGTATTCGTCGAACCCCCGATTCATCGGATGCGCGGGCCAGCCATTGGGTGCATCGGGTGACTTCTTGCCCTGCAAGCCCCACTTACCGATGCAGGCCGTCGCATAACCGGCGGATTTCAAGACGCTGGCAATCGTGTGGTTCGCCTCCAGTGCCTTGTCGAATTGGTTGTCGCGAACATTTGCGTGCCCCTGAGTCACTCCCAGAATCAACGAAGCACGCGAAGGCGCGCAGACGGGCGCGGGGCAATAGTGATCGGTCAATTGCATACCGTCCGCAGCCATGGCATCGATCTTCGGCGTGAGATGCCAGGGCTGTGAACGATCATTCGCTGCTTTCCGGGCATTTTGAAAAAAGACGCCGACGTCGCCGTAACCCAGATCATCGGTCAGAATGAAGATGATATTGGGATGCTGTCCGCCATCGGCAGCGAAAAGGGAGGCTGGCAAAAAGACGAGGCCCGCCACGAAAAGCGAAGCACAGAAAAGCGATTTCATTGGCACAGGAAAGGGCAAGGTTTGCATCCCAACCCTGCCTGGAACAACCCCGATCCCGTCAAATCGTGTCACTATTTTTACTGCCGCCTTGTGAAGTCCTCGTACCTTGCGGCAGCCTTTCCGGATGTTCCTCCGCCTTCTCCCCGCTCTACTCCTCCCCCTCGCGGCCAGCGGTGCCGAATGGTTTGTGGCGATAGATGGCAACGATGCCTGGAGCGGCACTCTGCCTGCCCCGAACACCGCACATACCGATGGCCCGTTCGCCACATTGCCACGAGCACGCGCGGAAGTGAGACACGCCATTGCGGCGGGAAATGCGGAACCCAAAACGGTGCAGATTCGCGGGGGCACCTACTTTCTCCCTGAATCGCTGAAGTTCACCCCAGAAGATTCCGGGACCGCTGCGGCACCTGTCGTCTGGACGTCCTTCGAATCCGAGAAACCGCTGCTGATCGGCGGCCGGACCATCACCGACTGGAAGCCATGGAAAGGCGCCATCCAACAAGCAAATCTCGAGGAACAAGGTTTTCACACGCCGGATTTCAAGCAACTATTCTTCGACGGAAAACGTCAGCCGCTCGCAAGATATCCGAACTACGACCCAGAAAATCCCTACGGCGGCGGATGGGCTTACGCCGATGGAAAGGACCTGCCCATGTACGAAGATGTGCCCGGCGAAAATAAACGCACCTTCCACTATCGCCCCGAGGACACCAGAACGTGGAGCCGGCCCGATGAAGTTGAGGTCTTCGTCTTCGCCCGATTCAACTGGTGGAACGATATCGTGCGCATTGCCTCGCTCGATCCGGAAAAGCGGCAGATCACAACAGCCAGGGACTGTTCCTACGCGATCAGGCCAGGTGACCGGTATTTCTTCCAGAACGCCTTGGAGGAACTCGACAGCCCCGGCGAATGGTATCTGGATCGGAAAACGGCGATGCTCTACTTTTGGCCGCCGTCGCCGCTCGAACATACACCCGTCTTCGCTCCCACCACCCGGACACTGATCGAGTGTGCGCCGAAGACCAGTTACCTCACTTTTCGCGGGTTCACGATGGAATGCGCGGAAGGGAATGCGGTTATGCTGACCGGCTGCGATCACTGCCTGATCGCGGCAAATACCATCCGCAACACCGGCGACATGAGCGGCACGGCTGTCGTCATCAATGGCGGGACCGAAAACGGCGTTGTGGGCAACGATATCTCCGAAGTCGGGCGAAGCTGCATTTCGCTTTCCGGCGGCGATCGCAAAACGCTGACTCCCGCGGGAAATTATGCCGACAACAATTACCTCCATCATTTCGGCGTTTTCTACAAACAAGGCGTCGGTGTGGAACTGATCGGCGTGGGCAATCGCGTCGCGCACAATCTCATCCACGACGGGCCGCGGTTTGGCATCCTCCATGGAGGCAACAAGAATCTCATCGAGTTCAACCGCATCCGCCACGTCTCACTCGAGACGGAAGATACCGGCGGGATCTATAGCAATGGACGCGATTGGCTGACACCGCGCGGGACGGTGATCCGTTATAACTTCATCAGCGATGTCCTGGGTTACGGGCGCGCTGGCGATCACTGGGTCTCGCCGTACTTCGCCTGGGGCATCTATCTCGACGACAACTCCGCCGGCGTCGATGTCATCGGAAACATCGTCACCCGCTGCACCCGCGCGGGAATCCACGCCCACGCCGCCCGCGACTGCCGGGTGGAGAACAATATCTGGGCCAATAACGGACAGTGGCAATACGACTTCCACGGCTGGTCCACCGCCCAGAATTTCTGGACGAAAAACGTGGAGACGATGACGAAGAACTACGAATCCGTCGTCAACGAACCCGCCTGGAAAGGCATGCGTGGCATGGACTACCCGCCAGGCGAAGCCCCGCTTCCTCCCAATGGCTATGTCACCCGGGGCGATGAATTCCTGCACAATATCGTCACCTATCACGATCCGAAGAGCCAGGCCCTGAGCGTGCTGCAAATTCCCTTCTCTCATAATCGGTTCGACGAGAATCTCTATTGGCACGACGATCTCCCGCTACGGACCGGATACCACTTGGCCGGAAAAACCATCTCCGAAAACCTCACGCCAAACACCGGCTTTCGCGATGGCAAGGACGGCTCCCTGCCCCGCGATTGGAACTGGCAGGTCCACCCGCTCCCGACCGCGACAGCGGGTTTGATCAACGACGGCGCCGGGACGGATGCGCGGGTTCTGCGCATGGATGCCGCTTTCAATACGGAAAAGCCGCGCGATAACTACCCGATCGTCGTCAGCTCCGAACTTCCCCTTTCTCCCGGGCATACCTATCGTCTCGGTGCTCAGATGCGCGCCACAAAGCCAGAGGCCAAGGCCGCTCTCATGCTTCAATGCTATATCGCTCCGAAAGACGGAGCAAAGGGTCACTTCTGGGCCAGCGCGGGAAACGTGACTGCAGGCATGGATTGGAAGCTGCAGGAATTCACCTTTCGCACACCCTCGCCCGGCGAAAGCGGTTGGGACGACCGGATGAAAACATTCCGGATCCGCATCGATTTCAAGGACCACGAAGGATCTCTCGACATTCGCAATGTCGACTTACGGGAAGTCGAATCGCTGGACGAATGGCAATCGTGGCAGAAAAACGGAAACGACACGCATTCGCAGGTCGCCGATCCCAAATTCGTTGCGCCGGAAAAAGACGACTTTCGGCTTTCGCCGGATTCACCGGCCTGGAAGCTGGGTTTTCAACGGATCCCGGTGGAGAAAATCGGCCCTTACCAGGATTCACTCCGCGCCAGTTGGCCCATCGTCGAAGCCGAAGGAGCGCGTGAGAAACCGATGGGGTCCACCATGTCGGTGCAGCGAAAGTAACATCACCACGTGGTCACGGCCATTCGCTGAGTTTCAAGAGCCAGCCGCGAGGCCCGCAGGCACAGCGCAGTTGTTAGTTCGGCGGCATCGCCGTGCCCGCGTATCTCATTAAGAAAATCTTCCAGGTAACCACGCACACGGCCCTCTTCGACCCGGCGCTGGTCGGGCTCCTTATTCTTGTCGGTGATCACCGTAACTGTGTCCGCAAAGAGATGGGTCTCCGCCAGACCGCAGGTGCCATGCACCTGCAGATGCCAGTAATGGGGAAGCCGATAGCCCAATTCGTCCGGTGCGAGATACGAGAAATCCGCAATCACACCGGCGCCGTTGCTCAACACCGCCATCATCTGCGCGCAATCCTGGAAATGCGGATAGGCGCGCGCTTTGGCGTTCCATGATCGAGCAGCAGTCACCGCTCGCCATTCGAGCCCGGTCAGCCACGGGACGAAATCGAAAGCATGGATGCCAATATCATTGATCGTGCCACCATGTTTGCCTTCTTCGAAATACCACCCCGGACGCGTTCCGAGTAATAGCGGATGCTGCCCGTCGATCCGTAGCGCACACACTTCACCGATTTCCCCTGAACGAATGATCTCGCGAAGCGCAAGGAACGAGGGGCGATCGCGGCTATCCAATTGCAGACCGACCTTCCGATCGCTCCCAGCGACAAGCTGCTCGATTTGCTTCTGTTCCTCGAGGCTGGTGCAAAGCGGCTTGTCGCTCAGCACGTGCCGGCCGGCGCGCAGGGCTGCGATCGCTAATTCTCCCCGCCGTGCGTAGTAGTCGCCGATGGCCACGACATCACAGTCCACCTCGCGCAGCATTGTCGCAAAATCTGTATGAGTGAAATTCACTCCCGCCTTTTCCGCCGCAGCTTCCCTCGCCGCGGCATCTTCCTCCCAGCAAGCAACGACTTCCGTATCCTCGCGTTCACGGACACCGGCGAGCAGGTCGAGGATGTGAGAGTGCCGGAAACCGGCGAAGGCAAATCGGGTTTTCACGTGGGGAGAAGGGCAGCGGAATCCATGTCCAAATGGATGACGGCGTTAACGTGACGGCGCAGAATAGAGGCAGGGCAACTCGTGCCGATCGGGCCAAGCAGGCTATCGCGAACCGCGGATGCTTTCCGTGTGCCAGGCACCACGCAGGAGACCTCTCCCGTGCTCACCAACGCGGGAATAGTTAGCGTGATCGCGTGGGGCGGCACCACCTCGAGAGATGGAAAACAGCCGTCGTTCACTTGCTGTTGCCGGCAGGCATGATCGAGTTCCACGACTTTCACCAGTCGAGCATCATCGAAATCAGCCACGGGCGGGTCATTGAAAGCCAGGTGGCCATTTTCTCCGATCCCCAGGCACACGAGATCGATGGGCGCTTCCCCGAGCAAACTGGCATAGCGTTTGCATTCCGACTCCGGATCAGAGTCGCCCCCGATCAAATGCACCGCACGAGGCTTTCCGACGCGCGCGAGCAGATGTTCCGAAAGAAAGTGACGGAAACTCCCTGGATCGGACATCGGAAGTCCGACGTACTCGTCCATGTGGAAGATCGTCACTGCGCTCCAGTTAACCGGCTCCTGAACGAGCGTCGCGAGAAATTCATTTTGCGAAGGGGCACAGGCAAAAATCACGCGCGCAGTTCCGCGACGGGCACAGGCACGCTCGATTGCACTTGCCACCATCTTCGCGGCAGCGGCGCCCATCGCGGCCCGGTCACAGTGCAACTGAACCTGGAGCTTATCGTATATTGTGGAGGTCATGGGGAGCAGATGTGGCTCATGCCACTTCGATCAGCGGCAAGTCGATCCCGAAAACCGCCGCCACTTGGGTGGAAAAAAGCGCCCGTGCTTGCTCCACCGAAAGTCCCAGCCAACGCTCTGCATTGCGTACCCCGAGATCCGGCACAAGGCACGAGCCCGCGAAATTTGGATGCCCCGGCACGCGAACGATTCCGTCGCGAGATTCCACCTCATTATCCCCAATCGTGTAACGGCCCTCGGGCGCTCCGGCGGCAGCCATGGCGTCCGTCGTGAGCAAAACTTTTCCGGCGGGCTTCGCCCGGAAATAATTCTTCAGCACAGATGGCGGAAGATGCACTCCATCTGGAATAAAACAGGCGGTGAGTTCGTCGCGGGTCAGCAGGCGCTGCACAACGTTGTCATGCCGATGCAGCATCTGCGGAGTGCCATTTCCCAGATGCGTACAGAGCGTTGCGCCGGCGGCGATCGCTTCATCGATGACAGAGTCTGACGCATCAGTGTGGCCGAGCGAAACAACCACCCCCGCACTCACGACCTCGCGAATAAACATAGCGCTCCCCGGCCATTCCGGCGCCAGGGTGATGAGCCGGATCAATCCGCCGGCCGCTTCTTGCAGCGATTCGAAAAGAGCCAGATCCGGCGCCCGCATGCATGAGGCAGGATGCGCCCCGCGATAACCTTCGCGCGGGCTGAGAAATGGCCCTTCCAGATGATAGCCGCACACAGTCTCCGCAATCACCGAGTCGCGACGGCGCAATTCTTCGATTGCGGCAAATTTGGCCCGCAGCGCCGCGATTTCGTCGCTGATCAACGTCAGCAAAATGCGATGCGTCTGGCGCGACCGAAGCGCATCGACCGCGCGGCGAAGATCCGCGAGTGAAAGGCCAGGACGCTGAAAGTCCACCCCGGCAAAGCCATTCACCTGGAGATCGAAGAGAGAGGGCAGGCTCACGGTACCATCCCGCGTCGTCAGTTATGCTTCGCTTTTGCCGAACCGGGATAGGACGCCACGGCTTTCGCGAGTTCCTCGTCCGTGAACGCGATATTCACGGACGGCCCGGTGTCCGCGAGAATCTTTTGTGCGATGAGATGCGTGACCGGAGCAAGCGTGCTGAAATGGTCGGCTTTGGCCACCGGATGAAAATGCACGCCCTCCGGGTGCTCGGACTTGGACATGATCCCAAGGCTCTTGATATTCGTCCGGCCGTCCGTCCCTTCGAAGACGTAGGTCGGATTCTGAATGCTTTTCAGCCACCGGCCCGGCGCACGCAACAGGCTCTCCTTTGGAATCGAAGAATCGAAGGGAATTGTATCATCGCCATAGCCCCTCACATCACCCACGGGACCGAAGGAAAATACGGCCCGGAATCGATTCCCGCATTCCGCCGCCAAAAGCGCCAGCGTACCGCCGGTGCTATGTCCACCGAGATAGATGCGATCCGGGTCGGCATAATCCAATTGCGACACATAAGAAACGGCGGCGAGGACATCGTCCACTTCGCCAAAGAGATCTTCTTTGCTGCCCGGGTTGTCGTTTCCGCCCCGGAACGAAGGATACATCATGAGCAAACCCGCTTCGCGAAAAGCGGAAGCCGACTGATCATTATTCGGCGGAAAGCGCGTCCAGGAGACTTCATCGATGCTATTGCTAAAGCCTCCGGTGATCCACAACACGATTGGATGGCGCTTGCCGTCGCCGGGAGGCGGTGACACATAGGCAGCCAATTGCCCGGCCGGTGAAGTATAGCGAACGAGACGGAAGAGCTGCTGCGGCGGCTCGGGAGCCGGTCCGCTTTCCCTCTCATGGCGCAGAAGCCGTGTCTGGAAACCTTTCCGGGCTTCGGCCAGCGACTCCGACCGGGAATCACTGCCGGGAATCTGCGGCCCACATCCGCAAATGAGGAGGAACAGCGAAAGCGCGGGAAGAGCGTGCAACCATTTCATCGGGAAGAGAAGAACGCTGGTATACATTTCGACACGCGAAGGCAAACCCAAGCGGTGGACGCTCATCGATCTTTCGCTTCGCACTTGCAGTGGAACGCGCGGCAGGTCATTTAGGGAGCCGATGAATGCCGCTGCCAGCCTTTTGCCGCTGCTGAACCGCATTGGATGGAGTCTGCCACTCTTCTTGCTGGCCTTTCTTGCCGTATGGCTGGCCAAGGCACTGTACCAGTGGACGGAACGTTTCAATTTTTCCGAACAACTCACCGAAAAAGATAATCCGGCTTTCGGGACAGCGCTCGCCGGGTATCTGACGGGCGTCACGATCGCGCTCCTTGGAGCATTTCCCGATCCGCAGGATGCGCCAGGCGACTGGAGTTCTCTCCTCACCGTGCTCGACGATTTTGTCTGGCAGGCCATACTCGTCGCCATCCTCATGCGCTTGAGTGTATGGATCGTGGGGCGCTTCGTGCTCTATAAATTCGGTGTCGATGACGAGATGGTGAATGATCGAAACGTCGGCGCGGGCGCGGTGCTGGCTGGCGGCTCCATCGCCGCTGGTCTCGTCCTTCGAGGGGCGCTTTCCGGCAATAGTGACTCCATGCTCATGGCCTTGCGCGACCTCTGCGTCTTCTGGGCCACCGGCCAGATCATTCTCGTCGTCGGGGCATGGCTATATATCCACGTGGTCCGCTTCGACGTGGAAAAAGTCATTCAGGACAACAATGTCCCCGCGGGCTTCAGCCTCGGCGGATTCCTGACCGCAATCGGCATCACGATTCGTGCCTCTCTCACCGGCGCATCAAGCGACCTGGGAGCCGAGTTGTTGAAAATCGTGGTCTGCTCCGTCGTTGGCCTGGCCCTGCTCGTCTGTTCCGCGATCATCGGCGCACGCGTGTTTCTGCCGCATTCCCCGATTTCCAAAGAAATTGCCGAGGATCGAAATCCCGCCGCCGGTCTCATTTCCGCCGCGTGTTTCATTGCCATCGCGCTCCTGCTTGCGCGGGTGATCGCTTTGTGATGGTGAACACAGTGGAGAAGAATCTGTCCAAATGCCGATGAAAACCAAGGTCTACGTGGCCTTCCTCACCATCCTCCTGCTGGTGATCGCGCCGGCTTCACTGGAGGCGCGCGGTGTAAGTGGCGGAGGAAGCAGAAGCAGCAGCGGGTTCGGCGGAAGCCGCGGCAGTTCCTTTAGCAGTAGCAGCAGCGGAAGCCGCAGTTCATTTGGCTCCAGTAGTTCAGGGAGCAGTGGAAGCTCAAGCGGCAGCACGTCGCGATCGTCCACCGGATCATCGAGTTGGGGATCATCCGGCACGAAGAGCAGCGGTTTTTCCTCACCTTCCAGCGGATCGACGGGATCGAGCACCTCCAACGCGACGCGCCCCTCGGGCTGGGGAAGTTCTTCCCGTTTTTCGAGTAGTAACCAGACGAATAAAAGCGGCTTCTCGAGCTCAAATTCGCGCCAGACATCCTCCTCGTCCTCAAGTGCAACCGATGCCGCGCTCGCCAGGAAGGCCGCTCAGGCCGGCACGAGCTTCTCCAGCCGGTCGGACGCCGTGCATGATTTCCAGCAAAAGTACGCCCCCAAGTACACCTCCACATTCTCGAGTGAACCCACGACGCGCCCATCCTATATCCCACAGACAACAGTGGTCGGTGGCACGACTTACAACATTTACTACGACCAGTCGCACGGCGGATACGGCTACTGGAACGGCGGCGCCTGGACCGCATACAGCGTCGTCCGCGACGCGGTGATGCTCGATGCGCTCATGCATCAGCACAACTATTACTACGGCCCGAGCTACAGTTATGGATACGGCGCTCCCAGCTACCCAGTGTACGTGCATCACACTTCCTCCTTTGGTGGAATCCTGTTCGGCCTGTTCTGCATCGTGCTTCTGATCATCGGCGCCATCGTCGTGGCCCGGCTCATCGGCGTTTAGCTTTCCCTTCCCAAAGACTTTTCACCCATGGACAAAGCCAATCCGTCCGACTGGTACACAGTCAAACAAAAGAGCATCATCACCGTCAGCGATGCCCAGGGCATCCAGGACTCCATGAAACGCGGCCAGGGAGTCCGCGGAATTGACTATACGGTCAAGGCCGTCGCCCGCATGGATCAGCTCAACGGCCTGTCGACGCATCTTCTTCTGACCCTCGACGATTCCCAGCAGACGGTCTATCTTCTCGTAAAGATCGTCGACCATGATCTCGACCTCTTTCTCTATTTCCCCGTGCCCGGGCTTGATTCCGGCAGCAGGAGCGAATTGCTCGAGCGCGGGATGTTATGGCTCTTCCAGGAGCCGCAGGATCCGAACAACTACGCACCGGAGGATCTGCGCTACACCATGTCGGTCAGCCAGACTCTCGAAAACCAATCGGAGGTCGTCTATAATCAGAAAGGCCAGGGCGAACTCCAGTGCAAGTACCAGGAGCTTCCGCCTCGTTCCGGGATGCCTCTGGAACAACTCGCGACCGTCGTGGAGTATCGCACCGCGCAATCGGTCGAGAATCCGGAATTTCTCATTGTGGAAGTAGGTGAACAACGCGGCCCGCGCAGTTACGTACAATTCTTCCTCGGCTGCCCGATCAAGCTTTCTGAAGTCGACGTTCTCAGCGTCTAAAAAATCCCCCACTCCTCATCAACGTTATGTCCATCAATAGTCCTGCCCTGCTGGAAAAACTCCTCGAACATCACGGGTATGCGCCCAAGACCTCGGGCGATTCCGTCTTCCTGCCGATCGGTGGAAGTGCTGCGCCTTATACCGCGGCATTTACCTTCAATAACAAGGGACAAATCCAGATCACCTGCCAGCTTGCCACGCTGGGTGATTTTCCCGAGAGCAAACTGGGCGAACTCAGCCTCGCCGCTCTGGATGCAAATACCCAGATCAGCCCCTACGCTTTTGCGGTTATCGGTGCCTCCGAAGGCGACGTGGATATCCACAAATGCCCCGTGGTGCTGATCGACACGCTGCCCGTCTCCGATCTCAGCGCGGAGGAAGTCGCCTACTCCGTGGACAAGCTGCTCGAAGCCGTCACTTACAGCCGAAACATCCTCAAGATCGGCCTCACGCCTGCGACCGCCAGCACCCACTAACCTTCGTTTTCACGCAAACTCAAACGACTCATTCACCTTATGGCAGACAGTATCCTTCAAGCCGTCCACAACTGGTTCCGGGCCAAGAACCAGGAAGCAGCCGAAGCTCTCTCCGATCCGGTCCGCGACGGCAAACTGGCCATCTCAGACAGCGAAAAACAGATCGCGGAATTCACTTCCAAGATCGCGGGCCTGATCGCGGAAACGAAAAACCTGGAACGCCAGCTCAACGACGCGAAAAGCACCGTTTCGAAGTATCAAAACGTGGCCGCTGCAGCTCTGCAGGCCGGCAACGAAAACGACGCGCGCGATGCCATCACGCTGAAGCAAAAGGCGGAACAGGAAGTCAACACCCTGCAATCCCAGTGGACAACCAATAACGCACTCGTGACCAAGCTGCGTGACCAGCTCAATACGGCGCGCATCAAAATCGCGAACGCGAAGAGCAATATCACCCAACTCCAGGCACGTTCCTCCGCCGCAAAGATTCGCACGGACCTCGCGAAGGCCACGACGGAATTCGGCGAAAAGCAGGGCGGCCTAGCCTCGCTGGATAATCTCGAAGCGGCCGTGAACAAGCAGGAAACGCAAGCCGAGGCGTATGAAGAACTCGCCGACGCCGCCTCCAGCACTCCAGGACAGAACCTCATCGAGAAATACTCCGCCGGCTCTTCGTCCGTGGACGACGAACTCGCGCGGATGAAAGCATCCCTCGGTGCCCCCGCCCAAACTCCCGCACTGCCGCACCAGGGCAGCTAGCCGGAAGTAATTAGCATTTGCTCTTTCAATTGGCACGATGCCGCTGAGCAAAGGCGGCTCGTGCCAGTTTGTTTATCTGATCAATCCCAGGCCGCTAACGACGGAATCACACCGGTGACGGAAAGGAGAGCGGGCTTGCAGCCCGCAGTCCTTGGTGGTTGCACCAATTAAGGTCGCCATAAACAACCCAAGCCACTCCGGGCTACAAGCCCGCTCTCCTTTGCCAGCCTTCATCGCCGCGGCTGCCCTTCCTGGAGTTCTTCCGAGCATTTCTTCCGCAGGCGCGTTGAACTGGATCTCGTTGAAGGTTGGTAGTTTGGCGTTGGGAGCTGGGCGTTTCTCGCGTTGACGAAGATCTACACGGATCTTGCACTCCACGCCCTCAAGCGGCGGGACGCCGCTTCCACTATGGCGCCCATCCTTACGGTGCGCCCGCTCTGTTATCTACTTCACCGGGTCGAGCGGGCCAGGCGGAGTCCGCAAAACGCGGACCCTGCCGGCATGGTTTCAGAAGAGATTACGGAGCGCGGAAGATCCGGCCGACGAGGCCGTGCGCATTGTCCGTCAGATCCGCAGTGAAGAGGAGGGTGCCGTCACCGTCATCGAGTTCATCCTCATCCGACGAGAAGGTCTTGGCCGTCTCTGGCTTGAGGCCAAAGTGAATGCCCCGCAATTGCTCGAACTGCAAAGCGCCTTCGCCATCGGCCCGCTGGAGGGCGCCAAGCGTCGGAACCGGGCTCAGCGGTGTTCCGGAAGTCGCGGCAAACACGCCATTCAGGCTGTAAGTCAGAATAGTGCCATTCCCGTGATTTGCGACCAGCAGGAGGTCATCGGCCTGCTTCGGCCCCTTGCGATCGATCGCCATACCCCAGGGCGCGTTGATACTGAAGCCAGTATTGGATGCCGCCTGCGCGACGAGCCGGCCCACATAGGTGCCGTCCGTCTGGAAGACGTTCACATAACCGGCCCCTGCTCCAAATGTAACATGGTTCGTTCCATCATTGAGCGCATAAGCCACGAGGATCACGCGCAGAATTTTCTTGGTAAGCGGATCCCGCGTCGCATAGCGCTTCACGTTATACGGCTTGTATCCGACGACGGGATTCGGATCGACAAAGAATCCCGAGCCACCAGTCACCGGCGCAAACGTATTGTCGAATACGTCAACCGTTCCTGCCGCGAAGTTCGCGGCGAACAATTCGTGCACCGGCGTCGCGGCTGTGGTGAAGGCCAGCGTGCATCCCGTATAGAAGGCGCCGACGGTCTTCGCCCCAACTAGTGCACTGCTCGTGAAGGCCGTCGCATCCGCGGCTGTGTTGTAGCCGACGACAGCGCCATCCTCGGTCACCGCCAGCCAATGGCTGGGATGGCCATTGATAACAAACTCGGCCGCGTTGTTTGCGCCAAAGCCGGCGTGATTGAAGACAATCCCCGTCGGAGTTCCTCCCGTACCGCCCTGGCCAACTGGCACCGTGGCCGGCGGAATCGTCACAACCTGCGTGCCGAAGCTCGTGCCGACTTTGAGTTGGAACGGGCTCCCATTGTCGTCATAGCGTGTCACTGTCCCGCTCGCTTCATTGGCTACCCAGAAGGTTCGCCCCTCTTCACCCGGGACGATACCCCAGACATTCTCCAGATTCTGATCCACATCGGCGGTCACGCCATGGAGATCAGAATCGAGGTTTCTCCAGGCGAATTCATCTTTTGCGTGCACCGTCAGCCCTGCGGTCAAGGCGGCGGCAAGAATCATCCGTCTAAGTGATAGCTGTATTCTCATATACGAGGTTTTTAATGGTTGTTTGCTGTGACTGAGCTCCGACGTCCCGGAAGGTAGATACCCAAGGAACGTCTTTGCATCGAAAAGAAAACCAGACCACGCAAAAGGTTTCGCTTTTTTGCGCTAGTTAAATATCTATTTATTTATGCATCCGGTTGACACCACTTACTAAAGGAGATTACGAACATCAGGCATTGTAGTACAGCCACCCGTTCCGCAAACCTACGCGACGTGTATTAGACTCCAACAAGGCCGGCAATCATCCCACATAACGGCGCATTTGCACAAACCCAGGCTTCCAATAGTTGCGTCATGGAAGCATCGCCAGCTCCAGGCTAGATACTGCAGCCGTACGCAATATAGTAACAAGAAACGTTCATACGCAAAATCAAATGGCCTCTCAGACGTCTCGAGCCGAACGGATATTCATCCCGAAAGAATAATTTCGACTTTTCAGCAAATCGCCGAGCATTCGGAATTTGGTCCCGCTCAAACATGTAGCGCAGATCAAAACGGTGCGGCAAACGGAGGGGTGGCGCTCGGCTTTGGCCGCCTGGGTGGACGACAAGCTTCAGGAGTTCGTGCAGCAAAATCTAAAAGACTCGAGTCAGTCACCAGCATCGGATAGAATATCAGGTCATCAAGATTCTGCTGCATTCCCGCATGCCGGGTTTCCATCCATGAACAAACACGCCATCTTATTCAATCATGCTCGCCTTTGAAATCCATTTGAACGGAAAGCGTCTCTGCACCGCCGGCATCGGCGAACCAGGCGTTGTCACGAGCATTATTACATGGGTTCTTGGAGAACGCACGGGTTCCGGAAAGAAGCCTTGGGATTTAGGTCTGACGGTTGGCGGATTGGTCAGCCGGACAGAGGAGCACGTCAATTGGGCTCGTCGCTCGCTTCGCACCGGGGACGAAGTTTCCATCCGCATCGTCGAGGTTGAAGACTCGGACAAGCCGAGGGAAAGGAGGCGGGAAGATCCCGCGAAAAAGCAGCGCCAAAAGAAGGCCTACGTCCGGAAACTGGCCAAGGAGTTTGGATGGAAGATTGAGACGCGTCCCGATCGTAGAACGACAACGCCCAAACAAACGAAACGCAAGTGACTCGCTGACACCAATCAATCAATCAACAGTTGGCAACTCCCATTACTTTGGGATTGATTGTTCAGGCGTCCGATGAAACGCAAAAGCATCCTCTTTACTGGTGAATCCTTTCGCTTCAGCCGAACCGCCTCGGATGCCACAGGGATAACTTTGCGTGTGGAACATTTGCCGAGCGGGTTGGCTATCGAAAGGGCTATAACTTTTGAGAAGGAAACCGAACAGCGGCGCATGATGTTGGCTGAACTTCAGTCCATCGTGGAGCGCAGATTTCCGCCGGCCGACTTTGTGATCCGACATCTCCGGCGAGGTCCTGGCCTCGGCGCGGCGCTCGTTCTCCGGCACCTGCCAACGGGTCTTTCCGTGCAACGTGTTGTCGGTTACGATCCACAGGACGATTACGTCCACGAGATGCTCCTCGGACTCATGCAAAAACTGCGATTGAACGATGACACCCGACCCTGAACCGCAACCACCAACGATCGTCAACTTAACCATTCCCTTGGCGTCCCTCGACACAAACGAGCTCTTGAGTGAATGGCGGTGGTGCGTTCCAGCAGAGTACACTCCAATCCAAATGACCAAATTCGGAGACTGGTTTTTTGTCGACCCGCAACGACAGGTCCATATGCTCGATCTCATTGAGGGAACTCTGCTGGAAATCGCGCCATCCGTTTCCGCCTTCAACGAACTGAAGAATACGGATGAAAAGAAGAGCGGATGGTTTCTCGATGGACTGGTCTTTCGCTGTATCAGAGAAGGACTCCTGCTCAACTCGTCTCAGTGTTATGGATGGCGTATTCACCCCATGATGGGCGGCAAGTTCAAGTTCGAGAACATTCGGGTAATTCCCTTGCGCGTTCATCAATCGCTCATGGGCCAGTTTTTCCGGCAATGCCGGAATCCCAAGTCTGCTGATCTAATTTCTTCGCCAAAAATCAACCCGTCGTGACGACTGGCACCATATCATGAGCTCGCCAAACATTAAGACTGATCTTGATTCTCTGCCTGCGGAAATACAGGCACGGCACGAAGCGCTAGTCGATTTTTTCGGCCGCCACTTATTTTGGTGCCGTCGTCAAACGTCTGATTTCACGCAAAGCGCAGTCTCTTCCCCCGATCTCCGGAAGCGACTCGGACGCATCCCGGCAGAGTCTTATGCTCGAGTTGCCGAACTCCCACAAAACGCACGCGATGCGGCCATTGACATTGCGAACGCCGCGGTTGACGACTTCATGAAGCGGGTCCTGGTTCTTTTTACGACTATGAGCGCAGATCAGCGTCTCGGGGAGGAACATGGCATCCGGTACAAACTTTACATGGAAATCATCGAGCGCGCCGACTGGGATCGGGTGGTGACCGAGGAACTTATCAATCGCGACGGTGAAAAAGTATTTTGCGATTACTTCGGGCGTTGGCTGCTTAGGCACCGCGAGATGCCAGACTGAGCTTTGATTGCCACGCACAACCGAGCCCGACAAATCCTAAAAAATCCGACAACAAATATATCTCAGACTGTGGTTATAATCACAGATGCTGCCTCGGTAATTTAGCTTTTCGTGCACGCTCATGTCCTCTCGAACCTACATCTGCCTGACTTGCCGGTGGGCTCGACGTGCCGAGGCCGCTTACGGTCTCAAGACCGGCCTTCGATGCCGAGTCTGTCATGAATCGCTTTGGGAACTGGACTCTTGTTGGCGTATCCCGAGCAAGACAGACGACAACGGCTGGAAGGATCTCTCCGCCAAGGTCGCCCGCGATGCCGATGTCTTCATCCCGCGGCGCCACCGCATGGGAATCACCCGCATCGCCAACCTCGACCAGCAGATTACCGCTCTCCAAAACCGGCCTGAGACGGAGAGAAATACGGCGCGCCTCAAGAAGCTTCATCGCGAACGACGCGAGACGATCAAGCGTTATATTTAACCACGCGTAGCGACATGAAACTGAAAATTTCTGCTCCGTGCGTTGTCCTTGATACCCGTACTCAGGATGCGGTGGTCAGCGATTCGAATCACCTGGCTGCTCTCGACGGCCTTATCTACGAGGATGAGTGCTTTTCCGATTATTTATGTGATGATCCTACGACCAAGCAGCTACCGAATCGTGGCGTTTCCGGCGGCTATCTAAGCTTCCGCTTCGATGCCGCGGACGGAGAACTTTGGGCCGAGACAGCGTACGATTTGCGAGAACCACTTTCTGAAACGGAGGTAACCAGCCTGCGCGACTATACCCTCGGTCAATGGAGTGACGGAATTGGCGAGAATTTCTGCCCGGAATATCGAGAAAAGACCGGGTTTTTCATCTGTATACAATGGAACGAAGCCAAAACATCATGAGTGATTGGCAATATTTTGCACCTTTCGGCGGCTGGAATACCTTTCAGGACAGCGTAGGTTTGACGGCGGCTCTTTGGGAGCGATTTCCAGAATCCGACTGGCACTACCTTAATTTAACCACGGGTAGTTCTGCGTGGGAGTCACGTCAGGATGGCAGCACGGTGCGAGTTCAGTACAACGACAAACGCATCGTGGGGTTCGAGGTCGGGGCAGGCGTTTCTCGCGATTCAATCGCGGCACTCGCCACAAAATTTCAGCTTGTCCCAGTCGCTGATCACCGGCCTTCGCTTAACTGCAAATGAACAACGGAGATCCGATTATTCACTTACACCCACAGACGCTTCCCACAGATGTCACCGAACGTATTCATTGGGCATTTCCGGAAGCTGCTCTCGCAGTCGAAGAACTGCTGAACCAGCTTCGCCGGGAGGATTCCCAACTCTTCAACGACCGGATCGTACGCTGCATCGTCTTTTGTGCCTGGTGTTACCCATTGACGGACATCGGTGTTTGGATCCAATTGGCGCGCACGGATTATCGCGATCTCATTGTCGCAGCGGAATACGATCGAAATTACCGGCATCTCCGCGATTTCAACTGCCCGTTTCGAGACGAAGGTTTCTTCACTGAAAATCGCGACTCGAACTCGCCAGATACCGCCCCTTTCCCGTGAACAAACCTGATCGCACGAAGCGGCAGCATGCACCATTGAAGCTGCAACCCGACTCGATCAACCCCGAAATCTTGTACGAGGTAATAGGTTTGACATCCCCGGCTGTTGCCTGGGGAAACTATCACACCGCTACGTTTGATTTTCGAGCAAAGTACGATCATTGGGATTTTGTCCTCTCCCCATTTCCGGATTTTCCTGCAACCCTCATATCGGACCTCACATGGCATGATTTGGATCTCGTCCAGCAGTCGGAAAAGCCGGTTCCGGCAGATTGGGTGCAGGCGTTTCGCAGCTCGTTTGTGCGTCAGGGAAAATACGGCCAGCCAGGAAAGTATGACGCGAGTTATATGCCAAAGCACGAGATTGCGAGGATTGTTCGGGAGTGTATTGGAGAATATGAGCGGGTAGGTCTGAAGACGGCCGATAACCCAAACGCCTAAATGCTCTCATTAGACAGCCCGCAATGGCAGGATTTCGAGATCTACGCCGGCCTCCCATCGGAGCTGCCTGACAATCTGCGCCGCTGGCGCGAGGCGATTGGGACTTCCGATGAGGAAGGCGAATGGGGATGGCTTCGCGATCAATTCCTCTGCCAGCACACCATTAAAGACTCGGCCATCGCAATCGTCCCTCATATCGTCGAGTCGCTTCCCACCACGACGCCAGCCTTGCACCATTACTATGCGATTGATCTTGGACAGGTGCACATGGCCTGGCGCCAGACTCCACTCACAGCGGTCACCACAGAGCTCATTGCTAGCTACGAAGCCGCCGTCGTTTCCATTTGTCCATGGGTATGCCAATGCCTTTCGCGGCCGCTCGACGCGCTGGATTTTCGCTACCTGCTTTCCGCTTGCGCGGCTCTTTGTGATCACCCAGGGCTCGGCCGTTTTCTTTTCAGCCTGGATGCCTTCTCGCCCCGCGAATACCCCGATTTGGAAGGCTATATATAAAAATCGAGGCCTGTCACTGCAACTCCGCGCGGAAAAAATACAAACCTCCCCCAATGCAAAGTAGCTGACCGAAAAGCAGAATGAGAGAATCCCCCAGCGTGAGAGCATGGGGCCGGTGCAGGCCAAGGCTGACGGCCACCACCCAATACGGGATCGAAAAATACACGCAGACCTTCTGCAAGACGCCCAAGTCCGTCAAAGGAAGAAGTTGGATCAGCGCCATTCCGATGGCGTTGAGCGCTACTGGAATTGAGAATGACCGCGCCTTCTTCTCTTGGGGGCTGGACATGAAATCTGGATGCCTGCCTATCGTAGCAACGCTTAAATACCAATTGGAAAGCATCCAGAAACACAATCGCCGAAGCCACCTCCCGGCAGCTTCGGCGATGTGAAATCTTTCCTTTACCCCCCTTAGTAAGCGGCCTGTGCGCCCTTGATGTCGCGCTTCTGCAGCCACGGCATCATGGAACGGAGCTTCGCGCCCGTCTTTTCGATCGGGTGCTTCTCGCCTTCCTTGAGGAGGCGCTTGTACTCCTTGTATCCACCCTGGTACTCGCTGACCCAGCCCTTGGCGAACTTGCCGCTCTGGATGTCCTTGAGAACCTGCTTCATCCGCTTCTTCGTGCCGGCGTCGACGATCTTCGGCCCGATGGTCACGTCGCCCCACTTGGCGGTTTCAGAAATCGAGAAGCGCATTCCGGCGATGCCGGCTTCGTTCATCAGGTCGACGATGAGCTTCAGCTCGTGCAAGCACTCGAAGTACGCCATTTCAGGCGAGTAACCGGCTTCAACGAGCGTTTCGAATCCGGCCATGACGAGCGCGGAAGCGCCGCCGCAAAGCACGGCCTGTTCGCCAAAGAGATCGGTCTCGGTCTCTTCCTTGAAGGTCGTTTCGATGACGCCGGCGCGCGTGCCGCCGACTCCCTTGGCCCAGGCGAGCGCGGTCTTCTTGGCCTGCTTGCTCGGGTTCTGGTACACGGCGATCAGCGCCGGAACGCCTTTGCCTTCGGTGTACTGACGGCGAACGATGTGGCCCGGGCCCTTCGGAGCGACGAGGATGACATCGATGTCCTTCGGCGGAACGATGGTCTTGAAATGAATGGCGAAGCCGTGGCTGAAGAGGAGCGTCTTGCCTTTCGTGAGGTTGGGCTCGATGTCGTTCTTATAAGCGTCGGGCTGCTTCGTGTCGGGGATCGCGATGAAGATCACGTCGGCCTTGCGCACAGCTTCCGCGGTGTCGAAAACTTCGAAGCCCTTTTCTTCCGCCACCTGGCGGGACTTGGAGCCGGGATAGAGGCCGATGATGACATGGACGCCGGAATCCTTGAGATTCAGCGCGTGGGCATGACCCTGGGAGCCAAAGCCCAAAACGGCGCAGGTCTTGCCTTTGAACAGCTTCAGATCGGCGTCTTTGTCGGTGTAGATTTTAACGGGCATAAAAGTAGGAGGTTGTTCGTTTGCTGAGGTTTCCGCAGGACTACTCGGCGCGCCGGGCCAGCGCCACCTTGCCGGTGCGCGTGAGGTCGGTGATGCCGAAGGGTTCCATGAGGAAGATGAATTTGTTGATCTTGCTCTCGTTACCGGTGATCTCGATGGAGACGTTGCGGTGCTGCACGTCGATGATCTTGGCGCGGAAGATGTCGCAGATCTGCATCACTTCCGAGCGGGTCTCGGCGTTGACGTTTACCCGCATGAGGACGAGTTCGCGGTCGACGTATTCGTCTTCGCGGAAGTCCTGGATGTGAATGACGTCGATCAGCTTGTTGAGCTGCTTGGTGACCTGTTCGAGGACGCTGTCATCGCCGCGGACGACGATGGTCATGCGCGAAGTCGAAGGATCAAGTGTCGGCCCGACATTGAGGGTATCAATGTTGAAGCCGCGTCCTGAGAACATGCCGGCGATGCGGGTGAGCACGCCGAATTTATTCTCGACCAAGACCGAGATGGTATGTCGCATACTAAAAGGGAAAGGGGGCGGAGAGTGGAGGATGGCTGGCGTGGCGTCAAACGGAATTTGGTGGAAAGGCGCCGAGGGGAAGGACAGCGGCAGCTGTGGGGGCTGGCGGCAAGCCGCTCTTCCTCGTCATCATCATCTTCATCATTATCCCATGATGGACGGAGACAAAGAATACGGCGCGCAGGGAAAGGAAACGTTCAACGTCCGACGTTCAACTTTCAACTTTTCAAAGGTTGTGGACTCCACACTATGGGGTGAGAAAACGCTGCGGAGGTTGGTCATTGGGTATTCGCTCCGCGGTAAGAAAGAAATGCACCTGTGTTGTTCGGACGGGCAGAAACTACCAACTGCCAACGCTAAACACCCAACATTCAACGAGCGGATTCGGACGCCCCTCTGTCATGGCTCCCATTAGCAAATTGGGGACAGCCCAGAATGGCGTCGCGCTTTCCTCAGACAATCCCTCGCAGAATCTCCAGCGGCGGGTGCCTGGAAACACCCCGGCTCAAGGCCAGACCGGCGAGGATCGCAAGGACCGTGGCGATGATGAAGGCGGCCGCGAGGAGGAGTACGTTTGGCCAGGCGGGAACGTGGAAGATCCATTTCGCCAGGCTGTAGTTCGCGGCGATGGCGAGGAGCACTCCGGCGCCGGCAGAGAGGCTGCCCAGTGCGGTGTATTCCACGAGAAGAATGATCCGCACCTGTTGTGCGGAGGCGCCAAGGGTGCGCAGGAGCACGCTCTCGCGCAGGCGCTGGTCACGGCCATTTAGCAGCGTGCCGATAAGGATCGGCACTCCCGCCAGCACGGTCACCACGGCTAGAATCGAGACCACGCGGCTGATCTTGTCGATGATCGATTGCACCGTTTGCAGGATCAGGGTCAGGTCGATCGCGGAGACATTCGGAAACTGCTTCACGAGGGCGCGTTGCAGATCGCCGGATGATTCGCCCTGAGGGATACGGGTCGTGATCACGCTGAAGCCGGGCGCGGATTCGAGCACACCAGGCGGAAAGATCATGAAGAAGTTCAGATTGAACCGGCTCCAGTCCACCTTGCGCAGATTGGCCACACGCGCTTTCACCGGGATGCCCTGGATATCCAGGGTCATCTCATCGCCCACATGGACTTGCAGATCCTTGGCGATCCCCTCCTCCAGCGAGAGCGGGACAGGCGCGTCGGGATCGGTGATTTTCGTCACCCATTTTCCGGCGATCACGGTCTCGGTGTCAGTCAGGTGATCGCGGTAGCTGGAGCGGAATTCGCGCTGCAGCACCCACTTCGGAACGGTGTGCTGCTTCTCCAGTTCGCGCACCGGCACGCCGCGCACGGACTTGATGCGCATCGTGACCATCGGCGCGGTTTCGAGGATCGGGAGCAATTCCGCGCGGACCAGCGCGGCGACGTTGTCCACCTGGTCGGGCTGCACATCCACGAGGTAAATGTTCGGGCTGTCCGCCATGCTGCGAATGCTGAATTCTTTCATCAGCAGATTCTTCGTCAGCAGGATGGTCAGCAGGAGGAACGTGCCGAGGCCGAGCGAAAGCAGAAAGAGAAGGGTCTGATTGTGCGGCCGATAGAGATTCGAGACGCCCTGGCGCAGGAGATAAGACCAATGCGGACGGATCGATTTTCGCGCCAGCCAGGCCAGCCCTTTCGCAGTCAGCGCGAGGAGGATAAAGGCCCCGCACAAACCGCCGGTCAGGTTCAGCGCCCGCAGCCAGTGCGTGCTGTCGAGAGCGGAAGCACCAACGAGCAGGGCGGCGATGAGAATGTAAAAGGGCCACGCTTTCCACCATCCGCGCCGTGAGGCGGCGGCCATCGCCGCGCCATCGCGCAGCATGGCCATCGGCGAGACACTCCGCACACGCAAGAGCGGCAACAGGGCAAAGCCACCACAGACGGCGAGCCCGACCGCGGTCGTTTCGAAAATCACGGTCCATGGCGGCGTGGCATCGATCGCCACCGGCAGGCTGTTGCGGAAAAGTGCGATCGCCAACATGTGCAGGCCGAGCCCAAGCGACGCGCCGGCGATGGCTCCGATCACGCCCAGAGCGAAGGCCTGCGCGAGATAGACGGCAAAAGCGAGATTCCCCGGACACCCGAGACAGCGAAGAATCGCGATCGCCGGAATGCGGCGGCTGATGTGCGCATGAATGGCGCCGGCCACGCCGATTGCGCCGAGGACCAGGGCCGCGAGGGCGATGATTCCAAGGAATTGCTGAAAATTATCGAGTGCTTTCGCGATGTTATTGCGGCGGTCCTTTGGCGTTTCAAAGTGCCATTCGGAATCGGGAAAAGCATCGCGGATCTTTTTCACCTGCTCCGGATTCGCGAGCTCCAGGTGAAGATTATGAAAAACGAGACCGCTCGTGTTGAGCAGTCCGGTGCGCTCGAGATCCGCCATGCGCACATAGGCCTCCGGCGAAAAGCCGCCAAAGCGTCCGCCGCGCGGCGGCGCTTTGGTCATGGAGCCGAGGATCGGCAGCTTGAGCGTGCCGAGTTTCACCATATCGCCGACCTTGGCCTGGAATTGATCGAGCAGCGCCGGCTCGACGATCAGCCCCATTTCATCCTTCAGGTGCGGCCAGACTCCCGCCGGGACCGTTTCCACCGTGCCGTAGTAGGGAAAATCACCCTCCAGTCCGTGGATCTCCACGAGACGCGCCGCATCCGCTCCGGGGAAATAGAGCATCGAGGAAAAGGTCACCTCCCTGCTCATTCGCGTGGCCTGAGCGGAAAGCTTCGCGATATCTTCCTTGGAAAATGGCTTCCGTGAGGAAATGGAAAGATCCGAGCCGAGCAGCGATTTGGCCTGTTTTTCAACTCCGCGCTGCGCGCTGGCTTTCAGTGCGTGGATCGCGACGAGCGCGGCGATTCCCGCGATGATCGAGAGCGAGAAAACAACGAGCCGTTTGCGTTGCGTGCGGCTGTCGCGCCAGGCCATCTGCCAGGTCCAGGGATGAAAAAGCGCCGCCCACAATCCGCGCGGCAGCGGCGTGGCAACGGGGTCAGGGGACATCGTTCATCACCTCCGAAACGATCGCTCCCCCACGCATGGTCACGACGCGGCGCGCTTTCGCGGCCAACCCCAGATCATGCGTCACCAGCACCAGCGCTGTGCCGGCCTCGCGGTTCAGCTTGAAGAGCATGTCGACGATCGGCGCGCTCGTCTCGGCGTCGAGATTACCCGTCGGCTCATCGGCAAAGAGGATCTTCGGCCGATGAATAAACGCGCGCGCCAGGGCCACCCGCTGCTGTTCGCCGCCGGAGAGCTGCTGCGGATAGTGATGAATGCGATCGGCCAGCCCGACCATGGCGAGGATTTCCGCCGCTTCCTTTTGCCGTCCGGCAATGCCCCGCAGTTCCAGAGGCACGAGCACATTTTCCACGGCGGTGAGCGTCGGGATGAGCTGAAAATTCTGAAAGACAAAGCCAACGAGCTGGTTGCGCACGGCCGCGCGCGCATCTTCATCGAGTATTTCCATGGCTTCGCCCCCGAGCCGCACCGTTCCCGAGCTGGCCCCGTCGAGCCCGGCACAAAGCCCGAGCAACGTCGTCTTTCCGCTGCCGGAAGGGCCTACGATGGCGCAGGTATCGCCAGGGTAAATCGAGAGATCGATGTCGCGCAGGACGGTCAGTTGATGCCCCGCATTCGCATATACTCTGCTCACGCCACGCACTTCGAGGATCGGTGGTTTGACACCGTTCGCCTCACAATCAACGCTGGCAGCCATTGGAATCGATTCCGGAAATGAATTCATCGCGCTTTTTGACAATACTGATGTTTCTCTGCACGGCATGCGCACTATGGAGTGGAGAGACTCCGGCGACAACTGCTCCTGCACATCATGGTCGCATCGTGATCCTGGGCGACAGCATCACCGCGGGCTACGGGCTGGATGATCCGGCCAAGGCCTACCCGGCCCTGCTCCAGGCGAAGCTCGATCAGGCCGGGCTCCATTTCGAAGTCGTGAATGCCGGAGTGAGCGGTGACACGACCGCCGGAGGGTTGCGGCGAGTCGACTGGGCGCTTTCGCGCGGCGCGGACGTGCTCGTCATCGCGCTCGGCGGCAATGACGGCCTGCGCGGCCTTCAGCCAAAGCAGACGGAGGAAAATCTCCGCGGCATCGTCAAGCGCGCGCGGGAGAAGGTTCCAAAGATCACCATCTTCATCGCCGGCATGCAGATGCCCGCGAACATGGGGCCGGATTACGTGGAGCAATTCAAAGCCGTCTTTCCGCGCGTCGCCGCGGATACTGGATGCACGCTGATTCCCTTTCTGCTCGAAGGCGTCGGCGGCGTGCCGGAACTCAACCAGGCCGATATGATCCACCCGAATGCGGCAGGAGCGAAGATCGTCGCGGAGGACGTGTGGAAGGTGTTGGAGAAGAAGCTGCGGGAAAGTAAGTAGCGCTGAAGGTGTTCGCGAGTAAGACGACCTTGGACTGCGGGGTTAAGCCTCAGGCGCAACACCGCCATCGGATTGTGGGAGGTTTGCGGGGTGGCTGGTAGGTGAGCTATGTCACTGACGACTAGATTCGAGAGTCGATCCAGCCGTTCTCTCGACAAAGGCACGTCCACACCGCACCCCGCGGAACAAGCCCCAATCCGAAAGCGGTGCTGCGCCCGAGGCTTAGCCCCGCAGTCCAAGGTCGCGCCATCTGCACGCAACCTGATGCGACGCCAACGCTTGTCGTCTGATCGCCCTTTTGCCGCACATCAAAATCCGTTTTCAGATGCGATCTTCAGTCGCGTCTTGGCAGCGACACGAAACCAGACCAACTTAGACATCCTGTGAGCACCGTTCCAAATCCTGTTCTAAAGCGCGATCCAGCGCTTGGTTTCTATACGCAAATCGACGAATCCCGCATCGACGATTTCCGCGAAATGGTCGAGGATTATGAACTGGAAGTTTCGACCGAAAAGAAAGGCGGCGACCGGCTTGAAACGCCGGAGATGGTCACATTCTTCTTTCGCTCCAAGGATAAAGAATTGCTTTCCGATTTCGTGGAATTTTGCGGCATTCGGTTCAGGGCCGCCGCCAAAAGAGCAACGACCTATCAGTGTCGGGCCGGCGCGCTATTGGAAGCGGGAGAGCCGGGCAGTGAGAGCCGCGAGAAAGTGGCAGCACTCAAACTGGATCAGCAGGACATTCCAGACTTAATCCAGATCGCGACAGATCCGGATCTGAACGGAGCCCGAACTGGAGACGCTTTTTCGTGGGGACCGATTCATGCCTGGCGTGAACTCGGCCGGCTCCAGGCCGAAGAAGCCATCGAGCCGTTGATGGAGCTGTTTCAGGCTTCGGCGGATAGCTACGACGATTGGCTCCTGACAGATATTCCCATGGCCATCGGGATGATCGGTCCAAAGGGTCTCGCCGCACTCGCCTCGCTCTCCAAAGCCGTTTACGATTCAGAAGACGAGTTAGGATATGGCAATGAATGTGCGGTCACGGGATTTGCTCAGGTGGGGCTCGCCTGTCCAGAACTTCGCGGCCAATGCGTCCAACATCTACGCGATCTGTTAAACGAGGCCGAAAAGAATACCCGGGACGTGAATGGATACGTCGTTTCAGCACTGATCGATCTGGGTGCTAAGGAGGCGATCCCGGACATTCGCAAAGCATATGCGGCCAATCGCGTCGAGGATATGATCGCGGGCGATATCGATGAGGTCGAGGAAGCCATGGAAGAACCGGACGATGTGCCGACTGGCCCCGAATACCTGAGTTGGCTGGACGCACGCCGGCTCGCAGATGAGTCTGACGAAGATTTCGACGGTTCCGATGAAGACTATTTCGCGGATAAAGAAAATGAACCGGCGAAGCCTTTCATCGCCGAAGCCAAGCCAGGACGAAACGATCTGTGCCCGTGCGGCAGCGGAAAGAAATACAAGAAGTGCTGCGGCCAAGCGGGATAATCCCCTTCCGAAGCCCCCCTTACTCTTCTTCTCCGCGGCTCCGCGTGACATTCAGCATTCCGACTACGCTCGGAAGTCACCTCGCGTTTTCGCGTGCCTGCCGCGCCAGTGAAGGCGGCAGCCACACGCGACGCTCGAGTTCCTCCACAAGCTGCAGATACGGTTCGCGATAGCGTGCGGCAGCTACCGGGCGTGGATCGATCGTCTCGCGGATCCGCACCATTTCGGCGGAAACTTCCGCCAATGGCTGGCCAGACGAGGACGCCGCGGCCAGCACCGCCATGCCGAGCGCGGCTTCGGGATTTTCCGGAAGCCTGACCGACCGTCCCAAAATATCCGCGCGGAGCTGAGACCAATCGCAGCTCTTTGCCCCTCCGCCGGTCAGGAACAGGTCGCCATCGGTCGGCGCTCCGAGGAGACCGAGATAGTCAAAGCACAGCCGCTCGATGAACGCGACGCCTTGCAAGATGCCAGCGAAGCGATCGATCTCATCGCAAGGTTCGCCGATCGTGAATCCCTCCGCGGCGGGAGCGTGAAAGGGAAAGCGCTCCCCTTTGCCCGCCAGCGGATACACAACGTTCGCCGAAGGTCCACGTCCAATCGCCTGCGCGGCAAGCGCATCGAGGTCACGTCCCGCAAACTCCTGGCTGATCGCCCCCGCTCCTGTGCTGGAGGCACCGCCCGGCAGCCAATGTCCATCCGGCGACCGGTGGGAATACAACACGCCGGCGGGATCCTTCAGCAAATCACGGGTCACGCCTTTCAGGACGAGCGTCGTCCCGAGCACCGAGTTCCAGCTTCCCACGCGGAGTGCTCCTGCTCCGATTTGCGCAGCACAGCCGTCGGTCATCCCGGCAAAAACCGGCGTGTGTTCCGGCAGTCCGCATTCACGTGCTGCCGCGGCGCACACTTCGCCAAGGCGGCTCCCCGGTCGCATCACGTGCGGGAGGAGATACGCGGGAATCTCCAACCGCTCGAAGATTTCCTGCGGCCATTCGGTGCGAAGCAAATCGCAGCCGGATTTCAAGGCATTGCTCGTATCCGTCGCGGCAGGATGGCCCATCAGTCGCGCATTGATGAAATCGGTCTGGTGCGCGAACCGCACGCCAGGGTGGATCATTTCGTGATGATACCGCAGCAGCCAGAGCAGCTTCGGCAAACCCCACGGCGCCTGCATGCGATTGTACCCGAGTTCCGCCCAGAGTTCCGCGCCCGCATCGGTGGCCAGCGCGGCTTCATCGGTCGCGCGACCATCGTCGTACATCAGTCCCGGCGTGAGCGGATGATCACGGGCATCGATCAGAAGAATCGTGCCGGAAGTGCCGTCAACCGCCAGGCCGGCGACGCGCTCACCGGGCACCGACTCCAGCGTCGTGCGCACCGCGCCGACGGTCGCTTTCCACCAGTCGTCAGGATTCTGCTCGTGCCGTTTTCCGTCACGATGACTGGTCAATGATTGCACTCCGGAACCGAGCATTTCGCCGGTTTCAGACACGGCAATTGCGCGCACACTTTGCGTGCCAAGATCGATGCCCAGCCAGACCGGAAATTCGTCGGAGGATTTCATGGAAGCACAACAGGCCTATTGTCTTACAGAGATCACATCGAATGAAAAGCGGCGTTCGTCCGCACGCGTCACGGTGTGAGCGTGACCAGAGAAGAGAAGAGAAGAGTTTTTATATACACACACACCGTGCGTGCGCGTGTGAGGGGAAGCGGAATTTGAACTCCGCGCGCTTCAAAAGTTATCTACGCCAAAAAGATGGCTTTTTGTTTTGACTCGGCCTGGCGTGGTTCCATACGATGCGCGTCATGGCAACGATTCTTCGAATCAGCAGGATCCGCGGACGAACGCACCCGGCAAACACTCACCGCAACTTTACCGGAGGCGATCGTCATGGCCGGTGATTGGCTGAAATGGACGAAGGGACTTCCTCGAAAGGTGGAAGTCATGCAGATGGCCACGAAGCTCGGCGTGCTCCCGGTACATGTGGCCGCCACGTACATGGTTTTTGGGGAATGGCTCGATGACAATGTCTCCGCCAAGGACATCGATGCGAACGGGACGGCGCATATTTCGCTCGACGGTATCCAGCCCGACTTCGTGGACCGCATCGTGGAGCTGCCGGGCTTTATCGCAGCCATGGCTTCCGTGGGCTGGGTCCACATCAGTGAAAACTGGCTCTCGATCCTGGACTTTACGCAGCACAATCCCCAGACGGCCAAGATGCGGGCCTATGGGATGGAACGGTTGGAGGCAGAGGAACCGACGGAGGCCAAGCCACCCCGCCAGGAACGCGGAGCCAGGAAACCAGCTCCTCAGAAAGCGCGGCGAGCAAAAGCGGCCAAGCGCCGGTCGAAGCGGTCCAAGGCGCAGCGGGCTACGCCGTGATTTGATTTGGACATCGGCACATGGAGTGTGGCGCTGCTCGCTCGCGAATATACCCCTTCTCCAAGAAACCCGCCTTGGACGCATCCCGCCGGATGGGCTACATTGTTCCCTTTCGCATGCTTCCGTGGTTCCAACAAACCCAGCTTCCGCTTTACCTCGCGCCCATGGCCGGGGTCACGGATTCCATCTTCCGTCGGCTCTGCAAGGAGCAGGGCGCGGATGTCATGGTCACGGAATTTGTCTCCGCCGAAGGCATCTTTCGCAAGAACGAGCGCACGCTGGAGTACCTGGAATTTGAGGAATGCGAACGGCCGCTTGGTGTCCAGCTCTTCGGCGCCGATCCCGAGCATCTCGGCGAAGCGGCGAAGATGGTCGCTGATTGGAAACAACCCGATTTCCTCGACATCAATTTCGGCTGTCCGGTCAATAAAGTCGTCTCCAGGAACGGCGGCTCGGCCCTTCTGCGGGACTGTCCGCTGCTCGAGAAAGTCGCGGCTTCGGTAGTTCGCGCCGTCGCGCCACTGCCCGTCACGGCCAAGATCCGCATCGGCTGGAGCCGCGATACGATCAATGCTACGACGACCGCACGCATTTTGGAGGGCGCGGGCATCCAGGCCATCGCTGTACACGGGCGAACGAAGGATCAGGGTTACTCGGGCGAAGCCGATTGGGACGTGATCGCGCAGGTCGCAGCGGCGGTGAAAGTGCCGGTCATCGGTAATGGCGACATCACCGGGGCGAACGACATCGCCCGCCGCCGTTCGAGTGGAGTGCATGGCTTCATGCTGGGCCGCTCCGCGATGAGCGCACCCTGGGTTTTTCGCGAGATCCGCCATTTTCTCGAGACGGGAGAAATCCTCCCGGAGCCATCCCTTTCGTGGCAGTGGGAATTCATCTGCCGCCACTGTAAACTTGTCGTCGAGCGCGAGGGGAGCGAAGCACACGCCATGGCTTCGCTGCGCGCACGGCTCATGGCCTATTCGCGCGGCATGCCCGAGGCCAAGCATCTGCGCCTGCGCTTCTCCCACATCACGTCGCTCGCCGAACTCGAGGAGATCGCCGCGGAAAACATCGAGCACGCGAGCAAAGGCAGCGAGCGCGCCGTGCTTGCGGAGACATCGGCCTAAACGTCACTTACCTTTCCACCATGAGCGAAACTGCTGAGATCAAGTACAAGATCGGAAACGAAAAGCTGGTCAAGGTCACCGACCCGGCCGCAACCAAGCTGACTTCGCTCCTCACCCGCCAGGGCCGGCCGAACGGCGCCTTGCGCGTGGCGGTGATCGGAGGCGGATGCTCGGGGCTTCAGTACAAGATGGATCTGGTCGATGGCCCGGCCAATCGCGACATCATGGTGTTATCCTCCGGCGTGCGCGTGGTCGTGGATCCAAAGAGCGCGCTGTTTGTCAGCGGCTCGTTGCTCGACTTTTCCGACGATCTCCAGAAGGGCGGCTTCAAAGTCACCAACCCGAACGCCGTCGCGCACTGCTCGTGCGGGGAAAGCTTTTCGGCGTAAGCCGGGACTGACCTACTTCGGCAAAAAGTACCCACGTTGTTTCTCGGAAATCGGCCGTCCGAGCTTTTCCAGCACCATCATCATATCCTCCCAAACCTTCCGCTTTTCCGTGAGCGACTGGTTCCGGAGCAGGTACGCCGGGTGGTAAGTGGCCATGAGGGGAATGCCGCGGAACTCGTGCCAGCGTCCGCGCAGGCGATTCATCGGCATTGTCTCGTTGATGAGCCCTTCCATGGCGGTCGCGCCCAAGGCGACGAGAGCTCGCGGCTGAATGATATCGATCTGCTGCTCGAGATAAGGCCGGCAGACTTTCATTTCGGCGGTGGTCGGCTTCCGGTTGCCACTCGTATTCGGCGGCATGTCCGGCCGGCATTTCAGGACGTTGGCGATATACACTTCGCTCCGCTCATAGCCCATGGCGACGATGATCTTGGTGAGCAATTGCCCGGCTTTTCCGACAAATGGCTCGCCCTGCAGATCTTCGTCTTCTCCCGGCGCTTCTCCGACAAACATCAGTTCCGCTTCCGGATTCCCCACACCAAAGACCACCTGGGTCCGCGACCGGACAAGCTGCGGGCATTTCGTGCAGGCCAGCACCGGTCCGCGCATCGCCTCCAGACGTTCCGCTTTCGTACCGGTGGCAGGCACCGGCAGCCATTGCGTCGTGGGTGCTTCCGCCGGTTCGAAGGGCAGAATCGCCGCCACCTTCGGCTTGGCTTGCGGCGTTGCCACGGGAGCAGCGATCGCCGGCTTTTCCATGCGCACCGGAAGCCGCTCCAGGATTGCGGCAGGCTCCTGAACGATCGATTCCCGGACCAGCGGTTTAGTCGTTGGCGCGGGCCCCGAGGGAGGCAATTCCGCCGCCGGCTGCCCCGAGGAAGCCGCAAGCATCTCCAACGATTCAGGCGAAGCCCGCAGCGGCAGGCCTCTGGCTTGCATCGCCGAAAGGGCATCGTGCACTAAATCGAGAGCGGAGTCGAAGGAGTCCATGTGGAGATTTGAAGGGCGGAGTCTAGGGCGATTCCGGGGAATGCAAAAGCCGCAAGATCAGGGGAGTTGCGATTCTGATTTCTTGTCCTCGATTTGGGGAACCTCGTCGATCGAAGCACCGCAAAAAGGACAAAAGTGGAGATCTTGGGGCAGAGGGCCATACCCATGCGGATATAGGCGGATAAATCGTGCATTGAGTTCGCGTCGGCACCGGATGCACGCACCACCACGAACAGCAATGAGTGACCCGAGAAGAATGGCCGAAATACCCAATGCCACTGCCACCACGGTCAATCCGTTTGGATCCGGAACGATCGCGAAGCTACCGATCCAAAGCGTAAATCCGACCAGCGTAAGAGTCCTACCGTTTTTACGTCGGCGATTGATTCTTTGGCGGGTCGTAATAGATGCCTTGCCTACAGCTTTTGAAGGCGTGGAATCCCAATCAGGCCGTTTCGTTACCATCGTCAGGCGTTACGCACTTTGCGGGATCGGCCAATTCGCTCCTGGGAATATAAGAATCCGCAACATCAGCTCCCCTGCGTCTTCGGCTTCTTGTCCTCGATCCGAAACAGTTCATCCAGTGAGGTGCCGCAAAAAGGGCAGAAATGAATCTCGTGCGGCAGGCGATCCACGGATGACATGGATTGGCTGAATAACCCGTTGAGCGGGCGGCCGCAGCGAATGCATCTACCCCCGCTGACCGCAAACAGCACCCCTCCGAAAAAGCAAAGGACGCCCAGTGCGACGCCAATGATCATCATCTGACCGATCAGAGAGACCAAAGCACCGCTGAAAATGGCGACGGGCAAGCCGCTCAGCATGACAACCTTTCCGCGATTGTACCGCCGGTTGATCCTTTGCCGGGTTGATACGAATTCATCTTCCTTCTTCCAGATGGCGGCAATAGGGAGTCTGTCCAACGCCGTGGACGCCTTTCCATCCCAATCAGGTTGTGGTTTCATGGGTTTCGCTAGTGATCTAGCAACATCTCGGGCCGTACGCCCGCTTCGATAAAATCAGAAGGCACCTTCGCCATAAAGCTCAAGGTTTGCCCCGTCACCGGATGCCGAAAACCCAGCTTCCAGGCGTGCAGCATCTGCCGCGGGTAAGTGCCGCGTTTGCCATAGACCTCGTCGCCGAGCAGGGAATGCCCAAGGTGCTTTAGATGCACGCGGATCTGGTGCGTGCGGCCAGTGTGCAGCGTGCACTCGACGAGTGAAGCCACTCCGCTTCCTTTCACCGGCCATTCGCGCAACACCCGCCAATCCGTGCGCGAGGAACGGCCCCGGCCATCGGTCACCACGGCCATCTTTTTCCGATGCACCGGATGCCGGGCGATCGGAGCATCGACGGTGCCGGACGCTTTTTGAAAATGGCCCGACGACAGCGCGAGATAGATCTTTAAAACTTCGCGTCCGGCGAATTGGCGGGTCAAGGCGTGATGCGCCACATCGTTCTTCGCCGCCACGAGGCAGCCGCTCGTTTCCTTGTCCAGCCGATGCACAATACCCGGACGCAATTCGCCGCCGATCCCGGAAAGCGAAGCGCAATGGTGGAGCAACGCATTCACCACGGTCCCCTGCCAATTCCCCGCCGCCGGATGGACGACCATGCCGGCGGGTTTGTCGATGACGATGAGCGTTTCGTCTTCGAAAAGGATGTCGAGGCCGATTGCTTCCGCCACCGTGGCGGTTGGAGTCGGCGGAGGTTCGACGAGCGTGACGCGATCGCCAACGCGCAGTTTGGCCCCAGCCTTCGTGCCCACGCCATTCAGGGTCACATGGCCTTCCTTGATCAAATCCTGGATCCGCGACCGCGAAAGCGTCCGCACGTGCTCGGAAAGCACATGATCGATCCGGCGTCCGGAAGACTCGGCATCGATGGTTAGTTCGGCGGTATGCAGCACGAGGGAACTATCCGGGGGAAGTGAAGCGGCTGCAAGACGGGAGCGGCGAGTGGTGGCCGGATGGGGATTTGCGTGGAGCGGACGCCGGGGTGCGTGGTTCGTCGGAATTGGGAAACGTTCAACTTTCGACGTTCAACTTCCAACAAGCGCTCTGCTAACACGCTCTGACTTATCGAAAGCGTGCAACCCGGAGCCTTTGAAAGTTGGAAGTTGAACGTCGAAAGTTGAACGTTTTTCCCTCCCTCTCAATTCGCCGGTTCCAACTCCCCACTCGCCTCTGTCTCCACCTCCCGTTTCCGTTCCGGCAGTGTCTCATCCGGCGGTTCGGGCATGAGCAGAACGGCGACGAGGCCGGGCAGGAAAAGCGCGGCGGAACAAAGTAGCGTGGTACGGAAATCGCCCACTTTGGAAAAGAGGCCGAACTGCACAACCCCATACGCCGCGGCGATGCGCCCGATATTATAACTAAATCCCGCGCCAGTCGTGCGCAGGAGCGTGGGAAACAGCGGCGGCAAATACATCGTGAACAGCCCGAAGACTCCCGAGAAGAAGCCGACTCCCGAGTACCAGGCGAGAAGAACGTGATGTTCCTGCGGGCTGAACTGTGCCGCGGCGAGGCAGAAGAACATGCCGCCAAACATCGTTGCGATCGAGCGCCGGTAACCCCAGTGGCGGGCGAGCCATCCGGCGAAGAAATTGCCGAACACCGAAACCCCCACCACGGTAAAGAACGTCACCTGCATGAACGTGCTCCGCTCGGTGTTAGTCCATGAAGCAAGCTCGGGCAGATTGGAAATATGCTGCGGATGCCAGAACATGAACGCCCACCAGCCGGAGAGTGATGTCCCGCAGACGATCATGCTCAGGATGGTGATCCGCTTGGTAGCCGGACCGAAAAGATCCCGGATGCCAAACGACTGCTCTTTTCTTTCGGCCTGCGCGGCCTTCCATTCTTCGGGTTCGGAAACATTTCGCCGCAGCCACCAGACAAGAATGGCCGGTATCACCCCGAGCAGAAAAACGCACCGCGGGAAGATGGTCCATCCGGCCGGCAGATAGCCACCAAAGTGCGCCTGCAGCCAGGGCGCCGCATGGGTCAAACCGACTACGGCCGCGCAGGCAATGAGAATGCCCATATTCACGCCACACTGCAGCACCGCGGCAATCCAGGGCCGCCAGGAGCGTGGCCAGGTTTCCGAGAGCAACGCGGCACCGACCGCCCATTCACCGCCGATGCCGAGCGCGGCGATGAAGCGGAAGATGAACAACTGCCACCAGGTATGGGCGAAAAATGAAATGCCGGTGAAAGCGGCGTAAGTCAGCACGGTGAGCGAAAGCGCGCGAGCCCGTCCGAGCTTGTCACCGATCCGCCCAAAAAATCCGCCGCCCAACGCCCAACCCACGAGAAACGCCGCCTGAATCCATGAACTGCGCGACTTAACTTCGGGATCGGTCGTGCTGCTCGCATGCAGCAACTGCATGACAAACGGCGCCGCGACCAGCGTGTAGAGATGCAGTTCGAGGCCATCGAAAAACCAGCCGAGCCAAGCAGCAATGCCGGTCTTCCATTGCTGGACGGAGAGTTGGCGGAGGGAGCGCGCTTCGGAAGACATGAGGGAGTCGGGGAAAATGGCATGATCCCGCAGGCACGCCATTGAAAGAAAGGCCGAAATGCGGGGCATAACCAAAAGGAATACCGCACCGCCGGGACGACCTATGGCGCTGCATCACCCACATCAGGCACCTCGATATACGGGCCAAGGCACCCGAGCAGTTCATCCACTAACGCGGGTTCCATATATTCGAATTCGTCCGGGATATTCAGGACGATCACGCGTTTTCCATTCATCGCCTCCCCAAACTTCTGCCGCAGGCGCTGGGCGTGCGATTTTTCCATGCAAAAGATGAGATCGGCCCACCCGATATGTCCTGTGGTCACAACGATTCGCGCCTCCGGTTGCGTGCCGGCAGATCGCACCTGATAAAGCGAAAACCCCTCAAACAGATGTTCCGCCGTCAGACTGCGCAATCGATTCCGGCTGCACACAAAGAGCAGTTTCGGCCGTTCTCCTCCTTCGTTCATGGAGCCTTCGCCGGCGAGGGAGTGTCGTAGTGCCGGAAGAGGTACTCCACAAATCCACATAATTCCCGCGGCGCCGAATAAAGATCGCGAATCGCAAAATAGCGGGCGTGCGCTGAGTAAACCGTCGCGAATCCAAAGCGCTCCAACGCCAGGCGCGAGCGTGGAACGTGGAAATACTGCGAGATCACAAAAACACTGGAGGCTCCACGCGCCTTCGCGATCACGGCGGTATTCCGAGCGCTGGCGTAAGTGGTGATCCCATCGTTATCGACGATCACGCGCTCCTCCGGAATGCCGTGCGCGACGAGATACGTTTTCATGATCGTCCCTTCATCGAATCCCTCCACCCCGGTGCCGCCGCTTGCAACCACAACCGGAAAATATCCGGCTCGATAGAGTTCCACCGTCTTATCCAAACGGGCGCGAAGGCGCTCGGAAGGCGTTCCGTCTGCTTCCACTTTGCTGCCCAAAACCAGTCCCAGATCAGCCTTTCCCACATGATCCCGCAGCCCCGCCACCACCAGCAGCGCCGTGGCGAGTACAAACAAAATTGCCAATCCACTTACACCCATCCCTATCTTCCGAACCCAGTTCCACGGTAACCGCACAGGCTTTTCCGAATTCGCCGCCATCACTGATTCGTCACGTACAAACCGCGAATCAACGGCCAGTTCACTCCATCGAATTTCTTCCCATTCAACGTCACGTTGATGTTCAGGAAAGTCATATTCAGCCCTCGTCCTTCGCCGGGATTTGGCGAGTCCTGCACGCGCATGTGCAGCACCGGATGATCGCAGTTCCCCGAGTTCCCGCACCGGGCCAGTTCACCGCCCGCCACAACGTGATCCCCCACTTTGAGCAGGACAGAACCTTTCTTCAGATGGGTCAGGAAAACATACCGTCCGGCGGGAGACTTAATGACAACGCAATTTCCATCGGGATGCTCATCGTCGCGGAGCCCCACTGCATTGTCCGGATACTCATCCACCACACGAACCACTTCTCCATCCACGGGCGCGAGCACCGGTGCGTCCCAGCAGAAAAAACTCTTCGCGGTCGCTTCCTTGCCGTTTTCCAGATCCCGGGTCTTCTCTTGCTTCTCCTTATCTTTCCCCGCTTCCTTCTCCTTCTCCTTTTGCTTTTCCTTGTCTTTGGCCGGTTCCTTTTCGTCGCCGCCGGCCTTCATGAAGTCCACGCCATACCACTCGGAGGGAATCCCCATGTGATGATTCACGTCGAGGGAATCGCCTCCCTGGAGCACGAACCAAAGGCCTTTGAAAGGCAGGCGATAGGTTTCTTCCCCATGAGCCACGGAAACCATCGAAACCGCCAGGAACATGGTGAGGAGAGCTTTCATGGATGCGGAAAAAGTGCGGCGTTCACTTGTTCAAAAGTCGCGACGCGAGGCAAGCCTCGAAGGCCCCAAAAAGCAGCACCAGCCGTCACAATCGCATGACATCTTCCCGCTCCTCCGGCGTCAGATACGGCCAGATCGAACCGGTCACGGCAATCTCGCGCCCAAAAGGCGTGCTCATGAATTCCGGCGATGGAATGATCGACACCCTCCCTAGATCGAGCCGGTCCGCATCCCAGCAGGAGCCGATCGTCGGATCGTCATGGTATTTACCCTCCGTGTGCCACGCGCAGGCGTAGTGGAGGATCTCGAAGTCGTCGTTGGATAAATGAAAAAGGTCACCGTGCAATTGCCGTGCATATTCCGCTCCGCGCACACCATGCCCGCGATCGTAACACTCACTTTCTCGGCGAGAATCGTGAAAAAGCGCGAACAGTCGAATAATTTCCTTATTGGCTCCAGTGCGCGTCGCCAGAAGCAATCCGTTTTGTTCCACCCTCCGCCAGTGAGCCGGACCGTGCAAGGAGTTCCCGGGTAATGAAAAATCATTTATCACCCGCTTCCGAAGCTGTTCAAAATCGGTGTTCATCGTTCGGTTGGAAGCACTTAGTGGCACATGGCAGCCGCCGGTGTGCAGCACGCTGTCACATTAAATCAGCACGGATCGCAGGTTTTGCTCGCATTTTGCCGAAAATAAACAACATTCCGACACCCCGCATCGGTATCAGGTTCCGCTGGGGCACGATCTTCGCTTTCAGCCGGCTCACGTTCGCTGCACGCATTGATCGTGCTTTGCAGCGCGGAACGTTACCCACCGTACGGCTCCCTGTTCATATCTACATGTTTTCTCGCATTCCCTTCGAAAAGGTGAATTGGACCACCAGTTCATTTCTCATCGGCACCCTCCTTCTCACGTTGACCGCGGTTCCGATCTACATCTGGAATTTTGGCCTCGACTGGTTTCAGGTCGCTCTTTTCTTCATCATGCTGAGCGCCTGCGGCTTCAGTATCACCCTCGGGTACCATCGCCTTTTCTCGCATCTCTCCTTCAAGGCCCACTGGTCGGTGCGGCTTTTCACCCTCGTCTTTGGCGCCGCAGCCTTTGAAAACTCCGCCCTCCTCTGGGCTTGCGAGCATCGCACGCACCACAAGCATGTCGACCATGAAGACGACCCGTATGATATCAGCAAGGGTCTGTTTCACGCCCATATCGGCTGGCTCCTTTTCAAGCTCAAGCCGTTCCCGCCCTTCGACAACGTCAATGACCTGAAGAAGGATTCGCTCGTCATGTGGCAGCACCGGTATGTGCAGTATATCGGCGCGTTTGTGGCCTTTATCCTCCCAGCCATGGCCGGATACGCCTGGAACGGCTGGCACGGCGCCCTTGGTTCATTCCTCATCGCCGGCGTGGCTCGCGTGGTCTTCCTCCAGCACTGCACGTTCTGCATCAATTCCCTCTGCCACACCATCGGCCGCCAGCCGTACTCCTCGAAGTGCAGCGCTCGTGATTCCTGGATCACGGCGATCGTGACCTTCGGCGAAGGGTACCACAACTATCACCACGAATTTCAGCACGACTACCGCAATGGCGTGAAGGCCTGGCAGTTCGATCCGACGAAGTGGATCATCTGGACGCTCTCCAAGTGCGGCCTGGCCTCGAATCTGCGCCGCGTGCCCCGGGAGAAGATCCTTCTCGCCGAACTCGCTGAAGCTCACAGCCGAATCGTCGCCACGATCGAGGCTCCACATATCACGGCCACGACCCGCGCTTATCTGACGGCAGCCATGGAGCGCATCCACGCCACCTTCGCGGAATGGAATCATCTGCGCGAACAGCGGCTCGAAGTGACCAAGGAAAACCTCGCCAAGCTCCGGCACGAAATCGGACTGGCCTGGCAGAGCGTCGGCGAATTCTGCGAGGCGGAAGCCGAGAAGATCGCGCGTTCGTTCCCGACGGTCACGCCTGAGACCGAGTAAGGGTCCCGAGACTTTCAACAGGGCGTTTCCGAGTTGCTCGGGAACGCCCTTTTGCTTTTTCAGTGAGCCTTACGAACTTTGTGGGCCGTCTGGACCACCTGGACCATCAGTGATGATGATGCAGGCTCTCTTCATGCATCGCGCGTTCCCAGGCGAGGCGGACCTGCAATTCGTCCGTAGCCGGGCCGATCATTCGCCCGCACCCGCGGCATTGCAAATAAAGGAACACCGGGAGAACCGTGGAACCAATTCGCACCGGGTGCCAGGCTTCATCACGAGTCTTTCCCACCCGAAGCATCGGCATCCGGTCGCAACAAGGGATCAGGGAGATCGCGCGCGAATCCATCAGCGACGAGGCAGCAGGTTGGATTCCTCTCCTCCCGCCCTGCTTTCCACTGCGCGCTCTTCGGCCAGAAATGTAGCTTCCGTCCCACATTGCCAAAAAAAAACTCCCCACGATTTAAACGTTCGGCGACTGGCTGAAAGGGAGGCTACTGATTCGGGCATGCGGATAATTCGTGTCTGACGACGGAGGTGCGCGCCTCCATTTTGCGAGGAGGATTCGATCTCAGGCTACGGCGTCCAGATACGGCACCGTCAGCGGGCCTTGTGGCAGCACGGCGATTCGCCTGCCGTCATTTCCATGCACCTCGAGAAAATCTTCCACGGAGCGCCACGGCTGCAGATGCGCCGCCCGCACCGCGGCCTCTGGAAGCTGCGAGACCAGATGCACTTTCGCCCGGCGCTGGATCAGCCCCTGGATCTGGCTCTGCCATTGCTCCGGCCATACGAAATCGGGCTGTTCGATCTTGCGCAGAATTTCCTCCGGCCCATTCACGCTGTGCAAAAGCTGTTCGAAAGGAGATCCGGAGGGAAGCCCGTCGGAACATTCCGCGACCAACAGAATATCGCCGCCATCGCGTACGATGAGCGACGCCGCACGCATCCCTTTCACGCCCTGATACAGATTCATGTCGAGCGGATAACCCGAATTCGTCGTCACCACGATGTCGTACGGTTCGGCCTGCCGCTGCATGGCGCTGGCCCGCACGAATTCGCAGCCCTGGCGATGCGCCCCGATGAGGTCGCCGGCAAAGACGCCGGTGATTTCTCGCGATTCGTTGAGCGTGACGTTGAGCAGAAAACTTTCGCCGGCCCGCAACGCAATGTCCCGCATCTCCTCCCAGATCGGGTTGCCCTCCGTCCGGCCAAAAGTGGCCCGTGGATCGCCGATATTTTTCGCGCCATGATTGCTCTGCACGGTGCTGAGCGCAGCCACGGCCGGCATGATGCCTTTGGGCCCTCCGGAGAAGCCCGCAAAGAAATGAGGCTCAATGAAACCCGTGATGATGCGCACATCCGCCTCGACGAGGTGCCGATTCAAAAGCGCGGGCGCTCCGGTACGAGTCAGGCCAAGCTGAACATGCGCGGCATCATTATGCGGCTCGTGGTTCAGGCACCGGTATTTCGCGACGACTTCAGGCGTGAGCATTTGCTCCAATTCCGCCTGCGTATTGGGCCGGTGCGTCCCCAACCCATTCAAAAGAACGATCCGCCCGCGGCTTGCGCCCGCTTCCTCCAGCCAGGCGAGCAACCACGGAATGATGCGGTCATTCGGCGTCGCGCGCGTGATGTCGGTGTGAACGATACAAATCCGCTTGCCCGCATCGATGCGCGCCCGAAGCGGACGCGTGCCGATCGGCGCCTCGATCGCCGCGATGACAGCAGCACGTTCATCGGTCAAACCCGGCTGATGCCCCGGCTCGATGACCGTCGTCCGGTTTTCGGGAAACTCGGCCGGCATCATGCCGCGGCCGTAGGCGAGAGAAATTTGCATGCGAGGAAAAGAGATTTGAAGCCGGGACAAGGCCGGGCGACAAATGGCAAACACGATTCACAGCCTTTTGCAAAGTGCCAGAAGAGCGTATTTTGAACAATTGAACCGCGACGGTTACCAAGGTTTTCCGAAAAAGAAAAGGAGCACGAAGAAACAGCTTTCCGCAGTCATTCCAACCGTTTCCCCATTGACCCCTATGCACAAGACTTTCCTCATCGCCACCGCGGCTCTGGCCGTCGGCAACCAGCTTCAGGCACAGACCCCAGCAGCGGCGCCAGCCGCTCCTGCTCCCGCTCCCGCGGCGGCTCCGGACGAGAACAAACCCGAAACACCTCCGGACGCCCCGGAACCAGTACCCATGAAGCAAAGCTGGCTTCTTTATACGGGCAGCTTTGAATTCCCGCATGTCACCGCCCGGACTCCGCTCCAAAAAGGCGGCACTCCGGTCAGCAAATTTGGACGTCGGGAATGGGTCAGCTTCCGGGACAAAGTCGGTGCGCAAGGCGGCCAGCTCATCGGCGGACTCACCAACGACATCTTCCGCACGGGACACCAGTCGCTTTACTTCGAGTTCGATAAACTGACCGCACCGCTGGCTTCCGCGGACCTTATGAGTGACCTGATCCCGGTCCAGCCAAACCAGCCTTATCATTTCTCCGTCTGGGGCATGGTGGACAAGAAGCGCCCCCTCACGCTGGATCAGCGCATTCCATCACTGCGGTTGCAGGTCGAGTTTTTCCAGACGGATAAGGAGAATCAAACTGGCGATCCGATCTTCCGCACACAACCTATTCCAGGCACGCCAGGCCGCCCGCCATTGTTTAGTTCGGAAAAGTGGACGGAATACTTTGCCGACGTCACGTCACCGGAAGATGCTGCATTTGTCCGTATCACCTGGAGCGTCGTGACGCCTCCGCAAGCTGGGGAAACCGACGGCATCTTCTATCTCGACGACGCCAATATCAAAGGCGCCTCGGGCATCGTGGAAGAGAATCTGGATATCGAGCCGACCGAGCCAGCCGCGACAACAGAACCTGCCGCAACGGCGGCACCGGACAAAGCACAGAAGCCTGAGGTGAAGGCGAAGTAGGCGGGCGGCTAGGCCGATTTGGCAGTGACTGGAAAGGGAGAAAACTACCAACTCCCAACGCTAAACTACCAACGTCTAATGATGCGGGTCCCGCGCACCTCATTGTGCGGACGGAACTGCTGCATCGCGATTTTTGACTGCCGCGTACTTTTCAAAATGCGCGCCGATTCTGCCTCGTTGAATGTTGATAGTTTAGCGTTGGGAGTTGGTAGTTTTCTCCCTCACAACGCCGGCCCTCACTCCGCCACGCCGGCCCTCGTCTCCACCCATCGCGCATATAACCAGCACAGGTCCGAAAGCCGGTTGAGATACCGGATCGTCTCGGGATTCACCGCGCCCCCGCCCTCTTGCAAGCTGACAATCTCCCGCTCGGCCCGGCGACAGATCGTTCGCGCCATGTCCAGACAGGCGCTGCCTTTCGTCGCTCCCGGTGTCGCCCAGTGCTGATAGGAGATCCGATGGTTTCCTTCCAGGTCATCGACCGACGACGTAAGTCGGTCCACCATCGCCGTGGTGACCACCGGAAAGTTTTTTTCGACATATCGCTGGGCATCTTCCGGATCGACGGCCAACTCGCCCATCAGAATGACGAGTTCTTTCTGAATCGCGAAGATTGGTTCCGCGACCAGAGGGTCTTCCACAAATGCGCGCACCATGCCGAGCGCGGCGTTTAATTCATCGACCGTTCCGTAAGCGGCGACCCGCGAATCATTCTTTGAGACCCGGCGCCCGAACATAAGAGCCGTCCGGCCGTCATCTCCGGTTTTGGTAGCGATCGACATAGCAGAATCTGGAAAAGTGGATGGCAACGCTCGAACCTTTGGACCGCCGAAGTAAAAACGTTCAACGCCCAACGTTCAACGCCCAACGTTCAAAGATTCGGATTCCACCTCTGTTATTGCCAGAGCGCTCCCACCTCAGTTGAAAGTTGAGCGTCGAACGTTGAACGTTTTCCCCCTCCAACGCCCCCTACCACCGGCCTCAAAACGAAAAAGCCGGAAGCCCAGAGGGCTCCCGGCTCTTCGTGTGGTGGGGGATTCTTTACAGTTTAGCGCTTAGGCGAGAGCCGGTTCCGGCTCGGCTTCCGGTGAGAAGCCCGGGCCCTGGTCGCCCAGGGAAATCACCTTCACGTCGCGGTGAGTCGGGAAACCCGTACCCGCCGGAATGAGGTGACCCATGATGACGTTTTCCTTGAAGCCGCGCAGGTGATCGATACGTCCCAGCGTGGCTGCTTCGGTGAGGACACGCGTGGTGTCCTGGAAGCTCGCCGCGGAGATGAACGACTCGGTTTCGAGCGAAGCCTTGGTGATGCCAAGCAACACCGGCACCGCTTCGGCGGGCTTGCCGCCCATTTCCTGCACGCGGATATTTTCTTCCTCGAAAGTGAGGCGGTCGATCTGATCGCCCCAAAGGAGTGTCGTGTCGCCCGGCTCGGTGATCTTCACCTTGCGCAGCATCTGACGGATGATGATCTCGATGTGCTTGTCGGCGATTTCCACGCCTTGCAGACGGTAAACCTCCTGCACTTCGTTGACGAGGTGCTCCTGGAGCGCCTGCGGTCCGAGAACATCGAGGATGTCGTGCGGAGGCACGGGTCCGTCGGTAAGCTGCTGGCCCTTCTTCACCAAATCGCCCTTGAAGACGATGATGTGCTTGGCCAGCGGAACGAGATGCTCCTCCTCGGCGCCGGTTTCGGCGTCGCGGACGATGATCTTACGCTTGCCGCGAACGGTACCACCGATTTCGACGACACCGTCGATCTTGGCGATCTCCGCCGCGTCTTTCGGACGGCGGGCTTCGAAGAGTTCGGCAACGCGTGGGAGACCACCGGTGATGTCCTTGGTCTTCGCGATCTTACGCGGCGTCTTGGCGAGGAGCTGACCGGCCTGGACCTTCTTGCCTTCCCCGACCGCGACGTGAGCGCCGGCCGGAATGGAATAGCTGGCCAGCACTTCCTTCGACTTCTCATCCACAACGACGATCTGCGGGTGCAAATCTTCCTTGTGCTCGATGACCATGGTGCCCATGACGCCGGTGGCCTCGTCGACCTCCTTCTTCACGGTGACACCCTGAATCATGTCGCGGAACTCCACTTTACCGGCCCTCTCGGTGAGAATCGGCACATTGTGCGGATCCCACTGGGCAAAGGCCTGGCCCTTCTTCACTTCGGTATTGTCGGCCACGGACACAACCGTGCCGATCACTACCGTATAGCGTTCGAGTTCGCGGCCATCCTTCGCGTGGAGCGAAATGCTGCCGTTCTTGTTGAGCACGATCCAGTTGCCATCGAGGCCCTGTACAACGCGCATGTCGTTGAAGCGGAGCGTACCGTCGTTCTTCGCCTTGACGACTGGCACCTTGAAGATACCGGAGGCAACACCACCGATGTGGAAGGTACGCATCGTCAGCTGCGTGCCGGGCTCGCCGATCGACTGAGCGGCAATAATGCCGACTGCTTCGCCGATCTTCACGAGCTGGCCCGTGGCCAGGTTACGGCCGTAGCACTTGGCGCAAACGCCACGCTTCGATTCGCAGGTGAGGCCGGAGCGGATCTTGAGCTGCTCGACGCCGATGTTGGCCACCGAGGTAGCGATCGACTCGTCGATGAGCTGATTCTTCTTGATGATCGTAGCGCCGGTTACCGGATCCTTGATCGTTTCGCAGCTGGTACGGCCGATGATACGAGTCTTGAGATCGACGACTTCTTCGTCGCCCTCGTAGATCGAGCGAACGGTGATGCCATTGACCGTGCCGCAATCGTCACCCACGACGATAACGTCCTGGGCGCAGTCGACGAGCTTACGGGTGAGGTAACCGGAGTCGGCAGTCTTGAGCGCCGTATCGGCCAGACCCTTACGGGCGCCGTGCGTGGAGATGAAGTACTCGAGCACCGTGAGGCCTTCGCGGAAGTTCGAGGTAATCGGGCGTTCGATGATCGAGCCGTCGGGCTTGGCCATAAGGCCGCGCATACCGGCGAGCTGTTTCACCTGCTGGCGGTTACCACGAGCGCCGGAGTCGACCATCAGATACACCGGGTTCAGTTCCTTGCGGCCCTCGTTGTGTTCGAGGGTACGGAACATGACGTTGGCGATTTCTTCACCAGCGTGCGTCCAGATGTCGATGACCTTGTTGTAGCGCTCGCCATCGGTGATGATGCCTTGGCGGTACTGCTTCTCGACGATGGCCACCTGCTTGTAAGCATTATCCAGCTCGATGTGCTTCTCTTTCGGAATGATCATGTCGCTGATGCCGATGGATACACCGGCACGCATCGCCCAATAGAAGCCGAGATCCTTCAGGCGATCGAGCGTCTCAACCGTGGGTTGATGGCCCGCCGTCTGGTAAGTGCGGAAGATGACGTCAGAGAGCTGCTTCTTGCCGCAAGCCTTGTTGAAGAAACCGATCGCCTTCGGCCAGATCTGGTTGAAGACGACACGACCGACGGTCGTTTCGATCATCTTCGAAGTAGAGTCGCCAAAGACCGTCTTCTTCCCGAAATCGGGGTTCTTGAAACGGATCCGGTCGAGGACCTTGATCGATCCTTCAGCCATGGCAAACTCGACTTCTGTCGGCTCGGAGAACATGGGCAGGCGGGCGCCTTCCTTCTCTCCGTACTTACGCGGATTCTGCGTGAGGTAGTAGCAACCGAGAACGATGTCCTGCGAAGGCGTGGTGATCGGCTTGCCGCTCGAGGGCGAGAAGATGTTATTCGGCGCAAGCATGAGCATGCGCGTTTCCATCTGGGCTTCGACGGAGAGCGGGACGTGCACGGCCATCTGGTCACCGTCGAAGTCGGCGTTGTAAGCCGTACAAACGAGCGGGTGAATACGGATGGCTTCGCCTTCGATGAGCTGCGGCTCGAAAGCCTGGATCGAGAGGCGGTGCAGCGTGGGAGCGCGGTTCAGGAGAACCGGGTGACCCTTGGTCACTTCTTCCAGGATGTCCCACACTTCGGGCGTCTGGCGTTCGATCATCTTCTTGGCCGAGCGCACGGTGTGCACATAGCCGCGTTCCTTGAGCACGCGAATGATGAACGGCTCGAACAGCACGAGCGCCATCTTCTTCGGAAGACCGCACTGGTGGAGCTTGAGCTCAGGGCCGATGACGATGACCGAACGGCCCGAGTAATCGACGCGCTTGCCGAGCAGGTTCTGACGGAAACGTCCACCCTTGCCCTTGAGCATGTCGGAGAGCGACTTGAGCGGGCGATTGCCGGCGCCGGTGACAGCACGGCCATGGCGGCCGTTGTCGAAAAGGGCGTCGACCGCTTCCTGCAACATGCGCTTTTCGTTCCGGATGATGACGTCCGGCGTCTTGAGCTGGAGCAGGTTCTTGAGACGGTTGTTCCGGTTGATGACGCGGCGATAGAGATCGTTCAGATCGCTCGTCGCGAACCGGCCGCCTTCCAGCGGAACCAGCGGACGCAGGTCCGGCGGGATGACCGGGAGCACTTCCAGGATCATCCATTCAGGACGCGTGTGCGAATTGGCGAAGCCCTGAACGAGCTTCAGCCGCTAGGCGAGCTTCTTGCGGATCTGCTTGGAGCGGGTGGAACCCATCTGCTCTTCGAGTTCCTTCTGGAGCTCGGCGAGATCGGCCTGCGTGAGGAGCGTGCGGATGGCTTCGGCGCCCATGCCGGCGGTGAAGTTCGTCTCACCGTACTGGTCGAGGGCTTCGCGGAATTCCGCCTCCGTCAGAAGCTGCCCTTTCTGGAGCGGCGTCTGGCCCGGATCGGTCACGAGGTAATCTTCGTAATAGATGATGCGCTCGAGCTGGCGGCTCGACATATCGAGCATGAGGCCGATGCGCGAAGGCATGCACTTGTAGAACCAGATGTGCGTCACCGGCACGGCCAGTTCGATGTGGCCCATGCGCTCACGGCGCACGCGAGCCAGCGTCACTTCGACGCCGCAACGGTCGCAAATAACGCCCTTGTGCTTGATGCGCTTGTACTTGCCGCACGAGCATTCCCAGTCGCGAGTCGGACCGAAGATGCGCTCGCAGAAGAGACCGCCCTTCTCGGGCTTGAACGTACGATAGTTGATCGTTTCAGGATTCTTGACTTCGCCGTGGCTCCACGAACGGATGGAATCCGGAGCCGCGACAGTAATGCCTACCTGGTCAAACCCGACGGACCGTTCCTCGCCGACCAGTTCACGGAATGAAGGAGTTTCAATCATAGAATTTAGCGTTTCGCTAACGGGGTAAGTGATTGGTTAACGGGTTGAGATCAGAGGAGCTGCGGAAGCTCGCCTTCGCGGCGGCGGGCGCCGACTTTGACGTCGAGGCCGAGCGACTGCATTTCCTTGATGAGCACGTTGAACGATTCCGGCGTGCCGGCTTCGAGCGAGTTATCGCCTTTGACGATGGACTCGTAGATGCGGGTACGACCCTGGACGTCGTCCGATTTGACGGTGAGAAGTTCCTGCAGCGTGTAAGCCGCACCGTAAGCTTCGAGCGCCCACACCTCCATTTCGCCGAAGCGCTGGCCGCCGTACTGAGCTTTACCGCCCAGGGGCTGCTGCGTGACGAGGGAGTACGGTCCGACCGCACGAGCGTGGATCTTGTCCGCGACCAAGTGGCCGAGCTTGAGCATGTAGATGTAGCCCACGACGACCTGCTGATCGAAGGCATCGCCCGTACGTCCGTCGTACACGGTCGACTTGCCGTTTTCGTTGACCCAGCTGTAGCCTTCGACTTTCTTGGCGTCGCGGAGATAGCCGAAGATCTTCTCTTCCGGGATACCGTCGAAGACCGGGGTCGCCACCTTGAAGCCGAGGGCCTTGGCCGCGACACCCAAGTGGGTCTCGAGCACTTGGCCCACGTTCATACGCGAAGGCACGCCCAGCGGGTTCAGCACGATGTCGACCGGCGTACCGTCCGCGAGGAACGGCATGTCTTCTTCCGGCACGATGCGGGCGACAACGCCCTTGTTGCCGTGGCGTCCGGCCATCTTGTCACCGACCGAGAGCTTACGCTTCGAGGCGATGTAGACCTTCACCTGCTTGATGATGCCGGGATCGATGTCGTCACCGCTCTCGATCTTGTCCATGGACATCTCGTGCTCCTGATCGAGCTCCTGGAACTTGTGCTCGAACTGGCCGATGATCTCGCGGATCTTATTGCGGATCGGCGAGGGATCGATGTCCACGTGATCGTACACCTGCGCGAGTTTGCGCAACAGGGTCTTGGTGATCTTGCGGTTTGCCGGGATGATGATTTCGCCGGTCTGCGCATTGACCACGTCGAGCGGGATCTTTTCACCGAGAAGGATATTGGAGAGAGCCTCCGTGAGCTGTTCGTGCAGCTCTTCCTTCTTCTTCATGTAGTCTTCCTCGATCGCCTTCGACTGGCGTTTGGCTTCCGCCGGGGAGAGCTTGATGCGGGTGATCTCCTTGCGGCTTGAGACCTTCACATCCATGACGATGCCGTAGGTGCCGGAAGGAACGGTCAGCGAAGTGTCCTTCACGTCCGCCGCCTTCTCACCGAAGATGGCGCGCAGGAGGCGCTCTTCAGGGGCGAGTTCGGTCTCGGATTTCGGCGTGATCTTGCCGACGAGAATATCGCCGGGCTTGATCTCCGCTCCGACGCGAATGACGCCGTCCGGACCGAGGTTGCGCAGGGCTTCCTCGGACACGTTCGGAATATCCCGGGTGATTTCTTCCGGTCCAAGCTTCGTGTCGCGGGCGCCGATCTCGAATTCGTCGATGTGGATGGACGTGTAGATGTCCTCCTTCACGACCTTCTCAGAGATGGTGATCGCGTCCTCGAAGTTATAGCCATTCCAGGGCATGAACGCGACTAGCACGTTCCGGCCGAGGGCCAGTTCGCCCAGTTCGCAATTCGGGCCGTCGGCAATGACATCGCCCTTCTTGATCTTCGCGCCCTTCTTGACGATCGGGCGCTGATTGACACAGGTACCGGCGTTCGACCGCATGAACTTGCGCAGGTCGTAGAGGTAGATGCCGTTTTCCGGGTCGTGCTTGAGCTTCTTCTTCGTCTCCGGTACTTCACCGTCTTCGGTGATGAGGATCTGCTCGGCGCTGACGCTGGCCACTTTACCGGGACCTTCAGCCACGACGACGGCGCGGGAATCGCGGGCCACTTTGCCTTCCATACCGGTGCCGATGAGCGGCGCCTCGGAGATGAGGAGCGGCACACCCTGACGTTGCATGTTCGAGCCCATCAGTGCGCGGTTCGCGTCGTCGTGCTCGAGGAACGGAATCAACGCGGCAGCCACGGAAACGAGCTGCTTCGGCGAAACGTCCATGTAGTGAACCTTGGCCGGTTCGACTTCAAGGAAGTCGCCGCGGTAACGGACGGCAATCTTCTCGTGGAGGAACTTGCCTTTCTCATCAACCGGCACATTCGCCTGGGCGACGAGATAGTTTTCTTCCTGGTCACCAGTGAGGTAGTCGACCTTCTCGGTCACCCGGCCGTCGACCACCTTGCGGTAAGGGGTCTCGATGAAGCCGAAGTCATTGATCCGCGCGAAGGTGGACATCGACGAGATAAGACCGATGTTCGGACCTTCCGGCGTCTCGATCGGGCAGATACGGCCGTAGTGCGAAGGATGCACGTCGCGGACTTCGAAGCCGGCGCGATCGCGGGAGAGACCGCCTGGTCCAAGGGCCGAAAGACGGCGCTTGTGGGTCAGCTCGGCGAGCGGGTTCGTCTGGTCCATGAACTGCGAGAGCTGGGACCGGCCGAAGAAGTCACGAATGACGGCGGAAAGCGCCTTCGGATTGATGAGTTTCTGCGGCGTCATGCCCTCGATGTTCACGTCGAACAGGGTCATGCGCTCCTTGACGAGACGCTCGGTACGGGCCAGGCCGACGCGGCACTGGTTGGCGAGAAGTTCGCCAACGGTCCGGACGCGGCGGGAGCCGAGGTGATCGATATCGTCGAGCGTGCCTTCGTTGCGGCGCAGGCCGATGAGGTACTTCATCGCGGCGATGAAGTCTTCCTTCGTCATGATGCGCTCGTCGAGCGAGACGTCGATACCGAGCTTCTGGTTGATCTTGTAGCGACCGACACGACCGAGATCGTACTTCTTCGGATCGAAGAAGAGGCGCTTGAGCAAGCCGCGGGCGTTCGGGATCGTTGGCGGATCGCCAGGGCGCAGACGGCGGTAGATGTCCTTGAGAGCTTCTTCCTCGTCGTGGGCCGGATCTTTCTTCAGCGCCTTGATGATCGTGTCGTCTTCCTTCGTATCGACGACAGAGACATCCTTGACGCCGAGCGCGATGATCTGGCGGATGGTCGCCTTGGTCAGCGGCTCGAAAGCGCGGGCGACAGTAATTTCGCCGTCGCGAACGTCGGAGATAAGAACTTTCGTAGCGATCTCCTCTTCCTCGAGGGATTCGCTGAGCTTGAGCGTCTCAATCTTGTAGAAAAGCTTCACGATCTCTTCGTCGCTGCCATAACCGAGGGCACGGAGGAACGTGGTAGCGAGGAACTTCCGGCGGCGCTTGCGGCGATCGAGGTAAATGTAGAGGAGGTCGTTCGTGTCGAACTGCACTTCCAGCCAGGAACCGCGGTCAGGAATGATCCGGAACGAGTAGAGCACCTTGCCATTGAGGTGAATCGACGACTCGAACGCGATACCCGGAGAGCGGTGGAGCTGCGACACCACGACGCGCTCGGCGCCGTTGATGACGAACGTGCCCTGGGGCGTCATGAGCGGGATTTCGCCCATGTACACTTTCTCTTCCTTGGTGCCCTTTTCTTCCTTGAGAGAGAAGGTCACGTAGAGCGGGGCCGAGAAGGTCTGCCCTTCCCGCATGGCCTCGCGGATGCTGAGCTTGGGTTCGCCGATTTCGTACGACGCGAAATCCAGCGTCACTTTTTCATCGTAGCTCTCGATCGGGAAAACTTCCTTGAAGACCGACTGCAGGCCGATTTCCTTTCTCTTCGAGAAGGCGACATCCTCCTGAAGAAACTCCACGTAGGAGTTGAGCTGGATTTCGATGAGGTTTGGTGGCTCCGTGCCTTCCTTGATTTTGCCGAAGTTGATGCGCTCTGACATGGTGAGGACTGCTTTCTGCTGTTGGTAAAAAAACCGCGGGCGAAAAAACCGCACAGGCGCAAAAACGCAGCGAAAATCTTCTGATGAAGAGCTTCTCTACGCCTTTGAGTCTATGCGGTTGGAAATCAGCTTTGCGGGAAAATGGGACCGGAAACTTGTGTCAGCTCCGGATGCCGGGCAAGAAATTTTTTGAAAATATTTTCGTGCCGGGCGCGGCAAATGATTGTTTGAGCTCCTTCGGACGGCATGCGGAGACCCACCATACGGGGCTTTGGGAGCGATGCAACCGGGGAAGGCCGCCCCCATCGGTCATCAGACCATTCATGCTATTGCCGGGAACTGGCCCGGAAATACCTTTCGTCCCCGATTTTGCCATTCCGTTCTTCCACTCCATGATTCCCCGCGGTTCCACCCGAAAGTCTCTGCCCTCCCCTGCTTTCCATCGTTTGCCCCCACGCCTGGTGGTCCGAACAGTCCGCCGCCCCTTTTCCCGGACTCTTTTCTTTCTCGCTCTCACGGCCCTTGCCTCCGCTGCGCAAATAGATCTTCCTGACGGCAAACCGACCTCATCCCCAAAGAACTTCGTCGACATGCTCGTGCTGGGCGACGACGCCTCCGAGACTGGCCACGGCCTGAAAGCCGCATTCCCACCGCCTGTGGAGGTGAAGGACTCGACCACGCCCGCACCTTCAAACCCCAGCGCGACTCCGCCGAGCGAGGTCGTCACCGGCGGTCTGAACCAGCGCACCCGCGTGCTCCTTCCGCGCGCACCGCAAGCCGACATGTACGGCGGCGAGCTGACCTTCACGATGAAGGTCGATCCGGTGAATCAGAACTATTTCACGATCAAACTCTGGGGATCGGATCCGAACGGTGAAAATGCCCTGATCCTCTATTGCGAGAACTTTGAGATCGGCACCCGGCACGGCGAGGCGGCGGCGGACCTTTTCGTCAATCACGGCGGAGTCTGGCTTCCGAATCGCTTCTGGTACCGCACCGCCACGCTCCCGCTGAAGCTCACGAGGGGAAAGACCAGCGTCAGCCTCACAGTGCGCTCCGCCGGACGGATCTACGATTACGCCGGTCCGCACGCACCCTATATCCCCAATTACCAGCACCTGATGCAGTCGCCGTCGTGGCAGATCTACCGTGTCTATACACACGTCGGCGGCTATGTGGATACGACGGGCGAGGGCCAGGGACCCGCGAACAATGCGCCAACCCGCACCACGCCGGGACCGGAAATCATGGAGGAATGGAAGAAGATCGTCTCCGGAAAAGCCGTGAACCTGATGAAGGCGAAGAGCATGAGCCTGCTGGACATGGAGTATCTCGCGCAGTGCTATGAAGTCTCGTGGACGCCGGCATTCCGCAAGAAAGAGGCTGCCGATGCGCTAATCCGGGCAGCGGATGAAACGGTGAAGGCCTACGCGCAGGACAACAATGATCCGGCGAATCAAAACAAGTATCACAATGATGCGTGGGGCGGATCGTACGGGCCGATGGGCATTGCCGTCTCGATGCTCTATCCGGATTTGAAAGCGCGGATGGAGGAGAAGGTTGATTTTGGTGGCAGCGTCGGCGCAGTTACGCGAAAGGAAGGCTGGTCGAAAGCATTGCGGGCGAGCGTCGATTTCGGCCGGTTCAATCGGCGCGGTCTGTCGAATCAGGAGCTGGACTGCGCGATGCAGATCTATTTGGCCAATCGCGGCCTGCTCGCGATCGATCCCGCGAACGCGCTCCAGGAGAAGGAGGCATTGCGCTATATGTACGAGGCGTCCGGCCTTCTCCCTTTTCTGGGTAATGACCAGCCAGGTGGTGGCGCGGCTCCGGTGCGCGGCATCGATTCAAAGGAAAACCGGCTTTGGTATGGCGCAAATTGGTTCGACATCACCACGAAGGGGTTATCCAAGGAACCCGGATTGGTCGCGTCGGACTATGGTGAACTGGGTGGAACGGTCTATAACATCGGGCACCTGGCCAATGACCGAAAGCTGATGGAGCGCGGCATTCAGATGATGCAAGCCCGGATGCATTTTCGTTTTCCCGGTATCGATGGCAATGGCTTCGGCGTGATGATGGCCGCCGCGCCCATCGGACATCGGAATAACTATCTCCCCGCGCACTACGCCTATGTCAGCCGCGGAGTGGAAGCCGGAATGCTCGCCCGGGAAAACGTGCCGGATCTTCAGGCGTGCTTTCAGCAACAGATCGCTGATGGACAGCTCTACGCGATGATCGCAGGCTCGGGAGAGATCACGACTCCCGAAGGCAGGAGATCGCTGAGCAGGCAGGCCGGTAGTGTCGGCGCGCCCTATCTTCCGGATGACCTCGCCACTGCCCTGGCCAAACCAAAATCCAACCTGCGCATGCCGACGGCGATCGGCGCACCGGACTTCGCCTGGGGCGACGAAGAAGACATGGTTGTCGCCGCGAAACATGGTGAGGAATGTTTCTTTGCCAATCTCTTCTGGCGCGGGCCTTCGCATATCAACAAGGCGGCGAATGTCTTCCTGGTGACGCCTACGGCGGCAGCACGCGCCGAAGTACAACTCGATGATATCCGCTATGTCCCAACTGGGCGCTACGAAACCGGCACGGGTTCCGTCGACAAGTTCGGCAATCGTAACCCGCCTGATAACAAGCAACATCCGAATGCGGAGTCAGGAAATCGCTATCCCATCGCCGTGCGGCCGGATTTGAAGGATCACGCCCCGGAGCGTAATCAGGACGGCGGACGCGGGACCGGTTACACACTGGCTTATGGCCACTGGCTCGTGGGGATGAACGGGAATTACACGACCGGCACTTACACCATGAAGCTGCCGCCAGGATTCGCCGGCGGCGTCGATCTCATTTCCGGCAAGACCCTCAAAGCGCCGGTGATCATTCCACGCGGGACGACGGTTGTGTTCTATCTCCCCCAGCCTGCGGCGATTCCCAAGTCGCCGGACTCGACGCTCGATCCGGAAGAGAAGCCGTAACTAATCCCACACACGAATTGCGTGCTATGGGATGACATTACCGTGGAAGGTCCCGGGTTGCGATGAAATGATCTCCATCCTCCGTCTCACCAAAGTATGCCCAAAACCCGATACCTCTTCCGTAGTTATCTGGATCGGCAACTTCTTGACCTGGACCGATCCATCCATCAGGGGAAGCCGCATACCATGCAACAAATTGTTCGGCGGTGTAATAGCCGCCGGTAACAGTGGTGATTATGTATTTGTCTCCTTGCGAGCGAAATCCCGCAAATTGCTGAATCCTGATCCGCTTTTTCGAAAGATTCTTAATCGTGGTGGCGTAAACCGGCTGGCCTCTGGGATTATTCCGAAACCGATCATGTACGACCCGGCAAACGGTCTTCGCAAATTCCATCTGGGCGGCGTTCAGGACCATCGGTACTCGTGACGCCACCGGGGTCGGCTCAAGGAATTTTACGCCAGGAGGAAATGGCAGGAAGAGATTAGCCCCATTCAACGCGTCGTTATTTGGGTACGTGATCAAGTACGATTTAACTTCGGCAGGATCAAGTTCGGTGCCGTCTTCAAGCTTCAGGTGGGTGCGGTCAATTGCCACTGCTTTTCTCCACTCGGTCGGAGACGCTGCGGGCATTCCAACATAAACGGTCAATCTCCTGTTCGGATCTGGAACCCAGCTTGGGCCATCCGCCTTCGCGGAGGCTGAAAACATCGAACGAATTACCGATAGAATTTTCATCCGTGAACGCACTCAATCAAGCTCTTCGAATACAGGAATCCACCGTGCGCGCCAATCGAATGTGCAGATAAACCTCAATTCCTGTCAAATCGCCAACCGGAGTTGGCGGGTTTCGGGCGCCACGAGCGTCGAGACACCGATGCCCAGAAGCCGCAGAGGACCCGTGACTAACCGATCCCTTGAGAGAAGGAAGCAAGCGAGCCGATAAATCTCCTTTTCGGCAGTGACCGGTTCTTCCACGCGAATCTGCCGGGTAAGTGTCGTGAAATCGCTGTAGCGCACCTTGACCTGTACCGTCAGAGCGCCAAGGCCACTGCGATCGAGGGTATGGGCGACATCCGCTGCCATTTCCCGCAGGGCTGCGCGGAGCACCGGACGATCTTCCGTGTCTTCGGAAAAGGTCGTCTCGCTGCTGATGCTCTTGCGCTCCTCACTCGAATCCACGGGGCGATCGTCGTTGCCAAAAGCGCGCTCCTTCAACTTCGCCGCGAAGGAGCCGACAAACTTGCGAAGATCGACCGTGGTGTCCTGGAGATCGCCGATGGTTGCGATTCCGGCTTCGGCCAGAACTCCCGCAGTCACAGGTCCCACGCCATGGATCGAGCTGGCGGCAAGCGGACGGAGAAAGGCTGCTTTGTCGCGCTCCGGGATGAGCGTGAGTCCGTTGGGCTTTTGAAAATCGCTGCCCAGTTTCGCGAGAAACTTGTTCGCTCCAATGCCGATGCTTGCCGTGAGCTGCCGCGCTTCGAAAATACGCGCTTTGAGTTGCCGGGCGAGCGGCATGGCGAGAGAGAGAGCCTCATCCGCATCTTCCACGGAATCAAAAGCGTGGCTGAGATCGAGATAGGCCTCGTCCACAGATACCTTTTCAATCACTGGGGTCACTTCGGAGAGAATGGCCATAATCTGCGCCGATTCCGCCCGATAGACATCCATGCGCGGCCGGACAAAGATGCCTTGTGGGCACAGCTTGCCCGCCGTCCGCGACGGCATGGCCGAACGCACCTTGAATTTGCGCGCCTCATAGCTCGCCGCACAGACCACGCCACGCCGGTCGGGAGGCGAACCGACGATCAGCGGCTTGCCCCGGTACTCCGGATTGTCCCGCTGCTCGACGGAGGCGAAAAACGCATCCATATCGACATGGAAAATGACGCGAGGCATGTGGCTGAGGGAACAGTCCACGAAAGGGGTGGAAAATGCGAAGGCAGATTTTCATGCCGGGAGACTTCACCAGTCTTCCGGCCCGTGACAGCGCACCCCGACCCCAAACGGCCAGACCGAACGATACCTGCCGGCCGTGCAACTCACACACGCGACCATGCTTTTTAACCCTCCGACAGCGCGAAACAGCGAACCCGCGCCCACAGCCCATTGCTCAAATCTACCTCTTTGGCCATATCACTCTGCTGTCCTCATCATCGTAGCGCGCCGTGAACTCATAACTACCGTCGGCCTGGCGCTGCAACAGAAGCTCAGTACGGTCCATCGACGCAAGCCAGATATACGACACCGTATTCGCATCGTACACGTCAACGCGGATGACCTTGAGTTTTTGCAGGTCAGCCGGCACTGCCTTCCCATCAAAGCTATATTTTCCAGTATCCGATTCTTTTGGACCGTACTTCGCCAATAGCTCTTCGGTTCGGGCAGTCCATGCCGGAATGTCTGCCGCCGTCAGCGAATTCATATATTTCTGTCCAGCCTTCATCTGCGTACTCATATGCCACATGAGCTGAATCATCGGCCATAACGCCGACCCCACGATCAGCAATATGAAAAACACGACAACTGCTGCGACTTTTGCGAAGCGCTTCACACGAAGGATTAAGTGATCTCTGACTCATCTGGCCAGATCTCAACGCCGTGGACAAATCCAAGCATAGGAAGATAACGGACCACACAAAACCGGTCAGATTTGCGTCCGTCCTGCGTAACAACGCTAACAGTGTATGCCATGCTCGTCAGAGCCTCTGAAATTGAGCCGAGATCGAGGAAACCATTGAAGCGTTGAATGCGGGTGATCGTAACGCCACCCCGCTCGAAGGATTGGCGAATTTTGTGATGAGCGCTGCAATGCAGTAAAAGCTTGCGCAGAATTCCCATGACAAGAACTCCGCCACCTCCAACTAAAAGCCCATTCATCGTTGGAGGTAAGGCTTGAGAAAATGGAATACCGCCAGCATGAAGGCGACCGCCCCAAGAACCGCACCGGCCAGAGCTCTGACGGTCGTAACGCGAAGAGACGAACGGACGGCAAGAACGATCGCCAGGACGGCAAGGACTGGACCGCCAAAGAAGAAAGAGGCAATGGCACAACCCAAAGACGCATTCGCCTGCCAATCGCCTTCAATCGTGCGGGCCTGCTCCTTGTGCTCCTCAGGTGATTTGCGCACGAAATCCGCCATGTGAGGAAAGACGCTGGCGAGCGGGCGCGCTTCAGCGGAATCGGCGGAACGACAGAGGTCGCTTGCGGCGACCTCATTCCGGCTCCGCATCTGATTGAGTTGCTGGACCGTGAACGGCCCGATTTCGGAGCCGTCGCGCTGGATGAAGTAAGTCTTGGGCGGCTGCATGGCTGAGAGCTAAGCTCAGAGGCTGCGGAGAGGAACACGGCCTGCGTTAAGAAACGAACGCGCCTGCCCTAATGTCGCCGGGCGGCATCCAGGGCCGCAACCACAGCTATGGAAAGTGACTCCGTGCCGATATAGCAACTCTACCTTGCGCCATTGCTTGCGGTTATTCTGGCGGGGCGCTCGGAAGTCGAGACCTAGGTCAGCCATCGGCAGACGACACTCAGGGCACAGAGGAACACGGGCGGTACGAATCGCGCCTTGAGAGCGCCGGCCCCACGGAGCATCACGCCAAAGATAATGCTTGAACGTCTTACAGCGGAAGCACGCAAGATGGTCCTTGTAGTTATGGAAAGCGTAGCGACACATGGCTTGGCGTCAGTTTAGCACAGAATGGTTCTTGCGAGGAAAGCAACCAAGCGAATGTAGCCGCATTCATGGTCAAGCGCTCGGTTCACTTCGAGAGAATGTTCCATCGAACGATGGTCATCGGTTCCCGAAACCACAAGCTATCTTCAGAAGGAACAGATACAATAACCACTCGCCCGATGGCGGGGTCGGCTTCTATCCAGCGGTTATCTCCAATGAAGGCCATGATATGAACGCCATTACTGGCAAGGTCGCCGGGAAGTAGCTTGGAATGGTCCAGGACGTTGATGCTGGGCGTGGTGGAGAGGCGGGAGGTCAAACCGTGCCCATCGCAAAGACCGCGGGGCCGAGCAATCATTCCACCATAGCCAGATCGCGAAGCGAATGAGTCCTGGATCGAATGTGCGAGTGCCACGCACAAAAAAGGAGTCAATCAGACCTCGCCGAATAAGGCCCGAGCAATCAATCCCCTTCGGACTCTCGCCGCCCCAATAATAAGTCACGCCCTCGTAACGGCGCAAACCTTCGACATAGGCGGCGCGCAGCGAACTCGCATTACTGTGACTTCGTGAAGGCAGCGCCATAAACCCGCCAAACAAGGCCGTGACGGCCACCAGGACGAATCGAGCAACTCGGAACCGCCAGGTGAGGGCGATGAAACCGAACCACGCCAGGAAAAATAGAACGAGACCCGATGCGCGAGTCAGGACGTTGCTGACCGGGTAGAGCCAGACGGCTACGAACAGGGCAATGACGGCAATCCAGAGCAGCCAAAGAAACCGAGCTTTCAAGATAGCATTCAAGGGATAATCGGGGTGACCAGCAACCAAAGCTCAGCGGCGGAACCTGGCGAAGTCAAGGGTGAAGGCCAACCTGAAAACGGATTTTGAGATAGAGGAAAGATGGTGATATTTCGTCCGGGTGGAATGCTCCGATCCGAGATGTTCGCGAGCGGCGCGATCTTGGAGTGCGCGTGTTAAGCCTCGGGCGCAACACCGCTTTCGGAGGGGGATGGTCCGTGGGGATGCGCACGGTGGGTTTCGCACGAAGACAAGTGCGAGTTTTTCTTCCCCGCTGCCTCACTCGGGGGGCGACGCACCATCGGTAGGGAAGCAAAAACGCGTTGATTGCATTGAAGGCGAGTTATTGGGAGATCTCAGCAAAACCTTGCTGAAGCCCATCGTCCTCTGATCAAGCGAAGCATTTTGCCCCGCCGTGCGCACACCCGCAGACATCCCCCATCCGAAAGCGGTGTTGCGCCCGAGGCTTAACACCGTTGCTCCAAAATCGCGCCGCCCGGAAATGCGCCATTCGACTCCGGAACCCTTTTTCGGGTCCGAGGCATTCTGCTCTTCTGAGACGGCCGATGTTACGGATAAGCCGCCAATTCTTTCGTCATGTAAGCGACGGCAAAGTCGATGAAAGCACTCACCCGCGCCGGCAGAGGGCGTTGTCCGGCGTAGACGACGTGAAGCGGCAGATCCTTCGTTTTCCACTGTGGCAGCAGGCGCACGAGCCGTCTGGAGCGCAGATCCTTCTCGATCAACCAATCCGGGAGAACCGCGATACCCAGACCGTCTCGCGTCGCTTCGCAGATGCTCGTCAACCCTTCCGAAACCAGGACAGGCGAGATACGGAGGGTCTGCTCCGCCCCGTTGCCGGCAAAGAGCGTCACCTCCTTCGAGCTCCAAAATTGAAAGCCGCTGATCGAAATCCACGGCCACGATTTCAAGTCGGCCGGCTTCTCGGGAACGGGATGCTTTTTGACCAGCGAAGGCGCCGCCGCGAGGTGCAGAACGATCGTGCCCGCGGGCCGGGCGATGACGCTTTCATCGGTGATTTTGCCCGGGAGAATCCCGATGTCGCAACCCTCCCGCAGCATGTGCAGCGGACGATTCGTCAGGGCGAGTTCCGCTGTGACCTTGGGATGGATTTGCAGGAAACTGCTCACCATCCGTGTGACCACCCATTGGCCCCAATCGATCGTCGCGAACAAACGCAAATGGCCGCTCAACTCCATCTGATCCTCGCGCAGACGCTGCTCCGCCTCCTCGGCGTGGGCGAGCATCGCCCGGGCATCGGCCAGTAAACGCTGCCCGATCGGCGTCACACACATGGCATGGGTATCGCGCCGCAAAAGCTCGGCGCCACAGTGCTCCTCCAACACGCGCAACTGCCGACTCAACGTCGGTTGGGAAACCTTCAACCGCCGCGCGCCCGCGGAAATACTGCCGCACTCGACAATGCAGACGAAAGCGCGGAGCAGGGAGAGATCCTCAAACGCGGTCATACGGTTTGTGAATAGCTGATATTAACATCCGACGGCTACACGGAAAGCGGCGTTCGGCCAATGATGATGCCGCTATGAATACAAATTCTTCGGCCAACAAGAACGCAGGGAACCGCATGAAAATAGTCGTCATCGGCGGCAGCGGACTGATCGGTAAAAAGGTCGTGAAGAACCTTCGCGAACAAGGCCACGAGGTGGTCTCGGCATCCCCCTCTTCGGGCGTCAACACCATCACCGGCGAAGGACTGGCCGAGGCGCTGGCCGGCGCCCAGGTGGTCGTCGATGTCGCGAATGCTCCTTTGTGGGAGGACAAGGCGGTGCTGGAATTCTTCGAGAAATCCGGACGCAATCTTCTCTCCGCGGAAGCGGCTGCGGGCGTGAAGCATCACGTCGCGCTGTCGGTCGTCGGCACGGAACGTCTGCTCTCCAGCGGTTACTTTCGCGCCAAGATGGCCCAGGAAACTCTGATCAAAAATTCCCCCATTCCCTACACGATCGTCCGCGCCACTCAGTTCTTCGAGTTCGTGGGCGGCATCGCCCAATCGGCTACGGAAGGACAGACGGTCCGGCTATCTCCGGCGCTGATGCAACCGATGGCATCGACGGATGTCGCCGACTTCATGGCGGAATTCGCCGTCGCCGAACCCTTGAATGGCACGGTAGAGATCGCCGGTCCGGACCCCATCGGCATCGACGCAATCGTCCGGAAATACCTCAGCGCAAAAGGTGACTCACGAACCGTGACCACAGACGCCAAGGCCAATTACTTCGGCGTGGCCGTAACCGACCAAAGCCTCACACCCGGCGCTCATCCGCGCCTCGGTCCGACGCATTTCGAGGATTGGGTCAAAAATAACTAACCCGCGGGAATCTGCTCCCTGGATGGGTGCGCGCGGATTGAGGCGCGCGCACCGTTCGTGGTCACGATTCGGTAATCAAACCAAAATAATCGGCAAGAATGTATTGCTCCGGTGTAAGATCGTGGGTGCTCGTAAGGCTAAGAATCGTCTGCCCCCGCGCGTTCAAACCAAGGCACACGTAATAAAAATCGCCATCGGAGCTGGTATAACTCCAAAGCCAATACGGCAACTTGTCCAGACGGGCCGTGCGAATGAACTTGAGCGAATCCTCCCTCGCATCGCCACAATCGCCCGACTCAATGGCGACGTAGTCCATAATCTTGCTTTGTGGAAACGGGCAGGAATCGGCTGAATCCTGCGACAAACGAGGGAGCGACACCTGAATGTCTCTCCACTTCGCCAGATCATCGGGAAGCGTATCTTTGTGCGGAATCATGGCAAATTTCACTCAGAAACAAACAAACCCTGGACTTTCACCGCTTCGGCACACCCAAAGCACTGACGAAAGCAGGAATAAACTGGTCCACAATTTTTCCGAGCTCCGCCTCTCTGGATTTTTCGCCGGAGACACGTATTTTGATGATGTGATCTCGCGCGCCAAAGATGTGGATCTCCGAAAACATCTTCAAACCCGTGTCCGGCTCCTGCTCCCGAGTCAGGTAATATCGGGCAGAGAGAGTCTCAAAACCGCCATCATGGCTTACCTTGCCGTCGCTCTCGAGCTTCGCGCCGGAGTACATTCCTCTTGTTACAGCAGTTTGAATATCCGCTTTTGCCATCGCGAAACTCTGCGTCACCAATGAGTCTGTGATCCCATCGGCGATCCGTCGCCGGCCCTGATCATATACATAGATAGTGATTAAAAGCCCGGGCATTGCGTAATCAACGGAGCAACCCAGCCGCGGATCTCCATAATCCTCAATTTCGCCATGCTTGCAATCCGCGATCGTATCGGGAAGTCCGCTCAGAATCGCCCGAGGTGTGTCCTTCGCACTGAGGGTGAAGGGTAAAAGGAGGTTGAGAACCAACACGCTCGCACGGATGATCTTCAAGAATGAGGGTGCCAGCGCGAAGCCGGAAAGCCAGGAGGCGAAAGCAGCTGGTATAATCGCGAAGTTCGTTTGCTCCGGCACATGATGGGGTGATGCGATCGTGGTCATAGGTGGCAATTCGCGACAGACGTTGTGGGTGTTGATATCTAACGATGTGATGATGGAAGGCAGCGACTCCGGTCACAGTCAGTCACTTAATCCGGTATCCCAACTAATATCACAATGCGGACAAATGAAATGATAGCGTTCCGTCATGCGGCCGACGGAAACCTTTGTTACGGGCAACGCCATACCGCATTGGGGACAGCGGTAGCGTCCGAATATCAGGCGATGAGACGTCCACCCAAGTACAAAGATGCCCACTGCCGCACCTGGAATAAAGCAAACCAAGCCAAAGCGCACGGACGCCCAAAGTATAGGCGGCATGACAAAGACCAGCCAAACCATTCCAATTGCCAGGAAGCCAAGCATAGCGCGCCAACGGAATCCGCGATCAAGTTTCGTCTCAGGCATGGGTCCTTTTCATTCTCCTATCGGCCAGTTGAGCAATACGGATGAAGCGGAACAAGGAGGAAAAATGGAAGGCCAGGCGAAAGCATCTCGATAGAAGTCAGCTGTCGACTCACGAGGTAAGCGTGCAACATGCCCAGCGGTTACATGCAAATAGCGCGACCTTGGACTGCGGAGTTAAGTCCCGCGACAGCGGGGCGCAACCCCGCCTTCGGATTGGTGGCGGTGTCGGCGGAATATTTTCAAGGGGACGTCTTTTTTCAGTCCCGAAAACCTGTTTCCCGAGACCTGCGAGCTTGAACACCCTCGCCCTCCATCCAACCCCATAGACCTACCCCATCCGAAGGCGGTGCTGCGTCCGAGGCTTAGCCCCGCAGTCCAAGGTCGTCTTGTTCGCGAACTACCCCAGCTTGGAGTTCAGTCTCTTCGTGGCGATCACCGACCCGGAATTTCGATGTTTTGCTCGTTCCGGCAAAATCCGATGTTCCTCCGGCTTTGATGAAGACAAAGATGATGAGGAAGAGGAAGAGGGAGCATGCCCCAGTCCCGGTCCCTCCCCCCACAGAGACGGCTAGACCTCCGCAAGCCCGCGTGTTCTACTCTTCCTCTTTTCCTTTACTCCAATCCGCAAAGAACATGGCCTACACCACCTGTACACCGCCCGCCGGCGACAAGATCACGATCTCCCATGGGAAGCTGAACGTCCCGAACAATCCCGTGCTTCCGTTCATCCGCGGCGACGGAACCGGTCCGGACATTTGGGCGTCCAGCGTGCGCGTTTTCGACGCGGCGGTGCAGAAGGCTTACGGCGGCGCGAAGAAGGTTTCGTGGTTTGAGGTGTTTGCCGGTGAAGAGTCGTTCACGCGCTTCAACAACTGGCTGCCCGACGACACAGTGGCGGCCTTCCAGGAATATCTCGTCGGCATCAAGGGTCCGCTCACCACACCGGTCGGCGGCGGCATCCGTTCGCTGAATGTGGCGTTGCGCCAACTTCTCGATCTCTACGTCTGCCTGCGTCCGGTGCAATACTTCACGGGCGTGCCATCGCCGGTGAAGCACCCGGAGAAGGTCGACATGGTCATCTTCCGTGAGAATACCGAGGACATTTACGCGGGCATCGAGTACGCGGGCGGCACGCCGGAAGCGCAGAAGCTGCTCGATTTCCTGGCCAAGGAATTCCCGAAGGATTTCAAGAAAGTGCGCTTCGGCACGAGCGAAGCGGTCGTCGAGTACATGAAGCTCGCCGCCCCCGAGCACACGATGGAGAATTACCCGCCCACCGTGGGCATTGGAATCAAGCCGGTGTCGCAGGTCGGTTCCATCCGCCTCATCAAGGCAGCCATCCAGTACGCGATCGAGCAGAAGCGCAAGTCGGTCACGATCGTCCACAAGGGCAACATCATGAAATTCACGGAAGGCGCCTTCCGTGATTGGGGCTACGCTGCGGCGGAACGCATTTTCGGCGAACAGGTTTACACCTGGGCGCAGTGGGAACGGACGAAGAAGGAAAAGGGTGAAGAAGCCGCCAACGCGGAGCAGAAGGCCGCCCTCGGCGCGGGACGCGTCCTGATCAAAGACGCCATCGCTGATATCACACTGCAGCAGGTGCTCACCCGTCCGACGGACTTCGACGTGATCGCCACGCTCAACCTGAACGGCGACTATCTCTCCGACGCCCTTGCGGCGCAGGTTGGCGGCATCGGCATCGCTCCCGGGGGCAATATCAACTACGTCACCGGCCACGCGATCTTCGAGGCCACGCACGGCACGGCGCCGAAGTATGCGAACAAGGACGTCGTGAACCCCGGTTCCGTCGTGCTTTCGGGCGAAATGATGTTCCGTTACCTCGGCTGGAACGAAGCGGCGGACCTCATCGTCAAGGGCCTGAATGGCGCGATCGGCTCCAAACGGGTCACGTACGATTTCGCCCGCCTCATGGAAGGCGCGACGGAGATCAAGTGCTCCGAGTTCGGCGACAATATCATCTCGCATATGTAAGCCGGCGGGTTTCCGCACGAAGTTTCTCCGGGCGCTTCTCTCACAGGGAAGCGCCCTTTCTTTTTCCTCTTTCTCTTCCTCGTCATCGTCATCTTCATCCCCGGGACAGAAAAACACCCAACTCCCAACGCCAAACTCCCAACATTCAAATATTTCGAACAGCGTAGTTCCACGTCAACATGGCCTTCAGAATCGCTCTCGGGGAATTCTTCCTCGTACCCAGCGGAGTGGGGTAACGAGGGGAGCTTGCTACCGTTGAATGTTGGGTGTTTAGCGTTGGGAGTTGGGTGTTTTCAGCCAAGGAAGACAAGATCCGCACCATCTCGCACCCGGCGGTTTCCAAGCGGCGGGACACTGCTTCCACTATGCTGGGCCTCCTTTTTGATCGCTGTATAACAACTCTCGTATATTGGCCCTTGCACTTTGGCGGCCAAACCGGAAGTTTTCTCGCGCTGGCTCGCCCATGAATGCGCCCGACTATCCAACCCCCTGGCAACGGAAGACACTTTGGAGTGCTCTCACCGCGGTGGCCGTCGTCACGATAGGTACCATCTTTGTCGGCCTGATCTGGCTGGGATCACACATACTCGGATTTCTCCAGCCGATCCTTATCCCCTTCGCTGTCGCGGGGGTGATGGCCTATCTGCTGGACCCCGTCGTCTCCAAGATCGTTTCCTGGGGCTACTCTCGCTATCGCGCGGTCTTTTCCGTCTTTGCTTTTGTCACGATTACCTTCGCCGCGGTCCTGATCTGGATCGTCCCGGCGATTTCCCAGCAGACGGTGAACCTGGCACGAAAGATCCCGTCTTACACTCAGCGGGCCCGTACGCAGCTGCTCGAAGTCATGCAGGAGGTTGAGCATAAGTACAAGGAGAAGGTCCCATCCCTGCCCATTCTTTCCTCGAAGCACGAACCCGCCCCCGATATCACGCCATCGTCGGACGCCAGCAAAACGGCGACAACGGCCGACGCAAAGACGGAGAATGAGGAGGAAAAGACCACACCGCTCGAAGCTGCCACTACCGGCACCGCGATTGTCACGCCTTCCGCTACCGCACAGAAAACAGGTGCGGAGAACAAGGATCAAACCTTCGATTTCAAGGATCTGCTTTCTGGTGACTGGCTCCAGACGACCTTGCTCGCCCTGAGTAAGCAGTCCTGGAATTTGATCCGGGAAAGTCTCGGCGGCTTTCTGGGTGTCCTCGGCTTTCTCCTCTCGCTGATCATCGTTCCAATCTATCTCTATTACTTCCTCACGGAGGCGCCAAATATTGCCGCCGGCTGGAGTGACTATCTCCCGCTCCGCGCTTCTGCTTTCAAAGACGAAGTGGTCTCGGTCATTAGCGAGATCAATGGTTATCTCATCGCCTTCTTCCGCGGGCAGTTGGTCGTGAGCCTGATCAATGGCACGATCACTGGCATCGGCCTGGTCATTGCCGGGCTCGATTTCGGTCTGCTCATCGGCCTGGCGCTTTGCTTCCTGGGGCTGATCCCCTATCTCGGCATCACCATGTGCTGGATCGTATCGGCAATCATCGCTTCGCTCCAGGGGGGAAGCTGGTGTGTGCCGGAACATCCCTGGTGGATCTTCCCGCTCGTCATTTCCGGGGTGTTTGTGGTTGTGCACAATATCGATGGCTTGTTTGTCACTCCCAAGATCGTCGGCGAGTCCGTCGGTTTGCATCCACTTACGGTCATTGTTTCCGTCTTTGTGTGGAGCTTGCTGATGGGCGGTTTACTCGGAGCGATTCTCGCCGTTCCGATGACTGCCACCCTGAAGGTGTTGCTCAAACGCTATGTTTGGGAAAGGCGGTTCCAGCAGCGCCCGGAACCTGCCGCGGTGCTGCCCGTCACGGCGGATGCTGCACCAGCGCCGGCACAACCACAACCTCCAGCGCCCGACTCTACATTGCCTGAACCCGTAGTCGCCGCTCCGGCCAAGACCCTTCCCGCGCAATGAGCCAGCGGCCCAAGCCCAATCCCCGGACGATCGTCGCCGATTCCGGGCATCGCGACAAACTCATCGCTGTCTGCTTTGGCTTGGTCGTGCTGGCCTTCATCGTGTTTGCGTTTGTCGTGATGAGCCGCGAGCAGGGCGCGCCATCGACCAATCAACTCACTGGCACGATCGTGGCCAAGAATTTCTCCGGCGAGAAGGAAACCGAAATCAATGTCGGCCGGAAAGGCCTGAAATCGCGGACCACGGACAGCGGATATAGCTTTGAGATCAAAGTGCCACCGGAGAACCGGACTTACGAGGTCCCGGTTAACAAAGCTCTCTATGACTCTCGGAAGGTGGGAGAAAAGCAGAGCTTCATCCGGCCCCACAGCGAGCAAAAGTAGCTCACGGGCGGTTGCCAGTCCTTCCCGACTGGTTACTTTCCAGCGGCAGTAACTCCGCCAGTTACATGGCTTCTGTAATCTCCCGCTTTCCTTCCCGTCTCGCCGCTTTCTTCAAGGCGCGGCGGGCCGAAGCCACCTGTTCCTTCTGACTCTGTTTAACGTGAGGAAGACCCGGACCATGCTGCACCTTCGGCTTTTTGTCTCCACGCAATGGTGAGTTCGCTTTGATATAGGGTTCCATGGCGAAGTGTTGCAAGTGTAACAGACCGGGAGGCGCAGCGCAGCAAAAATGCGCGAGTCGTGCTTGCATTGGGCGTGGCAGTTTTAAACGCAAAGGCCAGGCAGGGACGGCTGTCCTCAGCTGCCCAACCAGGGTGGGATGGATTTGAGCGCCGATAAATAGGAAATCCGTGCTCGGGGCACTTGGAATACAAAACGGACGCGACTAATAGTTGAACGCGTCTGTTAGGCAAAGAGCGCGCTATGTACGGGGATTTAAGTTCATCCATGTCCCTGTCTATTCCACCCTGCTCGGACGGCTGGGGACAGCCGTCCACCCGAGCCCGACGTCAATCCGAGCTCACCTCCATTCCACGAGCTCCGAAATTCTGCCGATGCACCCTCGAGAAGTATCCGCCCAAAATTGTGGGATCTTCCTGATTTGCACTGCGGGTTCGCGGAGCGGAAAGGAGATTTGCAGTTAGATTTGACCCGGTACGCGAACGCCTCTTTCACATCCTTTTGTAGATTTCGCTCCTTCGCGAAATCCGTCTCCCAGCGCCCGCACTGCACGGCGCGTTCGTCCGCAAATCCAAATCCTAAATGCTCATTCCTAAATCCTATATGCTTTTGACTTCCTTCGATTTCCCGCTACTCAAACGGCGAGAAGATGAAGCAGATCACGATTCACACCGACGGCGGTTGCCATGGCAACCCGGGGCCGGGCGGGTGGGCGGCGGTGCTGCAGTGGAATGAACATCGGCGCGAATTGAGCGGGGGCGTTCCGGTGACCACCAATAACCGGATGGAGTTACAGGCCGCCATCGAAGCGCTCGCCGTGCTGAAGGAACCTTGCGAGGTCAATCTCCATACCGACTCCGCCTATGTGCGGAATGGCATTACAAAATGGCTCATCACCTGGAAGCGGAATGGTTGGAAGACACGTGACAAGCAGCCGGTGAAAAATGCGGATCTCTGGCAGCAACTCGATGCCTTGACTCAAGCGCACAAAGTTCATTGGCATTGGCTAAAGGGGCATGCAGGGCATCGCGACAACGAGCGATGCGACGAACTCGCCACCAAGGCCATCAGGCGGATCCGCAAGCAACATGACTCGGCGGATCTGAAGAAAATGGTTGGACAATTCCACTCCGCCATGGCGCGAAAGGAAGCCGCCTCGCAAGCCGAAGCCTTCGGACGCAATAGCAGCCCTGAAGCGCTGGCACCGTTGAAAGACTGGCTCGCCGTCCAGAATGGCAGCGAGTAAGCGCCGAAGTCTAATCGTCCCGGAGTTTCCGCCGCAATTCCTCCCTAAAAACTTCAAGGGAGCCGTCCTTTCGGAACGGCCCCCAAAGTTTCATCCGATGATCAATTGAGTGGATCGATCAGGATTTAAAAATTGCCACTGGTCACGACTTCCTTCGCGGAGTTGCGGAAAGCCACCGTCTTCTCCGAAGCCATCTGAGCCAGACGATAATCGAGGTAATCGGCGGCGCCGGTGGCGGCCTTGCTCAGCTCCGTGCCCGCTCCCAATTCGGTCGCCAATGTGCGCAAAATGTTGAGCGCCTCGGGCCGCTGGGTATCAGCCAGCGCCTGAACCGCGGAAAGGCGGTAAACTGGATTCGTCCGCGTCTCGCGTGCCCACCGGGGCAACATCTCGAGCGCCACATCTGGATAGAACCGCGCGATACCGTAGAGCGCGTAGTGGCGCGTGCAGGGTTCGCCATTCAGCAATTCGTTGCGCCAGAAGTCCCACTCGCGCTCGGGATCGATCGCGTAGTAACGCATGGCGATGGGCCGCGCGTTTGGATCGATCATCGCTTCTATCTTGAGCTGAGGATCAATAGTGATCGCCAGATTCTCTTCGCTGATCTTGAGTTCTCTCAGCGCCGTGAGCGCAGCCATGATATCGAACGTCTCCACACGGAAAGCATCGGTATTGAACCGGCTCGGCAGAGGATTCGAAGCCAGCGTAAACTTGGCCACGGAACTAAGCGGCAGATTTTCCGTGAGCGTCAAAATGGCCGTCTGGATGGTGCCCGGGCTCAGTTCCGGGTGGCTCTGGATAAATACGAGCAACGACTCGATCCGCGGCACGCTGGCGTAAGAAAGCTGATACGGCACATCGCCGGGTGCATTGCTGGAACGGGTCGCGGCGGTCTGCACGGCGAGCTCCGCCGTCTTCCCGGGACGAATCTCCACTTCACCTGGATGCACCGACACCACCACATTGTGATCGCTCTCGAAAAGCTGCCCAACCGGCACCCGAAGCAGGACCGGGGCCGAACTCTTGTTCAAGAGGAGGACCTTCATGCGGTCGCGCCCGTTGCCAATGAATTCGGCGACGATGTCCTTTCGCTCCATGGCCATCGCAATATCCAGCGGTTCCAACGGGCCCGCGGGCTTGTCCGTGTGTACCGGTGTTTCCGTAGTCTTCGCCGCCGCAGTCGCCGCCGGCTTGGCAGCGGGAGCGTCCTCACCCCGTGGCCAGAGGCAAACATACGCAGCCGCAGCCGTGACGGGAACGAGCACGGCGTAAAGGGCTTTGTTTTTCATGGCCTTTCAACTTAAAGCATGGCTCGCGCCACACGAACCGAAAACCAAAGCAAAAACCGCAAAATCAGAAGCTTTCCGGGGCTTTATATGACACTGCAGGGCTGTCAGGGCGGTACGGTTTCCCCAGGATTGAAACTTCACTAGTCTATGTTGAGACTATCGGCCCAACCGTCCGCCGCCATGCCGCAATACTCCGATTTCGTCGAACGCATCTTTCTTCAGCCGAATCTGCTGGGAAAACTATGCCCGACAGCGCCCCTGCTGTGGGAACTTCCGAAACGCATCCGCGATGCCGAACCGCAGGCCATCAGCGGGGGAAAGACGGTGACGGATCAATCGGTCTTTGCCCTCGTGCGCGGCGCGCTCTTTTTCGCCGTGGACGATCTGGATGCCGCGCATCGCATCTTTCAGGATGAAAAGAGCGACCTGGGATCGTATTGCCACGGTATGCTGCATCGCCGGGAGCCGGACTTCGAGAATGCCCGCCATTGGTTTCGCCGGGCAGGACGCCAGCCTTTCTTCCAAAGATTGCACCGGGAGGCGGCGGAGCATTCCGCGGTCATGAGCCGGCAATCCACCTGGGATCCGTATCTTTTCACCGGCGAATGCGGACAGGCCCGGCATGGAGCCGAAGAGAAGAACACCGAGCTGACCAGGTTGCAGCGGACGGAGTTTGAAGTGCTATTTGACTACTGCTGGCGGCAGGCAGTCGAGGGGTAGCTAGCTTAATGGGACAACCAGGAGGCGCTAAGTCGGCCATGCGGGATGAGCCGCAATCAATCGCAGCGCTTGTTCGAGAAGCGTCTTCCCGGGTTCCATCCGGTGCCACGTCGACGCGCCGGACGGGTGCGGCAAAGGGATGAGGTCGAAGGGGTGACCGTCGAACTCCACCCGGAATTGCTTCCCGATGATCTCGCTGAGTTTCTCGAGAGCGATGAACTGAGCAATCGCGAGCTTGCCAACGGGGATCACCAGCTCCGGGCGCAGGATGTCCATTTCCGCTCGCAGCCAGCGCGAACAGTTGGCGATTTCCGTCGCATCGGGAACGCGGTCGCCTCCCGCCGGATTGCGTCCGGGGAAACAGCGGCAGACCGCTGCCATGTAAATCGATTGCCGAAACGTCGCTTCATCCATTCCTGAAGCCCCTTCAAACCAGCGAAAGAGCGTCTTGCCCGCCGTCCAGGCAAAAGGCCGCCCGAGGATCGGCTCCTTGCCACCAGGGGCCTGGCCGACGAGCAGTACTTTGCTCAGGACCGGGCCGCCGGAGACAGCGGGCCGGTGCATCTTTGGACAAATCGTACACCCGCGCAGCAGCGCGACATGTTCTTCAATCCGGCGCTTGGGGGAAAGGCGTCCCGCCATCAGCTCGCACCTCCCAGGAGGGTGCCGGGCGGCAAAGGATGGCCAAGAAGAAACTCGTGTGCCTTCATGCGCCGCTTCCCTTCGAGCTGCACGTCGCGAAGCAAAATCGCCCCCTCGCCCGCAGCGACGAGAATTCCATTGCGGTCCGCACGCAATACCGTTCCCGGCGTTCCGCCTGCCCTTCGGTATTGAATGCAACCGAAGACCTTCAGCTTTCGCGGCCCTTCCGGGGAAGGCACCCACGTGTGAGCAGAAGGCCAAGGGTTCATCGCCCGAATTTTCCGGTCGATCTCCTGCCGGCTTGCCGTCCAGCGAATCTCCCCGTGTTCGCGGGACAATTTCGCGGCATATGTGGCCAGGGCATCATCCTGTGGAATGCGCGGCGCTTTCCCGGCAGCCAGCAAATCCAGGGCTTCCGCCAGGGCACCGGGTGAGATTTGGGCCAGACGGTCGTGCAGACTGCCACCGGTCTCGCGGCGGCGGATCGGAAGCGTCGCTTCCAAAAGCATGTCGCCCGTATCGAGCCCTTCCGCCATGTACATGACAGTGATGCCGCTCTCGTGATCCCCGCTCTCAATCGCGGCCTGGATGGGCGCAGCACCCCGATGGCGCGGCAGAAGCGAAGCGTGGAGATTCAGGCAGGCAACAGGCGGAAGATCCAGCACGGTGCGCGGCAGGATTTGTCCATAGGCCATGACGACGAGAACCTCCGGCGCAAAGCTGCGGAGTTCCTCCACTGCATCCGGTTGGCGAATCTTCACCGGCTGCAGCACCGGCACCCCATGCGCCAGCGCCACAGTCTTGATGGCTGGGGGCCGCAACTCCAGCTTCCGGCCGGCCGGTTTATCGGGCTGTGTTACCACCGCAGCCACATGATGTCCGCTGCCCTCTTTTAGAAGGGATTCGAGCGTCGGCACGCCGATATCGCCGGTTCCGAGAAATACGATGCGCATTTGATGCAAAAAGAAATAATCCGGCGCGTCACCACAAGACCAGTCTCCACCGGATCAGAGAATCCCCGTTTACAAGATCCGCACCTGCGGGCCGCGATTGTTCTTCCGCGATTCCCGGCGCATGACCTGCTCCGCCGCACTGACCTCGCGCGAACCGACAGCAGTGCCACACACGTTGCAAAGGTATTCGTAGAGTTCCTTTTCCGGCAAAACGAGGAGAAGCCGTTCCGTAACGGGCCGGGCTTCGCCGCAGGTTTTGCAGAAAAGCGAAGAGGCGCGCAGGCTCTCGAATTTGGAGCGGTCGCTCATGCAGGAGTTTCGCCGGTGATTGATTTCAAGATATCGAATAGCACCCGGACCGGTGGTTGGGTGGCATCGATATCCTGCGTCAGTTCACTGCCGTAAAAGTCGAGGAGCGGCTTCGATTCCGCTTCGTAAGTCGCGAGACGGCGGCGGATCGTTTCTTCATTTGCGTCGTCGAAACGGTTTTCCTTGAGCGCGCGCTTTTTGAGCCGGGTTACGAGCGCCTGCCGGTCCGGGCAGGACAGGTGAAAGACGCGCTTCACATCGATCATTTCCTGCATGATCTCCGCCTGCTGCACATTGCGCGGGATGCCGTCCAGGATCAGCGAATCGATATCCGGCTTGAAAGTATGAGCCCCGACCATGTCCGCGATACGCGCCATCCACAGCTTGACCGTGATTTCGTCGGGAACGAGATGGCCGCGGCTGGAGTATTCCATGAAAGCCTGGCCGATCGCCGTCCGGGTATCGAGCGAACGAAAAACGTCTCCGCAAGCCAGATGAAAAAAACGCGGGATGGCTCCGAGGATCTTCCCTTGTGTGCCCTTGCCGGCGCCGGGCGCGCCGAAGATCAGGTATGTGCGATATTTCATGCGAAGCGGAGCCGACCACTAAAACGGCGGAACCGCACCGGCGCAAGGCATTTGGCGGGGAGCATTCGTAGCGTTCGGGCCTACACAGACGTTGGACGTCCGTCCGTACAATCACAATTTGCGGTTCATCCGATGCTCTGGTAGAAAACTCATACCCCCCGAATATGAAACGTCCCCCGTTCCATCTCCCAGAAATCGATCGTCTTGATCTTCACACCTGCCTTGAACTCGCCGCCGGAGCGGTCATGACCGCCATCCTCATCCGCTGGGCGATCCTGTAACACCTCCGCACGCCACCAGAATTCCACAGATCAGGGATTGCGCGGTATCGCGAGCTTGCTAGACAAGCGCGATGCTTCTTCATCATCTGATCGCCGTCTGGTTTGGCTGGGTCCAACAAGGAGGGTACCTTGGAATCATCGCGCTCATGGCGATGGAAAGCTCCGTCTTTCCCGTGCCTAGTGAGATCGTGATTCCTCCTGCCGCCTTCTGGGCCGCCCAGGGAAAAATGAGTTTCTGGGGCGTGGTCGCAGCCGGCACGTTCGGCTCGTGGCTGGGCTCGGCGATCACTTACTGGATCGCGCTCTGGGTGGGACGGCTGATCATCGTGAAATGGGGACGCGTTTTCTTCATCACCGAAGAGAAGCTTCAGCGGGCGGAACATTTCGTTCATCGTTATGAAGCCGGCGGCGTGTTCTTCGCCCGGTTGCTTCCGGTCGTTCGCCACCTCATCTCGATCCCGGCGGGAATCGTGCGGATGAATTTCGGTATCTTCAGCCTGATGACCACCGTGGGCGCTTTCGCGTGGTGCACGGTTCTCGCCTGGTATGGTGACAAGCTTTCGCGGAATCATCCCGACCTGATCAACGATCCCGAAAAGATGATGCACGCTATCAAGTCGGAATCGATGCCGATCGTACTCGGCGTCCTCGTGTTTTGCGCGCTGTATCTTCTCGCCATGCGCCTCACGGCTCCCGCGAAGCAGACGGAAGCCAAGGCCTAGGCTGACTTACTTTTACTTACCTCCAGGCCGTGCCAGACCTTCTTGCCGCCCTCTATCATCTGCCGGATCTGACGCCGGCTTTGGAGGAGGCCCAACGAAATGGGTTTCAGGTTCGGCGGGTTCTGCCACCGGAAAAGCCGATCGTGCTGGCCTGGATCGAGCGGCATTTCTCTGCCGCATGGGCGGCGGAATGTGATGTCGCTTTCTCACGCCAGCCACCCGCCTGTTTTGTCGCGACGCACGACGAAGTCCTGTGCGGATTTGCGGCTTATGAGGCGACCTGCCGGAATTTCTTCGGTCCTTTCGGCGTACACCCCGATTTCCGAGGCCACCATCTCGGAAAAGCGCTGTTGCTTCAGGCCCTGCATGCCATGCGCGCCGAGGGTTACGCCTATGCGATCATCGGCGGGGTTGGCCCCGTGGATTTCTTCCAGAAAACCGTCAATGCCATGGTCATCGAGAATTCCGCGCCGGGCATTTATCAGGGGATGTTGCGCCCGCCCCGAGAGGTGTAAATTATCGTATGTCCGTGGAATCCAGCCGCCAAATCCCGTGTCCAATCTGCGGAAAGGCGAACGAATTTTTCGCCGAACCGACGGGTCCATTTTGTTCGCCCCGTTGCAAGATGATCGATCTCGGCCGCTGGCTGGGTGAAGATTATTGCATCTCCGAACCGTTGCGGCCCGAGCACTTCGCGCAGTTTGAGGAGCTTTCCGAACAGATGGATCTGGATAAGCCGGAAGAGGACTAGGAAACAAATTTCGCGGTGAGATTCGTCTTTCCTTCGATGAAGCGATTCTCCGTTCCCAGCAGAAGCACACCCGGACGACGGTTGGCCATCCTGTTTGGGGTAGCAACAGCCGCCGCGCTTTCGTGGCTCGTCCATTTCAAATCCAGCCCCAGGAGCGACATCCGGCGTATCGCCATCGTTGAAAAACAAAGCAGTACGTCTGCCGAATTTCTCGCGTCATCGCCGCCACTTGATAGTCGGAAAGACAAGCCGGTTCTTCTCGAGACAAAGATCGAGTCCGGCCCGAATGCCGCGAACGACTATAAAGATGCATTCGTTCTCTATGATCGGCTGACCGAAGAAGAGAAAAAGACCCTGGCCAACCAGAAGACGATGCCGGATCCCGAGACGGCGAAGGCGCTTGCCAAGAAAATCCGGCCCATTCTGGAGCTCCTTCGGCAGGCGGCGGCGGAGCCAAAGTGTGACTGGGGATACGGACAGGTCAGCTTTGATACTCCGATGCCCCAGATTTCGAAGATCAACCAACTCGGCAAACTCGCCCTTTGGGATGCAACTTACCAATTTCCCACCGATCCCGGCACAGCATTGGACGATCTCGAAGCTCTTCGGCAACTCGGCCACAATGGCTCCGATCTCCTGATCGGAGCCACGCTCGAACGCGGGCTCGAAGGAGGTGCCAACGAGGTCATTCGTCAGAATGCGGGAAGCCTTACAGCAGAAGGGCTCGCCCAGGCCCTGCTTTTTCTTCAGACGGGAAGTCCCTTACTGGAAGACACAATGCAATCCCTCCAGGGGGAAAGTGAATTTGTAAGGGCATCCTCGCAGAGATTGGTGGCAACAGCGTCCGAGATGTCGCCTGAACAATTCGCGCAGGCCTTTCCGAACAACACGGCACAGATCAGGCAGGTATTGAATGATCCCGCGGCGTGGAACGCCCAATTCGAACACATCAGTGCCATCGAGAAAAAGTTCGGAGAAACTTTGGCCTGGTCGGAGTCCGATTATCAGGCGTGGTGGCAAGATGTTGTCGCACAAGCGAAAGATAGCCCGATCGAAGCCGCGATGATTCCCGTCCTGGATGCGACAAGAAACAACCTGCAGCGCGCACAAACTCGAAGGGCCATGCTCACGGCAGGCCTGGAGGTAATGCAATCGGGTCCCGGAGCACTGTCTTCCTTTCCAGATCCTTCTACCGGCAGCTCGTTTTCCTATACGGCGTCTCCACAAGGTTTCGAGTTGCAGTCGAAGATCGTCCGCGATGGACAACCGATCACCATGTCGTTTCCCATGCCCGCAGCCGGTCCGGGCGGTAGTCAGTAACGATTGCAGCGGGGGTCTTGTTCGAAACAAGCCCAAGTTGGTGGCAGGGCGATTAGGTTTTTAACCAGATTACCAAATTTTCCCAAAATACTAAATTGGCGGATAACTTAGGGCATTGTAAACAATACCGTGGCTGCATTCACGAGTGCAGCCCGGCAGGGCGAATGGCGCTGAAATAAGGATCTTCCGCTCGATACAGGCCCGGAGGGCCGTTGGACAGTAGCTCCGGGCGACAGCCCGGAGAACCGAAGACGAGCGGTCAGCCCCGGATGGGGCGTCGGATCCCTGCGCGTTCGTAACTACAAAGGCCGTTTCTTTACAGAACATCGCCCGTCCGTTCTTGCTGCGTCCAGTGCTCCGACGCCCTTCCAGGGCTGGCCCGTATCCGGGCTGTCGCCCGGAGCTACTGTCCAACGGCCCTCCGGGCCTGAAATCAGGCAAAGCAATTGCTTATTTAAGCGCCATTAGTCCTGCCGGGCTGGATGAGTTGAAACGGCGACATAACTAATTAAACCGCTCCAGCCGACAGAAGCACACGCTATATATCCTACGGTCAACATTGATTCCAGCTAACTTGAATGTTGGGTGTTTCGCTCAGGGCGCGTGAGCCGCACACCGGATGCAGATTTTCGCCACCGCTCTCCTTTCCGCCGGCGACCACCCACCCTCAGCGAACCGCCCCACGCGCCTCGGCAAAATCGCGCGGCGTGATTCCCAACACCCGCTTGAAGTGCCGCGCCATGTGGCTTTGATCCACGAAACCGCAGTCCTTCGCAATGGCGGCGAGCGTCCAGTCGCGGCCGCGTTGCGCGATCAATTCCTGGGCCCGGTCCACCCGCAGGCGCATCAGGTACTCATGCGGCGGATGCCCGGTGGCGGTTTTGAATTGGCGCGCGAAATGAAAGGGGCTCATGCCGGCAGCCTCCGCCAACTCCTCGATGCGCAGCGACTCATGAATCCGCGAACGCATCACTTCCACGACTTTCAGGACGGCGGCCGGAGGAACCGCCGCCACCGGTTTCGGCGATGGCACATCGCAATATTCCCGAAGCAAAAGCACGGCGATTGCCCGGCCCAGATTCTCGCCCACGACTCGCGCTCCGGCCGGTTCGTTCAGCTCTGCGGCCAGCTGGCGGGTTAACAGGCAAGCCGGGTGATCGGCGTCCAGTTTGCGCCCATTTGCCTCGGGCCCAATCATCGCCTTGGCCCCAAGCAATGCGGCAACGTGTTCGAAGAACCAGGGCTCGAATCCGAGCATCAGCACCTGGACATTGCTGCTCCAGCGGAAGGTCACCCTCGATCCGGAGGGCGTAAACCGCGCCTCACCTGCGCGGTAGCTCACCACCTTGCTGAACCCGTTCGCGTGAACCTCGCTCCGGAGCGGCCGGAGAAAACAGTAAAAAATGTACTGTCGAACGCCGCCCGCATAGTGGACCTCACCGGGATAACCACGCCGCTCCTGCAAAAACAGTCCCGGCCAGCTCGCCCGCCGAACGACCGTGATCGCCGCCGGGACATAGGTCTCGATATCGATGAGTGGGAGAGGCGCGGATGGCGGCGGCATGAAGGAGGCGGCTATCATAAACACAGGCCGCGCGAAGAGCGAGCATCCTTGGAAAAACCAAAACCCCACAGAGATTGCACTCTGCGGGGTTTTCGATCGATCGAATCGATCCGTTTGTTGATGTGTGTTGAATATTAGTTGGTGGCACCTACTGCCGGAGTGCGCGTCGCACTCGGAGCGCTGTTGTCCAGCCGCTGTGTGCCGCTAGCCGTGGTTGAGAATGTGCCTTCATAAGGAGCCGCTACAGTGCCACGACGGCCCACCAGGGCGCACCAGCCGCAACGATCGGTCACCCGGGCGAAATGAACCACGACGTTCACATTGCCATTGTAGTCCGAGCGCCAGCGAACGCCGGCCAGGCCATTGCGCACCTTGCGCGTATCTTTCACGATCGTGTTGCCGGTCTCTTCCGCTTCAACCCAAACTTCCAATTCCTCCGCATAGTGATCGCCGGACAGAATGAATACGTAGTCGAGACCGCGATTCACCGGAACTTCAAACTCGTAAGTCACGCCAAAGCCGCCGTGACCTTCCTTCGAAGGAGTCATATAATAGCCCATGCCGCTGTATTTCATCGCCATTTGATAAGCCCGGTCGGAAGCTTCCGCGACGTCGGCTTGAGCATGGTAAGTCGCGATGGTGAGCAACGCTCCGCTGGTCATGGCAAAGAGCAGGTTCTTATTAGCGGCAGTGATGGTTTTCATATTCGGGAGCTGTGTTCGAGATTTCAGATGTTTGTCTTGTTGTCGTGCTCCCTTCGGAACTTTCACTCCAACTGGCGCACACTATTCTTTTGGGAAACGGCGCGCGGCTGTGACAGGGAATCGTGACGGGCGCAGCCGGAGGAGGGGCGTTGTGATCTAACGCAAAGACCGCGAAGGACGCAAAGGTTTGAGCAGGTTGATCTGATTTGCCGACGCATCGCCGTAAGAAATCCGAAGAGCGAAAGCCAAGGGGTAGGCTCTTCTTTTTTCTGAATCTTTGCGAACCTTTGCGGGCTTCGCGGTCTTTGCGTTAAAAGGAAACCGTGTCTCTTCACAAAAACGCCGATCTCGCTACAGCTTCGTCGCGCTGTCGTCTTTGTGACTTCCGTATCCTGAATTGCTGTACAGCGGAATGGTGGGAGGCGAAAAAGAGGCACGCATGCGCTTCCGAAATCCGATCCGCCAAATGTTCAGATCGATTCCGCATGTCATGATCGCCTCGTTCGTTTTGGTCGCAGCGACGGCGCATTCCGCGCCTCCATCTGAACAACGAGACAGTGAGATGGTTCTGCATGTCTCGTGGTCGGCGCCGGACGAAGTTCATGTGCCTTTGCGAATGGCTGACGGCCTTCCTGAGATACGCGGGGCGATCAATGGTGGCGATGTGCAAATGCTTCTGGATACCGGCAGTCAGGCCGTCGTAATCGATCCCGGAACTGCGCGGCGATGTGGAGTGCAATCGATTTCGAGCACGCTGCCTTTGCTAGGTACCAAAGGTGTCGAACAAGCACACGCTGGAGTGTTGGAAAGCATGTCTGTGGGGAGCTGGATCTGGCGCCAATTTCCGTGCCTCATTCGCACACAGGGAAGCCGCGTCGACGGCATTCTATTTGGCGCAAAACATCCGAATCTGCTCGGGATAGAGCCGCTGGCCAAGATGTGTTCTTTCGCGACGTTCGATCCCTCCAGGAAGGAAGTCATCTTCGGCTTCCGGAAGCCGTATCGCGCGGGGAGCGGAGAAGCATCTGTGCCGCTGGAGTTTCGTTCAGGCCTGCCCTACGTGAAGATCTCCATCAGCGGAACGGAATGTACGGTCTTGGTCGATACGGGCGCCTCTGCAGAACTGGAGCTCGATCGTGATATCGCACACAAGTTGGGGCTTACGACGCATCCGCGCTCTTTCAAAGCGCTCCGTGCGGGCGTGGGGTCCGGAAAATCTGCCAATCAGACAAACGAGGAAGCTATGATCTCGCAACTGGTTGTTGCGGGGCAGTCATTCGCGGGCGCGACTGCGGACATCGTCGCTGATGAATCGAAACTCGGGTATGGGTTACTAGGCAGACTGCGATTCACCATCGATTTTGAGCGGTCCAGGTTGTGGATCAGATCTGAAAACGGATTTTGAAGATCCGTTTTTCAGGATGAGTCGCGAAGCGTGGGTGACCGGTGATACAACCTATCTTACAAGCCGGAGGCTTGTCAGAAGGTAGCCGGTGCGTCGAAGACCACCGGAATGCTGAATCATAGCGAGCGCACTCCGGAGGAGTGCCAGAGCCATTGAGTGCCAACTGGCGAGCCGATCAAGCAGCAACATTTCTGGCACCCTTTCAGGGTGCATTTCTCTCTGATCCATACCGGTGGTCTTCGACGCACCGGCTACCCTCTGCCAAGCCTCCGGCTTGGGAGAAGTTGCATTTGACGCTAAGGGTCTTCCACCAAACCTCCTCCCTCACCCACCTCCCCCGCCAAAGGCGCTGACGAAGCAGCGCCCTCCAAAGCCGTCCGGAACTGCGCGCCGGCCGACTTACTCCTTCTATAACTCAGGCAGAGGAACTGTCTCACCAGTCGACTTATTCGCCGGCATTTGTGCATCGGTCGCTTTCAACCACGCGGCCAGTTTGGCGGCGAGTTCGTGGGCTTTCGCTTTTTCGCTTTCGATCAGGTTATTCTTTTCCCCGATATCCTCGGCGACATTGAAGAGCTCGTAACGCGGGCCGTCGTGGTAATAGATCAGCTTCCAATTTCCGTCGCGAATCGCACTGAAAGCCGCGATGCCAGGGCCTTTCGGGCCCCAGCTATTCGGATAATGCCAGAAGAGCGGACGATCGGCCGCGGCAGCATCAGCGTCCTGGCGCAAAAGCGGAAGAAAGCTGACTCCATCGATATGCGGCACACCCTGCAATCGCTTTTGCTCGCCGGCGATTTCAAGCAGCGAAGGAAAGTAATCCTCAATGATGACCGGGCGATGACAAACGGCGCCAGGCGGCACCACACCGGGCCACTTCACGATCATCGGCTCCCGAATGCCACCTTCATATGCCGAGCCTTTGCCGCTGCTGAGCGGCGCGTTTTGCGTATTTGGCGGACCACCCCGGCCATGAGCGGCGAGGCCGCCGTTGTCCGACATGAAGAGGACCACGGTATTGGAAGTCACACCGAGTTTTTCGAGATGCTCGAGAATGTCGCCGAGGCTTTTATCCATCCCTTCGATGAGCGCGGCATACATGGCTTCCGTGCGATCGAGTCCGGCATCGAGGTACTTTTGAAAAAAGCGCTTATCCGGAGCGTACGGCACGTGAACCGCGTAGTGCGCCATATAGAGAAAGAACGGCTTTTTATCGGCGAGCGCCTGGTCGACCGCTTTGTTCGCTTCGATAGTCAGCGCTTCGGTGAGAAATGTCTCGGTGCCATGATAGGAATCCAGGCCGGGAACGCTGCGGAGATGCGACTTATTCGGCTTGCCGTAATTCTCCTCATAGTTTTCCTCGCCCAGATAACTGCCCGGCTGCCCCGCGGCGTGTCCGCCGATATTGACGTCGAAACCGAGATGCAACGGATCAGCACCCGGCGTCCCATAGGATCCCCAATGCGCTTTGCCCGCGTGAATCGTCCGATAGCCGGCGTCGCGCAGAAGCTGAGCCACGGTTGGCGCGTGCACGGAGAAAGGCGTGGATGGATCGAGGCTCAGACCGTTCACATTCCACATCGGCAGACGCAGATTGCCGCTCGCGCCGTCGGTCGGGGTATCTTTCTGAAAAGTCCAGTTTGTCACGCGATGCCTGGCGGCGTTCAGCCCGGTCATCAGGCTCACTCGTGATGGCGTGCAAACCGGGCAGGCGTAGGCATCGGTAAACTTCATCCCCTCCGCCGCGAGACGTTCCATGTTCGGCGTATGGAACTTGTGGTTTGAAGGTGTCGGCACGGGCTTTTCCCCGCTGTAAAGGAAGGGCACGGACGTGTCTTGCCAGCCCATGTCATCGACGAGAAAGACGACGATGTTCGGCCGTGGAGTCTCCGCGGCGCGGACCGACGTGGAAACGACGAGACAAGCAGCAGCGGCGATGAGCCGGATGGGGAGCGAAGCGTACATAGGCGATCGGTCGTGTAACCCCGCAGAAACCTCTTCAGAAGCTGCGATCTGCCAATATGACACGGCGGCTCGCCTCTTCTACTCCGGCCCTTTTCCGGTCACTGGCCCCCTGGCCTTTTCTCCTTCGGAAGCAATGAAGACCAGCTCGCGCAAAGAAGAGAGCGGGATCTTCAGGTCCCCGGCGAGATCGCTCCGGCAGGTAATCTCGCCATTTTCAATGCGATAGGTGCTCACGGTTATGACGCCGGTATTCGCCAGCCGAAGGCGCGCCCCGTGGATCGACGGTTTTCCCTCAGCGGCGCGCATCCGGATCATCCTCGTCCTTTTCGAGGGAATCTCCATGGCGCCGATATCCGAATCGATCCTCACCATCTCGTCATCGATCGATTGCACGGTACCCGGCGTCTCGTCGCCATTGGCCAGCATCACTACGTCTCCAGCCTTTTCCGTGGTTGCCGGCGAATCGGGCGCCTGACCATCCCAGGGCCCGATCCAGATCCGCGAAAAAGTGCAGGGGGCTCCGGCTTGAGTCATCAGCACGATATTGCGCCCCAAATCCCGCGGGCCCGTCGGCCCCTTGGAATGAAACTGCCCCATCATCACGCCATCCATCATGATCACCAACTTCCCCGCGGGCCGGTCCACCAGGAGCCGGATGTCCCGCTCGCGGACATCCTCTTTCACCTTTCCGGAAAACTGGATCTGTTGCTGCTGCACGCCTCCCATGCGCCGCCGCGGCGCCATGTCATAGACAAAGATTCCGTCGCCCTGGAGCTGGAAAAGGTAGCCCGCATTGTCATCCGCCGAAAAGATCTGGGCGGAGAATATCACCGGCGGTTTCCGGCAAGTGACGTGAAAGGAAAGCTCAGCCACTTCCGGCATGGAATCGAACGCATCCGCCACCGTCAAAGTCGCGGCCCGTGGCACTCCGGACGGAAGGCTGAACACGCCGTCAAATGCTCGCCACGGATTCGGCAGCTTTGGCGGTCCCCCACGATTGCGGCGGACGTTGACGTAGGCATCGACGTTTACATGGTTGCCGATACACGCCTCCGGATGAAGTGCAGCGTCAAAGATGGTGGGCTTTCCGTCCGGCGACAGATACAAGGTCTCCACGGTTTTCCGTGGAATGGTGAGTTCGCCCGCCGCCGAAGTGGTGAGGATGAGTTGGTCCTTCTCCAGCTTCACTCCCTGGCCCGTCAGGATGTCCTCATTGCGGAAACGCACCGCGGCGCCGTTTTTCTCCTCCGCACCAGCCGCGGCATTCGCCCCCATGGAGATTCCAGCGATCCTGGCGGTATCGATCTCGGTCATCTGATTGCCGGAAACGGCGCGCCAATGGATCTTTCGGCTCCCGTCGGCTTCGACCAGATGGCCACGCAGGCGGTCGCCATTGCGAAAGACGATTTCATCCGCCGCCGTCGCAGTTTCTCCCTGGCCGTGATGGGCAAACTGCACCTCCCGCACGGACTTTGCCGGCAAAGTGATTTGCCCAGCGAAAGCGGTCTGAACGGTAAATTTCCCGTTCTGGCAGGAGAGATCCGTCACTTCAAATTCACCGCGATGAGCCAGCCGCACGTAACCCAGCGGCGGATCTTCATCCTCCGGATTCTCCGGCGCGGCAAACCGCAGCATGGCCAGCTTCTCGCGCGGCACTTCCGTAGTCCCGGAAGATGTGTGCAGTTTCACATGATCCGCCGTGATGGCTTCGATGCGTCCCGACTTCATCTCCCCTCCCGCGAGCGTGACAGAATCTCCGTCCTGCTCCTTCTGTTTGCTGTCCGGCAGCCGCCCGGACCAGGGCAATACCCGGAGCCGCGAAACGGAATGTTCGACATCTGAAGTCCAGCCCAAGGGCTGAAAGCTGAAGCACCCTTTGTTTTCGCCCGCCTTGCATTTTCCGACCGGCCAGTCCGCTATCTTGGAGCCGTTGACATAGATCACCATTCGGCCGGCGAGGCGGTCTTCAAAAACACGGATCCGCACGACCTTATTCTTCGGCTTCTCTGCGTCTTTCAAAAACACTTCGCCCCTTCCCCCTTCCTTGTCCGCCTGCAATTCGGTCTGCTGTACACGCATGGAGCCCTCGATCTGCGCGGCCATCTGGAGCGTATTACCCAGGAACATGAGCTGGATGAAGCTCGGTCCCTGCGGCGGTGCAATCGGATTGCTGCCGTGGAGGAGAATAGCAAACGCGTCGCCCACCCGCGGATCCTGGTCGACCTCCACCACGTATTCCACGCGATCAGGCAGTAACTCGAACATGCGCCCGATGAGCGCCGGAGTAGACGCCCGCAGCGCACCATCCCGATACATCCATCCACCGGCCGAGACCCAGCCGGCCATGCTTGTCGGCCCATCGTAACATTCCGGCGCGGCCGATTTGGAAAAGAAGATCCACTCGAGGTGGGCGCGGTCGACGGTGAGCAACGCACCATCCCCCATGCGCAGCTGAAGCTTTCCACCCTGCATCCCCAGGACATCGGCGGTGATCCAGTTTCCACCGCTCAGTTTGACCGTGGCATGCGCCGGAGTATTGCCGGTCGCCGCCTCACTAAGATTAAGCCGCGTGATCTGCCCGGAAGGAATGGCAATCGGGCTTGCGGCATCATCACGCCGCCAAAGGACTTCTCCACTCCGCACGTCGAGGCTCTCGAGGCATCCATGCAGAGTTGCGCCATCGGCAAATTCGATCGCCTGTGTACCCGCTGGGTCCGGTGGTTCAACCGGGGTCTCGTCCTCTTCGCTCGTGTCGTGCGAAAACACCAAACCGGGAAAAGCGCGCCCACCTCCCCCGACGCGGATCCCGACCTGCGCTCCGGCGTCAAACGGAAAGAGATTCGCCGCCGCGAGTAGGACGGCGGCCCGCCAACCGAAGGCGTGTCGTTTCAGGAATCTCATCGGAATGGGATTGCCGATCCCGCGGCGGCACTTACCGCTCGTAAATCGGCAGGTAACGGTAATTCAAAGCTATCGAAAGCAAGCCGAAGGCCGTGGAAAGAGAAGGTCCGAGGCCGGCGTCCCAACTGCCATCATCGAGCTGGGTTTCTGTCAGCTGTTGCACTCGCTTCTGGTTCCAGTCCTGCCAGGATTTGAGGTCGCCCTGAAAGAGCGCCTGCGAAGCATAGTACTCGTAGTAGAAGGGATAGTTTCCACCGCCGGCGGCATCCGCCGTTTCGAGGGCCTTGAGAGCCTTGGTGTAAGTCGGCTGATCCTTCTTCCGGGCGTAAGCATAAACAGCCACGCCGATCGCGGTCGTCGCGCCGCCATTTGCTCCGGAACCCGGGAGATAGCCGATGCTTCCATCGCCAGGAGCCTGGCAATCCGAGTAAAACTTCAGCGCTTCATCGATCGCGTGATCCGGCACACGCAACCCCGCATTCCGCGCCGCGATCAAGGCCACAAAGCAGGCGCCACTTACCGTGGAGTCCGCATCCTGCGATTCCGGGGAATAGCGCCACGCCTTGAACCGATTTTTCTCCTGCGAAGTAAGAATCAAATTCACTGCCTTCTTCAGCACCGGACCGATCCGTTCGTCCTGCACCGCTCCGTACGCCTCGGCCAGCGCCAGCGTGGAAAAGCCGTGATTGTACATCGAGCTGCCGATGTATCCCGTCTGCTCGTTCGTGCTCTTGAGGATGTAATCCAGGCAACGCTTGATCGGCCGGGCATACGGCCCGTGGTTCGGATCGTCGCCATGCGCAAACATCGCAAGCATGGCCAGCGCGGGAGTGGCCGGTTCGGTCCCGTAGTTGCCTGGAAATGTGCCTTCGTCGGTCTGTGAAGCGGCGAGGTACTGGAGCCCTTTCTCGTAAATCTTCTCCACCTGCGGGGCAACCTGCGTGCCGCGATAGACATTGAGATCCTGCGCAGCGAGCGGGAGTGAGAGCATCGGCAACAGGGCCAGGCACGCCGGAAGTCGGAGGATTCGCTTCATGGATGTCAGGAGAGTATGGCCGCGGTTGAAGAAAAACGCATCAATCTTCCGAGTGGATGGGTGGCGCCTTCGCCGGGGCAAGCATGGGAGGAAATCGCACCGGCGGCGGGTGAACGATCACCTCGGAGAGCGCGATCCGGGGCAGGCTCACGTCGCCGAGCAATGGGCTGTGCGCCTTGAATTCCTTTCCATCCCAGTGGAAGCGGTCGAAATGAACGGTGCTGCCATCGCGCAAATGCACCCGGGCCTGGGCCTGCATGGGATGCGGTGTCCCGCCAAAATCGATCATTTGCACCTTCTCCATCGGCAGATCCAGCGGGCCAACTTCGCTTTCCACAGTGAGCTTTCCGCCATGCATCGCCGAGGGCGCGCCGGCCGCGGTGTCACCGTTTTCCAAAGAGATCTTCGGCATGTCGGCTTCCACGGGAATCTCGCCGTTCCACGGGGCAAAACGGACATTGGAAATCACCGGGATCGCATCGCTCGAAGTATCCGAGCCGAAGCCAAAGCGCGCTCCCGCGCCTGGCACGCGCGTCGTCGTGGTGTGGCCCAAGCGAACGGCCATGTGGCCATCGAGCATGACATCAACCGTCCCCGCGGGAGAATCGACAAAGGCCCGGACCGAAAGCCGGGAGGACGGGGCCGGCAGTTTGCCAACGAGGGAAATCTCCTGATCTTCCAACCGCTGGCCCGGCGCGCTCGTAAAGCTGACGTCGATCTCACCACCATTGGCGATGACATTCACTGCCGAGCTCTCGTCTTCAGTGGAAAGATTGAAGCCGAATCCGGGCAGGTCTCCAGACGGATCCATTGCCTCGAAGCTGACTTCATAGCGCGGCGGCAAATGGCCCACTGGCGGCTGCAGGCCGATCGGCACAAAGCTGACCGACTCCGAGACGGATCGCGGATAGAACGTCCCATCGAGATGATTCCACCGAAGCGCGTCGGCTACGGCGAAGTCCGGGCGGCTGCCGTTTTCGTAAGGATCGCGAAAGAACCACGCCTCGGAATCCTGCGCGGCGGACAAAGCGGGGAAGCGCGGTTGCAGATAGATCTTCCAGATTTCCTCGCGCGAAAGCGAGACCTCCCCGAAAAGCGGATGCCGCAACCGGACCGTCTTCGGCTCAAGTGATTCCACTTCACCCTTCCATCGATCCCCGTTGCGCAGCTCGATCGTCATCCACTCCCCGCGGTGCGGCTTTTCCTCCGGCGGGGCCATCCTGACTCCGGCCACGCGATCCGGAGCAAACGTCACCGGATCATGCCCGGGACGCTGCCAGCCGATGCGTTCACCGTCTCCAGCGGAAACCAATTGGCCGGCCACCTCCTCCCCGCTTTTGAAGACAAGGACATCCATGCCTGATTCCGGCTCCGGTCGGGTCGCGGGCGGAACGACCGTTTCCAGATCGTCCGTGGAAAGGCCGGTGTCGGCCCCCAGTGAAGAGGCGCCATGGATGCGGCCATCGGCGACACGCAGATCGGCCACATTGATCTCTCCCTTATCTCCGAAGAGCAGCGTGGTATCAGGCTCCGCCTGTTGCAGTGGAGGATTTTCAAATTCCACAAACAGCCCTTCGCGCAACGGCTGTTTCATGCCGGAGAAGGACACGCCATCCGGCCCGATGGACTCCAGCTTCCCGTCGGTTTCCGGCTCCGTCTCGCTCGAGAGTTTATCCGTCCCTTTCTCCCCGGAAGCGCCTGACGGAACAACTCCGTCCCACGGCTGAATGCGAACGGATTCCAACCGCAGCCCGATTTCGCCGGTCCGGCTGAAGAAGACGGCGGAAACCGGTGGCTTCCGGCGGCCTCGGCTAGCCAACGCCCACCCGAAAGATCTTTCCTTATCCAGATTCCACTCGGCGAGTTTCGTCCCGTTGCGGAGCAGAATCATCTTCTGCTCGAGGCCATCATAAAAGATACGGTAGGAGACTGGCTCCGAGCGATCCGTGGGCTCGCGGGGAATCGGAACCTGGAGTCTCGTGACGGGTCCGGGGGCTTGATTGTCATTATGCGTTTCGCGCCACACTTCGTTCCGTGTGCAACGAATCTCGATGGTTCCCTGGCCGATGTCAGGTGTGACCGTGGGCTGGAAGAGAACGCAAGTACCAGCTTCGAACGAGGGCCGGATTTGGAATGACACTTCGAACCGGGCCGGCGCCGAAATCTCGCGTCCGATCGATTGTCCATCCAGGACCAGCACACCCTTGGCCACGCGGAGCTGCGCCGGATCGCCGGAGCAAATCCAGCCGCCAGTATCGGCAAGCCGTCCGTCGAAGCCATGCGCGGGGGCTGGCTCAGTGCCGAAGTAGATCCAGGAAATCTGTTCGCGGGTGAGATGAACCTCCGTCTTGGGGCTGAGGCGAATCGTGAAATTCCGGCCATCCGTGCTGGTGAGATCGCCGAAAAGCCAGTCGACGCCGGCGAGCTTCACGGTGGCCCGGACGGGCGGCGGCGTGGGTGGTCGGCCATCCGTTTCTTCCGCCGCGCGAATCCGATCGGCACGGAGCGTTGGCGCCTCGGAAAGCTGGATCCACCGGAAATCCTTGCGCGGAAACTGCAGCGGTCCGCTCGCATCGGGGCGCTGCCAGATGACTTCGTCTTTCGTAAGCGCCAGGAATTGGCCACGAAGCTGCCGACCATCCTGAAAGATGAGGGCGTGTTTAAAGCCCTCGGCCACTTTGGGTGCGCTGGGCGGATTGTCATCGTTGGAGATGGTGACGACTCGCGGCCCGGCCTGGACCTGCTCCAGTTTCACCGGTTTTACGAGGCTATCGTCGAAGTAGTTTCGGTCCGGATCAACGAGCTGCTGCGCGCTCACCGTCCCGACGGCGAGCATCTGCGCTAAAACCACAAAAGCGCCGAAGAGGAGTAGGAAGGGCCTGTGACGAGGCAAAAGGCCTTCATGGCAGCAGAACAGCCGCTGTTTCCTGGAGAGTTCGTGGTGCACGAGCGATGTCATGGAAAGCCGTTTCGGATGCTAGCACAATTTCGGAGTTCGGCGCATGGGCGATTGCCGGGGTCGGGAGGAAACAGTGCGTTCATGGCGCCGCTTCTCCTTTCTTCACAATATCGTGCGAAACCTCCGGTCGTCCGGCGATCTTGGGTGGCTCTGACGCAAAAACCAATTCGGCGATCGCTCGCACGGTAATCTTGATTTCGCCGAAAACGGAGCTCTGTCCGGCAACGGCCGCGCCATCCAGCCGGCAGTGATCGAGATGAACGACGCTTCCATCCAACAACCGCAGATGAAAAGGCGCGACGGGCTGCGGCCCGGCTCCCCCGAACTCCACAACGTCGACCTTTTCGATCGGCAACTCGAGCCTGCCGAGATCGCCTTCCGTGACACATATCCCGGAACGGATTTCCTTCGGAGGATCGAGCAGATCCCCATTCCTCAGCAAGGTCCGGCCCGCCGCTCCTTTATGCGCAATATCCAGGTCGCCATCCCACGGCAGAATCGAAGCACCGGACACAATGACGGGGTAGCCATTCGTCAGGCTGGCTTTGATCTGGTGCACCAAATCCAATGGCGGAAGCTTCTGATCCGGATTTCTACCCACTTCCGTTACCAGCTTGCCATCGAGGAAAAAAGCCATGGTGCGACGCGTTTTATCGACAAAGATCCGCAAGCTTAAACGCGCTCCGGTTTGATTCATCTTTTCGTGCAACGGCACCAGTTCCACGACCGGACCACTCCGAAAGCCATTGCAGATACAATTCACGCAAAGCCCCATCTGATCGCTCACCAGCAGGGTCTTTAACGCTTCGTCGCGGGAACAGAGCATGAGCGAAAAATTGGGAACTCCTCCACCCGGATTCACCAAATCAATCCTCCATTCGTACCGGTCCGGCCAACTCTCGGGTGCCATCTCCAGGACCGGTTCGCGACACAAACTCGGCCGGACTCCGCGATCCAAAGCGACAAATCTTCCGTCGAATGGCAACCATTCCCGAGTTGGAACTCCCGATGAATCCAAGTCACGAGGAGACGCAATGCCTTCGGACTTCGATGCGGATGGACCAAAGAGTTTACATATTTCCTGCCGTGGAATCGTGCGTTCGCCGAGTTCCTGCGTGGCTATCCTCAGGTCAATCCCCGTCAGGACGATGTCGTGAGAAGGGAGGCGCAGACGGTCGCCATTCCGCAGCTCAACCAATGAATCGCTCGCCTTCCCGCCGGAGTTTCGCTCTCCAGGAAAGCGGATACCCGCGACATACAGATCCTGAAAAGTTACCTCCGCGCCGTCCGGCATTTGCCACCGAACGGTATGTCCGCCATCCCAAGCTGCAAGGTGCCCTGGCAGTTCGTCACCATTCCGAAATACCAGGATAGCATTCGCTGGATGAGGAACAGGTATCTCTACGGGAAATGAAATCGTTCGGATCTCCGGCACGGCGATTTTCAAAGCCTCCGCAATCCCGGCACGACAACTTACCTGACCATCCTCAGCCCGCAGATTTGCCACGCTCAACTCTCCGCCGGGGCCAAACCGTAACATTGCTTCAGATTTTTCGATCGCGCGGGGCTCGCTTGGAAATTCCACAAATGTTTCGAGGGCGATCGGTTGCGGCTTTCCGGAAAAAGAGAACTCCGATGCGGAAATGGATTCCAGCTTGCCGGCGATCGGAACTCCCGAGGCAGTTGAAAAGCGGTCATCCTGAGGCGGCGCTTCCCCAGGACCGGGAATAAGTCCGTTCCACGGCCGAACCCGAAGATCCGCCAGGGCAAAATCCCCTTTTTCGCCACCAGAAAAATCGATACTCTGAAATGGCCGCCGGATTTTGTCGCGCGTCAGGCGATTGGAAAATATCGGCGTCGTATCCCGAAGCGCTTCCCGATAACACCAGTCAGCAAGAACACGCTCATTACGCACGACAACGATTCTATCATTCGGCGCATCGCAAAAGATACGATAACTAGCAAGCGGCACCTGGCGGGTGCGATCCCTAGGCAGGAAAAAAGGCGTGGAATGAAACTCATCTCCGTCACCGAGACGAATCGCCCCATCCGAGCCCAACCGAATCGAAACCGCGTCTGATGTGGCGCCAGACGCGCCTACGCCAAATGTCTGCAGCCAGAGAGTCGTCGAGGTTTCGCTCCCTTTCGGCACTTGGAAATCGACTTCAAATCGCGGCGGCAACCCGAACTTCCGGCCAATCCAATTGATCCATCGCAGCACCCCTTCATCATTAGTCGGAGGGCGGAAGCTTCCGGGCCCGCTCCACGCCGCGGTTTCGATTCCGCCGGGTGAAAAGCCGAAAGCCGGCGCGGGTGTCTGATCAAATTGCAGCCATGCCATCACGGAGCGATCAAGCGTAAAGCTCGTCTTCTCGCTCAGCTTCAAAGTGAACGTCTGTCCATCCACACTAGTCACGTCGCCGAAGAGCCAATCGCTGCCGGAGAGTTTCACCGTCGCGTGCACGAAGTTAGCCTCTTGCTGCACCGGCAGAAACCGCGCCAATGCCGGATTGCTCGCGGGTAGCGGGCTCTTCCTCAAAGCAATCCGCAGGATATCGCGACGTGGAATGTGCAGTGGTTCTGAGGCATCGGGCCGCTGCCAGACGACATCGTCAGTGCCGATGGAAACTAGTTTTCCATGTAGCTGCCGTTCATCATGAAAGACGAGCGCCTGAGATAGTCCGCTCTCTTGACCAGACGAATCCTCATCATTCCCGGCGCCTTTGGCTGCGTCACCAAACACGACCGCATCCGCCGGAAACGGTAATTCCGCCTTCGCCGCACACGCGGTGACAAGTCCCACCCAAAGCATCCACCGAACCGCGCGAAGAGTCACCGGGTTCATATGTCGTGAACGCAGCCGATCAGAAGGGCACCGCAACCTGGGCGCGATGTTGCGCGGCGGACGATTCCTTCTTCAAGACAGGTTTGGCTGTAATCGGAGACGGCAGCCGTGTCGGCGCGGGCGAGAGAATCAGTTCACTTACGTCCGCATGCGAAATCTTCAGTTCCCCCATCGCCGCGCTATGGGCCGTCAATTCATCACCATCCCATTGGAAAGCATCTGCCTGAATCATACTTCCATTGCGGAGCCGGATTCGCGCAGCCACGGGAGCGGACTTTCGTTCGCCGCCAAAGCGAATGGCCGCGACCTTATCCTCCGGCAAATCGATCGGACCGATCTCGCTATCGACCACGACCTTGCCCGTACCAATTGCCTTCAACGATCCTTCCGTCGTGTCGCCATTGGTTAGCATGACTTCCGGTTTTGCCACGCCAGGTGCGGGTAACTCACCGTCCCACGGGCCGATGCGGATATCGGAAAAGATCATCGGATCATTACTTCCCGCATAAGGCTGCAGGTCTATCCGGGCGCCGACCTTGGGCAGGTGCTCGTCCGTATGATGGCCTATCTGCGCTACCGGTACGCCATCGAGATAGAAATCCGCGGTGCCGGTCCTGGAGTTAACAAAGACGCGCACATTCACCCGGGAACTGGCATCGGGCAGCTTGTCTGCCAGCGGGACTTGCGTGCTATTGGCTCTGCGCCAGGTCAGGCCATTCAGCGTCATGATATGGAGCTGCCCGAAAAAGCAGCTCGCCTGAACCATGGGCGTTCCGGTGAAGCCGGTGAGACCGAGGCTGAACATCGGCGCCCCACCGCGTAAATTTGTGACCGTGCACTGGAATTCAAAGCGCTCGAGCAGATTGAGCGCAGGCTCTTCCAGGGTCAGCGCATCCGCCCGGTCGGTGATCGCGGGATTCCCTCGCGGAATGTAAGTACCATCGAGATAGACCCAGGAATTCGAAGGGCCGGCGCCGCTTGTGTCGCCGCTGCTCTCGCGCAACCACTTTGCCGCGCGATCCATCCAGGCCTCGGGAGATTGCGTGCCGTCGCGCACGCCCAGTTCGGGATTCGGGAAGATCTCCCAAACTTCATCCTTCTTCACAAAGGCGTCTCCGAGCCCGGGAATCCGCATTTTCACTTGCGATTCGTCTCCCTCCTGAAGATCACCCCGCAGGCGATCGCCGTTCCGCAATTCCACGGTCGCGGCCGTCCCAGTTTCCTCCGGAGCCCCCACGGCAATGCGCACGCCGGCAATGCGCTCGGGCGCGAACTCGACGTCTTGCCCCGATGCCGTCTGCCAATGGACCGGATGCCCCGGCCCGGCGGATCGAAGGGTTCCCGGGATCTCATCTCCGTTTTTGAAAACCAGCACATCCGACGGCGCGGGATCCGATGCTGCAGGCGGAAGCGCAATGGTCTGCAACGCCGCCATGGGCATCTTCGCATCTTCGGAAAAGGAGGTGCGGAAATGGGCCATCCCATCGGCCAGGTTCAATCCGGCGACACGCAATTCGCCCGATCCACCGAAGACCAAACTGCCATCGGCTTGCGCCAAAACTTCCGGCCGATGCGGGAACTCGACAAACATGCCGGCCCGGATCTGCTTTTCCGCGCCCGAAAAACTGATGACTCCGCCGGAGACGGATTCGAGCGTGCCAGATATCGGATCGTCATTCGCTGAAGACAGCAGATCCGTGGTTCGCGGCGCGTCGTCCAGCCCCGGAATCAACCCATCCCAGGGCTTCACTTCCAACCGCTTCAGCCGCAATTCGCCGGGTCCCCACCAGCTATTGCGATCGATGCTGATGCTGCGAATCTGCCGGTCGAAACTGCTGATTCCAATATTATTCCCGATGTTATCGGCCAGCCGCCACTCTCCGGCAATGCGTCCATTTCGGAGCACTGCCACGTGCTGGATGGTGCGATCGTAGAACACCCGGTAGGCAGCAGTGTTACCGTTGGATTTACTCGAGAAAGGCAGCAATGAACGGCGTTCTTCGAATCCATTTCGAAAGAGCATGCGGTTCAAGGCCGAGCGGGAAAATTCGAATTGCACCGTGCCGGTCGTGTAGGAATTGGTCAGCGCGAACGGCTGTAGCCAGAGGCGGGTTCCCTTTTCCGAATCGAGCGGTAATTCCAGATCGACTTCGAAGCGCGCCGGTGTGCTCAGGCCCCGTGAGACCCATTTGCCGCTGTCCACATCGAGAACACCATCATCCGCCACCGCCCACGGAGCCGAGTGCCGCGGACCGGACCAGCCGTCGAGATCGAGCGCATTTCCAAAAAAGCCGAAAGCCGGCGCGGGTTGATGATCGAACTGCAACCACTCGATCTGCGTGCGTGGAATCGTGAGCACCGTCCGTGGGCCGACGCGGACTTCGAAAGAATGTCCATCCCGGCTGGATATATCTCCGTAAAGCCAGTCGGCTCCGGCAAGCTTCACCGTTCCGCGCACCGGCATGCCGTTGAATGCGTTCTCATCGAGCGCTGAAACCGCCGCCGCGGCCTTCGCGGCATCGGCTCCCGGATCACCATTGAGCAAAATCTTTCGCACCTCGCTCCGGAGCAGATGCAACGGCGTGGTGGCTGCCGGATGGCTCAGGATCACCTCGCTCTCCGTGATCGCCACGACTTTCCCCCGAAGCTGCCGGCCATCCTGGAAGAGAATCACGTGCCGGTATTCACCTGATCGTCCAACCGTCGGCGAGTCCTGCCGTCCATCGATGATCATTCCTCCATTCGGCGGCTGATCGAGCTTCACGCTCTGGACCATTCCATCCCCGAAAAGATCCGCATCCGGCCGCACAGGCAGTTCCGCGCGCAGACCGGAAAGGCACGGCAGCGCGAGGAGGAAGAGCGCGGTTGGGAGGCATCTGCGTCGCATAAATCGAAGTAGTCTAACCTGTTGCGCTCTCGTGCGAAACCAGAAGATGGCGGGAGCAAGGACGTCGGGAGGGCGGAGAAGTTTGCGCGCCGGATGCAAGATCATCGTTCTTCACAGGAATTTCACCTGTATGCGAACGCAAAGCGTGTTACGCGTCGATGATGCTTCTGGCCATCCATAGCCACCATGCGTCCTGGGGCGGCGTGCTCGTCTTAATGGCTGGCGTGATTGCCTTCCTCGTTTTAAGATTGCTGGGCTACACCACCAAGGCGGCGCGGATCGCACGTGTCGTAGTCATCGCAGTGGCGATTATTTTCATCCGTCAGTACGGCGGCTTCCCGGAATCCAGATTGGAATCCGAAGCCGAGCCGGAATCGAGACCCACGATCCCCGCCGAAACGCCGAAAGTGGAGAGCTCGGATTCGCCGCGTTTCAACGATATGATTTCAAAGGCGCTCGCAAATTTCGCGACTCCGGCGCCGGTCCAGGTAGAAGCGGCGACTCCTGTCGCAAAACCCACACCCACCGCGAGCCCATCGCCCCTCCCGCTGCTTGAGCGGCCGGACAAAAAGCCGTAAGCGGATGAAACGGCGCCTTCGACTGTTCCATTTTGGAAAGCGGCTTTGACGAAATGTCCCGTGCAACCGCGAGCAGGAACTCGCATAAGGCTATCATGCATCGTGGCATCGACGGTTTTCTGGCATGGCAGAAGCGCCTGAGACATTTGATGCCTCCGATTTTCAGGACGTCCTACGTATCCTGCCACAGTCGCGCATGACCGACTGAACCTGCGCATAGCGAGAAACTTTTATAGGCTATCAAAAATGTTCGAAGGCCACCGTCATATGTCCCGACCTGTGAATTTCCTCATCGCCCAAAACTACAGCGAGGTCAGTTGCTTTTTTGATCAGAAGTTCAACTACCCGATCATTTCAGAGAGCTTCAGTATCGACGACTTCGCTCGCGAGTACGATTCGGCCTTCGACGTTTTGGCGGAGGCCCTTTCGGCAGTCGGCGCCGTCGATACGGACGGCTCCGGCAATGGAGATTTCAGTATGTCACGCTATGTCCCCCTCAACCGATCGATCACGGTCGTCACTGACACGCTGGTCGCTCGCTCGCTCGCCTCAATCGTAGCGGCTCACACAGCACTTCAACGCCTTTCGGAAGAATATGTGTTCTCGTTCGATGTTCATCCCAGCTACGTATCGGTCTGTCGCGATGGCACCGCCATTGGACACGCTACCAATGGAGACCTGTCGATCTTGCGCGCCTTTGGGTTCCCTACAGTAGATAGCTAATTAAAATTCGGTATCCACGCCATTTCTCCGAACATCCGACGACAACCGAACTCAAAGGGCTTCTCTCCGAGGCATACCGAAAGCATCCCGCAGGCGCTTGATCATCCAAGTGTTACCGCTTTTGCAAGATGGCGGGGCAAACGCACCGCCCATTAAAGCGCGGGTTTCACCTGGAAAGAGAATCAAACCATGCTACCCGTCGCGATGCTAATTTCGGTCATCAATATGCACTCCGTCTTCATGAGTGGCATAATCGGCGGTCTGCTTGGCGCTATTGTCTCCGGTATATCCAAGGCACTGGGCCTTACCGGCAAAGCAGCGCAATTCGTTTGCCTTTTTTTCGTCCTGCTCGGTGTCGCGCTGGCCCAGCACGCAACAAATGGTTATACAACCTTCGGATCCAGATCCACGACGGGGCCGGAATCGTCACAAACGGAATCGCCGCAGTTCACTGCAGCAACTTCGACACCATACCCGCAACCGGCAGCCACCCCAATCGCAACTCCGAACGCCACCATCTCGACACCGGCATCTGCCGCGACCGCCTCGCCACACACGCAGCACAAGCGGCAGCAGCACAAGAACAAAGATCAGTGATAATTCGAGCCGGAAACAGCCGTTGGCGTACGTTTCCTTTCCATGAGCAGATACCCGATCATATTGGCTGCTGCCGTTCAACACCCTAAAGATATTCTTTCGTCCGGAGTCATGGCGTTCCTGGTTGTCGTGGGGCTTATCGGCGCGAGCACCCCGCTCTTTTTCCACCTCAACCGCAACGCCGCTCTCAAACGTAAGATGTGGCCTGTGGTAGTCGTCCTCGGAGGCACTCTCACGATCGGTTTTGCGTATTATCTCATGGGGGTCCAGCAACAGGTCTTATATTTCACGGTTCCCGTAGTCACCCTTGTTTGCTTTCTCAACATTCGCGGAACGCGCTTCTGCGACTCTTGTGGTAGAACTTTATATCGGCAGCCAATGGCTCCGCAGTTCCGGATTTGCCCTCATTGCGGAGCCCAGGTTCGGTGATGATGGCGCCCCTGCCTCCGCATCCGCGTCGCCCCGAAAATCGCACCATGGATCCTTCAAATCCCTATTTCCTCCTGCTCGAGCGTGTGATTCTGAACCTTCGCATGCGTATTCGATATGGCGAAGACGTCTCGCTTCAAGAAATCCACGAATTACTCGATGCTGTGCACAACATTCCGCCGATGCTCAGAGAGCAAAGCGAATGGTATAATCCAGACAACATCAATTTCGACCTGGCCCTATTTGATCGGCGCTGGTGCAAACAAGGCGATTGCGATTCAACCATGCGCATCTCACTGATCAAGACGCTGAATGCTTTGGCTACAAACACGCTGTACCAAGGGGAAGACGAAAGCCCGAGTCATCAACCGGAAGCGACACCGACGCCGACCGGCATGGATCAGACCTCGGACTCCAGTGCGCTTGATTGTTAACGTCGGCACATTCATGTCCACGATAAAACACTTGTTCCCATCGCCGGCTACCCAATGGAACAGCGCCGGACCGAACTCACAAAGAGCCCTGCCCGACGCTGTAACAAATACCGTTGCTTAACCAGAGACCTGGGACGACTACTTCCCTGCGTCCTTCTTCGCCTTGTATTCGGAAAGAGTCTTGCCGAGGTCTTCCTTCAGATCGTCACCCGACTTACTGATCGCGCTTGTCTGGAGTTCGATGGCCTTATCGACATCTCCGCGGCTGAAATAGACGCGAGCCAGTTTGTCGAGGACGGCCGGGTTTTCGCCCTTGGCGAGTTCGTTGGAACGCTGCGCAGCTTTCAACGCGAGGTCGAGGTCAGGCTTCTCGATCGGCGTCTTTGGATCCACCATGAGCCACGCGATATCATTCAGGGTATCCACGTTATCCTTTTGGTCCTCGACCACCTGCCGCGCCACTTTGACTGCCGTGTCGTAATCCTTTTTATTGAGGGCAAGTCCAAGCATGGCCACTCTGATCTGACCTGCGAGGTCCGGATGGTCCTTGGCCGCCTTGTCCAGCGAAGCAACGTCACCTGATTGCAGCGCCTTCGTAAGTTCCTCCTCCATGGCCGTCTTTGCCGATGCTTCCGCGGACGCTTTTTTGCTATCGAACGTTCCCGTGGCGACCTCGTCGAGCACCTTGTCCAGTTCCAAGGGATGCCCAATCCACTGGATCGTCGTATCCTTGCCAATGACAAACGCCGTCGGGATTCCCTCCTGGTCCGCAGCTTCCATCCACGCTTTGTTGGCGGCGCCTGCGGTATCGTCCTGGGCGACGCGATAGTCCATCTTGTCTCCCATCGATTTCACGAAATCCGGGGCCTTGGCTGGCTCCTGCTCCGAAATATCCATTCCGATGAATGTGATCTCCGGATGATCTTTCTGGAGTTTCGTAAGATGCGGGATGCTCTGGCGGCACGGTCCGCACCAGGTCGCCCAGAATTCGACGACGTAAAGTTTGCCGCTCTCGAGTTTTTCGACCGGCTCACCCTTGAGCCATTTTGCGGCGTGGAGTTCCGGCGCGTGATCGCCGACATGCAAGGTTGCTTTGCCTGCGGCGTCATCCGGACCGGCGGCGCGCGCTGCTGCAACAAAGGCGGAAAGCGCAAACGCAAGGAGCGTATTGGGAATGCGAGGTTTCATGGTTTGGGAATCGGGTTTTGATTTGATTTGGTCGTGTCGCGTGGACGGAAAGCGGTCCCGTAATGATCGAATTCGGCGGCGCGGCATCAAAAGATACAAAAATCTACCTTTCCGATAATGTGCGACGGCGAATGGGCGGCTCTTTGACGGTTGTTTGGTCCTTCAGCTCTATGGGACCTTTGGAAGTGCAGAGCGTTCAACTTGAAAAATGGTTTTGAGAGGGAAGGACCCTTTGAGCCTCCGGAGCATTTCGAGCCGCGACGTTCGCGAACGGCGCAACATGGAGTGCGGTGGCAAGAGAGCGACAGCGAGCGCGACACCGCTTTCGGATTGTTCTGCGGGCGGGAAAGGCGACGTTTCGTTCTCAAAGCAACGAAGTCGCGTTCCTGACTTCGCACGCAGCCCACCCTGCGCATCCCCGCAGACCTGCCCCTTCCGAAAGCGGTGTTGCGCCTGAGGCTTAACACCGCACTCCATATGGCGCTGCTCGCGAACACCCCGGTTCGGGTTCGACCTCACAAAATACTTGGCGACAACGTCGGCTATGACATTGAGGATGAACTTGCCGAATAGGACCAATGAATACCTAAAGAAGATGAAAGCGCCAAACGTGAACGAGAAAGTCCAGATTCGCGACGGAGATACCATCCTCGTCATGGTCAAGGACGGCAGGGTGATCCATTACTCCTGGGATATGGGTCTGGCGCACGTTGAGTTTGTCCGTCGCACTATAGGCACTCGTCCGGAAGGCTCCTGGATCGGCACCGTCTCCAAGCTCGACGGAGAGGTCATGGGCATCACGTCCAAATACTTTTATAACTATCAGCTGCCAGCGCCGCCGGACGTGAACGCCGCAATCAAAGAGGCGTTTATCTGAGATCCGCTATTCATCAGCAAAGCTGAAATCGAATTTCACGATTCGTCCAAGCCGGAAGCTTGGCGGAAGGTAGCCGGTGCGTCGAAGACCACCGGAATTTGTCGAGAGAAAAGAGCACTCTGAAAGGCGTGCCAGAAACGTCTTTACCCTCCGCTATCTACCGTTCTGGCACTCCTCCAGAGTGCCTCCGTGCAGCTTGGCATCCCGGTGGTCTTCGACGCACCGGCTATCATCTGCCAAGCCTCCGGCTTGGACAAACCCTGCGACGTGCGCAGGATCAAATCTCCGCAAGTTATCTGCCGCGACTATCAAAACCCCGGCTACAGCGACACAGTCACGGCCCCACTCAGTCCATCCGCGACTATGTCGCTGCCAACCGCTGTATATGCTTACTCCAAAGTCCAAAGGGTCACGGAATCCTTGTCCTTGATGAAGATCCGGTTATCCGCCGCGACCGGGTAGGCGTGTGTCGGTGTATCTGCAACCTTGAGGCGCGCGACTTCATTGTAGGCTTTGTCGCTCGACTGAAAGACGACCAATTCCGAACTCGGGGTCAGGGCGAGCAGGACGGGCCCGGCATTGACGATCGAACCAAAGCCGCCGCCGCGCATTCCCCGGCCGCGGCCACCTCCGCCTCCTCCACCACCAGTTGGTACGGCATCCGGCACGATCGGCGCCGTCCACGCGGTCTGGCCGTCCTGCGCCTTGATGCAGAAGAGCGAATTGTCCTGAGTAAGTCCGTAGAGCGCACCATCATCGAGCACCGGCGTGTTGAACTGGACCGACTCGCTGGTGTTCGTCCAGAGATCCTTCGCGCTTAGATTGCCGCTTTCTTTTTCGAACTTCACCGCTTTCATCCCGCGTTTCGACCCACCGTAGAAGAGGGTCTGGCCATCGACCACGGGGGTGCTGGCATTGTACGCCCCCATCCCCTGGGCAGCAAAGGGTGCTTCCCAAACTTGCTTGCCGTCGGCGGCCTGCAGGGCAAGGGCGTTGTGTTCGGTAAGAACGACGATCAGCTTTGTACCGTCCACCGTCATGAGGGCGGGAGAGGCGTACGCGGCGCCGTCGCCGGACCATTTCCACTTTTGCTCACCGGATGTCAGATCGTAACCAGCGATCGCGCCATTGTCCTTTCCACCGAGAACGGCGACGCAAAGGCCATCGACAATCATGGGCGACGATGCCGTGAAAAAGTTCGGCGTGGCGCCGTTAAAATCGTCATGCCGCCAGAGCACTTTACCCGTCGCGGCGTCCAAAGCGGAAAGCGTCCCACGCACACCCAGAGTCACGATCTTGCCATCCGCCACCGCCGGCGAACTTCTCGGTCCGGAGAATTGCGCCGCCGGACCATTGACCGACTGAACCTCGTATTTGTCCTGCCACACCTCCTTGCCCGTGGCGGCATCGAGACAGCGCGTCACTTCATTGCCGTTTTCGCGCGAGAAAACGTAGAGTTTGTCACCCACCAGCGCCGGCGTCGCAACTCCTTCCCCCACGGGAGTTTTCCATTTTTGCGTGAGTTGCTTTGGCCATGTTTGGGGGCAGTGAAGCCTGCGGCTTTGGCATCGCCATTGGCGCCACGCCATTGCGGCCAATCGCCGGCTTGAAGTGAGGCCGGAAGAGCGACGCTCACGGCAAGCGTAAGCACAGTGATGCCAAGGGCGGCTGAGAGCGAAGAGCTCGTCCGCCGGAGCGGATGCACAATCGGGAGGATTGGGAGGTTCATGCGGAGGATAGCCGAGGGTTACGGTTGTTTTGCGAATGAATTTCCTGGTCAGGCCGCGCAACCGCTGCGCAGCGCCTCGTATGCATCGCATTTAAACCGTGCATCGGCTCTTAGGTTGCGAAATATGACGCTTGGAAAATTCGTCCGATGAACAATAGCGCGCTGCCACCCAACTTTCGCGATGTGGGAGAGGCATCCGGATTACGGCTTGGAACCCTACCCAACCATCCCGGTCAGAAGCGCAAGGTCCCGCAGGGTTTCACTAAGCACAAGATCTGAGACCTCGCCCAAGGCGAGGCGGCCCTTGAAATTATCCCACCGTTCCGGCTGCTTAAGCCCCGGAAGAAATAGACATTCCTCGATGGATTGCGGCTCCGCCCACCGTGGGTCTTGCACCGGAATTCCCCCGCCATAACGCAGCACCGCCGTAATGTTCTCGCTCAGATAGAACTTACGATGCTCGCAAACCAATCCGGCATCTTCCGGTTCGCCTCTCTGCCAGCCAAGCCGGGTCAACTTACTCAGCAAGCTCAGAGGGTGAATCTTCATCTCCAGGCGTGGCTTCAGGGTTTTCTGTGTTTTTTCCCCTGGCGCGATGCGTTCCACGCGGCGCTGAATCTGATCGAATGGCGGCAAGAGGACATAGTCAGCGCAGGTATGTGCCCACTGCAAACGAGCCGCCTCAGTGAGATGCAACGGATGCACGATCCGAACGTTGCCCACGATCACGCGCTCCGCAGGTTGATCGCAGGCATCGGCAAAAGTCAGATCTTCGCAAACACGAAACGTACGGACAACCGACCCATCCGACGCACATTCGGCCCAGATGACCAACTGCGCAAGATGACGCATCAATGGATGGCGAAGGAATAACTGCTCGAACTGCTCAAAAGGCCAGCTCCGCCCCTGGACCATAGCCTGTTCGAGCCGCTCTCCCTGGACTTTCAAAGTCTCTCGAAGCGATTTCTTCAATAGCTTCCATGCCGCAACAGCCTCCGCGGACTTTGCCGGATCATCCGATTGCCGCAGAGCGGGCAGGTCCGCGCGAATCCGCCCTTCCGCATCGCAAATCCTCGGTTCCAACTGAGGACCGGCAGCAAACCAAAATTGGCGAGGTCCAAAGTCGAAACAACGAGTGCCCTGCTCATCGAGCCCGCAATCAGGTACAATTCGATCGGCTAATTCTGCCTCGGTCAATCCTCGGGCGGCAGCAATCTTTTTAACGGCTTGCTGAGCCCTTACTTTCACGCTGTTGCGGCGTACTTTCCGCGCCAGCATGTCCAATTGCATGATAGCTGTATCCGTTCCGATGGCCTCCAGCAACTCGATCCCAAGATTCGCGCCCACGCGATTGAGCGCCTCCGCCCATTGTTTGACCTGCGAGCCGATTCGTAAGGCACACCGCTGACCACCGAGGAAGCGGACTACCAGATTGACCCAGCGTCCCGTCTTCGGCCGTTCGTCTGCGTGATAGCGATCGTAGAGAGCATAGACGAAAGCATCCCGCGAAAGCGGCTCGCAATCCTCCCATATTCCCATGATGAACGGGGGCAACGTTGTCTTCGCCTCCTCCGTAAGCCTTTGCAGACCTTGAAGAATCGCAGCGATCTCGGACGCATCAGCGACACGCCCTTGAAGCGCCAACGGTGGCAGCGAATCTACTGACATCCATTTGGAGAAATGCGGCTTTGCCTCCGTCTCAGTTACTAACTTTGCCAGCCAAGCTGGCACGTTTACCTTCTGCATTTCTTGATCGATAGTCCAATTCCTTCGACACGCTGCGAGCCTGACGCTCCTACTTCTTCCCCTCCCCTTCCGTCGCCTGGAAGTAAGCCTGAAGCTGGTCGCGAAACTCCTCCGGCCAGTCACCGGAATTCGCCGCACCACCTGTCTTGTCCACCGTACGATCGGTTGCCCTGGACCGTCCCGCGCCTGCGCCCTCTCCAGGCTGACCGGCCATATTAGTGGACGACTTCGCATTGTTCCCACCACCGGAACGGGCCTTGGTCGCCTGGGCCATCATCTGCCGCATCATTTGCTGCATCTTGGAGTTCGACTGCCCTCCGCCTTTCTTGTCCGGCGGTACGAGGATCTCAATGATTGTCCCCTGCTTGCCCATGACCTCGGCATCGGTCTTCGGCTTGCGGAGATCGCCCGCCACTTCCTTCATCAAATCTTCCGCGGCCTGAAGCGCCGGTTTTGCGTCCTTGAATTTGGTTTTCTCCCGCAATTCGTCGACCGACCAGTAAAGCTGATCCTGCTGCATCGCGAGTTTCTTCGAATCACTCACGTGATCCGTCGGATCTGCCTCCTTCTTACCCTCCAGCAATTCCGTTTCATCCCGGATGTTATCCTGCGCCTGCGCCGCGCGGACCATCGCCACCATTAGTTCCATAAGATCGGGATCGACCTCACCATCGCCTCCGCTCTGGCTCTTCTTCGACTCGCTCTGGAGCATCGAGGCCCATTCATCGAGCTGATCGCCCCAGGTTTTGGCGCCGCGCACCGATTTCAAGCCGAGATTCGCCCGGACGAACCCCGCCAGTTCCGTCAATTCGGACACGACTTTCTTCTCCTGCATTTCCTTTTCCACAGCCTCGTACTTTTCGTTTGGGAGACGTTTCACAAAGTCTCCCATGTCATTGACGATCTTATCCACGTCCTTCGTCGCATCGTCCTGCTTTGCAGCAATCAGGCCGAAATCCTTCTTGTTCTCTTCCGCGATCTCTTCGGGTTTCAGCCCGGCAGTGACACGAGCCAGTGTTTTCAGGCCATCGGAAACCTGGTGCTCCGCGGAGGCTGCAGCGCGCAGGCGATTGTAGAAATTCCGCGCGTAAAGATTCTCATTCGCCGTGCTCATCTTCTTCGCCGCCTTGCGCATCGCATCCAGCGCGGACTGCTGCTGCTTTTGCGCCTGAGCCATTTGCTCCTGGCGTTCATTCGGCTGCTGGCCGGCGTTTTGCAGCGATTCGACCGCTCCCTGCATCGGCGGATCAGCCTGCTGCTCGAGGGTCTGGGTCAGTTGCTGCCAGTCGGCGACGGTCGATTCCGGAATCTCCTTGTTGCGCAGAGCGTCGTGCAAAACTTCGTCCATCTCGCGGGTCAGCTTGTCGAGCTGCGTCTCATTCGTCTGCTCGCCCGCTTCAATTCGCTTAATGTCTTCCGCTGCTTTCTCCGAGGCCATTTGCTTTGGGTCCTGGGCGATGGATTTCGTTTCATCCACCTGCCGCTCTTCGTCGCGAATCCGCTCATCCAGTTCCTTCAGCACCTGATCCATCCGTTCCCGCACCCGCTCGGCGTGTTTCGCGGAACTGAGGATGTAGACCGTGTATTTCCATGAGGGCGCCGGCTTGTGGTCCGGCATGTAGTCAGCCGCATACGCGGTCAATTCCACGACGCTATCCTCCGGAATCTTTTCCCACGCGGGCGAGAACTGCGCCGCTTGCACGATTTCCTTTTTTGTGTGAGCGCCGGCGATTCGCACCGCCTCACCTTTGCCGATAGCCTCCTTCTTTTCCCCGAGCGTCCGTGCATTCCAGGCCAGCCACACGTCTTTCAGCCCATAGTCATCGCTCGCGGTCAGGTTCAGCTTCAGGACTTCATCCGGCAGAATGGCCATCTCGGGATCCAATCCCTGTACGTCGATCCTGGGCTCGGCATCCTTTGTCGTCCCGACGTGCAACGTGTACGGCTGAGTTGGCGTGAGGCCGTGCGTATCGGTCCAGTGGAACACCGTCTCTTTGCCGAGTTCGGAGACCGGTTTATCCGGCGTCACGAATCCCTCTCCCTGCACCGCCGCAGCCGGTTCCGCTTTCCCCATCTGCATGGCCGCCTGGCCGAGAGTACGCGTCGTCTTTCCCGCAAAGCTCACCTTGCTGCCTTCGAGAAAATCGACGCTGCTGCCCTGAATCGGGACGGTTGTTTCCGGATAGCCCAGATAGTCGGGCAAATGCACGCGCGCCTCGAGCTGGCGCATCTCCGGACGGTGCAGCGGACGAATCGTGATCTGCCGGCTGGCATCACCCATGCGCAGGGCGAGCAACCCATCGCGTGTCTGGCCATCAATCTTGAACACGGCATGACCCTGTTCCAGGCGGGCTTCCTGCGGCTCCTGACGATTCAGGCGCGCGGTCACCGTCGAGGGTTTCCATGCGGAATCGGCCTTTAACCCACAATGGATCTCGAATGGCTCTCCGTGCGGCACAATCATTTCCGAAGGAAGCGCCTCGAAGCTGGCAAAGGTATAGCGATCGATATGCGACCACGGTGCCATCCAGCGAGCCAGGGTATTGGTTGCAGCCCTGGGTACAAAGACGAAGGGCGCTGCAGCCAGCGCCGCGAGCACGGTGGCAATGAGACCCCAGCGCCGGGCCGGACGCACCGCGACGGCTTCCCGGAATTCGAACCGGCTCGATTCTTCGGCGACCTGGCGAACCGCGGCGCGCAACAGGGCCGGCGAGATATTCGGCGGAAGATTGGGCGATTCCGTGAGCTCGATGATGCCCTGCAGCCGATCCCCCAAAGTGCGGAAATGACTCTGTAGCAGCTTGGCCAGCTGTGCCGGTCCACGCCGATTCCATAGCCAATGGCGCGCCCAGGCATGGGCAAACCAAGCCGGCAATGCACCACCCGTGAAGGTCAGAATCGCCCGGGCCCAACGCGGGGTATCGACGAACCGATCCGCCACAAAAAGCAGCACGAAAGTGGTGAGCAGCCCGGCAAGGCCGCAAGCCGCCGCGACGAGCGTCTCCATCCGCCGCAATCGCGCTTCATAAGCGCGAAGCTGGGTGACGAGGGAATCCGGCAATATGATCGGGTCCATGGAGCGGCAGTTTCAATGGAAACCGTAGGCGGAAAACCCACTGCGCGCACGCCATTTTCCCGAAGGGTGATCCGGTCTACGGAAGCACGACTGGAAGAAAGGCTTTCGAGCCGTCGGTAAAGGCCGCTTCGATGCGCGCGTAAGCGGGATCGTATCCGCCAGCCGGGGAAAGTGGCGCATCTGCGTCACCGATCGCCAGCAACGACTGGATCTTCTTCGCCGGCGCGGAATCACCCACCGTCTGCCCGCTTCGGAGAAGCAATTGCAATTGGCCATTCACCCCCACTCCCCAGAGGCCGGCATCGTTCGAGGCCGATATGTGGTCAGCCGGGACCCTGACAAGATGGGCAATGAAGACCGGTGCACCGAACGCGCTGCGCGGCATGCGCAGTGAGGAGAAGGACGACCAATGTCCGCCTCCGGGAGCCAAAGCTCCCGCGCAAGCGAGGAGAGTCGCCTCGCCATCGGCCGGCGCGTACACAATTCCCGCCCGCGGTTTATTGCCGTCGCCAGGAATACCCAGCGTCACCGGGCACACCAATGCTCCATTTGATTGCATCAATGGATCGCCCAACGCTTGCACAATGGTACCATCAGGAATGCCAGCTCGGCTGGATGTAATTGGAATCCCCTGCGTCGCGGCCACCCTCGCCCCGGAAGTGGTCACGGCAATGAGAACATCGTTCGGCCGGCTTGATCCAACCAGCGGAGAAGCCAGGCTTGCCGTCACTGCCACCCCCGCCTCACTGAAACAGGGAAGGCCAAAACCGGTGATGAATCTGCCGGAGAGCGAAGAGATCTCAGTGAGGCCGCTCTGAATCAGCAACGTCCAATCCGCCGGACCAGCGCTATTCGCAGGCACGCTGTAGATCGCTTCTGAACCATCAGTAAAAGTCAGCCGCACCCCGATGGTACCATCGTTCACACGCCAGCGATGATCCCCCATGTCGTTCGAAACGAGAGTTCCAATAATCGCGATTTGCCGGCCGTCCACCACGTCGCCGACGTGCATCAATTCGCGGCAGCCACCAACAGCAAGCGCGGCGCAAAGTGCCACACGAGATCCCGGGCCATTGGCCGGATCACTCATATTGGCTAGGAAGAACAAAGTCAGGCCGTTCCCATCGATTCCCACCAGGCTCCTGATCACGGCATTCGGCGACATGCCGATCGGAACGGCCCCGGTTTGTGCGATCACGTGAGGCCTGCCTTGCTTCAAGCCAACAATCAGAACGGTGTCATTGCCCCTGTTGATTCCTCCGCTGCCATGCTTCAGCCGCGCGAGCGCGGCGTCGCCACTGATCCGCTCGAAACTACTAATGGATACCCCCGGGGAGCCCAATGGATTTTGTCCGACGTGCAGCAACAATCTGCCATCCTCGGCAAAGATTGCCTGATTCGTCACATGACCTATCCGGTAACTCCCGACAAACACTCCAGCCTCTGGTACGCCGAGATTCGAGTAAGTGAGGGGAGCCAGCGTGCCCGTCACGAGGTTTCCGGTTTTGAACTGAACGTTTGCTTCCGCCGAAACAGGCGCGACACTTAAATAGACATTAGCCTGGCCGCGGTTGCCAGCCACATCGGTGGCCACAAAGGTCACGATTTGAAGTCCGGCGGACAGGACAGTCTTTGCGGCCGGCGACTGCACGAGGGCAGCACCTTCACTGCCCGAAACGTAGACGCGGAGATCCGGCAATTGCGCGCCTGCGATATAACCGGCCAAAGGTACATAGGCTGTATCGATAACCGGTGTACGCGTCATCACCGTGACGCTGCTTGAGTCCGTGGTGGCGCCGAGGACTGATTGGCCACCACCACCCGCATCGGATGCAGAGATGGAAAAATCCACCACTCCTTCCGCTGAACTTGTATCGACCCTCTGTGTGGCCACCCAGGTATTGTCAGCCATAGGTACGGTTGCCGCTGCACTGCCCAATATCGTGACAAAAGGCACAAAGATCGGATAGTTTGAAGTGAACGTCAGGGTGACCACGTCCCCTGGCCTGGCAAGTCGAGGATTAGCGTTACTCGACGTAATGCTCGCGGAAACGAGCGTGGGTGCACCGTGAAAAACAATTTGCTCCGCCAGCCCCATGCTTCCGTTTCCTATACCTCCCGCTGTCCGCGCAGAGGCCCGGATCAGGCTATTGGCCGGCACACGGACTTCGGATAGCAACCAGCCTCCGGCCACGTGAGCCCCCAACCCCAACTTCCCCCACGTGACACCAGAGTCAGTTGAAATCTCGAAGACCACTTGAGCCGCATCCGGAAACGCGCCAGACGTCATCCATCTCACCGAAGAAGAGCTGGCCACCAGCGAAGCAATCGCGGCCGAGTTATTAAATCGACGCTCCCCTTGTCCAAAATTGCCCGTGGCGATCACTTTTCCGTCGGATTCCAACATTAAGCCAACGATCGTACCGAAGATGCCGGTGCCGGGGTTGAAGGCTCGATCCAACTGCCCATTCTCCAGAACTCGGGCCAACCCATTTGTTCCGGCCCCGGCAAAGATGGAAAATTCCGCATTTCCCCCAATCACTGCGTTTCCGTCAGCCTGAAGCGCGATGCTTTGGATTTCCGGCTTTCCCAACAGCGGAGTAAAGCTGTTGTCGACCGTTCCGTTGGAATTGAACCTTAAAAGAGCAGCAGGGTACAGTGACTTTAAGAATATCCCGCTGATATTCGCCCCTCCCACATAAATCTTGCCATCCGATCTTACCGCCACCGTTTCTACGCGCGACGACGGAGCAGCGGGTGTCGGCTCGGTAATCGCTGAGGTAAATGATGTATCGAGCATGCCGTTGCCTGACAGACGAGCCAGATGGCAGATGGAAACTCCGCCGATGGAATTGAACGCGCCTCCGATCATAATCTTCGCCGCCGGATCAATCGCGATGCAGTTGACCGCGCCGTCGGGTTGCGGCCCAGCGAAGGAGGAATCGAGGCTGCCGTCAGGATTCAACCGCAGGAGATAGTTCCCGCCTTTTGGATCCGTTCCGGTCAAGGCAGTCCCCGCGAGAAGGACTTTGCCGTCGGCTTGAAGCACCAGACAGCGCACTTTCGCGTATGGTCCGACCTCCGCAAAGAAGTCCTCATCCAAACTGCCATCGAAGTTAAGCCGGGCGACTCCCGGACAGGAGAATCCATCGACCGTACTAAAGGCGCCGCCGATCAGCATCTTACCGCTCATCTCGATGACAATTGCATTTACCGGCCCATTAGGCCCCTTGCCTGCCGGAAATCCGGTATCCGCAGTGGCATCGGGATGAAGCCGGGCAATGCCGGTCGCCGATGGTCCTCCCAGAGTCCCACCCAGAACAAGTTGCCCATCCGGCTGAACGCCAATGGCTCCCGTTGTCACTGCAGGATTGGATCGAGAGTCAAAGGTTGGATCGAAACTGCCCGGCACGGGATAGGTTATGATATCTTGCACCACTGTAGTGCTGTGGTCGCCCGATCCCGTTTGAACATACCCTCGCGCCCGAACTTCACTTCCGTAGGCTAAATGAAGTCCGCTTAGGCTCCATCCATTGGAATCAGGAGTGCCCTGACCAAGCGGAGTCCAAGTCACGCCTTTATCGAACGATTCCTCGAACGTCGCTTGATTCACCTCCGGCACCGCGCCTTGTCGATACCATTCAACGCCACCTCCATCTAACTCGGACACGAATAACTCACTGAATCCAGACCCGTTCCGGAGCCGGCACACCGTTCCCCTTCCAATGGCAATGATTCCGCCGTCCGGCTGCAAGCAAACACCATTCACGTCGCCGATTGGAGCGGATATGTTTCCAGCTGTGGAAGCCACCGTTCCGTCGGAGTTCAAAAGCGCCAGGGCCAGCCCGTACTGTTGCGAGTAATTTGTTCCGGAAACGATCACTCTTCCGTCCGTCTGCAAAGCCGCACCAGTTATAGAGAAATGTACGTCCGCAGATACAAACGTCGTGTCGCGGCTCCCGTCGGCATTGAATCGCACCAATGGACTTTGAAAACCGCCGACTAAAACTCGACCTGCCGAGTCGACAGCCAAGAACGACGCCGGGATATATTGCGCGGACCCCGTGTTGAACGAGGGATCAATCGAGCCGTCGCTGTTTAACCTCACCAATTGATAGTCTTTTCCCGCGATAATCCGACCGTTTGGATCCAGCGCAATCCGTTTAATGTCACCACTTGGAAGGGCCGAGTGGAAAGTTTGGTCTACGCTCCCATCGACATTCAGACGGACAAGACCTGGTCCATTGGCACTGGGATCGGTCAGGATGAGGATTCGTCCGTCCGGTTGAATCGCGACCGAACTGGAGAGCCCGAACTGCGCGGCACAAGAGAAAGTCGGATCCAGGGCGCCATTGGACAGCAGCCTCACCAACGGTGTAGTGGAACCGACAGCGGGATTGCTCGAAGGAAAATTCCCAACGATTAGAATTCCACCGTCTGCCTGAACGAGAAGTGCCTTGATGTCGGGGTAACCCTTCGCAGCCTGGACGATGGATGCCGCCAGCTGGAAGTTTCCATCGACTGACCCATCAGCATTGAGCCGCACCATCCCTGGTTTACTCAGTCCATTGACGGTCAAAAACGGCCCCGCCACAAGGAGCTGCCCGTTTGGCTGAAGAGCGGCGGTATTGAGCACACCTTGCCCTCCCTGGAACTGAGGCGGTGTAAACGAGGAATCGAGACTACCAAACTGCGCGTGGCCGCTTCGCGTCAGAAAGGCGAAGACGAGCAAGCACAACATGGAGCGGAATCTGGGGGTAAACTTGTTCATATGTTTCCGGCCTGAGAGGTTCATTCGCTTTCCATGGCCGCCGAACGCACGGTCTCCGTTGGAAGCAATTGGAACGCATCGGAGGTTTCCTAACGAAACGCCCATCTTCGGGCAAGTTGTATTTACAAAATACATTCAAAATAAACTCATTGGATGCCATACGAACCGCAATGCATTTTCACAATTGGCAAATCCCTTCTGCGTTGCGCACGGGGCGGCGATCGGTCTTCTTCTGGGATGGACATTCACTACCTTCTGGGAGATGCGACGCAGCCCGTTAGCGAAAGACACAAAATCCTCGTCCACATTTGCAACGATGCAGGCGGCTGGGGAAAAGGCATTGTCGTGGCGATTTCCAAACGGTGGCCGGAGCCAGAGCGCCAATATCGCGCGTGGTTTCGCGCCGGAGCCGACGACGGCAAACCATTCGCGCTCGGAGCCGTTCAGTTTGTGGAAGTTGCGACGGATCTCACTGTGGCGAACTTGATCGGACAGCACGGGATCGGCATCCGGCGAGGGCAGCCGCCGGTCCGCTATGAGGCGATTCGTGCCGGGTTGCGAGAGGTAGCCGCGTATGCGCTTCGGCAGAATGCATCTGTCCACATGCCCCGGATCGGGTGCGGTTTGGCGGGCGGAAAGTGGGAAGAGATCGCTCCGATGATTGAAGCGGAACTGGTTGGGAAGGGAGTACCAGTGAGTGTCTACGATCTGCCAACGAGCGGTTAGCGCCTGCGCCGGCTTTCGGTGCGGAGCCGGTAGAGGCGCTCGGTGAAACCGCCGTCGTCGGTGAAGGCTTTGGCCTGGGTGGCGAGTTGCCGGTCGAGCAAGGTGCAAGCGACGCCGATCAGGACAAGGGCGGCGTTCGCGGCGATGCCGGCGTAGATGGAATTGATATGGTATGGACGAAGTGGACGCTTCAGGACGTCCATCGAGTCCATATTGTCCATTTCGTCCATGGACCTCCCGCACCCAGGCAACCACAGCCTCCGCGGTGGCACATCGCCTCGCCACCAGCTCCTTTCGGCGCGGGTCCCCCTCAGACCAGCATACCAGCCTTTAAATCACCTCACTTCTCAAACAGCGTATCCAGCAAAGCTTGGTCAATCTCACCCGTCACCTTTAGCTGATGTTCTCTTTGATACCGCTGGATTGCGTCGATAAGTCCGACATTCACATATCCATCTATCTCCCCGTGGTAGTAACCAAGCTCCGCCAACGCCATTTGCACCTGAGTCTCGACTGAAGGAGTGCCGTTATCGTCGGTCGGCACGGTGGTCGTTGGCGGATCATAGATGGGGTTTTCATCATCTGCCGTCACGGGACCATATGGATAGAACCCATCATCGCAAATATACCAGGCGCCACCATATACCCCTCCAGCAAACCAGCGATAGCGGTGACCGTGCCAGAGATGATCGAGACCGTGATCCCACACGGGATGATGGAGGAACTGGTGTGAACCGTTCGCATTCGTATGTGGAAATGCATGGCCGCCAAAGGCAACTCCTGGCCCGCGCTGGACTCCGACAATCGTTCCGTGGCCATTCCCGAAATTGGAGCCTCCGATGGCGACCGGGCCTCCGGGGCGTGAAAGCTGAAGCCGGTGACCTCCAAAAGGCACCATACCGTTTCCACTGTGAACGTTGCCATTAAAGCTGTTCACCGAAGGCGGCGGCGCCCCGTTGGGAACAAACGTACCGCCGCTCAAATGGCGGCCCCCGCTACCGGAAAGGGATCCCACGGAGACGTGTCCTCCGCTCACGGAACCGACGGAGTGCCCGCCTCCCGACACTGAAACGGATCCACCTGAGTGCCCTCCGCTTCCTGACATCGAACTGGATCCGCCCGAGTGTCCACCACCTCCACTCACGCTGACTCCGCTTCCACCCGATCCCATTCCGCCTGAAGAAGATGTGCCGCCTGAAATCGAACCGATACCGCCTCCCCCTCCCGCTGTGGCTGTCGCAAGCAAGACTGCGCTGGATACGATTCCCAGACCCCACATCGCCATGGACTTTTTCAGGTGTTTCATGTGCTGCTCCGGTTGACCTCGGTAAATGAGACGGTGAACTCCTCAAAGCTATTCAACGCGCACCGTTTTGCAAACCGCTGCGCTTGATTCCTGGCGCCGGAAGTTCGCAGCACCGCATCCATTAAATATCAGCGTGAATTTCTCATGTGAAATGCGCGCATTCTCATTCTGAAGGGCCGGTTGGTTAGATACCGTTCGGCATCCCCCCAAGAAATGAAAAATCAGACGCTTCTGTTCTGCCTTGTCGCGCTCATCGGTCTCGACGGGCACGCGCGGGTTATCGATCGGTGGACTTTCAATAACGCCTCGGGCAACGCCCCCACCGGTACGACGATCGTGGATTCTGTCTCCGGCGCGGTGGCAACGGTTCGAGGAAATGGGGCAACGTTTAACGGCACTACGCTCACGCTGCCCGGAACGACAAATGGCAATCAAACCGCAGCGGCAATTTCGGCGTATGTGGATCTGCCCAACGGCATCGTCTCAAGTAAAACCAACCTCACGGTGGAAGCGTGGGCGACTCCCCTCTCCGCCGCGAACTGGATGCGGGTATTCGATTTCGGACGCGTCAATACGGCCGGCGTTGGCGGCGGAGCGACCGGTGAAATCACCGGCACGACAACCACCGCTCCAGGAACGACGACCGGTTACGACGATCTCCTCCTTTCCTTTTGCAAAGCCACCAGCCTGGCCGGGCAACGCCTCGAAATGTGGCAAACCGGAGCCAATACGGTCACGGCGGATTCCGCCCTCGCCACGACCGCGGGAACTCAATATCATTATGTGCTGACTTTCACCGATGGCGCGGGGGCGTTTGGCATAAATGGCGGGCAAATGGCCTGGTATCGCAATGGAGTACTAGTCACGACCGGCGACGTGCCCTATCACCTCGCGGATTTGCACGACGTGAATAACTGGTTGGGACGCTCTCAATGGAGTGCAGATCAACTGGCCAATGCGGCCTATCGCGAGGTGCGCATCTATGATCATGCGATGACGGCGTCACAGGTGGCGGCAAGTTATGCCGCCGGACCGGCGGCAGTTTTTCCCGCGCCCACGACCACGGCCGATACCGCAACCATGCACTGGGGACAAAAGGCGCGGATTGCCGTTCTGGCCAATGACAGCGGAGATATCAATCCCATGACGGTCGTCATCGCGCAGGCCCCACAATATGGAACGGCCACACCCGATAGCGCCGGGAACATTCTCTACACTCACACGACCGGCACCCCAGCGACAGACACCTTCACTTACCGGGTCAGTGGCGCCGGCGGACAATCGGTTGCGACTACCGTCACGATCAATTTCACGCTCAGCCTGCGGATCGCGAACAATACGTTCAATGTACCTTCGACGCCACCAGCCACCGCGGTCGAAGTGGTACCGGCTTACCCTGGAGTCACGTTTACCAAACCACTCTGCTTCGTCAGCCCGCCGGGCGACACAAAGCGCCTGTTTGTCTGCGAAATCGGTGGCCTCTTGAAAGTAATTCCGGACGTGACGGCGACTACGCCCACCTCTTCCATTACGCTCAACCTCCTCACATTGCTCGCGTCGCGGACGGGCGAAAGCATCGTCGCCGGCCCTGACGGCGAGTGCGGACTAACTGGTCTGGCCTTTCATCCAAACTACGCAACCAACGGTTACTTTTATATTACTTACTCGGTCAGAAAGGCGTCGGATTCGGCAGTGTGGTATCAGCGGCTTTCGCGATTCACCGTCCCTGCGGCGCAGATCAACCAGGCTGCACCGGTCGCGGACTCTTCCTCCGAGTTGATCCTGATCGAGCAGCGCGATCGTGAGGATAATCATAATGGCGGCGATCTTCACTTCGGAGCGGATGGCTATCTCTATTACTCCATCGGCGACGAAGGGAACCCTGACGATACCTGGGTCAACTCGCAGCGAATCGACAAAAACTTCTTCTCCGGAGTCATCCGGATCGATGTCGATAAGAAGGCCGGCAACCTGGAGCCCAATCCGCATACCTCCGTGCCGCTCACCAATGGCCTCGCACATTACTCCGTACCGGCAGATAACCCATTCGTTGGCGCAACAAGTTTCAATGGTCTGGCGGTCACTCCCAGCGCGGTGCGCACGGAATTCTGGGCCGTGGGATTACGCAGTCCGTGGCGCTTTTCTTTCGATGCACCGACCGGCACTCTATGGCTCGGGGATGTCGGACAGGATACCTATGAGGAAGTCGATATCATCACCAAAGGCGGCAACTATGGGTGGGTGTATCGCGAAGCGGCGCACGACACCGCATTTACAACTCCCGTGCCGCCAACCAAACCCGCGGGATTCACGTCGATCGATCCGATCTATGAATACACGCATAACGCCGTGGCGGGCGGTGACCCGAATTTCAAGGGCAATTCGGTCATCGGCGGGGTGGTCTATCGCGGCACCCGGTTCCCAACGCTGGCCGGCGCTTATATTTTCGGCGATAATGTTTCAGGAAATATCTGGGCGCTGACGCGGCCGAACGGAGTTGTCACTGTTCAGCGGATCGCCGGCCAGGCGGCATTGACAACCTTCGGCACCGACCCCTCGAACGGCGACGTACTGGTATCTGATTACAATGGCGGACGCGTGATGCGCATCATTACCGCCACCCCAACCAATAGCTTCCCTGCAACGCTAAGTGCCACCGGGCTCTTCGCTGATCTCACGGATCTTTCCCCTTCCCCTGGCGTCCTGCCTTACACACCCAATCTTACTTTTTGGAGTGACTACGCGATCAAGAGCCGCTGGTTCACCATTCCCGACGGAACAAGCAAGATGACCTGGGCCCGGGACGGCACATGGACCTTTCCCGCCGGCCAAGTCTGGGTAAAGCACTTCGACCTGGAAATGACACGCGGCGTTCCCTCCACCAGGAAGCGCATTGAGACGCGAGTGCTCGTTCGCAATACCACAGGCGCCTATGGCGTCAGCTATCGCTGGAACGATGCACAGACCGAAGCCACGCTCGTCGCGGATGGCGGCGATTCTTTTACGGAAAATATCACCGTGAACGGCACGACTTACGCACAGCAGTGGACCATTCCCAGCCGCGCGCAATGTGTCACCTGTCACTCGGCACAAGCGGGATATTCTCTTTCCTTCAACACCCGGCAGATCAATCTCGTGAATACGATGGACGGATTTACCGGCAATCAAATCGACTTACTTCGGACGGGCGGTTACTTCTCCAATACACCGGATTCGCCCAATGTACTCCCACGCCATTTGCGTCCTGATGAAACAGCTTACCCGCTCGAAGCCCGCGTGCGATCCTATCTCGCGGTCAATTGCTCCTATTGCCATGCGGGCGCATCCGGCACGGCACCCACGCAGTGGGATGGCCGAGCCGAACTGACGCTCGATCAGACCGGCCTGATCAACGGCGTGGCCGGCAACAACGGCGGCAACCCACTCAACCTCCTCATCGTCCCTGGCGATACCACTCACTCCATTGTGCTCAACCGCATCGCGGTGACCAACGGTTTCACGCGAATGCCACCGATTGCATCCAACGAAACCGATCCGACAGATATCGCGCTCGTGACCAATTGGATCACCCAGGAACTGCCCAATCGGCAAAATTATGCCCAATGGCGGCTCGCCCAATTTGGATCGAGCACGTCGCCTGATGGAGATCCAACCTCCGATCCGGATAGCGACGGCAGCACCAATGCCGCCGAATTCCTCGCCCTCACCGATCCACACCAAGCCGGCAGTTTCATGATGCCCTATCTCTCCACGGGCACCGGGGCGCTGACCTTTAACTTCAACGTCCCGGCAAATCGCTCCGCTTTCGTGGAGACATCGGTGGACTTGGTCAACTGGTCGCTATGGGACGCGCCGGGCAACAACGGGATCCCGCGACTTGGCGGAGCCGTTTCGATCTCCGGTCCGCTGCTTGGACCTCAGCAGTTCTTCCGCCTGAAATTGCAGGAGAATTGAGGCGGCGATTTGGCATTTGTTTGCCGACTGCCGGAAGGGTATACTTGCAGCGATGTCCGCTCTCACCATCGAGTTACCCTCGCAGGAGGAGTTGGCCAGCTTCAATCTTCGACGCTGGGCGGAATTGCTCGCCGACCCTGAATTCCTGACGCGGGTGCGCGCATAACCGGATCCGCACTTTCAGAAGTTACAGGTATCGATTAGCAGCCGGAAAGCGTAAAAATCACTCTAACCGAACTCGGGCCACTGGCGAGCACCGTGCCAGAAATGCAAAACGCTTACAGTTTGGGATGCGACATCGCAGTGGTAAAAGACAAGAAATGGCGGCACGGGAAATTTGCGGATACGGTGCTCAGCGTCGTGTAGGGCGTGGCGCTCCGGCATTGTTGCCAAGTCCAAGGCGCGTGTGACCAGGCGGCAACCCATTCGCTCGGCAGCTTGTGAGTCGTCCTGCGCGATGAACTCCACAATATCCCGCAAATCAGCCAACGCGCTGTCCGTAATCAGGACCTGCCAAGCCATTCCCGAATCAGCGCCGGCACTTCCGAAATCGGGCGCACCCGACCTGCAGCCACATCGGCCATACCACGATCCAACGCTGCTTCCAGCGCTTGCGCGTCAGGCTCAGGTTCAGCCGCCAGCAATTCCGCAGTGAGTAGCGCCCGGTCACGAGGTTGCAAGCGGGCGATCGCAGTTTTGATTTCCTGAAGTGTACTCATTTTGAGGTTTAGCCGATGGGCGCCACGGCCTCACAGCCAAACAAATAATAGCGCGTTTGTGCAGATCGTCAGTTGAATTCTCGAACCTCAAAATGGCGTCTCAACCGAGAATCGCCGTTCAAACATTAAATGCAACTGACTACCCCGGAGACAACATCGCCGCGATCTCCATCTGCACATCGGCAATCTGATCAAGGCGGAGTTGCGGGTCGGGGATGAGGAAGACTTCGCCGGTTTTCACGTGCTCGTAGATGCGCAAGAGCTCGCCGTTGTCGCTCTTCTTTGTTTCGACTTCCTTGAGCATGCGTTTGCGCTCGAGCATCAGCGCCAGGATATAGCGGGCGTTGGTGTGTTGCGGGCCGGATTCAGCCATGTAACGGCGGAGCAGATCCTCGGCGGTCTGCTTGCCCAGCGGCTCAGGCGCGGCGGGTGGCGGCGGTTCGAATTTGGAACGCCAGAAAGAAAAAGGCTTCGGAGCGTCTTCCGGACGCTCTTTGAAAGACGCCTCGCTGAAGTCTTCACGCCGGAAGCCGGCTTCTTCGTCGAAAAGCAGCGTGTAGAAGTATTGGCCGTCCTGAAACGGCTCTCCCGTGACCGAACAACGGTCACAGCGGCTTTGAATGGACCACTCTGAATTCAACATGGAAACGGACGAAATCTGATGGCGAATGGAAATACGGGGATAGAATCAAGAGCGGGTTTCGGGCCCGTCAAAGAATCTGTCCTCTTCTCACCTATCCGATGAGCTTCGGCAGCTCGCGATTCGATGATCGGACGTAGAGGAGAATCAGGCCGAGGCTGAAAAAGATCATGTCCGGAAGCCACGCCGCCAGGGCAGGGTTCATATGCGAGCCTTTGCCGAGCGCCAGACAGAAATAGCGCAGCATGATCATGGCGAAGAAAATGAAAATGGAACTCGCCACACTGGCCAGAACGCCACGCCGGGTAAACACGATGCCCAGCGGCGCGGCGATGAAAACGACGACCAGGCAAGAGAGAGGGAAGGCAAAGCGATCGGAGAGGTTTGTCCGGAAGGGCGCCAGCTGCAGATCGGGAAAGTCTCCGTTATACTTGAGGAATTCGCGCAGTTCAGGAATGGAGAGATTCTGCGCTTCCATCTGGCCCGAGGCGATCCGCCAGGGGGTTTCAGTCCAGCCCTTGATCACCCGGTAGCCGTCTTTAAATCCGTCCCGCTTCGCTTCTTCTCCGTCCTTGTTGAAATCCACGATCATGCCTTTGAGCAGAATCCAGCTGTGATCGGCAGGATGGTACGTCGCACGCAGGGCGTACCATTTCTGGGTGGCCTTGCCGTCTGCGTCCTGCTGGGTGATGTGGACCCCGTCCAGATCGTTCGACCCGGGGCGCATTTTCCGGACGAACCAGGTGCGGTTGTTCTGCCGATCCCGGAAGAGGTAGCCTTCCATGGTGAGACGGTCTTCGGCCTTGTCCTCGCCACGGGTGATTTCGTCGAGCTTGCGCTTCTTGATCGCTTCCGCGTGAGGCGCCATTTCGGTATTCAACTCAAAGCAAATGGCGGAAAGTCCCACCCCCACGATGATGAGCGGCATCAGCACGCGGTAAAGGCTGCGGCCTGCCGTGAGCATGGAAATGATCTCGTTGTGCCGCGACATCTTGCTCAGGGAAAAGAGGAGCGCGAGGAGCAGGCCAACCGGGATCGAGAGCACGGCAACCGCCGGCAACTGCGTGAGGTAAAACCGGATGATTGTGCTCGCCTTCGTGTGGTACTCGATGAATTCACCGATGTTGTCCCGCAGATCGAAGACGAGCCAGATGCCCACGAACCCGAAGAAACAGATCAGGAATGGTTCGAAAAAATTGCGGAGGACGTAGCGGTCGAGAAGCCTCACGGAGATTTCGGATTTTGGATTGTGGTTTGAGACGATCACCCCAACCTTCGAGGGTTGAGGGGACGCCGAGCTTAGTCCCCAATCCACAATCCGCAATCGCCAATCCACGACCCGAATGATCGCCCTGCGCGAACAGTTTTCCCATCCGTTCATCGACCGCGTGAGCGAACTCTTCGCCCCCGGGGGCGGGCTGGCCAAGGCGAAGAACTTCGAATACCGGCCGGAACAGCAGGCGATGGCGGTCGCCGTGGCGCGCGCCTTGAGCGAAGAGCGGCACCTCGTGGTGGAAGCCGGTACGGGCGTCGGAAAATCGATGGCCTATCTCGTGCCGTCGATCCTTTGGGCGCTGGAAAAGAAGAAGAAGGCGGTCATTTCCACGTATACGATCAATCTCCAGGAGCAGCTCGTTTTCAAGGACATCCCCATCCTGCAAAAGCTGTTGCCGGAGACATTCGACGTCATCCTCTGGAAAGGCCGGCAGAATTACCTCTGTCCGCTTCGCCTGGACCGGGCCATGAATCACTCGGGCGAACTTTTTACTTCTTCCGAAGCGCAGGAGTTGCAGCGGATCTGGCAGTGGGCCCAGACCACGCAGGACGGAACACTGGCCGACTTCTCGGTCGAACCGGACCCGCAGGTCTGGTCTCAGGTTTGCAGCGAGCAGCACATCTGCACGGGCAAAACGTGTGGCCAAAACCCGCGCTGTTTCTATCAGCAGGCGCGCAAGCGGCTCATCACGGCGGACGTGGTGGTGATGAATCACAACCTCTTTTTCCTCAATCTCGGCGGGCTTTCCGAAAACGAGGAGGAAAGCTCCGGGTATCTTTTCGCCAATGACTTTGTGATTTTCGACGAAGCCCACACCGTGGAACAGGTGGCTTCACGCCAAATCGGGCTCGGAGTCTCGCAGTACGGCCTGCGCTACGTGCTGCAACGGCTCTACAATCCCAAAACGAAGAAAGGGGTCTTTCAGGCGCTGCGGAATCCGGACGGTGTCCGCGAGGTGGCATCGCTGCAGGACGAGACGGAAAAGTTCTTCGAAACGGTCGGAACCAGTGCCGATTTCAAGAAAGGGCGGGAGTTTCGCGTTCGCGAAGCGGACCTCGTCGAAGATACGCTCACCGGCCCATTGGCCCGGCTGCAAACGCTCGTGGTCAATGCAATCAAGAGCCTCGACGATGACACGATGAAGGCGGAACTGCAGGACCTCGGCCGGCGTGTCCGCGACGCCCGCAACGGGATCGCCAGCTTTCTCAAGCAGGAGGCGGAGGATCACGTGTACTGGATCGAGCAAACCGGAAAGACGCAACAGTTCTACTCACTGAATGCGGCGCCCGTCGATGTCTCCGGCTATCTCCAGGCCCTGCTCTTTCGTCCGAATCACACGTGTGTCATGACCAGCGCCACGCTCTCGGTCGGCACGGAGACGCTGGACTACTTTCGGGATCGCGTCGGTGCGCAGGATGTCGAGGCCATTCAGGCAGGGAGCCCGTTCAATTACCAGAAGCAGATGCGGCTCTATATCACGCGGAAGATGCCGGATCCGCGCGATGCCGGCTATGAAAAGGCGCTCGCGACGCAGATCGAGCATTACGTGGAAATGACCAAGGGCCGTGCGTTCGTCCTCTTCACAAGTTATAAGACCATGCAGTCACTCGCCTCCTGCATGCGGGAGCGGCTCGATGATCTGGATTACAAGCTGCTGGTACAGGGCGAAGGGCTTCCCCGGCATCGGCTCGTTTCCGAGTTCAAGAAAGACGATCGGCACGTGCTTTTTGGTACGGAGAGCTTCTGGAGCGGCGTGGACGTCCCGGGAGAGGCTCTCTCGAATGTCATTATCACCCGGCTTCCCTTTGCCGTGCCGGATCACCCGCTCATCGAAGCCCGGTTGGAATTGATCGAGGCCAGGGGCGGCGATCCCTTTGCCGAGTACTCATTGCCTGAAGCGATTCTCAAACTGCGGCAAGGCGTTGGGCGGTTGATCCGGACGAAACAAGACACCGGGATCGTAGTCATTCTGGATCCGAGAATTCTGACCAAGGCCTATGGGAAGGCTTTCCTGAAAGCGCTTCCGGAGTGTCCGGTAGAGATCGCGTAGTTTGGCCACTCTCGCGGCTATCGTCATCGGTTGCTTTTCGGAGAAGGCCCGAAGCAAACGTCCCGAGCTGAGACAAGGCAAGGACTCCCTTTTCTACATACCGGCCAACTTCCTGGCTTTTGCATTTTGCAAAGAACCCCGAAACGTTTGGTTGCAAAATGCAAGCAACGCCGAGCCCACCTATGACGCAAAACATGACATGAAAAAGCACCGGATCACCTTGGCTATTTTTGAGCATGGGTGTGGGTAAACTGTTGCATTTTAGCCTATCTCAAAATGGCTGAGAAGGTTAACCGGCTTAACCAGAACCATTTCATTTTTGTAAGGCGGCCCCGGTACTTCAGAGGAAATCGTCTTTGGGCAGAACATAACAAAAAAGAATCGCCAAGAATGGCAAGACGGCTGCTAATGCGAACGATGCCGGGATCCGGCACCCTTAACACCAACCAAAACCAGCAGTTACCAACCAACCATGACCAATCATAGCTTCGCCAAGATCACCGCTTTGGCTGCGACCGCGGTCGCATTGCCTGCGCTGAGCTGGGCCGGAACTGATTACAAGGACGCAAAGAAGAACCCGACGCCGCTCGAGCAGACCCAGGAGTCCTGCATCACCGGCGACCTCGGCGTCAACGTCGTCTCGCAATACGTGAGCCGCGGCGTGATCTTCGAAAATCAGGGCGGAATCGTCGAACCTTATGCTGACCTGTACTTCCGCCTCTACAAGGGCGACGGGTTCCTGAATAAGGTCCAGCTCAACGTCGGCGTATGGGATTCCTTCCACTCCCGCCACACGGACCAGGGCCTCGTTTCCGGAAGCGGAACGAGCAGCACGCCAAACTGGTACGAAAGCGATTTCACCGCCGGCATCTCGTTCACGGTTCTCAAGAACCTGACGATCACGCCGAGCTACTACACCTTCATGAGCCCGAACGACGGGTTCTCGACGTTCCAGGGCTTGAACCTGAAGGTCGCTTATGATGACACCGATCTGCTCAAGGCTTTCGCGCTGCATCCTTACTTCCAGGTCCTGTGGGAGCTGGATAATAAGGCCGGCACTGGCCCGAGCCAGGGCGTGTACTATGAAATCGGCGTGGCTCCCGGCGCGGCCATCCCTGGCTGCAAAGACCTGAGCTTCACCGTACCGCTCACCGTCGGTCTCGGCACTCATAACTTCTACGGCCGCGTCGACAATCGTGGCAACGTGACCCAGGACAACTTCGGCTATTTCTCGGCCGGATTTAACCTGAGCTACGCCATGAGCTTCGTTCCCAAGTGCTTCGGCGCCTGGACAGCTAATGCGGGCGTGACCTATTACTACCTCGGCAACGTTCTCGCCGACTTCAACACCGACTCCACCGGCGGAGACATCCGCGGCATCCACCACAATGAGTGGGTGTGGTCCGGCGGCATCGCTGTTGCGTTCTAATTCCTAGCCGCGTGCTTCGGCACGCGGCCTCCAGCCGGGCTTTGCCGGCTGCATCTGTCAGATCATCCTTGGTTTATGCGGCTCCTCCGGTCCTGGACCGGAGGAGTCCGCGAGCCCGGCGAGGCTCAAAAGCGGTTCTTTATTTAGCGATTCCCCCCGCAGTTTTCCCGTTTCGGCGCGGCTTCTCCCCAAGATCCGTCGCGCAGGAAACGCCCCTTTCCCTGTTTGGTGCCCGGCCCCCAACCCATCCAACCCGCATCAAACATTAATGAAACTGCTCAAGTCCGTTGGCTTGGCGCTGCTCGCAGCTGCGCTCGGTCTCACCGTCGTCCCGCTTCGTGCCGCGGATGACACCGTCAAAGTCGGAGTGCTTCACTCGCTCTCCGGAACGATGGCTATCTCCGAAACATCGCTGCGCGATGTTTTGCTCTTCACCTTCGACGAAATCAATAAGTCGGGCGGTGTTCTGGGCAAGAAGATCGAGCCAGTCGTCGTCGACGGCGCTTCCAACTGGCCTCTCTTCGCGGAGAAGGCCAAGCAATTGCTCGAACAGGACAAAGTTGCCGTCACCTTTGGTTGCTGGACCTCGGTCAGCCGTAAATCGGTTCTCCCGGTCTTCGAAGCAGACAAAGGCCTGCTCTTCTATCCCGTGCAGTACGAGGGCGAAGAGATGTCGCCCAATATCTTCTACACCGCCGAAGCGGTAAACCAGCAAGCCACGCCCGCGGTTGATTACTATCTCGCCAAAGGGATCAAGAAATTCTATCTGCTCGGCAGTGACTACGTCTATCCGCAGACGACCAATCTCGTCTTGCTGGAGTATCTCCAAAGCAAAGGCGTGCCGCTCGAAAATATCGGCGGTGGTTATAAGAAGGACGAGTCCGGCAAGATCATTTCCGCCGGTAAATACACGCCCTTCGGCCATACCGATTACCAGCAGATCGTCGCGGAGATCAAACAGTTCGCCGCCGGTGGCAAAGCCTGCGTCATCAATACGCTGAACGGCGACACAAACGTGCCGTTCTTCAAGGAATACGCCGCCGCGGGTCTGACAGCTGAGACCTGCCCTGTTTGCTCCTTCTCGATCTCGGAAGATGAGTTCCGCGGCCTCCCGGCCAAGCAGCTCGTCGGCCAGCTCGGATGCTGGACTTATTTCGAATCCATCAAGACTCCAGAGAACAAGAAGTTCGTCACCAATTTCACGAACTGGCTCAAGTCTCCGACCGTCACTGGCGCGCCCGGCGCCGATACCGCCGGCATCGTCAAGGAAGGCCGCGTCACCTGCTCGCCGATGGTGCTGAGCTATGACGGTGTCTATCTCTGGAAAAAGGCCGTTGAGAAAGCCAAGAGCTTCGACATCGACAAAGTCGTCGCGGCGCTCGAGAGCGGCATCGTATTCGACGGCCCTGGCGGCACGGTCAAGACGCAGAAGAATCATCATCTGACCAAGAACGTCTACATCGGCGAAACCAAGGCCGACGGCCAGTTCAAGATCCTCAAGACATATAACGGCGTGGTCGGTGAACCCTTCCTGAAGGGCACCTTCAAGCCGAAGGGCGCCGCAGCCAAGACGGCGGCGAACTAAGCCACCAGCTCAGACCCATACCAACCTGCGAAAGGGCGCGGTCCTATCCCCCGCCCTTTTCGCCTTTTCCGAGACCCGCTCATTTTCATGCCCCTCTCATCCGCGCTCTCACCCCGATCCCATCCCCTTTTCCGGATGTTTTCCCGTTTTCAGCTTTGTCCCACTGGCAACCGGAAAGCCGCCGCTCTCCTGATCGCTGCTTTAGCGTCTTTACATCCATTCGCCGGAGCCGTTTTCGCAGAGCCGTCTCCTGACACGGCATCGCCAAGACAGGTTATCGCCAAGGCCTTGGCTACGGACGACGTGGATGCGCAATCCAAGCTGGTCTCCTCACTCGTGGGTACCAGCGATGAAACCGCCCGGCAACTGCTGGTCGCCTGGAAGGAAGGCGGTATCTACCTTTATACGGCGCCCGCCGGACTGCCCGGTTTTGAAGAAGGCGCGAAGATTCCCGTCACTCTGGACGGAGCGAAGGATGCGGAGGGCAAACAGGCCGCCATCCGCGTGGATAACACCCAGCCTCTCAAAGACGCGGAAGGCAAACCCGTGCGACTCGCCGCGGCGGATATCGACGCAGCCGACACCTCGAGTGATTTGCGGATCGCCATGAAAAGCGTGCTCGATCTGTTCGCCCTATCGGCGGCGGACGCAAAGACCCGCCTGAACGCGATTAGTCAGATGGGTCTCTCCCAGGACGCAACCCTCTTGCCGGCACTCCAAACGAGACAGAAAGTGGAGACAGACAAGTCAGTGCAACGTGTGATTCGCGAAGCCATCGCGCAGATCCAGTTAAAGAGTGAAGACCCACAAATTCAGATCGCGTCGGCAACGGAGCTCGGGTCACTCGGATCGCTCTCTAGCCGGGATGCGCTGCTCCAACTTTCCAAGGACTCCGAAGCGGCCCAACCCGACGTCGCCAAAGCCGCACAAAAAGCCATCAAGGCCATCGACGGACATTTGAAAGTCGTCAATACCTTCGGGACGATCTTTCGCGGCTTTTCGCTCGGCTCCGTCATGCTGGTCGTCGCCATGGGCCTGGCCATTACCTTCGGACTGATGGGGGTGATCAACATGGCGCATGGTGAGTTGATCGCGGTCGGTGCCTACACATCCTATGTCGTCCAGTGCATTTTCGGAGGCGGCCTAGCGCTCAATCTTGCTCTCCCATTCACCATCGGAGGCAAGCCAATCTCCTTTCATGTTGACCTTCCGGCGATGCACCTTACGGGCGGCGCATACGATAGTTATTTTCTCGTCGCCATCCCGCTCAGTTTCCTCATGGCAGCCCTTGTTGGGCTGGCCTTGGAACGGTGCATCATCCGGTGGCTTTACCGGCGTCCACTGGAATCACTGCTCGCAACCTGGGGTGTTTCGCTCGTGCTGCAACAGTGCTTCCGCTCGGTTTTCGGAGCGAATAATGTCCAAGTCGACAGCCCGCACTGGCTTTCGGGTAACTGGACTGTCTTTGATGTTATCTTCGGATGGAACCGCGTGTTCGTCATTATCTTCGCCATCGCCATCGTCGCAGGAACATGGGCAATTCTAAACAAGACACCACTGGGACTGCTCATCCGCGCGGTCATGCAGAACCGGCAGATGGCCGCCTGTATGGGCGTACGAACCGAACGCGTGAACATGCTCACCTTCGCCTTTGGCAGCGGGCTCGCCGGACTCGCCGGAGCCTTTCTCTCCCAACTCGACAACGTCGGCCCGGGAATGGGGCAGAACCATATCGTCAGTGCGTTTATGACCGTAGTCGTCGGCGGAGTGGGCAGCATCTTCGGCACGGTAGTCAGTGCCCTGGGCATCGGCGTCGTGGATCAGTCGCTTCAGCAAACCCTCGGCAACCCGGTATTGGGCAAAATCCTCGTCCTCTGCGGCATCATCCTCTTCCTCCAGTGGCGGCCTGCCGGCCTGTTTGTCACCAAGTCCCGCAGCCTCGAAGGCTAAGTCCCACTCACGCTCATCTTTTTCCATACACCCATCGATGCGAGATAAAGCCAGGAACATCGAACTATTTGCCGTCGCGGGATTCGCGGTGTTGCTCATCGTTATCCTGCCCATCCTTAACACTCACGGAATCGTTCCGGATTTCTATATCGAACTCTGGGGCAAGTATCTCTGTTACGCCATCCTCGCCATTTCGGTGGATGTGCTTTGGGGGTACACTGGCCTCCTCAGTCTTGGACAGGCGCTCTTCTTTTCCCTGGGCGGTTACATGCTGGGAATGCATCTCATGCTGAAAATTGGGTATCTCGAGAAGAATCATTCGGACCTGCCAGATTTCATGGTCTTTCTCGGACATACATTTCTGCCGTGGTGCTGGAAGCCGTTCTATTCCTTTGGGTTTGCCGCATTCATGGTCGTCTTCCTCCCTGGCACGCTCGCCTTGATCTTCGGCTATCTGGCCTTCCGAAGCCGCATTAAGGGCGTCTACTTTTCCATTCTCACCCAGGCGCTCACTTATGCCGCCGCGCTTCTGTTCTTTAGCAATGACACACTCATGGGTGGCAACAATGGATTTACCGATTTCAAAACCGTCCTCGGCTACAATATCCACAGCGCCGATACGAAACGCGGGCTATTCATCGCCACGAGCGTTTTGCTGGTCGCGGTGTACTTGGGATGCCGCTGGCTGACGCGAACCAAGTTTGGCCTCGTGCAGCGAGCCGTACGTGACTCCGAGGTGCGCGTGCTCTTCTCGGGATATGCCGCGGCGAACTATAAACTCTTCATCTTTGTCGCCGCCGCGGTCGTCGCCAGCCTGGGTGGCGCGCTCTACGTCCCGCAGGCCGGGATCATCAATCCCAGCGAAATGTGGCCCGACAAGTCATTGGAAGCGGTCGTCTGGGTTGCGGTAGGCGGGCGCGGCACACTGGTGGGGCCGATCATCGGGGCCGTCGCGGTCAATGCTCTGAAGAGCTGGGCTTCACGAGAATTTGCCGACCTTTGGCTCATTCTTCTCGGAACGTTATTCATTCTCGTCGTCCTCTTCCTGCCCAAAGGCATTATCAGCATCCCCTCGATCATTGGGAGCTGGTTCAAACGGCAGCCAAAAGAGGAAGTCACAGCCCCCATCGCACCGAAATCGGAGGTGAACGCTTGAGCCGCAAACCTCTCATGCTCGCGGCGGAAGGTGTGAATAAAAGCTTCGCCGGCTTTCGCGCCATCACGGATCTGAACTTCTACATGGAAGAAGGCGAGCTTCGCACGGTCATCGGACCGAATGGAGCTGGCAAGACGACGTTCCTCGACCTCATCACCGGACGAACCAAGCCGGATACCGGAAAAATCACCTGGCAGGACAAAACGGAACTCACCGAGCTCAACGAGTACCAGATCTATCGGCTGGGCATCGGTCGCAAATTCCAGACACCGACAGTGTATACCGATCACACGGTATTCGAGAATCTGCTCCTCAGCATGGAAGGCAGCCGCAACGTCTGGTCGAGCATTTTCCATCGCGTAGGCAGCACGGAAAAGGATCGCATCGCGAGCATTCTCGAGACGATCAACCTGACGGAAAGGGCCCAGTGGAAAGCGGGCGCCCTGGCACACGGCCAGAAACAGTGGCTGGAAATCGGCATGCTCCTCGCCCAAAACGCCAAGCTTCTCCTCGTAGACGAGCCTGCCGCCGGTATGACGGACGAAGAGACACATAAAACCGGGGATTTACTCCTCAGCCTCGCGGGAAAGCACAGCATCGTGGTCATCGAGCACGACATGGTTTTCGTCCGCCAGATCGCCTCGGGCCGAAAGGTCACGGTGCTCCACCAGGGTTCCATCCTTTGCGAAGGGCCTGTCGACCAGGTGCAGAGCGACGAGCGAGTCGTTGAAGTCTATCTCGGCCGGAAACACAAACATCACTAGCATGCTCACGGTTACTTCCCTGGAAGCCAGCATCGGAGGCAGCCGCATCCTGCGCGGCGTCAATCTGGAGGTCCCAGACAAGAAAGTCTTCTGCCTCATGGGACGCAACGGCGTCGGCAAGACGAGCACGCTCCGCAGCATTGTTGGGCTCCTAAAGACAAATGGGGGCAGGATCGTTCTCGATGGCGAAGACATTACGCGCATCGCTCCGGAGGATCGGGCCCGCAAGGGCATCGGATTTGTGCCGCAAGGCCGCGACATCTTTCCCCATCTCACCGTGGAGGAGAATCTCCACATCGGCTGCATCGCCCGGGGCATGAAAGTGAATGGCCAGCTCGACCGGATCTTTTCGCTCTTCCCGATCCTCAAGGAATTCCTGCCGCGAAAAGGCGGAATGCTTTCCGGCGGACAACAGCAGCAACTCGCCATCGGGCGCGCCCTGCTCACCGAACCCAAACTGCTCATCCTTGACGAGCCAACCGAGGGGATTCAACCCAACATCATCGACCAGATCGGAGACGCCATCAAACTCCTCCGCAGCGAGGGGAAAATGAGCATCCTCCTCGTGGAGCAATATCTCGACTTCTGCAAGGAACTCGCCGACGACTTTGCGATCATGAACCGCGGCGCCGTCGTAGCGCAGGGCAATGTCTCGGAATTGACCGACTCCGTGGTACGCGAACACTTGACCGTTTGAAACCGATACCGAAGATGCTTTCGCTCGCAAAAATGCACGTGCTTAAACCGCCGCATTCCCGATAGCATTGAAACGCATATTCCCTGATCAAGTTATGAAATCCTCGCTCTCTTCGCGCCTTCTCGCACTCACCGCGGCGTTTGTGGCTTTGCCCACCCTCGCCCAAGCGCATCCGGGACTGCCCGGCCACGTGCATTCGGGATTTGCCCCCGGTGTCTTGCATCCGATTTCCGGCGCCGATCATATCCTGGCCATGGTGGCCGTCGGCCTCTGGGCTGCGCAGCTTGGCCGCCGCGCCCTCTGGGCAGTGCCGGCTTCGTTTGTCTCCGTGATGGTGCTCGGCGGTGCGCTGGGCATGGCAGGAATGCACGTTCCTTTCGTGGAGCAGGGCATCCTCGCTTCAGTCTTCATTCTCGGCCTTCTCGTCATGACGGCGGCGCGTCTTCCGCTCGCCGTTTGCATGGCGATCGTTAGTGCGTTCGCCTTTTTCCACGGTCTGGCCCACGGCGCTGAAATGCCCGCCAATGCGGCCGGAGTGACCTATGGAGCGGGCTTCGCGCTCTCCACGGCTCTTCTGCATGCCTGCGGCATCGCGGCCGGCCTCGGACTCGGCCAGATGGCCAAGAGTTCCTGGCTGCGTCTGGCAGGCGGCGCGATCGTCGCCGGCGGCTGCGCCATGGCCTTCGGCTTGATCTGATTCCAACCCGTGCATCTCTCGCCTCGCGAACAAGAGAAGCTGTTGATCGTCGTCGCCGCCGACCTTGCCCGGCGGCGGCAGGCGCGCGGTCTGAAGCTCAACTATCCGGAAACCGTCGCGATCATTACGGCGGAGATCATGGAGGGAGCCCGCGACGGCAAGAGTGTCGCCGAGCTGATGAGTTACGGCGCCACCTTGCTAACCCGTGATGAAGTGATGGAAGGGGTGCCCGAAATGGTGCACGAAGTGCAGGTGGAGGCCACATTTCCGGACGGAACCAAGCTGGTCACCGTCCATCATCCGGTCCGATAACTCCGCGCCAATTCCATGATTCCTGGAGAAATCATTCCCGCGAGCGAGCCGGCCGAGTTAGCCGCCAACGTCGGCTTGGAGACAAAGGAGATCGAGGTGGCCAACACCGGGGATCGGCCGATTCAGATCGGCAGTCATTTCCATTTCTTTGAAGTCAACGAAGGCCTGCGGTTCGATCGAGTCGCAGCGCGCGGTTTTCGTCTCAATATCCCGGCCGGCACCGCCATTCGCTTTGAACCCGGCGACACACGGCTCGTCGAGTTAGTCGCCCTGGCAGGAACGCGGGAAGTTTACGGGCTCAATGGGAAGGTCAACGGGCATCTGTAACTCATTACCGGAGTGAACAGCGATTCCGATCCCGCACCATCTCAGACGCCTGAGGAGCAGCATGGTTCGCGGCACCCGTCGCGCGACATGGCGGCGATATTTGGGTTTCAAGGGGCGATCATCGCCGTAGCCATTGCCGTTGGCTGCGCGATTATGCTCATCGCACACACGCTGCAAAAGTCGAAAAGCGCTCGCGCAGCGGAGGCTGCGGCGGTTCATTCCGCCACTGCGCTTCGTCCTGCGACGCACTCGGCCAACGCGGAGGTCGTCCATGACGCCGGGCTGGATTTCACTTTCGATCTTCCCGAGGGATTCCATTCGCTTCCGGAGGGCTCAAGACTTGCCGGATACGCTTACCAGTTCACGAAATCGGACGAGAATACAGAGGGACCGGGACCCGTGTTATTGATCAAGCGCCGCAATGAAGTGCTGCCTCCGCGGCACATGACGGCGGCGGATCTGCCGAAAGGCAAAGAACTGAGTCTGACGACCTTTGACTGGCGTGGGCTGGAAGTGGACGCCGTGCGCGTGCCGGAAGAGGCGCTTGGCGAACCATACCTGACTTTCAACGTGATCATTCCGCTCAGGAAAGGCGGCGTGCAGTTCGGCTTTGGCGACCTCGCGAACAACGAAAACGTCCTCCGCGAACGCGTCATTCAAACCCTCGCTACCCTCGCGGGCGAAACTAACTGGTAACTCATGCCGCTCCATCTTTCCCGCCGTCAATACGCCGAGATGTTCGGCCCCACCACTGGCGATCAAGTTCGTCTCGCCGACACCGAGCTGTTCATCCAGGTCGAGCGCGACCTGATCGCGGAAGGCGGTGGCTATGGTAATGAGGTGAAGTTTGGTGGAGGCAAAGTCATCCGCGATGGCATGGGACAATCCCCCACGGCCGGTGATGCCGAGTCACTTGACCTGGTGCTGACCAATGCGCTGATCCTCGACGCCACCCTGGGCGTGATCAAAGCCGATATCGGCGTGAAGAATGGCCGAATCGTGGGGATCGGCCATGCCGGCAATCCCGGCATTCAGAGCGGGTTAGGCTCGGCGTTTCCCGACCCTGTCAGCGGCACGAAGCACACCATGACGATCGGTGCCGCAACGGAAGTCATCGCCGCGGAGGGCTGCATCGTCACAGCCGGCGGTATCGATACCCATATCCATTTCATCTGCCCGCAACAGATCGATCACGCGCTGGCCAGCGGCGTGACAACGATGATTGGCGGCGGCACCGGCCCGGCCACGGGAACCAACGCCACCACATGCACCCCGGGCATCTGGAATCTCCACCGGATGCTGGAAGCAGCCGATGAGTATCCGATGAATCTCGGGTTCCTCGGCAAAGGTAACTGCTCTACATCCGAACCACTCCGCGAACAGATCCTCGCGGGCGCAATCGGGCTCAAGTTGCACGAGGACTGGGGCACGACTCCGGCCGCGATCGATTGCTGTCTTGGTGTAGCCGATGAGCTCGACGTCCAGGTCGCCATCCACACGGATACGTTGAATGAATCGGGCTTTGTCGAAGATACGATCCGGGCTTTCAAGGGACGGACGATCCACACTTATCACTCCGAGGGAGCGGGCGGCGGTCACGCGCCGGACATCATTAAAGTCTGCGGGGAAGCGAATGTTCTCCCCTCGTCCACCAATCCGACCCGGCCCTTCACGGTCAATACCATCGATGAGCATCTCGACATGCTCATGGTGTGTCATCACCTCGATTCCAAGATCCCGGAAGACGTCGCCTTTGCCGAGTCACGGATCCGCCCTGAAACCATCGCTGCCGAAGATCTGCTGCACGATCTCGGGGCATTTTCGATGATGTCGAGTGACTCCCAGGCCATGGGCCGGCTTGGTGAAGTCATCACGCGGACCTGGCAGACGGCCCACAAGATGAAGGTGCAATTTGGCCCACTCGCCCCATCCCCTGCCGCGGCCACTCGGCCGTGGGCGGCGGATAACTTCCGGGCACTTCGCTATGTGGCGAAGTACACGATCAATCCGGCCATCACGCACGGCGTAGCCCACGAAGTAGGATCGATCGGCGTCGGCAAGCTGGCGGATCTTGTGGTGTGGAAGCCGGCTTTCTTCGGCGTGAAGCCGGAACTGATTCTCAAAGGCGGACTCATCGCCTGTGCAAATATGGGCGATCCCAATGCCAGCATTCCGACGCCGCAACCGACGTTCTACCGTCCGCAATTTGCCGCTCACGGCCGCGCCAAGTACTCCACGAGCCTCACGTTTGTCAGCGATGCCGCACTGCGCTCGGGGCAGCTATCCAGCCTTGGTCTCGGCAAACGCCTTTCGGCGGTGAAGAATACACGCAAGATCAGCAAACGCGACCTGCTCTGGAATGACGCCATGCCAAAGATGGAAGTTGATCCGGAGACTTACACGGTCAAGGCGGATGGCCGCGAACTGAAATGCGAACCCGCGGCGGTGTTGCCCATGGCGCAACGCTATTTTCTTTTCTGATGCAGCTCATTCACGACCATCTTCACCATTGGGATCAGACGCTGAAGGAAGTGCGGTTAAGCGTCGATCGCTTGACGCTGGCCAAGCGCCGCTGGCGCGGTGTCGCGGAAGATGGCACAGAGTTTGGTTTCGATCTCGAATATCCGCTCGCGGACGAAGATGTCTTTGCGGTGACTGACACCGCGTTTTATCGCATCGCGCAAAAGCCGGAGACGATACTCGAAGTCGCCCTCGGCGCCGATGCGACGGCGGCGGCGCGTTTGGGGTGGACTGTCGGCAACCTTCATTTCCCACTGGCGATCAACGGACATCACCTTCTGGTCGCGGATGATCCCGCACTAAGGCAACTCTTCGAGCGGGAACATATCGCTTATTCGGTGGAGGAGCGGATTTTCCGCCCTCTGTCTGGCGGGCATTCGCACGGGCATCATCATCATTAGGCTACGAACACGCTGATGCAACACAGGCCCGGAGGGCCGCCGGACAGTAGCTCCGGGCGACAGCCCGGAGGCTGGCTGGTTTCGGTCCAGCCCCGGAGGGGCGCCGGAAGCACAAATGCAGAGAAATCGTCCGAACTGACGTTTTGCCAAAAGCACGGTCCGCGTAACAAGCGCGCCGCAGTCCGACGCCCCATCCGGGGCTGCCCTTGCACCCCTGGTTCTCCGGGCTGTCGCCCGGAGCTAATGTCCGGCGGCCTTCCGGGCCTATATCAAACGAATGGCTGACGACACATTCCCCTGGCTGCCTTTCCTGTTACAGACGGCCGACGCGCTTTTTCCGACGGGTGCTTATGCGCACTCGCTTGGCTTTGAAGAAAGTGTGCGCCTTGGCGAAGTCCGGGATGAACTGACGCTCAAAGAATATCTTCGCTCGCAGGTCGCCCCGGCGCTACAGAACCAGGAGTTACCCTATCTCCGTTTTGCCTTCGATGCGGCTAAAGCGGGCGATCTCCCGGAATTACTACACATCGATCATGAGATCAGCGCTTGGAAACTGGCCAACGAAACGCGGCGGGCCAGCGCGCAACTCGGCGTGCGCCGGCTAAAAGCGCTTCGCGTGATTTCAGACGCACCGATTTTACAGCAATTCGCCGCCCATATCGAAAACCACTCCGCGGCAGGGCATCACATTACGATTTGCGCATTGCAGGCCATCACCGCGCAGATTCCCCTCCGCGCCGCACTGGCGACTTACTTCTATCAATCGCTCGCCGCCACCTGTGCTGCAGCGCTGAAACTCATCCGTATTGGCCAGGATGGTTGCCAGAGAGCCCTGCATGAAGTCACTGCGGAGATCGATGCCGCAATCGAAACCTCGCTCCTTGTCCAAAGGGCGCATGCCGGCTGGTTCAATCCCATGCTGGAGATCGCCAGCATGCGCCATGAACGGGCGGAAGAGCGGCTCTTCATCTCTTAGGACGCAACCGTCTTCGGTCGCCGGATCCAACCGATCACCGATTTGATCAATGCCACGATCATGTTGAGATGAACGGCTCCCGCGAGCACCAATGCGGAGAAGCTGGGCAACGAATTGTGCCGGAGTTCCAGGATCTTTGCCAGCCAGGGCATGAATATCCCATAGGCCACGAAGAGCAGAGCGGCCCATCCCAGGCCTTTCAGCCATTCTCCCGACTCGCGAAACCACTCCACGCCGGCACGGACCAGGAGCGTCAGAGCAGCGAGATCGAGCAGAGGAACGATAAGACGGGGTTCGGCCAGCAAGCCGGCAACCAGCGTCAGAACGGCAGATGCACCGGCAAGGAGAATACTGAGTTTGTTTATACCAAGGTTTTTCATAAGCACAGTCAGGGTTGAGGAATGTTCACGGAAAACAGAAAGGAGGAGGTCTCCAGATACGCGGACGTACATCCTGAGAAGGCCCAACGTTCCGCCTTCTCGCTGCGCATCGCTGCACTGATCGCGGAAAAGCTGCACCATGAGTTCGCCATATTCGCGCCGGTAACTCGGTGGATAAATCACGAGCAGCGCCCGATACACCTGGCACATCCGCGGAAAGGATTTGTCTTTCATTATGATGCGAGGTTTCAGGTTGCTGTCCTGGCGGGGACGACGACGCCGCTGGCTCGCGCCGCGCGCACCATTTTGGAAAAGCGAAGGACTTCCGCCTGCAGGACAAGGCGTCCGAAGTCCGTCAGGCGATAGTAACGCCGGCGTTCATCATCGAGTTCCGGATCGGGCCGCTCGTCCGATTCTTCGACCAGGCCTGCGGCAAGAAGACGTTTGATCGTTCCATAGAGCGTTCCCGGGCCAAGCTTGATGCGCCCCTCGGTGGTTGCGGCCACCTCGGACATGATCGCGTAGCCGTGTCGCTCGCGATCGGCGAGCGCCAGCAGGATGTGAAAGACCGCTGGCGTCAGGGGAAGCAGATCTTCCGGGGTTTGAGTGCGGTTCGGCATATGTATCTGCAACGGATATATCCGACGCGGATATATATGTCAACGGGTGATTGTGAATTTGTCGGCGGCCGGGATACGGGAACGAGGGCGTGGATCGTCGGGTGAGGTCTCAAGCGGAGACGCGGAGACGCGGAGACGCGGAGGAGAATTTTGCGCTTCGCCGCCACCGCCTTTTCACGCATTTATTCGCTCCATGTCTCGTCCCATTCGCATCGGCATCGGCGGTCCTGTTGGTTCCGGCAAAACCATGCTTGTCCTTCGGCTGTGTCAGTGGCTTCGCGACGAGCTGTCTCTTGCCGTTGTGACCAATGACATTTACACGCGGGAAGATGCTGAATTCCTCGTTCGCAACGAAGCGCTCGCGGCCAATCGCGTCCTCGGTGTGGAAACCGGCGGATGTCCTCATACTGCGATCCGCGATGATACGAGCATGAATCTCGCCGCCATCGCAGAACTCGAAGCGCGCCATTCGGACGTCCAGCTTATCCTCGTCGAAAGTGGTGGCGACAATCTTTCCGCGACCTTTTCGCCTGAACTCGTTGATTCCTTTATCTATGTGATCGACGTAGCCGAGGGCGACAAAATCCCGCGCAAAGGCGGCCCGGCCATTCGGCACAGCGACCTGTTGCTCATCAACAAAACCGAACTCGCCCCGTATGTCGGCGCTGATCTCGGAGTCATGGCCCGCGATGCGAAATTGATGCGCGGTGACCGGCCGTTTCTTTTTGCCGATCTGCGCTCGGAAAAGGGCAAGGAGGAGTTACTCGCGTGGTTGAGGAGAGAGGTATTGTTTGGGGTGAAGGCACGGGCTTAGGCGTAACTTTGGTTTGCGCCCCAGCGCCTGACAGCAGAGAAAACGTTCAACGTTCAACGTTCAACGTTCGACTTTCAACGTTCAACCTGAAAGCGGACTTTGGATTGCACAAGATCGTTGGTCCGCCGCCACCTACCCCCGCCGCAGCGCTGACGAAGCAGCGCCCTCCACACACCAAACCGACCCGATAACCCGCAACTATTTAAGGCGCCTGCAAGTTGACGAGATAACGAGGAAATCACGCCGGCCGAAAAGGTGAGTGCGGCTTGTGGAGGGCGCGGGGTGGGCGGTAGGCGGTGTCTTCTCCGGAACGTTTCGTCTCACGCTCACTACACTCCAAAATCCGTTTTCAGATTCGACGAGGAGCAAGTCTACGCGCGATTGCTATTAGTAATCGCTGAACAGAAGACGTAATTGGCCCGGAATTTGAACGCTCCCAATTCTCAAGGCGTCGAGGCCCATCTTTGAAAGTTGAACGTCGAAAGTTGAACGTCGAAAGTTGAACGTTGAACGTTTCCAAAATCGCGCAGATTGCATCGGCGTGCGCCTACGGACTATCCTTCAGCTTGACCGGCGTCATCTCTCGCCCGGGTTTGCCGAAGTAATGATAGCGATCCCAGTGATCATCATCTTTTTCCGCACGCGGATCGTGGGTCTCTTTCATCCATTGATCCAATTCGCGACGGAGCTTGGTCTGCACATCGTGCAATTCAGTCGCCCCGGCAAGATTATGCAGCTCCTGTGGATCGGACTTGAGATCGTATAACTCCTCCTCCGGCCGAAGGCCCATGGAGAGCTGAAAGAAACGGGCGCGCTCCGGATCTGATTTCAGTCCGATGATGAAATTCTTGGTCGGCCCAGGATCGATATCTCCGTATTCGCCCACGGAGAAAACCATCTCAGGGTCACCGGCCGGCCAGCGCTCCGGATGGATGTTATGAATATAGAGCCAATCCTTCGTCCGAATCGCACGAACAGGATAGCCCAAATCATCCTTGCGCACATTGGCGTGGCGTTCCCGTTCGACAAAGACACGGCCACTTTGATCATCCGGCGGCTCCTGGCCAGTCATCAGTGGCAGAAGGCTTTTCTCAGTCATCTCCGGGAGCGCTTTCAGACCTGCGACGTCCAGGAACGTGGGAGCAAACGCAACCTGGGAAACATAACGATTAATCTCCGTTCCCGGTGCAATGTGACCCGGCCAGCGCATGGCCAGCGGCATGCGGGAGCTCAGGTCATAACAGTTCGCTTTGCTCCGCGGAAAAGGCATCCCGTTATCGCTCGTTACCACGACGAGCGTGTCGGCAAGACGGCCCGCCTTTTCCAAGGCATCGAGAAGTTCGCCGACGCGGCGATCAAACCGCTGCACGGCAAAGTAGTAATCACAAACATCACTCCGAATCTCCGGTGAGTCCGGCCAGAAGGAGGGTAACTGAACATCCACCGGATTCATTCCCGAACGCACTCCGCTGCCGAGTTCGTACGGACGATGCGGATCATGGCTGCCATACCAGAAACAGAAAGGCTGATCCTTCGGCACTCCGGTGAGGAATTGCTCGAAATTCTTCACCTGCGGACCGGCCGGGTTGCGCGTGCGGCCACCCGCTTTGAAATCGCCGGGCGCCCACCCTTTGCCTTCGCATCCAACGGCGTACCCAGCCTCTTCCAGGACGTCGGGGTAAACGCGAAACTTCGTCGGCAAGGTACTCCACAGGTTCGAGCCATCTTCCAGTTGATGAATGGGACGCCCGGTCAGCATCGCGCCACGCGACGGCGTGCAGGAACTCGCGGCACAGTACGTACGATGAAACAGAGCCCCTTCGCGCGCCACACGATCGAAATTGGGCGTCTTCACCACCTTGTCGCCATAGATGGAAGCGTGGCCATAGCTCCAGTCGTCGGCCACGCAATATAGGATATTAGGCCGCTGTCCGGCTTCGGCGCGAAGAACGGCAGCGAGGAAGATCAGGGCGAGGAAATAGGGGAACCGCATTTTGTCAGGGAATCCCGACCATAAACCCGTTCTTTGGAAAAAGTCGTGCCCCTTCGGTTGAAATCCGGAATTCTCTGTCTCCGTTTTCACCATTCATGACTGGCCATCTCGACCTGCTCTGCGCTCTGGATACCCGCGGACAAAGCTGCCTCCGGCGGCAATCGTTCCGCGCACCGATGCACCTGAGCAAACCGCATCTCGACTGTGGCACGCTGGTGGTGAATGTCGTCAATCCGACGGCGGGCCTCTTTGCCGGAGATTGCGTTTCCAGCCAAGTCCACGTCGAACCCGGCGCGAATCTTCTTCTCACGACGCCGAGCGCCAGCCGGGTCCATCGAACTCGCGGCGGATATGCGGAAGTCTCGCAGGAGTTTTCCGTGGCTGCCGGAGGATTTCTGGAGATCTGGCCGGAACTCTTCATTCCCCACGGCGGCGCCTGCTATCGCCAAACCACAGCCCTGCGCATAGAGGACGAAGGAGAGCTTCTCTTTTTCGAAACGCTGGCACCCGGACGTGTGGCGCATGGAGAAGTGTTCGCCTATGAAGCCCTGGAGTGGAGCATGGACCTCTTCGTTTCCGGCACGCTGGCAGCACGGGAGCGCTATCGTCTCGCTCCGGATTCCTTCAGCGTCGCCGCGATGCGCGCGCAGTTTCCAAACGCGTACTATGCGAGTTGCTTCGCGGTGAGCCGGCGACTCGAGAAGGGTTCAGCGTGCTGGCAGAAGATCCACGAGTTGCACGAAAAGAACGCCTGGGTCGGGTGCAGCCGGCTTGCCGGCGGCGGAGGGTGGGTCGTGAAATATCTCGCGGCCAGCAGCATTTTGCTGCGGCGCAAACTCGCGGAGACTCGCGCCATTCTATATGAGGCAATGTCGCGGAAAACGCCGGGATTCAGGCGAGTTGCAGGAAATTGAGCAGTGAGTCGAGATGCCGCGGGACGGTTGCCGCCTTAGTTGCAGCCCCGCCGTGATAAGTCGTTACCCAGATACTTCAGTCTCGCTCAAGTATCCCTTCAGCTTTACTCAACTATCAACGGTTATATGCCGCTTTGGACTACATGCAACTATAGCCGCCATATCGCGTCCGTTCTTCGGAGTTGCCACAAAGCAAGTATCGCCCTGCTTATTTGGAGCGCTTTTTCTGTTAAGGTTATAGACTCAATTTTCCATGTTAAGGTGAATGCGTTAATTCGATGATTCACGTCATCGAATTGTTACATTCATCACATTGAACGTGTAACTTCGGAAGATAGATTGCGCGCCGCCCTTCACGGCGCTCGCATCAATCTTTAGCTCCTCACTTCGCCTTTGGCCCCATCCGCTCTTCGCGGACTCCATCGACCGGTGATTGATGTCGACCTGGGTTCGATCTCACATAGGTGTCATCTGAGCCGGAGGTCCGTACGCATCCAAAGACTGAGTTTCGAGGTCCGGTGAATTGGGGCACTCCCTGATATTTAATCTCACTTTTCTATATAATGACCAAGATATTCCGCACTCCCCTGCTATTTCTTGCGGCCAGCATCGCCGTTCGACTGACTGTCACCCACGCCAACGCGGCGACTTATTTCTGGGATCCTACTTTTACCGGCGGCTCGGCGGCGGGAGGTCCGGGTTCGTGGGATGAGATATCGTCTTTCTGGTCCAGCGCCGCGACGGGCGGATTTGATGCGGCGTGGATCGATGGCAGCAATGCAGTTTTCGCCGGAACGGCCAGTACGGTAACACTCGGCGCACCAATCACGGTGGGAAATCTGACAATCTCCACGGCGGCTTATACGATTGCCACCGCTGACAGTGATCCACTGATCGTCACCGGTGGTATCACTACCGGTTACACAACGGGAACGAGTAACATTACGGGGACGGGCGGGCTTACTCTGAGCGGCAATCAGACGCTGAGTATCGGAACCAACGTGGGCATGAATATCTCGACGGTGCTCTCCGGCTCTGACGTCATTACCAAGGCAGGCGCCGGCACCCTCGGCCTGAATAATACGAATACCTTCAGCGGCAAGTACGTGGTGAGCGGCGGCCTGCTGGGCATTAACTCCGATGCGGCGCTCGGCGCCGATCCGGCAAATTTCCAGGCCGATAACATCACGCTCAATGGCGGCGGATTAGTCGAGGGCGTCAACTTCACCACCGCGACGAACTTTTCCAAGGTGGGCAGCGTGACGCTCAATGCGAACCGTGGCATCACTCTCGGTTCGGCTGGCGGCACTTTCCGGGTCGGTTTCGGGACCGATGTGATGACGGTGAATGGCGCCGTGACCGGCCCGGGCGCCCTGAACAAGATCGATTCCGGCACCCTGATTCTTAATGGCAACAACACTTATCAGGGAGGGACGAGCATCGTCGGCACTCTGCAGGTCGGTTCCGGCGGGACGACAGGCACCTTGGGCGCGGGAAACGTCACATTTGGCAGCGGTACCACCAATTTCCTGTACATGAATCGTTTGGACGACGTGACGATTCCCGGTGACATTGCCGGCGCCGGAAAGGCAAACATCGGCGCGATGGGTGGAGAGAGAGTGACTTTGACCGGTGCCTTTGTCGGCACCGGAGAATTCTGGGTCTACGGACCCGGCACCGTCGCGGTGAGCGCCAATCCACGTAATACACGCACGACGAGTAACGTCATTGTGTCGGGGACGCTGGAGACCTCCGATCTGACGAGAACCCTCACCAGTGCGCTCGGCACGGGAAATATCTATATTGGACAAAGCACCACCCCGGCCACCGGCGCCGGCCTGAGATACACTGGTGACTCCGTTTCCACGGATGCGATTCAGAATGTCCAGACTCCTTACGGCATCATGGACATCACAAATGCCGGCACGGTCCTGACGACTACGAATACGATCAAGGGCAGCGATGGCACCTGCATGGTTACCAAAATCGGTGCCGGAACATGGGACGTGGCTGGTGCGACCGACAATACTCGCCTCTCCATTCGCCTGAATGCAGGCACGGTGATCCTGGACAAAGTCAGCTCGAACAACCCGAGCATTCACGCCGTTTCCGGATTGATCGTGAATGCCGGCCTCGTGCAACTCGCCGGCTCCGGCGAAGATCAGATCTATGACGGCACTGCGGTGCAGATCAACGGAGGTGTCTTCGACGCGAATGGCCACGCCGAAGCGTTCGCCTCCCTTGCCGGTACCGGCACTGATGCGGTGGTCACCAATAACCTCAGTGGGTCCTTCAGCACTCTGACGATGAGTGGCAATGGCACAAACACCGTCTATGCTGGAAAGATTCAAGATGGTCCGGGCCAGATAGGCATCGTCAAATCTGGCACGGGTTCACTAACCCTCACCGGCAACAATAATTTCTCCGGTCTGACGGACCTGAAAGGCGGTCGCCTCATTGTCTCGGGAAGTCTGAATGGCAGCGCGGCGATGGTCGAGGGCGGTGTATTGGGTGGCACCGGCACGGTCGGAGATATCTCGATTATCGCCGGCACGATCTCGCCTGGTGCCACGGCCACGGGCGCCGGCCTCGGCACGTTTCATACCGGCACACTGAGCCTGAGCGGCGGTGTCTTCGAAAGCGCGATCAACACCAGCACGCTGACGGCCAGCCTGGCGGACATCCACGGCGACCTCAATGTCGGTTCGAGCGGCCCATTGCTGACACTCACGGATCTGGGTGCTGCCACAGGAGATGCAATCGGCACCAAGTTCACCATTATGAGCTACACGGGCACATGGGACGGGGGCCTGTTTAACTTCGGCGCGGCAGGCATCATCGACAACAACCAGCAGTTCACATTCGGCTCGAATACCTACCAACTGACTTACGACGCGCTCGACTCCAATCCGAATGCGCACGACGTCGTCCTGACTGTGATCTCATCGGTTCCGGAACCGGCCAGCACCGCCCTGTTGCTGTCCGGTGTGACTCTCCTCGCCGGCTGCCGCCGCCGGAAGAGCAACGCATGATGAGGGCTCGGACTTAGTTCACCCACACACCTCGGTACACCTGCCGGGGCGCATCCCCACCCTGCGAATTAAACGGTCTCAGCGGTGGATTTCCCGGACCGCGTCCTGGCAGCAAGCGTAACGCCGCAAGCGTCTGCAGATCCAGCCGGCCCGTCAACGGAAGCCGGGCGCTGCGTTGATACGAAAGCACAGCTTCCTCCATAGCCGGCCCGGGAGCGCCATCGAGGGCGTCCCGATAAAATCCGCGTTCGGCAAGAATCTGCTGCGCACGGCGCATCGTGCTTTCCTGCACGACCTTCGGCGCGATGCTATAGGGCGTACCGGCAAAGAAGTCTCCATAAGCGCCGCCTCCCGAAATAGGAGCGACTGCATTACCTCCGTCCAAGGGAGCGGGTGGCGGGATGAATCCTCCGTGTGGCCGTACAGCAGGCGCCGTTTGCGCGGCGGGTTCGTCCTGCAAAGCCCGGCGGTCGCTTTCGCGAACATCATCATCATACCTGCGAAGATTGACCGGCGGATGCGGCTTCCCCTGCGCCACTGCGGGCGGCGGCATAGGCGCAGGCGGTGTCTGCGACTGCGGTTGCAACGGTTGAGATGGCTTTTTCGCCACCTCCACAGGTTCTCTCCGGGATTCCGGAGCAGGCGCCGGGGCTCCACCAAGGCCTAATGCATCCAGCGTCTCCTTGCTCAGATCGCCCGTCACTTCGAGTCCATTGCGAATCTGATACCGGCGAACGGCGGCGGACAGCTCCGTGCTGCTCTTTCCATCCACCTCCCCATAGTAGAAGCCTTGCTCCTTGAGCTGAGCCTGGACGTTTTTTGTTCGGTCATCGGCATGAACCGTTATGGCCATGGCGAGGAAAAGGGCGGGCAGGGAAAAGAAGCGTTTCATCGCGAACTCAGGACACTGAGACGGTCCCAAGTTGCCATACATTCAGTCAATCAGCGAATCGCTTCCGCAATTTGTGGAACCGGCGGAGCCGCCGGGCGCGGATGAGCCTTTATGTAACCCATCACCCCCTCGGCAATGCCTTCCGCGAGACGATCCCGATACGCATCATTCCGGAGCAACTGCGCCTCGAAGGCGTTGCTGATAAATCCCCCTTCCACCAGGACCGCCGGACAACGCGTGTGATGCACCACGTAAAAATCATTGGCGTAGATTCCGCGGTTGCGTGCATCGGTTCTCGTCACCACCGCCGTTTCGATCGCGCCAGCGAGGTCCTCACTCGTGTCAGGAACAGATGGATCCTGCTTCGCAAAAAAACCGATCCACGCCCAGTCCGGATCAGCCACGTCCTTGTGTTTCGCGAAATGCGTCTGAATCCCGGTCGTCGTACCCGTTGGATCACTATTAAAGTGAATGCTGACGAAAATGGCGTCCGTGTACTGATTCGTCAGCCGAACCCGTTCCGAGAGAGGAATAAACACATCGTCACGCCGGGTCAGGACCGTCGGAAAACCGGCCTGTTTCAGGAATTTTTCGAGGCGCAGGCCGACATCCAGGGTCAGATCCTTTTCTGCAAGCCCGCGCCATTGGGTGCCCTCATCTTTGCCTCCATGCCCCGGATCAATCACGACTGAGGGCAATCCCGGCTGACCTCCGGTTGGCGGAATGGTCGGCGGCGCCTGTTCATCAGGCGTTACAATCAAGGTGAGGCACCCTCCGAGGACGATCAGCCCCACGCAAGGCAACGCGTTCTTCACGCGGAAGCCTCTAAACACACGGGCCCAAAAAATGGCCATGCCTCTGCGCATGGATACTATCACACCACACTATCGCGCCGCGAGCAAGCGACGGATCTCTTCTTCAGGGATACTCCGGTAGGTAATCCGGCTCGGGCTGGTTCGTTCCATGACCGCCGTCTCCAACGCGAGATCAGCAAATTGCTGCTCGCGATGAGCTGCGATCTGGGCAGCGGAAGGCAATTCCTGCCGGTCGGCGTCCTCGAGGGCCAGATGCCCCACCGCCCAGGCATCGGCCGCCACTCCAAGTGCCTCCTCCAGAGAAGTTTCCGTCTTTACGCGCTCGCGGAGAAAGCGTTCCATCAGCGCTCCGGAAGCCGGCGTGCTTGCCAGGTAGCCGAAATCCTCGAAGACCCGGCCGAACGACCCACCATTGCTGTGCAGAGAGCCGTCGTAGTCCAGCCGCACGAAAAGATTCGGCCCGCTTCCCCGGCCCAGTTCGGCAAAAAGCAGCCGGGCGAGATACGGCGGACCGTAGATCTGCTCGAAGGCCGCCTTCAAAATCGGGCTGAGCGAATAAGTGGCGAGCCGGCGCAGCGAAACGTCGTCCGCGGAACGCGCAAACCCTTCGGTGCTTGCGAGTTCAATCGCAGCCATGCGCAGGCGCTCCATGTCCCCGGGGTGCCCGATCGCCCCCATGGCGATGCGATCGTATACTTCGAAAATCTTCTGTCGCTCCCGGCTCACGGTGAAGAGCAGGATGCCATCGCGATAAGTCATTGCCGCGATGGGGCTTCCGCCAGAAAGCTGATGCTCGATGTACTCGCGGCGATTGGAAATCGCCTCCATCCACCGATAGGGCTCTTCGATCATAGAATTGCGGATTGCGGATTGCGGATTGCGGATTGGCGCAATTCGTCGCCAGGCTCGATCCCAATCTTCAATTCCTCTTTCAGGCAAAATGCCGATCTCCGGTTCCGAAAAATCCGCAATCCGCAATCCAAAATCCGCAATCTGATCAATCTCATTTCACCTTCTCCTTGAAAAGCCTTGCGAGTTGCTTCTCAGGCAAGGTCGTAATGCCATTTCTCGAAATCAGTTTCACAATGGGATAAACCCGCCCGCGCCGATCCACACCTCCCGTCGCGGTATCTGCTTCAGCCGCGGTATCGAGCGCCCGGAGCGCGATGAGGATCGCCTGCTGTTCACCGCATTTGCGTAAAGGCTTCGCGCCGAAGGTGTTTTCGTAGTAGAGGATGCTGCGCACCGCATGACTGCCCGAACCGCTGGCTGCATAATCGGTTGCTTCAAATTGAGCCCCCATGGCGTCGTAAAAGTACAGCCGCGAAGCGTCTGCTTCCAAGTCGTACGTTGCAAAGAGCGGCACGACGATCCCAACCCCTTGCATGACAAAGCCAAGATTGTCGCGCAGCAGCTTCGAAAGAGCGCGGACCTTTCCTTCGAGACTCATCTCCTGCAACTGGCTGCGCCGATAGAATTGGAAAGAATGCTCAAGAACGCGAGCCATTTCCCAGGCCGTCGCCGGTACGCCAGCAATCGCCATGAGCGAATATTTGTCGATCTCCAGGACCTTGTCCGCGCGATCGTAAACGACCACGTTGCCCGCCGTTGCCCGCCGGTCGCCGGCGACGAGCACGCCTCCGGCAAATTTGAACGCCAGTATCGTCGTCGCATGCGTCTCCGCTGGAACGTGCCCGGTCACCGGCAACGGCTGCCTGGGATAAAGGCCATTCCGCTGCAGAAGAGACGCAAAGTCCTCGGGAGCAGGGACCACCAGACCGGTGTTCACCTGCCAGGGAGTTGGGTCCATCACTTATTGCCCGGTGCGCTGGCGATAGCGACGAGATTGGTTCGGATCAACGCGCCGCATGCGCTGAAGAAGATCCTTCGTATCCGGTTTTTGGACGTCGGGCGCTTTCGGCCCACCGCCGTCACCCTGTTGCGGTCCCCAAGGAGCGGGACCGACTGGTCTTTGAGTCCTTTCAGGCATGATGAGCAGTGTACGAGGAGAAATCGAAAACGCAAGAACGCACGCCGGAGCTTGCAGCCGATATGGTGAAGTGAGATAGACCAACACATGAGCCGAATCGCTCTTTTTTCCGCTGCCATCCTCGTGGCTGCGGCTGCATTTGCCCAGGAACCTGCCCCACCACCGCCGCCACCGGACGAAATTCACTCGATCCACCGGCTCCTGGAACAGCAGTCGAAGCAACTGGATGCCCTCGCCCATGAAGTCGCCCGAATGAGCCAGCAGCTGGACGAACTCCAGCAAGGACATCATTCGCAAGCCACCCCTTCACCTGCCCATACCGAACCGGCGCCCACCGCTCCCCCTCCCGAAACAGCGCCCGCCCCCGCCGATAAGGAAGCAGCCTCGCCCCATCCCGCCACTCCCGCTCCTGCCGAATCGCCCAAGGCTGAACCGGTGACTTCACCGGGTGGAGGGCTAAAACATACGGTTGCAAGAGGCGAAACATTGACCTCCATCGCGAAGCACTACAACATCCCGGTGGCTGAGCTGCAAAAGACGAATAAAATTCAAGACGAACGTAAACTGCAGATTGGCCAAGTCATTAATATCCCCGCCAACAAAGCCCCTGAACCCCCGACAGACAAAAAGGAGACCCAATAATGGCTGACGAGACACAGAACTGGTATTTGCTCAAGAACGACGACGGCACCATCTTTGGTCCGATTCCCTTCCAGCAACTTAAACAATGGGCCCACGAAGCCCAAGTGTCGCCGCTCGACAAAGTTTCCACCGACGAGCAAAACTGGCTCCGTGCCCCCATGGTCCCGGGCCTGGAGATGGACTACCTCATCGAGGTCAGTCCCGACCAATACTACGGTCCCACCACCTTTGGTGCGATCCGTGAATTCATCCAGATGGGCGAAATCACGGGAGAGACGCTTATCACCAATTGCCGTGACGGTACCGCCACGCCGCTCAAGGACATCCCTGAGCTGCAGGCGAATTCCGCCGACGAAGAGCACACGCAACCCGTCCGCACCTCGATCCGCTTCAATCTCCAGCAGCGCATCCGCGAACTTGAGGAAGCGCTCATGGATGAACGGCGCGCCCGCGAGGACGCCGAGCATCACGTAACCAAACTGGAAGCGAAGCTCTCGGAAATCACCCGCGCCGCCTCTCGGTAAACAGCTTTTCCAAATTCCGTTTCCACGACAGCCGTCAGTCTTCGGACCGGCGGCTGTCGCTTTTTGTGGAGGGCGCAAGCCGGCAAAAGCGTGCTCTACGACTTTGGCGGACAGATCGTATCGGTAATTCCCCCCACGTCTTTTCCGTAGACTCCGCAGTGGCCCTGTCGTACCGGAAAGCTCATCCCATCCCATGGAAACTTTGCTGCGTCTGTCCACGGCTGACGTGCGTCCTTAAATAGTGTGCAGGCGCTTGTTTCACTAAATCTCTTTACGATTGAATCGTCCTCGTTTCTGATGGGCGGAGGTGACGATCGTGTTTTGGCGCCAGCCAGGAAAGTCACCAACTGCGCGCATCCAAACATGACCTACCGCGAAAAACCTGCGACCGAAGAAGCGGCCTTGCTTGCCGCGATCGGCCAGGGCGATGAAAAGGCTTTCCTCGCGCTCTACGAACGGTTTTCGACCCCTCTTTTTTCGCTCCTTTTCAAGATGCTCCAAAGCCGCGAGGACGCGGAGGAGATCCTTCAAACTGTTTTTTTGCAAGTATGGCGCAAGGCGGGCACGTACGATCCCGCGCGCTGCGGTGTTTTCACCTGGCTCGTTCACATCACCCGGAGCCGGGGCATTGACCGCCTCCGCCAGCGCCAGCGGCAAACTCGGACGCTGGAAGCAGCCACCCGCGAGGAAGACCCCATTCCACTTTCCGAAGACGGCAGCGACCTGGCCGTGATTCAGCACGAAAACTCGGTCTCTGTCCGGGCGGCCCTCGAGAAGATCCCATCCGAACAGCGGGAAGCGATCGAACTCGCTTTCTTTAAGGGCATGTCGCAGACCGAAATCGCCGAATCCCTCGCAACACCGCTCGGCACCGTCAAAGCGCGGATCCGTCGCGGGATGCTGCGTTTGCGCGAATCCCTTGTCCGCCGCATATGATCGAGGAACGGACAGAGCAACTCGCCTCGCGTCATGCGCTCGGTCTTCTGAGCGGTGAGGAAACTACGTATTTTGAGGAACTGGCCCAAAACGATCCCGAGATAGCCGCGCTGGCCCGGGAACTTCAGGAATCTGCCGCGCTGCTCGCTTACGCTGCACCTCTCGTCGAACCGTCACCCAGTGTCCGGGCACAACTCCTTTCCGCAATCCGGGGAGAAACCGAAGCAGACGCCCCTCCCGTCGCGGTAGCCACGGCTCACGCTCCGGCCAATCGGGGAAATCGGAATCGGAATTGGATCCCGTGGGCGATCGCTGCGGTTCTGGCCATCTTCGCCGGAGTTCTGGTCTTCGATCGTTCACAGACGGCGAGCGAACTGGAAGTTTTGCGTGCCGAGCGAAAAGAGACAACCGACGCTCTGACCAGCATCCAAGCCAGACAGGAAGTCGCCATGCGCGAACTGACGGATCTCCGGACCAAGCACGACAGCGACTTGCACGAAATCGCCGATCTGCGCAACAAGGACCAGATCTCCAAGCTGCGGATCGCGACGCTATCCTCGAAGATGAATAACTCTCCCGCGACCGTTGGATCAGTCGCCTGGGATGGAGATAAGCAGAAGGGCGTTCTTACTCTCGAGAAAATTCCGCCGCCGGGACCGGCGCAGGACTACCAGCTCTGGATCATCGATCCACATTATCCGCAACCGGTCAGTGGCGGCATCGTGCATGTGGATGAGCACGGCGATGCGCGGATCGTATTTACCGTGGAAGTCCCCATCCACGCCGCGGATAAGTTCGCCGTCAGCCGCGAACGCAAAGGCGGCGCGCCCAATGCACAAGGGCCGATCGTGATGATGGGCGAGTAGCGCAGCCGGCTGGAAGACAGATGGCGCCGGGGCGGTGCAGACGGCAAGTGAGTCCCGTCAAATAGTGCCTATAGAACCTGCTCCCGTTTGGCCTTTTCACGAACAGCCTCTACGGAATGGATTTTAATGAAACCGTTCCCCAAGCAAATGAAATTTAGATCACTCCATTGCCGAAACTTTTCGGTGACATACAACGGATTCCTAAGCAACTGCTTCCATGCACCTGGGGCTTCGGGAATGATCGCGTACCGATCAGAAATCATCCGTTGTACTATCTCAAACGTAATGCGGCTGACATCCAATGCTTTAAAACCAGTTGTGAGCACGTCAAAAGTAAATCCCAAAGCGCGGATCACATCTACCGCATTGCTGCTGTTCAAGCTGGCTCCTGTTTCACTGATGCTGGTTGACGCCTGTATTGCTTCGATATCCCGCTTCACAGCCCCTAAGTCAACGTGCCCTCCAAGGAGAGAATTCCATATCTTATCCAAGGCGCTATCGAAAGCACGCGGGTTTCCACCTGTGGTTTCGCAACATGTTCTATAAATAGCTACGAGCCGCTGGCAACATCCAGCAGCAAAGACCGCTCGTTGTTTTGGGGTGGCGCGTTGCAGCCGAGGACCAACCAAACAATGGTTAAATGGGTCCAAGTCGAACCGCACTGATTCAAAGGGGGGCCCCGGTTCGGAATTGAGTAAATCGTTCAGGTTAATCGCGTCATCAACGGAACGTCGTTTCAAGCCCGCAACGACTTCCTCTCCCATGCGCTCCGAAAGCGACGCGAATTCCTGCGCCGCTCTCAGACGCCTCGCCCTCTCAAACTGGGTGAGAGGGTCAAAACCTTGTCGTTCTTTAACCTCCAAGGTTACCGTATTGAAGCGATCTTCCGTGGTAAAATCCCTCACTCGAATGAACTTGTGGAGACAGTCGTAGATCGCTTTTCCAGCATCGTCGGTGATATGTTCCTTTTCCTGAAGGCATCGGATCGCGTGCAGGACCGGCTGCGGAGGTTCAAATCCAAATAAAAAGAGCACATTTATTGGTGCGAGAGACGATTCCGGGATCGTTGCCGCGACTATTTCAGTCAGTTCAGCCAGCCTCGCTTCCGTTGGTCTGTTTGTCGGCCAGTTTACGATCCCCTTCCAAATTTCGTCTAACGCGTCACGAACCGCTTGGTATTCACCAGAACCGTTCAGTGCGCAAAATTCCCTGTAGAGAGATTGCAGACGTTCCGCGCTCGAAGCGATGAAAGCGATCTTTCGCGCAGGTCCAAGTTGCGATAGCACTCCTTTAATCTGTCGGGCCTGTTCACCATCGAAAGCAATCTGCCAGGGCCTGAGCGCATCAGGGTTTGAGTCGTCTCGAATCATCACGGAGAATTGTCGAGGTGATTAAGGGTCTGCGGCTTTTGATGCGGGATGTTTGTGAACCCGCCGATATAATCTTCCCAATCGGATCAGTGACGAGGCACACCGAACCTAAACAGTAGTAATCTCCATCAGCGGCGTCACCGGCGGCGAGGTAAAGCCCCCGGCTTTCACCAGCACCAATCCGTCGATCAGCACGTCGTCGTGGTCCGTGGGATCGTTGCTAAACTGGAAGCCTGCTTCAGCGGGAGTGTTTTCCGTGTAGTTCCAGGTTCCATTCCCATTTAAGTCAGCCCCAATCACTGTCGCCTTCAGCTTGGTAATCGAAAGCACGGCGTCTCCGGCGATTAACTGCGATGCGGTCTCCCGTCCGGCGACAATGGCAGCGATGCGATGAGCCGTAACGTTTGAGATACTGCCGTTTCGCGCCACATCATACACCCCATTCAAAGCGCCTCCACGTCCGGCCACAAGTCCCCCCATGCCTCCCCCTGAGTAATTGATCGTGGTATCGAATGCCTTGGTAAAATCGCCGATGTCGCCGTTGATGAAGACGTTCAGAATATTGCCACCTTTGCCTGGCGTACCGGTTGTGGAATCACCCCCATTTCCCGCGATGATGATATTTGCCATCTGCGTGGTGGTGAATTTGACATTCGTGATGCTGCCGCCATTTCCTGCAACTCCATCCGTCGCACTTCCCCCTTGGTAAGCAAAGATACCAAGATCGCCAACCGTCCCCGAAATATTCGTGATCAACCCACCGTTTCCACCCGTTGCCCCAGTTCCGGTGCCGCCATTGCTAGTAGTGTTGTTATTATACCCGATGGCGCATCGAGCCAGCGGTGCATTCACTATCACTGTGCTCAAGGTACCGGCATCCCCGCCCTTGCCGCCAACCCCTCGACCTGCCGCTCCGCTACCGGCATAAATATAAATACCCGCCGTACTCCCGAAGGAATCATTGAGCCGCAGGTTACTCGCACTCCCACCCTTGCCGCCATTCCCTGTCGTCCCCGCATTACCGCCGTAGTAACCGCCCATAAAAAAGTCATTATTGCCGACAAAAGCGAAGTTATTGATCGTGGCTTTCTGGAGACTGCCGGCGTTTCCGCCATTCCCCGTTGTCGCCGACGAATTACCACCATTTTCACTATAGATACCGATGCCGCGGACACCACCACGGTTGTTGAGCGTTACGCCGGTTGTCGAACCGGAATCGCCTCCATTCCCCGTGCTTCCGTGAGCCGCGCCGCCTTCTCCCGAATAGGTATAGAAACCATCGAGGTAGCCGAGATTCGTTGCATTGATATTGACGACGTTTCCTCCTTTTCCACCGTTTCCTCCAGCAGTTCCCCCGCTTCCTCCAACAGCTCCTTGATTGTACGCATCGAATTGCGCGCCGTGGAGTGCGCCTCCCAGCACGGCGCTGATGTTCGAAAGATTGCCACCGTTTCCGCCATCGCCAGTTCCCGTTCCACCACTGCCACCCACCCCACCGTTCACGGCAATCGAACCACCGAAAACACCATCCGTATTCAGCTTCAAACCCGTCACTGCCCCGCCGGCTCCTCCGACACTGCCGGCTCCGCCTGCCCCAGCGACCCCGCCCGTTCCTCCCTGGACTTTGAAATTAGTATTGTCATAGCTGCTTCCACCGGAGGTCGCACTCCCGTGAGCCACAATCACCAAGTTACTCAATGCACCGCCAACACCTCCGGTTGCGATGCCCGACCCACCGGCTCCGCCCGTTCCTCCGTTAATCGCGAAGTTACCGCTCGCTTGGCCGATGTTGAACGAGCTGCTCGAAATCGCACCACCTGCACCTCCTGCGCCCGTGACCCCTCCTGCACCACCCGTCCCACCGGTGACGGTTCCCGAGGAATTGTTACCCAATGTGACCAAGGTCAATTTGCTGATCTGCCCACCCGCCCCACCCGCTCCATTGCTCGATCCACCTCCGGTACCGGCAGTGACGGTCACAGCTCCGGATTGGGTATGAATATTGACGCCAGTGATGTTACCACCAGCTCCACCAGCACCGCTGGAAGTAGCTCCACCGGTACCGGCGATCAGGTCCGCCACAGCGCTTCCTCCCATCGTTATATTTGAAATGCTGCCCCCTTTGACGCCCGCACCACTCGTCACGGCTCCCGCATCGCCCGCATGGATTTCTGCCGTACCGCCAGGAAGGGAAACCTTCGAAATACTCCCACCCGTTTCTCCCGTACTTGGGGTGTAACCGGGTGTGACGGAAGTCGTCCCTCCGTCGAAACTTATGCCAATGCCCGAAGTGCCGGTGCCCGCAAAAATGCCTTCGGAAATGGAAAGCTTCAGCGGATTTCCTCCAGTCGCCAATTTGGCGGTAATGCCGGTGATATTCTTTCCGGCAAAAACACCGCCCTGAATATAACCATTCACGGTCAACCCCGCGATCGACGCCGGCTGATAATTCCCTGAGGAGAATGCATTGTTTTGGTCAAGCAGCGTCGCAACAGGGCCATTCAGGATTCCGTTGAGCGTTCCCTTGAATCCATCACCAACGGCGATGCCGCTGAAGTCGGCCGGCTCGAACTTACCATCACTATTCAAGTCCTTGAAAAAAGCCATCGAGGCCCCTGCACTATCCACAAACATCACGCTATCACCCGGGTCCATTTTATGATTCCCGTTCGCATCGAAGACCAGGCTGTCACCCTTTTTCATTAAGAGCGCAATCGCTGCCCCTACCGAGGATGCCGCACCCGTATCGCCCGTCTGGCTTGCTCCTGTGCTGTCGTGAATTGTCAGATCAGCACCACTTACAAAAAAAACCGAGGGAGCAACCCGATTTTCCAGGATTTCCACAGCGCGAATAGTTCCGATCTTCATAGCATTTCTTCGACAAGTCTTTTGAAACCAACAAGGGACCAACCCACCGGCGGCGCCCTCATAGCGGTGCCAAGTCACTCGGACGCCATCAGAATCTATCGGCTGGTGCAAGCCCGATCTTTGCCACCCGACGTCCGGCAATCCGATTCCCAGTCACCACGCAACCACTAAATCGGACGTCGCATAAGTCGCATGCACCCCGTAAGTCCCACTACCCGCGAGCGGTCAACTAAGCTCGCGCGAAACCGAATCGTTTCCCCGACCCTCCTGACTCCGCAGACCCACCAGCGTCCAGAACGCAGCCGCGCGGCGTTTCGCGATACCCTTGTAAATCGCACGCGCCAATACGGTCAGACGAAGATAAAGCGTGCTGGCATCGATCCCTGAAACACGCAGGAACCATTCGACAAAGCCAAACATCCATATACCAGCCTTGCCAGCGGCCTGTGGAACGCGACGCTGCGTTTTCACAGGAAAAAATCGCGGGCGCAACTGATCGCCGCGATCTCCTGCATGAAGAATTGTTGTTCCGCCACGCTGCAACGATTCCAGACCCGGCGGAGGGCCTGAAGCCGATCGGCACGCAGCGGACACCCGTGCGTGACTTTCTTCAGCGGCGTGCCGGAGACCAATTTGGTGACTTGTTCGACCTCCTCGTACGCTTGGGCGGCGTTGCGCATCGCACTCTGATTTGCGGACCACGGAACGACGGCTGGAGATTGTGTTTTGCGCGCGACTTTTACGTCGGCAGCAACGCGGGACATCGTTTCGAGCAACGAAGGCACCTGGATCGGGGTTTTGACCAACGTGCAAACGTCCGAAACCCAAGCCGGAAGAATTCTCGCCGACGGCCCGGCAATCACGATCAGTGGCAGCGGTGGATTCGTCGTCGTAATCTCCTCCAGTGCTTTCCAATCGGCCTTGGCTGGAGCCTGCAGATGCAGCAGGACGAGATCGATGTCCGCCTCCATGAAATCGGTTAGCGCCGTCACCCCTCCAAAGGCATACGTAATCTCGTACCCCTCCGTGCGGAGGACTCCCGCGAGGCGCGCGGAAATGGTCGCGCCGGCATCTATGATCAGCACTTTGTATTTCATGGCAGGCCGGCATAAGCTGACGGTATGCCACGCCGGACAACAAAACGGCAACCCACTCCTGATGAGCAACTTATGCAGCAGCTATAAAATCAAAACCGCGCTCACGCTGCATGCTCGCTAACCTCCTGTGGTAACCCATTTATCACCCTCGATGAATCGCTCCGCGACAAACTCCCGACTCTCCCTGCTGGTCATCGGCATGCTCGTGCTGGCCGGCGCCATTCTCTGGTCGGCCTTTGCCAGCTGGCGGGCTGGGCGTGAAATCCGCGCGCGATTTGAGCGAGTCCGCGTCGAAGGAGCCCGCACGACCAGCCATTTGCGCGACGCGGTTTTGGAAATGCGGTCGAACCTCTCCATGTCGGAGGTCACCGGAGAACAGACCGACTGGCGGGATTTCCAGGATCACGGGGAGCAACTTCGCGCCTGGCTGAGTTCAACGAGGGATCTTGCGGTCACACCGGCGGAAAAGGCCGTGTTCGATAAAATCGATGCAGCATTTTCGGCCTATCTCGCCGAAGCCACGAAGATTCATTCCAGCCGGCGGGATGACGAATCCAAGCCGGATCTCATCCAGAGACTGAGCAGGATCGAAAGTGCCTCTGATCCGCTGTTGACCCTCGGCAGCGAACTCGCGACCACCCGGCGGCTGGCTCTGACGCAGTTTGTCACAGAGTCGGAGCAATCGATCGGATGGCTGCAGCAAATGATCTCCCTCTCACTACTGGCGCTGGTCGGCTTTGCTGTCTGGAGTGCACGTGTGATCTACCGTGAAATGATCTCACCGCTGCAGGTCCGCCTCATTGAAACGACGGAACTCGCCGAGCGCCAGGAAAAGCTCGCCTCACTCGGCATTTTGGCGGCCGGCGTGGCGCACGAGATTCGCAATCCACTCACGGCCATCAAAGCGAGGCTTTACACGCAGCAAAAGGCTTTGCCCACGGGAAGCCCCGCGCACAATGACGCCACGTTCATCGGAAAAGAAATCGACCGCCTGGCGCGGATTACCTCCGAATTTCTCGCCTTCGCGCGGCCTTCGGACCCGACGCTGCAAAGCATGCCCGCCGCGACGCTTCTGGATGAAGTGCGGGATCTGCTGGCCCCTCAATTGACTGAGGATTCAATCCGGGTCGTCGTGGAACCGGCGCCGGCTTTGCAGGTCAACGGCGACCCGCATCAATTGCAACAGGTGCTTATCAACCTGGTCCAAAACGCAGCGGAAAGCATCGGGAGCAACGGAACGATTTCCCTGCGCGCCCGTTCCGGCGAATTCGCGCTCAATGGCAAAGCGCACGATGTCGCCATTCTCGAGGTGGAGGACACTGGAAAGGGCATTCCCCCGGACGTGCAGGCACGATTGTTTGACCCTTTCTTTACCACCAAGGCGAGTGGCGCCGGGCTTGGGCTTTCCATCGCCGCCCGCATCATCGAAAAGCACGGCGGCGCCATTCAGTATCAAACACGGGTGGACCACGGCACGACATTCGGGATTATTCTCCCCCTCCACACTGTTTGATGAAACGCCGATCGAAGATACTCCTCGTAGAAGACGACGCCCAAATCGCCGCCGCGCTGAAAGGGGTATTGGAAGAGGAAGGCTACGAGACTGTGCATGCCGCGGATGGCGACCAGGGGCTGGCTCTCGCGACGAACACCGCATGCGATCTGGTGCTCACCGACCTCAAGCTTCCGGGAATGAATGGGCTCGAACTGGTCCGGCGACTTCATCAATCGCGTCCGAAGCTGCCGGTTATTTTGATGACCGCGCACGGCACCACCGCGACCGCGATCGAAGCCACGAAGATGGGCGCTTACGACTATCTCGTGAAACCGTTCGAGATGCCGGACTTACTCGAACTCGTAGCGAAAGGCGTCGCCAGCAGCCGCATGATGCTGGAGTCCGTGGAGATCGGGTCCATTTCCGCCGGCCGCGAGGCGATCGTAGGAAATAGCCGGGTCATGCAGGAGATTTACAAAGAGATCGGGCGTATTGCCGCCAAGCCGGTCTCTATTCTCATCCGCGGAGAGACCGGCACCGGGAAGGAACTCATTGCCCGGGCTATCTATCAATATAGCGAACGCGCGGATAAACCGTTCATTGCAGTCAATTGCGCGGCCATACCGGAAACATTGCTCGAAAGCGAACTCTTCGGTCACGAAAAGGGCGCATTCACCGGTGCGGATGCGCGGCGGATCGGACGGTTTGAACAAGCAAACGGCGGAACCATTTTTCTCGATGAGATCGGCGACATGACCCTCACGACGCAGGCCAAACTGCTGCGCGTCCTGCAGGAGAAGTGCATTCAGCGCGTCGGCGGACGCGAGCCGATTCCAATCGATAGCCGCGTCCTTGCCGCAACGCATCGCGATCTGGAAAAGGCCATCGCGGAAAAGGAGTTTCGCGAGGACCTGTTTTATCGGCTGAATGTTGTCTCCATCACCATTCCGCCGTTGCGAAAGCGGACCGGAGATATCGCGGATCTCGCCCGCTATTTTCTCACCCGGCACGGGGCGGATTTCGGAATCGAAAGCCCCTCCATTCATCCGGATGCCATCTCCCTGCTCGAAGAGCAGCCGTGGGCGGGTAATGTCCGCGAACTGGAAAACGTCGTTCGCAAAGCCTTGCTCGTGGCCCGTGGTTATGCAGTCAGTGCCGACAATGTGCGCGAGGCTCTTCTCGCGGCCCGCGCACCCACCACCGGAAACGAGACGCTCGCGGGATTCATCGCCGATCTGCTCGCCGCCGCCAACCGTGGCGAACTCGAAGACGTGCACTCCGTGCTCATCAATGCCGCCGAGCGTGAACTGATCTCACAGGCGATCAAGCTGGTGCACGGCAACCAGGCCAAGGCCGCGCGATTACTCGGCGTTTCCCGCCTCACCATGCGGGAGAAACTGATTCAGTTCGGGATTCATCCAAATCAGTCGTAGTCATCGCCTCCGGCGCCCGCACAACACCCCTACCCCAACGATCACCATCACTACCGAAGAAGGCTCCGGAACCGTCGGAAACGAAACCACCAGCGCGTATTGCTCCCCGATCGACGGATCCGCGATATCTCCCGCGTGCACATCAAGACGATAGCCCATCCCGCCATCCAGATTCTGAAGATAGATCTGATCCACCGTACTCCCGGTATCTGCGGACATATAGATATCCTTCCAGACGCCCGGCGAGATTTCCTCCTGAAGAATCAGATCCAGGTCACTCAGCAGGATCTTATCCAAGCTACCCAGCGACGGATCATTGGGATCCGTGCTGATCGTCAGATCGACATGCCGGTCCCAGACGAGCGTAGCAGTCAGGGTAAACGGCAAAGAGGAGTCAAAGGTGTCACTGGTAAATTTGCCCTCGCCCAAAGTGTAGTAAATATCTGAACCGGTGGCGGCCAGCACGTTCATGTCCCAAAACCGGCTGCCCGATTCGCGATACTGCAAAAATGCCTCGTTTGCATTGGCGCTGCCGGATCCTACCGCATAATTGAGCGGCACAATCGCGTTTGGCACACCATTCTTGGCGAGAACCAAGCCGGGCTGCCAGGTGGACTGTTGATTTCCTCTCGCGTCGAGCCCCGCTATCTTGTCCGCACTGTTGATGATGAGCGCCTTGATCAGCTTATGATCGGTCGAAAGAAAGGTGCCTTTGTCGGAAACGAAACCCAAAGTATTCGACTGCGCACCGTAGAGCAGCGCTGCTTCGCCCGCGACATGAGGCGCGGCGAAACTCGTGCCGGAAGCCACACCGGCCACCTCACCATTTTCCTGGAAATAGTTAATCGAAAGCGTTGACCACAGATTCGTGCCCGGCGCCACGACATCCACACCGCCGCGTCCGTTGGCCAGCGGCCGCCAGGAGCTATAAGGCGCCACCCGCAAGGCTGGCGCTCTCGTGGGATCATCGATCGCCGAGGCATCCGGATTGATGGCATCCAGGGCGCCAACCGTCAGTCCGTTGAAACAATCCGCCGGCGAGCCCAGCAAACCTGTGTCCGCTCCCGAATTACCGGCAGAGATCACCATCAGCTTATCCAGATAAGTCCCTGTGGTGCCGCCGGTCTTGCCATAGTAACCGGCATACTCATCCATGAGCAGAGATTCCGCGGAACTTCCGTCCAATTGCGAAGCATCAGTTACGGTGGAGCCCCAGCTATTGTTGACCACGGTGGCCCCCTGCTGCACCGCGACGTAGTTCAGCGAACTATTGAGCGACAGAAAGCCCTGCTTCGTTCCAGAGCCATCAAAGATTGCCCCGTAATATTTGGCCAGAGGAGCCATTCCGAGAAACGGCAATGTCGCATTCGGCGTCGTCACCGAGACATACTCGCTGGCCATAACCCCGGCGACGAATGTGCCGTGGAAGTTATTGTCCGTCGGATCGTTGGCCCCGCTGAAATCGACCACGTTCTGGTAGCCATACAAACCATAGTTCGGATCACCCGGGTCAGGGCCCAAACCAGTCTGACGATGTCCATCAAAGCCATCGATTCCATTTCCCTCCGATCCACGAACCTCGATCTGCCCGACAATCGCGCCAAACCCCGCCACGCCATCGGTTCCGAAATAGGGCAATCCGTCGCGGACAAACGGCACGGAGTAATCGAGCCCACGGCAGGGCACGGCAGCCATGAGGCAGGCAGCGACAAACCAGGCCGGGCGGGAGTGGAGGATGGAGTGCATGGAAACTTGTCCGACGCGCTGAAAACAGGGTGAAAATCGGGCGCAACTTCGGGTGTGGGACAAAGAGCCGTCAAGGAGGATCACTCCTCACTCGCGCACGTCGCAACACCCCGATGCGGGATTGACAGGCAACCCGCGCTCCTCCAGTAAAGCGTTATCCCTGCAACATACAAACGGCTTTCTTTATGAAACTCACTCGGTCCGGGACTTCCCCTCTACGCACGTGGTTTTCCAAATGCCGGGCAATCCTGCTCGCATTTCCCGTCCTCTTTCTGAGCGGATGCTTTCAGATCGAGGATGTCCTGCATCTCAAACCCGACGGCTCCGGCACGGTCGAGCAGACGGTGACGATGAGCACCGCGATGATCAATCAGCTCAAGCAAATGCAGGCCGGCAACGGTCAACCCGACGCTGCGGCGAAGCCGTTTGAGTTGCTCGATGAATCGAAGTTAAAAGACCAGGCCAAGAAGATGGGCGACGGCGTGACCTTTGTTTCGGCAAAGAAAATATCGACGCCGACCAGCGAAGGGTTCACGGCCATCTTTGCTTTCACGGATGTGAGCAAACTGAAGCTCTCTCCAGAGCCTCCCAATATGGGACCAGGGGTAACCACAAAGACCGACGACTCCAAGGCGATGACGTTCCAGTTCAAGAAAGGAAAAATCGCGGAACTGCGCATCTCTAATCCGTCGGCGCCAAAGGCCGATGATCCTCAAAAGCCGAAGGAAGCGGAAGCTCCGGCGAAGGAAGATCCAAGCGCCGAGGCGATGACCGCGATGATGATGCAGGCGCTGAAAGACATGCGAATCGCCGTGCGCGTGCAAGCCGAGGGAACGATCACGGATACGAATGGAAAGTACCGGGACGGATCAAAGGTCACCCTCATGGACGTCGATTTTAATAAGATCCTCGCGGATCCCGCGAAAGCGAAGCAACTGATGAAAGCCTCCGATGAGAATTCGCCGGAGAATGTCAAACTGCTGCAGAGCGTGCCCGGAGTGCAGTTCGAGGCCGCCAATCCGGTGATCATTCACTTTCAGTAAGTGAGCTGAGCCACGGCGGGCTCGCTTGTGTTTCAAGGCAGGCGAGCGCTTGGGCCTTGTGGAATGGACGGATGTGAGCTGAGTTTTCCTGCGTCGCTTGACTGCCTCTCTGGCGTACTACTGGTCACTGTGAAATCTTCCTTTTTTCGAGCATTGCTCCCGGTGATCTCGCTTTCGCCCTGGCTGGCGCAGGGCGCCGAGCAGCCCGGTATCGAGTGGCAAGCCTGGTCGGATGACATCTTCGCCCGCGCCGAAAAGGAGCATCGCTTTGTGCTGCTCGATCTCGGAGCGGTGTGGTGCCACTGGTGCCATGTCATGGATGATGTCACGTATGCGGATCCAGAGGTGATCAAGCTCATCCGCGAAAAGTATCTGGCGGTCCGCGTGGATCAGGATTCGCGACCCGACTTGTCGAACCGTTATGAGGACTATGGCTGGCCGGCGACAATCGTCTTCAATTCGAGCGGCGGCGAGATCGTCAAGCGCCAGGGCTACATTCCACCGAAACCGATGGCTTCGCTTCTTCAGGCCATTATCGATGATCCGACGCCGGGACCATCAGTGCAAAGTGAGCCGGCCATTACGGAATCACCGGAAGCAGCTTTGGCCAAAGAACAGCGCGCTTCCCTCCGCTCCGCGTTGACCGAAGCCTACGACGCGAAGCGCGGCGGCTGGGGCGATGTGCACAAATATCTCAATTGGGATACGCTCGAGTATTGCCTCACCGAAGGAATCAGTGGTGATACCCGTATGGAGGGCATGGCGCGGCAGACGCTCACAAACGGGCTCAACCTCATCGATCCAGCCTGGGGTGGCGTCTACCAATACTCGACCGATGGAGACTGGGAACATCCGCACTTCGAAAAAATCATGCCTTTCCAGGCGGAGAATCTCCGGGTCTTTTCCGTGGCTGCAATGCTCTGGCACGAACCGGAGTGGCTCAGACCAGCGGAGCAAATCCATCGTTATCTCACCACTTTTTTGATCTCGCCCGAGGGCGCGTTTTACACGAGCCAGGATGCCGACCTGGTTCAGGGCGAACACGGTGGAGAATATTTCGCGCTCGACAATGCTGGACGCCGAAAACTCGGCATTCCCAGAATAGACCGGCACATTTACGCTCGTGAAAATGGCCTCGCCGTTACAGGCCTCGCTGCATACTACGCGGCCAGCGGAAATGCGGATATGCTCGCCGAAGCCAGGCGCGCAGCGGAATGGATCCTCGCCCATCGAGCGCTTCCGCAAGGCGGCTTCGCACACGATGAACACGATGAGGGCGGACCGTACCTCGCCGATACCCTCGCCATGGGACGCGCCTTTCTTGCGCTCTATACCGTCACAGCGGATCGCCGTTGGCTGTCCCTGGCGGAAAGCGCGGCTGGATTCATCGAAGCAAAGTTTCGCGCTCCGATCGGCTACGCAACGTCGGCCGCAACAGCCGGAGGGCTCGCGATGAAGCCGCAACTCGACGAAAACGTCTTCCTTACCCGGTTCGCCAACCTGCTCTATCACCACACAGGCAACGCCTCCTACCATGCCATGGCAGAGCACAGCATGCGTTTCCTCGCTTCGCCGGTCGTGACGGAACCCCTCGGGTTTGGCGGCGCGGGAGTCCTGCTCGCTGATCGGGAGTTTTGCAGCGAGCCTATGCATCTGGCCATCGTCGGCCCCAAGAACGCTCCCGCCGCACAAGCGCTTTTTGCCACGGCGCTCAAGGCTTCGCTGCCCTACACACGGCTCGAGTGGCAGGACGCTACGGAGGGCCCGCTGCCGCGGAAAGACGTGGAATACCCTGCCATAGCCTACCCAGTGGCGTTTCTTTGCAGCAACGGCGCCTGCGCCCTTCCCATGCGGTCCCCGGAACAATTGACCGCAAAGCTCGCTCGAAAAGCCGTGCCTGCCCCACCGGCCGGGCAGTGATTTTTTACTTTCGATTTCGCCGTTACCGCGCATCTTCTGCGGCCCAAACATGCGCGCAATCCTTGCACTCGAAGACGGTCGCACTTTCCTCGGCGAATCCTTTGGCGCCACCGGCGCCTCGGTCGGCGAGGTTTGTTTCAACACCTCGATGACAGGTTATCAGGAGGTGCTGACCGATCCATCGTACCGAGGGCAGATCGTAGCCATGACGTATCCGCAGATCGGCAATTACGGTGTCAACGACCTCGACCAGGAAAGCGTCACGCCGCACGTGCGCGGCTTTGTCATCGAAGAATTGAGCCCCGTTCCGAGCAACTGGCGCTCGCAGGGCACGCTCGATGATTACCTGAAGCGCTGGAACATCCTCGGCATCCAAGGGATCGACACCCGGGCACTGACCCGCCACCTGCGGGACAAAGGGGCCATGAAGGGCTGCCTCACGACGGATGATATTTCCACGGAAGAAGCGGTGCGCCGCGCGGTGGAGGGAGATGGCGTGATCGGCATGGATTACGTGAAGGAAGTCACGCCGAGTGCTCCTTTTGATTGGGATCCGGAAGACCGCCTCTCGCGCAAGTGGACCATTGTGAAGGGCGATCGCAGCGAAGCGCCGGAAGACGGCGACAGTGGCCAGCTTTTTGAAGCGCTGCCCCCGGCCCGTTACAACATTGTCGCCTACGATTTCGGCATGAAACGGAACATCCTGCGCCGCCTGCGCCAGGAAGGATTCCGCGTCCGCGTCGTACCGGCGGATACCTCTGCATCGGAGGTACTTGCGCTGAAGCCGGACGGCATTTTCCTTTCCAACGGTCCCGGCGACCCAGCGGCATTGGATTACGTTCACCGGATCATTCGCGACCTGATGGAGGCGCAAAAACCGATCTTCGGCATCTGCCTGGGGCATCAAATGCTCGGCTACGCCTACGGCGGGAACACCTTCAAACTGAAGTTCGGCCACCGCGGTGGCAACCAGCCGGTCAAGGATCTCATCACCGGAAAGGTCACCATCACCTCGCAGAACCATGGCTTTGCTGTCGATGCCGCCTCCCTGCCGGCGGACGTCGAAGTGACACATATCAACCTGAACGACAACACCGTCGAGGGGATGCGGCACAAGAGCCTGCCCATTTTCAGCGTGCAGTACCATCCGGAAGCGGCTCCCGGGCCGCACGACGCCAGCTACTTTTTTCAGCAATTCGCCAAACTGATTGAAGAATCGCGATAACCCCTGTTAATTTCCCCGCGCCATGCCCAAGCTCCAAGTTACCCTCCCGGACGGCAGCGAAGTCACACACGAACTGACTGAAGACGTGGTGACAATCGGTCGCGTGCCCGACAACACGATCCAGATCGAAGACGCTTCCGTTTCTAGCCATCACGCCCAGTTGACCCTGAGAGGGCGCGACTACGTGTTGCAAGACCTCGGTTCGACGAACGGCACCCGTTTCAACGGCGCCCAGGTGGAACCGGAGCAGGAACATGCTCTTCAGGACGCCGACAAGATCCGTTTCGGCAGCATCAATATCGTTTACGCTTCGGAAGTCGCCGCCGAGCCGCGCCCGATGCCGGCCGAGCAGGAACCAACGATCTCCGCTGCGGAGACCAGTGTCCGGCCAGCCGATTTCGCCAACGCCTCTCCTTTCCAGACCAAGAAAAAGAAGAAGGAGCCTGCCGCGGCTGGCATCTCTATTTTCGCCTGGGTCGCGATCGTCGTATTCCTCGTCGCCGTGGCGAGCGTCTTTACGATGAAGTCGCCGCTGTAAGCGGTCTTCGTAAGTCTTAAAATCGAGCCCGTTTTTAACGGCACTCGTTAAATCAATTTGGCCTTCGCATCATTTCCGGTGCGAAGGCTTTTTTGTGGGCAAGTGCAGCGTGTGGAGGGTGCTGCTTCGTCAGCGCCGTAGCGGGGGCGGGCGGCACGTCCGAAAAACGCTCCGTCTTACTCCAAAATACGCTTTCAGGTTTACCGTCGCACCGTAACCGTCTCACTCTTCGGAAGAGCCGGCTCCGTTACCCAATCCCACGTCGGAAACGTCCGGCCATCTCGCAAGGTGATGCCTTTTACATTCACAAGATATCGTCCATCGTGACCGGAAGCTTCGACGGCAACGGATATAATGCCTAAGTCGCGCAAAGGAGTCACCTCATCTGGCGTGCAGAACCCGTCGCTATTGCGATCGAACCATACGCCGAGGCCGTCCAACTCCGCGCCGGAGAGAACACCGTCCCCGTTGTCATCGAGCGCCTGGAGCGCCTCATAACCATCACGGCGAAAGATCTCGAAGCTGTAACTGCCAAACATCTGGCGCGCCGAACGGATCTCACCCATCTTCATGGGGTCCCAGACGATGAAGCCGAGTTCCGGTTTTACCCACGGCCAGCGTTCCGGCATTCCGTAGCCGCGCAGATCGAAATCGACCGTGCGATCGGGCAGGAGAAGCTCATCCAGGTGGCTCACGCGCTCCCAGGAAAAGACGATGGGAGTAATGGCTCCCATGTGCAGCTTGCCCAGTTTCTCGACCGCCTTCCGCGCATCTGCCAGGTCCTTTTTCTCCTCCGCAGTCAAGGTGCCTTCGATGTGTTCCGACACGCGGACGAGTGCAGAAGCCGCTTCATAACTTACGATCCCGGCCAAGCCTTCCACCGGGAGTGCTTTCAGCTTCGAATCCTCTTCGAATGCATCCTTGAAGGCAGCGGCATATTCTGCACGCGCATCGGCCAGGGTCAGCCGCTCCAATTCCGGGGGCGGGTTCTTCGGCTGCTTGCTTTCCTTCCAGGTCAGCACTTCGCTGCGAAGACTGGCCAGTCCCAAGTGATAAAGCCCATTCTTCGGAGCAAGGCGAAGCGCCTCATGAAATTCACGGATTGCGAGCACCGCGTGAGACGCCAGTTCCGCCGATTCGAGCGGAACCTTATCCGCAGGCTTTAATGACCATCCCAACATCCAATCCGCCACCGGCGATGGAAGCCCATCCGATTCTGCGCGCGGATACGCCAGCACTTTGCTCGAGGTGAGATGAAACGCCAGGTAATGAATCCGCGCGAGAACATAGTGCGCTTCCGCATCCTGCGGATGCTTCGTAATATAGGCTTCGGCGTTATTAACTAACCGATCGACCGGGACCGTCTGCGGCGGAGCAAACATAGCAGACGCCGTGGACAAATAGATACAGGTGCCGAGCACCAGCCCGATTCCGGACTGCCGCGAGAGAAAACGATGGAACATAAGGAGCCTCCGAGTCAGTGACCTTTCTATCTCGGGCTCCTCGCGCGTCAATCCGCCGCCTCGACGATCCGGCCGGCCTTCTGCCGCCACACATTTGGACTCACTCCGTGCGCCTCGCCAAATACCGCGCAGAGTCTCCGCGCGGAGCCAAAGCCGGATTCCATGGCAATGGCCTCGAGTTTGAAATCGGTGTCACGCAGCAACCGTTCGGCGGCCGCCAGGCGAACCCGGCGCAATTCGTCGCGAACCGTGCATCCCACGTGCCGCTTGAATTCCATCTCGAAGACCCGTTCCGATAAATGCGCCACTCCCGCGAGCTTCGCGAGCCGCAGGGGCTGATCGAAATGCTCTCGCAGATGCAGTACCGCGGCGGTGATCGCGGGAGAATCGGTCACAAACGTAGCGGTGGACCGGCGCGCCACCACCCCATTGGGAGTTACGTGCACCATTTCCGCCGGCACCGATTTTCCCTGCATCAATTGATCGAGTCGCGACGCCGCCTCCCAACCGACCCCACGAAAATTCATGTCTATGGAAGACAACGGGATGCGCGCCAGGCCGAGATCGATGGCCCGATTATCGCAGCCGAGGATCGCCACATCCTCCGGCACTCGCAGCCCCGCCAGATCACACGCCTTCAGAACTTCGAGAGCCCGCCGATCGTCATCTCCCATGACGGCAATCGGTTTGGGAAGCCGCCGCAGCTCGGCCACGAGCCAGCGAAAACGTTCTTCCCGGGGAACGTCCGAGAGCTCTCCGGGAAAGGCAGCCGGAAAATCAAGGTGATGCGTCCGGCGCCCGGCTTTCTCCAAGACCCCATCGAATATCTTGATCGCGCTGGCGGTCGACTCCAATTTTTCCAGCCAATAGAAGGCAAAATGCACATGACCCAACTCCAGGAGGTGTGCGACTCCAATCCGGGCCGCCTCCGTATAGTCGGGAGTGACGATCGGTGAATTCAACTTCGGCTCCGCCGAAATCATCTGCACAATCGGACAACCGTACCATTGTTGCAGCCAGGTCTGCACCCTTTCGCCGCTCGCGGTGGCAAGGATCCCGTCAGCCTCCGCTTCGGACGGAAACTTGCCATGGAAGCGCATGTTCGCGATCAATTCCCAGTCCGCATCGCGCGCATAATTCACGATCCCCTCCAACGCCTCTTCCACGTAAAAATCGGTGACGAAGAGAACACGCCGCTGCTTTCCTTGAAACATTTTTTCAGAGGATGCCGGTTGGTGGTTCGGGTGGTTGTCTCGCATCGAATTGGGAACCCTTTCTTTCGCGCTCTCGTTAAAAAACGCTCTCAAAGGTTTCCGGGTATACGTTATCACAAAGCAGTGTTCTTGTTGATCAGATAATGCTCGGAGGCACGCTTCGGCCCTCTATGGCCCCAGAGGATTCCCGCCCTCAGAGTTTCATCGTTTGGCTGTCTCTCAAAGGCTTACGGGTACTCGGGACATTCGGCGGCCCGTCAGTCTAGCAGGATTTGTACTCACACGTACTTATGCCCGAAACAAGAACCCGTTCCTTCCTTAAAATCCTGACGCCGCCGGATTCTCGCAAGTGATACTACTTTCATCGTTGCGATCCAGACGCCGATGTTCGCGCGACCGTCAATGATAAAGTCAAACGCAAATTTATCCGAGGTGCTTCGGGTTTCCTGAACTCTTTTTCGGATTTCAGGAATCGCCAAATCTTTCTCACAAGGCGCATTTCGTTCATCGGATTCCGCGTCGCTGACGTTCGGACGTCCCCGGCAAAGTCCCCCTGGGAAGCTTTTCGCTCCCGGCTGCAGCATTCGCCAAAAACCGAGTGGTACATGGCCAATCTGAGGACAATGCACGTCCGTTCCCGACCTTATCAGAATACCTCATCAAAAAATGCGTTTCCCTATCCACCGGCACCTCCAGACTCCCTACACCCGCAAAGCAGCCGGAGCTGCGTTGGCGGCCATTCTGCTTGGCCCCATCGCACATGCGGATTTCATTCCTCTTTCGCTGACGTCCTCGAGCTGGAATGAAGACATGGTTGTCGAAGATGGCGCCTCCACCTTTACCGGCTCCGTCACTGCCACCATGGACAACGGAACTGGCCTGGGTGGCTTCACCTGGTTCGAGCAAGGCGCCGATGCAGCGTCTCTCACCACCGGTCTCCCGCACAGCGGCAGCACCTTTACCAGCGCAGCGAGTGCCACCACTCATTTTCAACTCCAGCAGTTTACGGGTAACAACGCTATCCTGCTGGATTCCACAGTGACAACCGACACGCTGACTTTCTCCAGCGCCACTCCGCTCTCCGGCTTGTCCTTCCTGACTAGCTCGGGAAATGGAACGGGCACGATCAATCTCACGATCAATTTCTCCGACGGGACGCAGAGTGTCACCGGGCTGACTTTCAATTCGCCCGACTGGTTCAATAACACACCCGTCGCCTTCACTCCCGGCGGACGCGCTTCGAACAATGGCTCGAACGGGATTAACTACCAGCTCAATGGATCCAATCCGAATCTCTACGAGGAAGACATCACCCTGACCGGAATCGCCGCCGCGCATCCCATCTCCAGCATCACTCTTTCCTATGCAGGTGGAACAGCCACGCACACTGCTATTCTCGCTGTAAGTGGCGCGACGGTGCAGGAGCTGTGGACGGGCGCGAGCAGCGGGATCTGGGACATCGGAACGACCGCTAACTGGTCAGGATCTTCGACGACATTTGGTGAAGGAGATACCGCCACCTTCGATGACACGGGCGCGCATCCGAATATCACCATTCAGACCGGGGGCGCTGGAGTCCATCCCTCCGCCGTGATCTTCAATAATAACAGCACGACTTACTCCATCGCCGGCGACGCGATCGCAGGACCAGGATCACTGACTCTGAATGGCACAGGCATGGTGACCCTTGGCAACGTCAATACTTATACAGGCGGAACAGTGGTCAATGCCGGCACGCTGAACCTGCTGGCTGGCGCCACTCTCGGCTCATCCAATGGGGCGCTGCAGGTCAATAACGTGAATGTCGGCGCGGCAACGGCGGTCAACGTCAACCTCAACTCCTCGGAAACCGTCGGCTCACTCCTCGGCTCCCTCGCCACCGCTTCCAGCGGAGTCAATACGGCCACGATTAACCTGCTCGGAGCAAGCACGATTCTCACCGTGAATCAAAGCGTCAACTCCACCTTCGCCGGTTCAATTGCCGGCCCAGGCGGATTGACGAAATCCGGTAACGGCACGCTGACCCTGGCGGGAGCCAATACCTATACTGGCGGCACGATTATCAGCGGCGGTACGTTGCGGAGCATCTTCCCTGGAAGCGACACGCAATCCGCGCTTTCGCCCGGACAATCGATCATCATTCAGCCCGGCGCGACGCTCAGCCTTGGTGTGGATGATGGCATCGGTTACTATGGCGCAAGCCCTTCCTCCATTACGGTAAATGGCGGAACTATCGCTTCGGATTACGCCGTTCATTCCACGCTGCCGGCACTTACTCTGAATAGCGCGACGATCTCCGCGCCCGGGGCCGGCGATGTGGGCCCGCAAGGCGCCACGATGAACTACATCCTGGACGGCTCGGTCACCACCGTGGCCTCGAGTACGGCCACGAAGATCACGGCGCCAAAGGTCGTCCTTCGGGGTGGACAGACCGGAAGCACCGTGACTTTCAATGTGCCGCGCGGAACGGCGACAACCGATCTCTCCATTACTTCCAGCCTCGGCGATCAGGGCAATGGCCTGATCAAGGCCGGAAATGGCATCATGTCCTTGAGCGGAAATAGCACTTATCAAGGCGGCACCACCATCTCGGCAGGCACACTGGCCGTCAGCGGCATCCAGGGATCGGGCCTTGCGACTCAGCCCCTGGGAACCGGCACAGTTACTTTGAACGGCGGCACCCTGGCACTTCAGGGCCAGACCGCAGCCGTTCAGGGGCTCGCGGCGAATTTCTATGATCAGCCAGGCGGGGTCAATCAGGCCAACTTCAACAATCTTCCGGCTTTCCAAAGCCACTTTTCCATCCAGACTCCGACCGTCGGCCCGGTGAACACAACCACTGGTGGGAAAACCAACCTCGACTACGGCAACGGCGCCGGCGGCAACGCCTCACCATTCTCGGCGAATCCGCCGGGAGGTGACTCGGCGAACTACGGTTACACGACGACCGCCAACTACGAAGCAACCTTCACGGGATACATCTCCATCCCGGCGGCCGGGACTTACACCTTCACGACCCAAAGCGACGACGGCAGCGTGGTCTTTATCGACAATAACTATAATCCGGTCGTCGCGAATAACTTCTTCCAGGGATTCAACGCAAAGAGCGGCACTTACACCTTTGCTTCGGCGGGGCTTTACCCAATCGCCATCGGGTATAATCAAGGTGGTGGCGGACAGGGCTTCTATGTCGCCATGTCGCCACCCGGAGGAAATAGCAATATCATTCTAAATGCGCAGGTCTTCAGCGCGGGAAGCACGTACGCCAACAGCCAGATCTACGCGAATAACGTGAACGTGACCGCGAACTCCACAATCGATGTCTCCAACTCGCCGGCCGCCTTCCTCGGCAATCTCTCGATCGGACAGAATACGCTGAACCTCACGGGCACCTCCGGCACGAGCGTGAGTGTGAACAGCATGAATCTCACCGGCAACGCCACGCTGAATACCGCGGCGGGCACGACTTTCAAGAGCGGCCCGGTTTCCGACGACTTCAACACCAGCGTGACGGCGCGATCGCTCACAAAGAACGGCAACGGCTCGCTCATCCTGAATTCCGCCGGCACTTATAGCGGTGGGACGATCATCAATGCCGGGACGGTGACAATCGGCCAATCCTCTGCACTTGGCACCGGCGCGGTCACATTGAATGGCGGCGTCCTGTCCCTGACCTCCGCCGGTACGGCCGGATTCAATAACTATGCGTTGAACGGCAACGGCGCGCCGACGCTCGATCCCACCAATACGATCCTGACCCTGACGGATAACGGCGCAAACGAAGCACGCAGCGCCTTCTCACAATCGCAAGTCTCGATCGCCAATGGCTTCACGGCCAGCTTCGTGTACACCGCCGGCGGCAATAAAAGTGCGGATGGCTTCACGCTCGCCATCCAGAACAACTCTCCGACGGCTCTCGGACAAGCTGGCGGCGCCCTGGGTTATGGCGGGCCCAATGGCACGAACACCGGAGGCATCCTGAACAGCGGGGCGGTTGAGTTCAATCTATACACGGGAAATGGCGGTCCTGTCGGCACCAACGTGACCACCAACGGCGTCACCGGCAACTATCTTCCGACCGCTGCCGTCAACCTGGCCAGCGGCGATCCCATCTCCGTCGCCGTGGTCTACGACAACACGGCCAAGACATTGACGGAGACACTCACCGATCAACTCACGAACGGGACTTATACGAACGTCTTCACCGGCGCGGATCTCGCCGCGCTGATCGGCGGTACGCAGGGTTACATCGGCTTCACGGGAGGAACCGGAGGAGCCACCGCCACGCAGACGATCAGTAACTTCCTCTTCAATAACTATTCGCAGGGCGTCACGCTTTCGAACAACCTCAGCGTCAGCCCGGCGGCCACAGCCGGCCTGGATGTGACACCCGTCAGCACGGGCGGCGCGGGTACCGCCACGCTGCAGGGAGGTCTCAGCCTGGGCGCCGGCTCGACCTTGAAAATCACGGGGGGCGCTTCAGCGACCAATACGCCGTACTCCCTCAATGTGCTCGGCGACACAACGCTCGCCGGCAATGCAACCATCGCGGTCTTTAACAATGGCACCGGCGCCGGTATCGCCACTTTCAGCACCATCGACCAGACCTCGGCGGCTTCGCTCACCAAGACCGGCAATGGGACACTGGCCCTGACCGGTCCCGCCACTTATACCGGAGCCACCAATATCACGGCCGGCGCGCTGTCTCTCAGCGCCGCCGGTTCGCTCGCCAGCAATGCGATCAATGTTTCGAGCGGGGCCACGTTCGATGTCTCAGCCCTGGGCACCTATTCCGTGGCATCGACCCAAACCATCACCGCCAATGGCTCGATCACCGGAAACCTGAATGTCTCGGGCAAATTGACCGGAACCGGATCCGTACTCGGAACGGTTACCGCTCTCTCCGGCAGCACGATCGCACCAGGAAACGGCGGCGGCTCGCTCTCCATGAACGACTTCTCGCTGAATTCCGGAGCGAATTTCACGCTCGAACTCGGAGGTACCGGCGCCGGGCTCTTCGATCAATTGAAAGTAACTGGCGCCGTGTCCCTCGCCGGCACGCTCCACCTCACGCTCATCAATGGGTATCAGCCGCATGTGGGAGACCAATTCTTCATCCTGCTGAACGATGGCGCCGATGCGATCAGTGGTACCTTCACGAATGGATCAACCATCTCCGTCGGCCCGGATACCTTCGCCATTAGCTACGCCGCCAACGGGGACGGCGGCGGCATCGGAAACGACATCCGGCTCACGGTGACAAATATCCCGGAACCAGGAAATCTGTCGCTTCTCGTTGCCGGGCTCGCCAGCTGCACTCTTCCACGCTGGCGGCGGAAGAAGTAAATAAGTAAGCGATAGCTAACATCGGCCCTCTGCTGGGAACGTGTGGTTTCTCAGCAGAGGGTGTTTGGAGAGGTATCCGCGGAGAAGACGGATTCAGGAGAAGAAGAGATGGCAATGCTCCAACCCTCGTTACCCTTCTCCGCGGGGTAACGCACTTTCGGGCAACACTCCTGTGTCGCGTGGCAGGATGGCGAGAGACTCCGATTTATCCAAAAAACGGAATAATTGGTTCGATCAACACTGCTGAATGAGACGGCAATGGTCGCGGGTCGAACGTCTCCTGATTGGGCACATCAGCCGGACAGGAGACGCGCCACGTGTCGGGTTTTCGGTTCATCCACGTCAAAATCCATCCCTACCTCGCGGCTTCGCCACCCCACGGCGGACAGTTCGCACCATTGAAAGTTGAACGTCGAAAGTTGGACGTTGAACGTTTCTCTCTCTCTCTGCACTCCAAAAAAACAGCCCCAACGCGCCCCCACCTCCCAGCCAACCTCATTTATCCCGTCACCAGCACCATTCCGACTTGCCGCTTTCCCCCCGCCATGCCTCCATTCCGCGCCCAACCCCATCCCACCAATGTCCGACTCAGACGCCTGGCAAATACCAACCTTGATCTGTCCGCGCGCCGTCCTCGGCCACTTCGACGCCAATCCGCAATCCGATCCGTGGCAGAATATTCCCCAGATTGCCCTGCTCGAAAGCATCTCGGGAACGCCGCCGAATCAAGCCACCGAGGTCCGTGTCGCGTGGAACGCCGACGAACTTCGCGTCCTCTTTTGCGCAGTCGATACGCATCCCTGGGCGACACTCACCGAGCGCGACGGCCCGCTCTACACCGAAGAAGTGTTTGAACTCTTCCTCGACCCGGTCGGCGATCTCGAAAGCTATTTCGAATTCGAGGTGAACCCGCTCAATGCCGTTCTCGATCTCGTCATCCGCCGCAACCGGAGCGGGCTCGCGAAAAACTTCCGCTGGCAATGCGAGGGTCTGCGCACCGCCGTCCGGCGTACCGCGATCGGCTGGAACGCCGAATTCTCCATTCCCTTCCGCAGCATGATCGCCGAGCCGCCCAAGTCCGGTGATAGCTGGCGGGTGAATTTCTACCGGATCGACCGGCCAACCGGCCGGGATCGGGAATTGAGCGCCTGGTCTCCCACCGGCCTGCCAAATTTCCACGTTCCGGAGCGCTTCGGTACGCTGGTTTTTGTTGGCTGATCCCGCAACCATGGCGAGAAACACGGTCTTTTTCGCCGCTGCGTCGAGGGAGTTTGTGAAACTTTTCACAATTTCGGCTTGCGGCGCGCGGCCACGGCCTTAGCGTTTTCGTATGACCGAAACCAGCCCGGTAGCCTACGATTCCAAGATCGAAGGCAATGTCATCGTCACGCGCCTCGACTCCGCCATCAACTGGATGCGCAAGAACTCGCTCTGGCCCATGCCGATGGGTCTGGCCTGCTGCGCGATCGAACTCATGGCAGCCGCGAGTTCGCGGTTCGACATCGCCCGGTTTGGCGCCGAGGTCATGCGGTTTTCGCCGCGGCAGAGTGACGTGATGGTTGTCGCCGGTACGGTCACCTACAAGATGGCGCTGGCAGTGAAGCGGATCTGGGACCAGATGCCCGAGCCGAAATGGTGCATCGCCATGGGGGCGTGCGCTTCCAGCGGCGGCATGTATCGCTCCTACGCCGTGCTGCAGGGCATCGACCAATTGATTCCGGTGGACGTCTATATCTCGGGCTGCCCTCCACGCCCGGAAGCGTTGATCGAGGGTCTCATGAAATTGCAGGCCAAGATCGACAACGAAAAGTCGTTCCTCGAGCAGAAGAAGGAATTGCTCGCCTCGCTTACCTGATCATTTTCCCCAGATCCACAATCCACGGCGATCGCCCCAACCATGGCTTCACCCAAACTTTCCGTCGATGTCGCGGCAATCGCCGCGAAGTTCAAGGTTCTCAACAAGATCGAATTCCGCGGCGAGATCACCCTCGTGGTCGAGCGCGAAGCGATCAAGGAAATCTGCCGTTTCGCCAAGGAACAGCTCGGCTTCTCCTTCCTGCTCGATATCAGCGGGTTGGATCACTTTGGTACAGATCCCCGGTTTGAGCTGGCTTACGAGCTGTACCAGTTCGAACGCGGCGATCATCTCCGGTTGAAGATTGCCGTTTCGGAAGACAACCTCGAAGTGCCGACCGTCGCCGATGTGTGGCAGACGGCCAACTGGCACGAGCGCGAGGCTTTCGACATGTACGGGATCCGTTTCACGGGCCATCCCGACTTGCGCCGCATTTTGATGTGGGATGGGTATCCGTACTATCCGCTCCGCAAGGATTTCCCGCTCGCCGGACGTCCGAGCGAGATGCCCGACGTGGCGTTCTCGAAGGCGGCCCCACTGGAGGGCGGCCCGTTTGTGACCGTGCCAAGCACGGCCACAACGAAGGATCGCGAACCGCGCTCGCGGCAGATCGATTAAGGCAATTTCGTTCGGTCTCGTATGGGCCCGAAGGGCCGCAGGACATTAGCTCTGGGCGACAGCCCGGAGAAAAAGTCCGTCGCACCAGCCCCGGATGGGGCGTCGGAGTCTTGGTCGATAAGACATGCTTCGCAGGCAAACGGGTTTCGTAATTCTTACGAACCCACCACCTGCCCGAAGAACCTCCCCAGCAACCGGCGGAACATACCCGCCGCAGCCCTTCCCCTCTCCAAAACCTCGCCGTGATTCAACGGCGCGTCGCTCAATCCCGCCGCCCAATTCGTGAGGCAGGAAAATCCCGCGACTTCCACCCCTGACGCTCGCGCCTGGATGGCCTCGAGCACGGTGGACATTCCCACCGCATCCGCTCCCATTCCCTCCAGCATGCGAATCTCCGCGGGCGTCTCGTACTGCGGCCCGATCAATCCGGCATAAACGCCTTCACGCAAAGTCACGCCCTCCGCTCGCGCTGCGTCGGCAAATCCCGCCCGTAGCGTTCGCGAATACACGTCGCTCATATCCACAAAGTGCGGCCCGCCGATAAGCGGTGATGTGCCGGTGAGATTGAGATGATCCGTGATCATCATCCAGTCACCTGGCAAATGCGCCCGATTCAATGTACCGGCGGCATTCGTCAGCACGAGCCGTTTCACTCCGCATTTCGCCATGAGCCGGATCCCGGCCGTCACTTCCCGCGCCGCGTACCCTTCGTAAAGATGCGCCCGCCCTTGGGCGATCAGCACCGGACATCCCGCCAGGCGCCCCAGCAGGAAACGTCCGGCATGCCCTTCCACGCGCGGCTTGGGCAATTCCGGAAAATCCTCAAAGGAAAAGCTCCCTGCGACTTCCATCGACTCCGCGATCAACCCCAACCCCGAGCCGAGCACCAATCCCCATTCGATCGATAAATCGGCGGCCAATTCCTGAATCGCCGCAGCGCTGCTTTCTTTCATCGCCATGGGCGTTTCGTGGTGGGCTCGCCCGTCATACGCCGCGCGGCCCGGTAAGCCGCTGAAGCAACCGGTAAATCGTCTCCAACCGTCCCATCTTCGCTCCTGCCTGTATCCCTTGACGCCACGGCTCACCCCAGATCGCCTCTACTTCCACCGGACGGCCGAGCTGCCAATCGATCATGCTCGAAGGCTTGTACGGCCCCATGCTCCAGCTTCGCTCAATCTGGAAATCCGCGAAGCTGTCCGGGATCGAGTGCCCCAGCTTTCGTGCCGCGCGCAATGCCTCGGTCATCAAGCTTCGCGCCAGCGTCCGCAATCCTTCATCGGCCAGGATATCCGCCACCGTGGCGCCACCGGCAGCGATGGAGAGCCCATTGAACGGGATGTTCCAGAGCAGCTTCCGCCAACGCTCGGTGATGAGATTTTCCACCGCATTCGCCTCGATGCCGGCCCTGCGAAAGGCATCCGCCACCGCCATCGTCCGCTGCGCCGGCCTGCGGCCAAATTCCCCCAGCGAAAGCGTCCCGTGATCATAGTGCTCGATCACCCCAGGCGCGGTCCGATTCAGGCAGACAAAACAAAGCCCGCCCATCACGCGCTCCCTGCCCCAACGCTCCGCGAGAAACTCTTCATTGCCGAGCCCATTTTGCAGCGTGAGCAAAGCCGTCGAAGGGCCGATGAGCGGCGGTAAAATCCGCTCCAGCTCCGCATTCCCGGTCGCCTTCAAGGCAATGATCACTAGATCCACCGGCCCGATTTCGGCCGCCGATCCATAAGCCTGCACCTTCTCGAGATGCACGACCTCACCCTTCGTATGGATCTTAAACCCGGCGCTCCGCACCGCCTCGAGATCCGACCGCATGAGAAAGCTCACATCGTACCCGGCGTGCGCGAGCATGCCACCGTAGTAGCATCCCACGGCACCGGCTCCGACGACGGCGATTTTCGTATTTTCCAAGCTCTGCATCACCTCCATCCAAATCCGCTCCCCCAACCCGTGTCAACGGAGGGAAGCGCTGCCACGCACCTTTTACGGATGTCCAGTCCAGACCCCATCCGTTTTTCGAAAAGCCGCCCAAATTTTTAACGCAAAGGACGCCAAGATCGCAAAGGAGGGGGAGGAAGGTCGTCGCTTCAATTCTTTGCGAGCCTTTGCACTCTTCGCCTCCCAAAATCCGCAATTCTCCCGATCCGCAATCGAGTGGGCCCGCTGGGATTTGAACCCAGGACCAAGGGATTATGAGTCCCCTGCTCTAACCGCTGAGCTACAGGCCCAAGTGATTTGTTTTCAGCTACTTGCAGCGAATGAAGGTTTTCCTTTCACCACTGCTTTTGACCACCGCAGATTCATTTCGCCGCAATGGAGGTGAAGAACAGAGCCGAAGAACTGGAGACTGGCAAGTCTCGTATCTGGGAGAGATGCTTGGCAATTTCCTAGTAAGGTCCGTTCGGGTGTTTCTTCTCGTAGAGCACCTGCGCATCCTTCGCCGTGCGATCGAAAACGTCTGCGCCAAAGCGGCGCTTTATCTCAGCGTTGGAAACTTCATTGTAGCCGGCCATATGGCCGACAATCCTGTCATCCACCATGCACCCCGCAACGCCGCGGTCTTCTACGCCGTAGCGTTGCTTGAGAAGCCGGTCATACTCGCCGGCCCATACTGTTGGAAGACCGGCTGACTCCGTAGCAAGAACGCCACGCTGGATGTCACGTTGCGCATCGGCACGGCCGCCCTCATAGGCTTTTCGTGAATACGTCATCGGGCTTCCCGGAAAGGTCGTACGGTCCTTAACGGCACACCCACTGGTACAGGCGGCTCCAAACAAAGCGATCAGAATCCATGTCTTCATGTCATTGATTCCGGAAGTGTGCACTTGTGAGTTAGACATGTATAGCCGGAAGAAATATGCAGCGGCCGTGACTCCGTCACCTGTCAAGAGTTGATCCTGTGTGCAACTCCAGGTCTATTGATTCCTCCCGACAATCCCTGTCGTACATTCCTCCATACCGTTTCGTCACGCGCACACTTGTCGACCAGCGAGAAGCTTTTATTACCGGCAACAGATGCCGTGCCGTTAAGTCAACATTCGGGCACGCAAAAAACATGCGATACTGACAATTAACTATATTGTGACCAGCATAGTAGCCAAAGTAATTAGACAGATCAGCTACCGGCAATTGGGAATGAACATCTCTTTCGAAAGCAGCAATTCGCTCCTTCTCGATCGCGTCTGGAGCGTCGTGGATCAAAGGCAAAATAATGAGTAGCGAATGCTGCCTCAGGCGCCCGATCTCTTGGAGCTTTAGAGAACTGTGTTGATGAGGATACGTTCCAGGCGAAAGAGGCCAACTCTTCTCGAAATGAAAACCGCAGAGATCGTAACTCCGGGCTCGCTTCACAAATTCGTCCGTGACGATTGTTAAGACAGGATCTTCCGGAATGCGAAATATTGACAAGCCTTCCAACCGCTCTTCCTGAAAGGCAAAATAGTCGATGTCCCCTGTCGTGGGTGGATCGCACCTAAAATCAATCTCAGAGTTCTGCACATCGAGGACATCTGCAATTTTCGTTACGTTGTAGGCGTAGTACTCACCCAAATGCGAGTCGAGCGGCAAGAGTTCCCCATTTTGCTCCAACATATCGCGTAAAACATCACATGCATGCCGGCTGAAGGCGGGAATGATGAGCCTCAGGCAGGGGAAATCGAAATAGAAAGAGGGTTCGCCAGTAACTTTCGGCGGAGCCCAGAGCCTGGAAAGAAAAGTCGGAGTCCAATCGCGGCTCTCGCTCGAACCGTAGCCAGGAGATAAATCCTCATCGATATGTTCCCTCCCAACCAAAGATGGCGGTACAGGTTCTTTGAACACCAAACCTTCCACATATGGTTTGTCGACAATTCGCCGCATTGTAAACAATTCCGACGGCTTACTCATGATGTTTTTTCTAGCGACTCACTCGTCGGGAACAATCCTGATCCTTGAAAACGATGGGTCTGAGTCAGCTCTTGTTCTTGGGCCCGCGTCCACAATGACCACCTTGCTTGGCTCACTCGCATGATTCGTCCAAACTTCGACGTGCGTGATTGCGCCCGAAACCGGAATCTCAAGAATTGGCAGACGCTCCTCGGTGCCACACACGCAGAGAACCTTTCGAGGAGTTTTGACATTTCCACTAAATATCTTTCTCAAAGAAGTATCGTGTGCGGCAATGTCACTTTCATCCGTCAGGGCGACGAACGTTGCGCCGTCCATAAAGGCCAACGTACCAACTGCGATGCAGGAATCGGTCCGAGCAAGGCCCTTTTGAGTAAACTGTTGCGGAATGTCTTTGCAGTTTGCGTCCATTACAAGCAAGAGTGAGTGCCTGAGCGCGACGTGCGTTTCGACTTTCATTGTTATCAATTTCTCGGAACGAGCAAATCGCTGGGCGGAAGCACCTGGCTGCACCGGTGGCACTTCGTCACGCTTCCTTTAAATCTCAGATTGCAGTTTGGACAGCGCTTCAGCCCGATTCCGGCAGCAACGCTCACATACCGCTTCACTGTCGAAGGATCGATTCCTGAGTTGGACAACTGCGATTCGACTTCCTCGATCGAGGTTCCGGAGCCCAACTTTTCTTTCAGAGCTTCAAGGATTTGCGCCACTTCCGGATCCAAACCGCTACGGAGAACTCCCAGAGGATGCTTCGCACGGCAAACCTGACATTCGATGTATTCTTCGATCATGTCGCCAAGAAATGGAACGAATATCATCAACCTCCGCTGAAAACGCTGTTTATGCTTGTAGCCAACGACCCGCCGGCAATTTGGACAGGGAAAATCGCCGTGCGAGACTATAACCGTTTTCGGAGGCAAGATAAACCGCATGGTCGTTCAGGTGGCAGTTGGAGATTGGTTACAGCAAGTTCAATGTTCACTCCCGCAAAGGAAGCCGGTCGAGGAGAATCGAAAGCATCTTCTCGTGACGGTTCAGAAAATCGCGGGTGACCTGAAAGTGCTCCGTTTCCTCGTACTTTTGCTTGCGGATGCCGCGCTCGGATAACTCGTAGATCGTGGCGTCCGGGTAGGCGAGGAGGATTGGAGAATGCGTGGCAATGATGAGTTGGGATTTTCGGCGGACCAGATCATCGATGACCGAGAGAGCGCTCATCTGGCGTCGTGGAGAGAGCGCGGATTCGGGTTCGTCGAAGATATACACGCCCTCGCCGCGAAGGCGGGTCGTCAGGACGGCATAGAACGATTGTCCGTGAGATTTTTCGTGCAGGCTGGAGCCACTGTACGATTCGATGAATTTCCTGCGGATCTCCTCATCCTGAGGACCGGATTCCAGGAGTTCATCGACTTGCGTAGCCACGTTATAGAAACTCTCCGCTCGCAGGAAAAAGCACTCCTTTGGGTACCGCGGCTCCTGCTCGAGTACCAGGTATTGATGGAGGTTCGAGTGAGAAGAACGCGTCGCAAAGTTGAAGTTGCGGCTGCCGCCTTCGGGATTGATGCGATATCGGACGGCGAGCGCTTCAGCGATCGTCGATTTCCCCATCCCATTTTCGCCAATGAGAAAGGTGACTTTCGGATGGAGCTCCAAACGATCGAGACTAGCGACCGCCGGAATGGAAAATGGATACTCGGAAAAGTCCGGCACCGCCTTCCGGTTAAGACGAATCGCCCGAATATATCCTGAAGCAGCCGACGGCATGCAGGGAAGCTGCCACGACCATCATTGCGAGGGAACTATTTTGGATAGTTACTTTAAATGAAAGCCGGATCGAGCGGCCAGAGCCATGCATCTTCATCGTCGGCCGACCGATGCGGCGGCGCGATTGGCATCTGTTAGGAAGATGATCCGCAGCCAAATTTGAATCTTTGTCAAAAGCACGATTTTCAGGGATTCTCGGCGATTCGACATGATTTATCCCGAAGCAGTTCCACCGGCGAACGTACCGAATCGCGATCACAACCGATGCACGATCGGTCTGGTTGTGCTCCTCGGAGTGGTTGCCGTCTGGTCTTTCCTTTGGCCGGCCTATCGCGCTTTCCTGAATATCGAGATCGATATGAATGAAGGCTGGAACGCTTATTTAGCGGATGCCGCCCTTGGCCAGATGCCGCTCTATCCGGCACCGGATCAGCTCGTTACGAACAACTACCCACCACTTTCCTTCTTCATCGTGGGAGCAGCCGGGCGTGTCGTGGGCGATCCCCTTCTCGCCGGCCGGTTGCTCTCGCTCGCTGCCATCGTCGGGATTGCAGCAGCGATCGCGCTCAGCATTCGGCGGCTTGGCGGAAGCCGCGTGGGGGCCGCGATCGGTGCCTTGCTCTTTGTGGGAACGCTATGCCGGTTTTTCGTGCGTTACGCGGGCATGGATGATCCACAATTGCTGGCGCACGCCGTGATGGTTTTCGGTTTCGCTGGATTCATCGCCGCCTGGAAACACGATCGCGGTTATCTCGGCTCCATCCTCGTCATGGTCGTCGCGGGTTTCATCAAGCACAATATCATCGCCATGCCCGCCACGGCGTGCCTCTGGCTGGCGCTCTGCAACAGGCGCGAAGCGGTAAAGTGTCTTTCCGCAGCCGGCCTCGTGACAACGCTTCTCTTCGCCGCATGCTATCTCCTCTTTGGCCGGGACTTTTTCACAAACATGCTCTCCCCCCGCCAGGGCTCGGGTATTACTTTTCAGGAAATCATCGGACCGCTGAAACGTCTGGATGTCGCATTGCTGGCATCACTCGGAATCGGCTGGCTGGCCTGGCGTGATACTCGTATGCGCCTGTGCAGTCTGCTCATCGGGATCGGCCTGCTGACTTATTTTTTGCAAAAGACCGGAGCGGGCGTCGACGTCAATGCGATCTTCGATTTGCTCATCGGTGTATCGATTGGAACCGGCCTAGCCATCTCCTACTTACCGGCGCCACCTCCCTGGCTCAGCCGTGTTCCGGGATCACAAGCATGGGCCACCGTGCTCGTGCTGGCCTTGTGCCTGCGGCTGCTCCCGACCAAACGGATCGAGCACATCAAAGCAGTGAGCCTCCTGTTCGATCCGTCATTCCACACCGAAATCGCGACCCGCGAAAAAGCGATGGCCGATAGTATCGACCTCGTGCGGGCCACGCCTGGCGCCGTAGTTTGTTCCACTTTCGTATGTTACCGCTCCGGCAAGCCACTGACGGTCGATCGCTTCAACGCAGCACAACGGATCGCTAGGGGCGCACTGCCAAAGGACGCAATCAAGTCCCGTCTCCGGAACGGTACGCTCACCAGTGTCGACACCGATCCCCGGGCCGATTGGGACGAATCACTTTTGGCCTCGGCACACGGGGATGGAAAGAACGACCTGGATTAAGTTTCTCTGACGTGTTCGCGAGCAGCGCGCTTTCGCAAAAGCCGCTATCAAACGTGGAGATATTCACTCTCCTGGCGCGGCGCTTCCGATGCCCGCCATTCGCGATCTCGAGTCACAAGACAGAACTTTCCTGTACGCTGATCAATCGGTAGCGAATCGACGGGCTCGATCGTGAACTGCACATTGCGCATTTCTTTCTCCGAGAGGATGTCACCTAGTTTCCGCTCGATAAGTGCCCAGGTCCGCTCCTTCTGCTCCGAAGTGAGACCGCGCTCGAATCTCGCGCGGAATCGGAACGAGGTCTTGCTCTCCAGGACAATTTGCCATCCGCTCAATCCCTGGATCACCAGCTCGACGATCACGATCGGATGGATGAAATCGTCCCGCCCATGCTCATTGGTAAAGACGATATCCTCCTCCCGGCGGCCGATCACGTCTTTCACCCTGGTAAATGGATAAGGGCTTTCTCCGGCGGTTTCCACGACTAGCACGTCATCCATCCGGTACCGGATGAGGGGCATGAGATCGTTGAAAAGATTCGTCACGCAGGTGTGATCGGGCCGCAATTCGAAAATCAACTCGTCCTCCAGGAGGTGCAAACCCTCGGCGCGCGGGAGCGTCATCGCCATGTAAAGGTGCTCGCTGGAAGCATAGCCATTCCTGACCGGAGCCTGGAAGACACGTTCGAGGTAGTCCTTCACCTCGGGCAAAAGATGCTCTCCGCCATTGCCCAATTCCATCGGTTTGATCCGGAGATCGCCGCGTTCCTGCGCTTCACCGAGTGCCTTCAGCGCCATCGCGTAACCCGTCAGCGCATGGGGCTGGAAGCGATTCAGCGCCTCGACGATCTTGGGCATCGGCCGGCCGATGTCGAAGGGACGGACATCGTAAAATAGACGGTTGGTCCCATCATTTCCGGCCAGCATGAGGCTGACCCCGGCGAAATGCCCGCGCGTCGCCGCCACGAAAGCAATCCGGCGCCGCAGACGGAGAGGCGATGCACTCACCACATGCGATGCCCCTCGGATCCATGCCTCGTGCGAAAAGACGAACGAACAGATGGAGCCCGACGTTCCGGAGGTGTGCAAGACGTGCCAGCGGCCATCGAGCAATTCCTCGGGATCGGCCGACTTCGCGAGAAATTCCGAGACCCGCTCGTGCGTGAGGCGCCGATCCGTCACGATTTCATCAAAATGCTCGATCACCTCGGCCTTCGTCAGCACTGGAAAATCGGCTGGCACGCAGGTCCGTAAATCGATCCCGCGATCCGCAATGATTTTCCGGTAATACGGCGAGTGCTTCCCGGCAAAGGCGGCAAGGCGGCGAAACCTGGCAAGTTGGTTCGCTTCGAGCTGACGCCGGGACATCCGCAGACTGCGTCGATGATCCCAGACGGCCTTGAGCCAGAGAAAAGATTCCCTAGGGGTATGCACTCTCATCATATTCCGATTGGCAACGCAGCAGGGGCCGTGTGCGGCTGCCTATTTGCAGGCAAACGGGTTAGCCCCCTATTCTTGACAAACACTTCTCCTGTTCGGTTTTCCGAGTCGCTCCGGCAGGCCGCGGTGTTCGAAATCAGGTTCACCATTTTAGCTGACTTTTCGGAAACAACGGGGCCTCGCTCAGCCATCCGCCATCGGATCCTTTTGTGACAAAAAAGTACTCAACTCCATTGCCTCCTCTTTTTCCGGAAGGGTTGTCTGGACCAGAGCTGCTCAATGTCACTCCACCAGCCGGATCCGCCGCGTACTGGATCGGCTTCCCCCAGGAATCCTCGAATCGATCGTCACCAGGTTTGTGTTCCAATTCACTCAGGCTCTCCGGAAGCCGTCCTTCGCTTTTGATGAACCCAAACACGCTTTGGTTAATTCCCCTCATTTTCCGCAACGTCTTGGCCTCGTCTGAAATCACCGCAGATGGCACAATGACCTTTTCAAACACAAGGACGCCGACGCACATCGCAAGCGCGAGGATTGACCATGGAATGAAAGGTCGGACTGCCGTCATCGCGGTCAAGCTTCACCAATCCACCGCACTCTGGACAGCACAATCGCGCAGTCACTCCGAGACCCAGGCCCTGATTGATTTTCCGTCATGGATGACCGGGCAACGGACCACATCAGCCAGCCACAGGCACTCAGAGTATTCGCCCACAAGGCACCCGGGCAGCATTCACGGATTCTTGAACGCCCCAACTCCACATGGCACGCTCTACCGCGATCATGGGAACATTCCGAAAACTAACGCGATTCCCGCCTTTGCTACTGCTGTGCATCTTCCCCGTCCCCGGTTTTGGCGAACCACTTCAGGAGGGCATGGAAGCGTTCAGGCAAAACGATTACGCAAGAGCCCTGGTCCTGCTCGAACCCTTGGCTGAGCGTGGCAATATTCGAGCTGAAGCGCTCGTCGGGCAGATGTACTTCAATGGCCGAGGGGTAGCTGAGAATCTGGCGGTGGGTTTGCAATGGACGCGCAAAGCAGCCGAACAAGGAGCAACGGATGCCCAAGCCCTGCTCGGCGCCGCCTATCGGCAAGGGCGCGGTGTGAAGCAGGACTACCGGGAGGCGCTGAACTGGTTTACGAAAGCCGCCGATCAAGGCGATTCGTCCGCCCAGTACTCCATCGGTGAAATGTACGAGCACGGAGAGGGAGTGCCACGAGACAAAGTCGAAGCAAAGAAATGGTATGAGAAGGCGCACCCACAGCTGGAACTTCCAAAGGAAGTTATCGAAGCGCTCGATGCCAGCACATCCATCACGCTCTACTCTCTTCAGCCGTGGGGCGGCCCGGATATCCCGGAATGGGATTTTCACGGTCATCACCAGTTAGGCCACGTGGATCTCCTCCCGAAGCAGGCTCAGGTGGCTATTAGTGCACTGAAAGACGCAGTCGCCGCGGGTGAATCCAATGCCATGACGATGTGTCTTTTCAACCCTCGTCATGCGCTTCGGGTCAAAACGAAAGACGCCATCTATGACATTTTGATCTGCTATCAGTGCGGCCAGCTCGAGCTGCACAAGAATGACCTTCCCCTGCCATTCGTGGGAATCATACGTGGGAAAGCGGATGCCTTGAACGGTTTGCTTACGGCGGCGGGCATCCCTCTTGCAGATGTCCCCGCTGCTTTAAATGCCGGCTATGCCGAGGAAGCAAAGGTGGCGTTGAAAAAGGCGGAAGAAGGGGATGCGAAAGCGCAGGATGTGATCGCGAGGCTGTTGATGCGGGGCCGCGGCGTAAAGAAGGACGAAGCTGAGGGGATCAAATGGCTTGCGAGATCAATGGCTACCACACTGGACAAGCCGGACTTTCAGCTCAAACTGGGCGACATATATTGGAGAGGCCAATACATCGCCCAGGACTATCGCGAAGCGATGACTTTGTTTGAAAAGGCCGCCGCCCAAGGCAACTCCGAAGCTGTGTATCGAATCGGAAAGCTTTATCATTTTGGCGACGGTGTCGCGAAGGACGAGACGGAAGCGATGAAGCGATTTCACCAGGCCGCCGAAGCAGGAAATGCCGAGGCACAATTTGAAATCGGTGTTAGATACGCGCAGGGCCGCGATCTGAAGCAGGATTACTCGGAAGCAATGAAATGGCTCCGAAAAGCCGCGGAGCAGAGTCACCCGGATGCACTTAGCTGGATCGGGGCCCTGTATGAAAAGGGATGGGGCGTCGCCAAAGATTTGGCAGAGGCTTACTTCTGGAACAGACTAGCGAAAAAATATGGGACCAGCAACGGGGGAGATATCTCCGTAACGCTCACGCGAGAACAACTCGCGGTCATCGACAAGCGCATGGCGGATTGGATCGCGACGCACCCCAGGCGTGCCAGAGTGTGGTGACTTCAGAACTGCCCATCGAGCGTTCCCAGGCACGGCGATGCACCAAGTATTCATCTACTCAAAACGCGGGTTTCATTGCTTACTTCCACGATTATGAATCCACAGCATTGGAAGAGGAGGCTTCTGTTGGTGATTCTAACGTTGGCGCCCGCATCCGGCCTCGCTTCCGGTTCGTGTTCCTATGGTCGCAGGTTTGCCTGCCGCTTCTTTCATCCGCGCCTCTCGGCCTCGGACTTGCGGTTCAGCTACGGTTGCTCTCATCAGTTCCGACAACTTCGTTTCATGTTGCTAGTTCTTGTTCATGCCGGGCACACCCTCCCGACACAGGAGTGTCGCCGAAGGGCATTACCCCACGGGAGTGGGGTAACGAGGGCAGATATGCTGGTTTGAAAGATCTACGCCTTTGCTGAGCTAACGCCCTCAAGCGGCGGGACGCCGCTTCCACTATGGGCGTTCGCGACTTCAAAACCGTTTTCAGGTTCCGCTACTTTTAAACGAAGCGCCTAGGCTCCTCACACCGGGAAAATTGCGCAAAAAGGAAACGCAAATGCGCTTTTGCCCATTCTCGATTGCCTGCCCCTTGCTACGTTGCGTCTTGCTGACCGTACCGATTCGCCGGCCCGCATCAGCGTTGACCTGACATCCACGCTGTAGCAGGTATCGGCGCTATCTAGTAGACGAAATCGTCTATGCTCCCCCGCCGCGTCGCTCCCGATCCGTCTCCCCTTCTCTGTCCCCATCACACGTCAAGAATGCCACGTCCTCTCTCCCTCTTCGCTCTCCTTCTCGTCGCAACCGCCCCATTCCTCCAGGCCGCGCCAAAGCCTGGGACCATTCCGGTCGTCCTGATCGGGGGCCAGAACAACCACGACTGGAAGCTCACCAATGAATTCCTGCTCACTCTGTTCGGCCATCAGGCGGACATCGCGGCGGTGGAAGACAATGCGCCGGCCAAGGACGCGCCAAAAGACGCCTGGGCCGCGTGGAATCCGCATTTCGAGAAGTACCGGTGTGTGATCCTGAACTACAACGGCGAGATGTGGCCGGACTCCATTCGCCAGGATTTCGAACGTTATATCCGCGAAGGCGGCACGGCGGTCGTCCTGCATGCGGCGAACAATAGTTTCACCGGCTGGACGGAATACGAAAAGATGGTGGGCATGCTCTGGCGCGGCACGGAATTTGGAGCCAGCCTCTACTTCGACGAGCAGGGCAACATCGCGCGTGATGAGCCCGGAAAAGGCCGCCCGATGGGGCATGGAAAGCAGTGGGACTGGCAATTGACCGTCCGCGATCACAGCAACCCGATCACCGCGGGAATGCCGGAGAAATGGCGCCACGTGAAGGACGAGCTCTACCACGGCCAGCGCGGGCCGGCGGAGAATATGCACATCCTGCTCAGCGCCTTCGATGACAGCAGCTATGGCGGCACGGGCAAGAATGAGCCGATTGTCTGGTGGATCCCCTATGGCAAGGGCAAGGTGCTGACCGACGTTATGGGGCACGTCGGGGAAACGGCTTCGTTGTCCTGCGTCGGTTTCCAAACCGTCCTCTTCCGTTCCGTCGAGTGGCTCGTCACCGGCAAATGCAGCACACCGATTCCCGCGGATTTCCCGACGGCGGACCACACCAGCCAGCGTTACCCGGGCTCGTTGCCGCGGTTGCCGCTCAGCGAACTCACGCCCCAGCAGGCGATGGCCACGATCAAAGTCCCGCCGGGTTACCACCTGGAGCTGGTGGCTTCCGATCCAACGATCATCAATCCGGTGATGTGCACCTGGGACGGAGATGGGCGCATGTACGTCGCGGAGATGCGGAGTTACATGCATGATGCCGATGCCTCCCACGAAAACGAGCCGGTTTCGCGCGTCTCGCTGCTCACGGATACAAAAGGAAACGGCGTGATGGATCATGCCACGGTCTTTGCGGATAACCTCGTGCTGCCGCGCATGGTCCTGCCGCTCGATGACCGCGTCGTGATCGCCGAGACTTACACGGGTAAGTTCGTGAGTTATCGTGACACCACCGGCAAAGGTGTGGCTGATGAAAAGAAGGAGCTCTATGGTGGTGGCGAAACCAAGGCCAATCTCGAGCACCAGGACAGTGCGCTGCAGTGGGGAATTGATAACTACCTTTATAGCGCCCAGCTCGGCCGCCGCTTCCGTTTCACCCACGACACCTGGGAAGTGGATCACATTTTCGGCGGCAGTTCCCAATGGGGCCTGGCCATGGACGACGAAGGCCGCCTCTTCTGCTCGGCGGCAGGCGGCGAGAATCCGGCCTATGGTTTCCAGCAGTATCCCGCCTACGGAAATCTGACCCTCCCCGGCGAAACGGCGGAAGGTTTCGCCGAGACCTTCCCCGCCGTCCAGACACTCGATACACAAGGTGGCCTGGGCCGGATTCATCCGATCAAAGGCTCGCTCAATCATTTCACCGGCTGCTGCGGCCAATCCATCTTCCGTGGTGACCGGCTTCCACACGATCTGCTGGGCGACTATCTCCTGCCTGAGCCGGTCGGCCGGCTGATTCGCCGGGCCAAGGTCAATAGCGTCGAAGGCAAGCGCGTGCTCAGCAACGCGACGCCCGGTACGGAATTCATCACCTCCACGGATCTCGCCTTCCGTCCCGTCTGGACGGCGACCGGTCCCGATGGCTGTCTCTACATCGTGGATATGCATCACGGCATCATCCAGGAAGGAGCGTGGGTGACTCCCGGCTCCTATCTGCGCGATACCGTCCTTCGCGAAGGCTATGACAAATACATCGGGCACGGCCGCATCTACCGCCTCGTGCACGACGGCTTCAAGCCCGGGCCGAAGCCTCACATGTTGCACGAGTCTCCCGCGGAACTCGTCCAATATCTCTCGCATCCAAATGGCTGGTGGCGCGACACGGCGCAGAAACTCATCGTGCTCAAGGGCGATAAGTCCGTGGTCCCGGCGCTATCCAAACTGGCTCGCTCCGGCTCTTCGCCGCTCGGACGCATGCATGCGCTCTGGACTCTGGAAGGCCTCGATTCCACCGATCGCAATCTCCTGCTCGAAGCCTTTGCCGATGCCGACGAACGCGTCCGATGCGCGGCGGTGCGCATCAGTGAAACCCTCTTGAAAGGGGGAGACGCGGGTGTGATTGAGAAGGTGCAACCGCTCCTTCACGATCCATCCATCGATGTCGTCGTACAGGCCATCGACTCCCTGCGCTACGTGCCAGGCGGCAAGGCGCACCCGCTCATCCAGACAGCTGCAGCCGCCTATCCTGGGAATGAAATCATCACCGCTTCCGCGCAACAGAGCCTGCAATTCGACGCCGCGCATCCGGGTGCAATCACCGTGAAGATCGATCCCGTGGGCATGGCCCTCATGAAGAATGGCCGCGATCACTTCGCCCAGATCTGTTTTGCCTGTCACGGACCTGATGGCAAAGGTGTGGTCACCTCCGACGGGATGCATCTCGCTCCCCCGCTCGCCGGTTCCTCGCGTGTCCTGGGCAGCCCCGAGGCGCTCGTGCGCATCGTCCTGAATGGGCTGGTCGGCGATGTCGACGGCAAGACTTACCCGGGCCTCATGGTCCCACAAAAGGCGAATGACGACCAGTGGCTCGCCGAAGTCCTGACTTACGTCCGGAACAGCTTCGGAAACAGCGCCCCCACCATCACGCCACAAGAAGTCGCCACCATTCGCAAGGCGGCGGGCGATCGTCCACAGCCTTATACGCTAGCCGATCTCTCCTGTTATCTCGCGGTCCCGCACGATGTGGTCAATCACTGGACCATCACGGCCTCCGACAATCCCCGCGACGTCAAGCAGGCCGTCGATGGCAACCCGGCCACACGCTGGGCGACCAATAAGTCACAGCAGCAAGGCCAATGGTATCAGATCGACATGGGCAAGTCGTTCCTGCTCACCCGCCTCGCGCTCGACTCCACCGCCTCCGCGAACGACTACCCGCGGAAATACGAGATCCGCACGAGCGTCGACGGGGAGCACTGGTCCAACCCGATCGCCTCCGGCACCGGCACGACGGTGACCACGGTCGATCTCCCGGCACATACCATTACCCGTTACCTTCGCATCATCCAGACCGCCTCGAATGCGACCGGCAACTTCTGGTCCATCCACGAACTGTCCGTGTACGGCGCGGACGCGGAGACCGCGCAGTAAGTCGAAGCGAAGGCCCCAATCAACGCCTCACCCTGGACAGCATCTTCACCAGGAGTGTCCAGGGCAGGGCGAAAATCGATTGCACGCGCCAGTAAGTCTTGAGGTGCCGCACAAAGCCTCTGAGCCCTGGCGGCACTTCTCCCAGGGATCGGGCACGCTCCCAATCGGAAAGATAGAAGTCCCAGGCCATCCGCAAGGACGCGGATTCGTATGGACGCGTGAGTTGCTCGTAAGCACGCCGTTGTTTCCGACTGACCGGACGCTGAGCCAGCTCCCGCCGGATCTCCGCCGGGATTTCGCCGGGCAATATCTCATCATAGACGGCCATGGCATCCGCAATGAGCAAGGTCACTCCCCGGCGAACGGCTTCCGCCACGACCAGGCGCCAATCCGGCGTGTGCCGCCGCAGGAGTAAGTGGACATCCAGAACCCAGCGAATGCCCGGCACTCTTTCCCATGAGAATCCGTGGACCAACCCATGCACCAGCATATGTTCCGGCGATAAAGTAAGTGCCGGACGATCGCGGAGAGAGACGGTTCGGTGCGAAGACCAGACGGGTTCTTCATCGACCGGTTCATTTGGCCGGCAGAGCAGGCGCCAATGAATATCGCAGCTAAGTCCGGAGGGATGGAACACCTCTTCCGAATGACGCCAACGGCGCGCGGATTCCGAAAACGCCCCGGCGCGGGTCGGCTCCCAGTCAGACTCGGCGAGTGCCGCAACCGCCCGCTCAACATCCTCACTCCGGAGCATGATATCAAAGTCCTCCATATAGCGTCCGCCGATATCCCGGTACACGTCGACCAGCAGGGGAAGACCTTTCAGCAGAAGCACGGGGATCTCGTGCTGTTCCAGCGTCTCCAGCACGGCCAGCGCGCTGTTTGTAAGTCGCTGGTTAGTCAGCCAGACAAAGCGATAGATGCCTTCCAGTGCGGTGACATCCTCCGCGGATATCCCGAGTTCATCGCGCCGCAGATAAATCCAGGGCAGTAACCGGACGGAGGCGGCATCCGCGGAGGCCGGATCATTCCCCATGCGCCATTGCTGCCAGAAGTCGCGCGAGAGATCCGCCGGAGCGCAGGCCGCTTTGAGAAGAAGCACTTGCGCCGGATTGGGACGGCAACCCGGTGCATCGGAGGGCGGATGTTCCTGGCCGGGTTTCAAAATTGGGCGGTCAGATTTTCGAGATGTTCCGCGGCGCGGTCCGGGAGGCAGTAGCGCAGTTTGAAAGCCGGCAAGGTGCGGCCGATTTCCGCCAGCCACCCAAATGTCGCGGGATCACAGGTCCGCAATTCGGGCGCGAGGCTTTGCACGAGCTCCAGGCCGGATAAGGGTGTGGATGCTGGCTCATGTGCCTCCGCGTCATACACCGGCACGATGATGGCGGCAACGATTCCGGATGGCGCGAAGGAACCACGGCGCAATGCGTCGGGATTCAGGAAACGGATGCGCTTTCGGGAATCGCTGACGGAAATCTCGCGATTTCCCGACAGATCGGAGGTCTGCGGAAAGCGGGGAAACGAGCGTGCCTTGAGATTGAAATTCCGGCGAAAACCTTCCGCGACACGCGGATTTTTTTGGCGGAAGCAAAGCAACTCGTCCGAGAGCCAATTCCATCCTCGGAGGATGCAGGCGAGCACCAGCGAAGTCTTGCCGGCTCCCGATTCTCCGCAGACGACAATCGCGCGGCCTTTTGCATCGACGATTCCGCCGGCGTGGAGAAGCGGGACACCAGGAAGGCGTTCCCGGACGAGATCATCCAGGAGGCTGTCGCTCTGGAGATACAGATCTTCCACCTGGGGCCAATCCGTCTCCCACGGCTGGCCCTTGAGCAGGATGCGCCACCGGTTACCGTTAGTGCGCTGCCAGACAAGCTGCGCCGGTGTTTCGGGAACGCACTCCGATACCTCGACCAGCGCGGAGGAATGCAGGGTAACAGCAAGGCTCTCCAGTTCCGGAGAATCGAGCCGGAGAGTCACCTCGAAGCCCAGTTTGTGATACCGGAGCAGGACGCTCATGGCCGCGCGAACGCCACTTAGATGACACCTGCGTCCTGCAGACGCTTCAAGACGCTTTCCGCTTCCTCGCGGGTGATCTGAAACTCGTCTTCGATCGTACCGCAAATCTCGGCGACCGTTAGTTCCCCATAGCAATGGGTCAGGACCGCTTCGGCCGTAGCATTCAAGGTAATCATCTTCCCGGTGCTCTCTTCATAGAGAATGCAACCTTCGGGGATCGGCTCCCAGACAAAGCCATCCCGTACGGTGGGAATATAGGCCGCGAAATTCGAGTCGGTCATTGGCGCATTATGCGCTGGGCGACAAGATGCCGCAACTGATGCTCCGGATTTCCCGGTTCGAGTTCCATACCGCGCTTAAAACATTCCTGGGCCTCTTCATATTGATGCAGGCCCATGTGGCATTGTCCAAGCACCCGCCAGAGCCCCGCTCCCAGGTATTCCTCGGGAATGGGGACCTCGAAGGCGCCGGTCTTGCCTGACGACTGCGCAAACCGCCGCAGCCACTGGATGGCGATGGAAAAGTTGCCGGAGGCAAATTCCTCCAGGCCACGATGCAACTGATACACCGCAGATGCGCCGAGTATGTCCTCGAATTTTCGCGCCCACCGGAGTGCCGACGCTGCATCCTTTTGCTCCGTGAAGATCCAGAGCAGATTGATCAAGGCCTGGAGCGAGGTGGCGGGCGGCGACTTATACGCCCGGGGCCAGGCCAGTTCATTTAACAAACCTTCGAGGAAGGCACAGGCCTCCGCGGGCCGTTGGTTGAGCGCCAGGGCAAGGCCAAGATCCGCGCCGATCTGAAACCTTCTGGCCACGGCGGAGAGTGCAGTGCGGTTCCACTCCGCCTCAAGCAAGGGCAGATTCCTGGCGACCTTGCCGGGCATGGCCTGCGCTACATAACCGGTGTGGATGAGTCGGATGTCGGTATCCAGCCTGCGCAACCCCGCCCGGCTGCATTCCTTCAGCCAATCATACAGGGATTCATGGATGACACCCTCGAAGTGCGCCCCAAGTCCATTTCGCAAAACTTTCCACGCATGGACCGGGGTATAACTGGACTGCACAGTATAGCGTACACTCGCCACGCATGCATTTGCCTCCAGACAACCATGCAGCCGCATGGCCTCGCCCGGAGGGAAGAGATCGTCCGCATCCAGCGTGACGATCCAATCCTCGGCTACGCCCGCGATGCTGGCATTCCGGGCGCGGGCAAAATCGTCACACCAAGGGAATGAGCGAATAACTGCGCCGTGCGACCTTGCAACCGCGATGGAATCGTCCGTGGATCCCGTGTCGGTGACATAGATCGCGTCGACCTGTCCATCGAGGCTCCGAAGACACGCATCCAGAAAGGCGGCCTCGTTGCGCACCATCAGGCAGGCAGCAATGGTGGGTGCTGTGGCCAAGGCGCGCGGTGGCTGCTCGCTTCAGTATTCGCAGGTCTCGATGGGCGCCACCGGGATCAGATCGGTTCCGGACGGCCCGATTGGCCGAACAGCGGGGGCGTGGATTTCGCGATCACGAATACGGTAACCGCCGGAATCAGGCGCCCCACGATCGAGCGTTTCAAAAAAGCACGCCGGTTCAGGAGGGTCTCTTTGTTCAATTTTTTCATGCTCGAAACTCTCTGTTATTATTACTTCGCCAGCGTGACGCCGCGCGGTTCTTCGAAGAATCCATTAAGTGAGATCTGCGTGGCAATTCCCGTGCCTTTATCCACCCGGAACAGGCGGCGGGGCGAAGTAACCGCTTTGCCGTCGGTCACCAGATAGTTTCCATCGGCTTCGATCGCGATGTGCGTTGGCTGGGTGAACTTCGAATCAGCCGAGAACACGGTTTGCTGGCCGCTGGGCAGGCTGATCGACAGGATCTGCTTTGCATGTGCGTCTACGACGACCATGCTCTTGCCGTCGCTCTGCACCGCCATGCCAACCGGGAACTGCAGCAGACCGCCGCTCGAAACGATGGTCTGCGCTCCGGTGACCGGGTCGACTTTGATGATCTTCTTCGATGTGGTCCCTTCATCCGAGACATAGATGTCGCCATTTGGAGCGAGGGTAAGCCCCTGGATGTAGTAGAAATTACCACCTGTGCTGAGGACGGTCCGTGCACCCGTGACCGGGTCGACGCGGAAGACCGCGCCCGCGTAGTTATATGCGTCGGCGTCCGCGACGATCCAGCTTCCGCTGCTTTCCACTTTCACGCCCAGAGGCGTGACGAATGGCGCACCGGCGGCGACCAGTTTCTGGGCGCCCGTCTGGCGATCGAGGGTGTAGATGCCGCCGGCAGGATTGATCGTCTGCGTCGACAGGCTGTGCTGGTAGTCGGCGATGATCAGGTTGCCCGCTGCGTCGGTGGTCATCTCGTACGGATCCTTGATGGTCGTCGTGATGATCTGCTGAATGAGGCCCTGTTTGGTGACGAGCAGGATTGTTCCCGTGCTGTTGTACGGTCCGCGGTCCGCAACGAGGAAGTCGCCGTCTTCGATAACGATCTTCATCACATAGATAATGAAGACCTTCTCGTAAGTCGCACCGCCTGGGCCGGAGACCTGCACGCGGATGCTGTAAGTCGGCTGCACTGCGATGTTCGGCGTCGTGTTCAGTTGGAGAACATTGCCGATGATCGTGAACTGCGCGTTATCCGTGCTTCCGGCGCCGGGGACCAACTGGAAGGTATTCAAGCCTCCAAGATCCGGATCGGCCACGAGGGTACCGGCATTCACCGGGCCAGGTGCGCCATCGCGCACACGGCCACCGAGCAACGACAGGTCGATCGGATTGTTATCGGCCGTCCCGGTGCCCTGTATGACGAACGTGTAAGGATTCGCGTAAGTCGTGTTATTACCGATCGAGATGGTCGCCGTACGCACACCCAGGCCGGTCGGCTGGAAGGTGATCGTGAAGCTGGTCGAGTTGCCAGGGGCAATGGAGGTTGCCGAAGGCTGAGTGAGGATGAAGTCACCAGCATTCGCGCCGGAGATGGCCACCACCGGGCTGCCAGTCAACAGCACGGTGCCGGTTCCATAGCTTTCGATGAAGAAGGTGCTCTGGATGGCATCGGTGTTGGCGATGGCGCGGCCGAAGTCGGTAGCGTCATACGCCGCCGGTGTGGTGTCTCCATTCAGGATGGAAACGCCGCTGCCCCGGAGGTTGATCTTCGCCGTCGGATCGGTCCCGACCGCCGTGACCGTGAAGGTCTGGTGAACGTCAGCCGCCGCATTGTAGGTGCCGTCACCGCCTTGCGATGCCTTCACGTCCACTGTGCCCGGACCCGTGATGGTGATCGTGTTGCCCGAGATCGTCGCCGGTCCCGAGGCAATGCTCAGCGTCACAGGAAGGCCCGAAGTCGCGGTCGGAGCCGGAGTGATCGTGAACGGCGCGTCCGTCGTGGTATGATTGGAGATCGGCCCGAAGGTGATCGTCTGGTCCACCTTGCTGACCGTGAAGGTCTGGTGCACGTCGGCCGCCGCATTGTAGTTCGTGTTACCGCTCTGCGATGCCTTCACGTCTACCGTTCCCGGGCCAGTGATCGTGATGGTGGTACCCGAGATCGTTGCCGGTCCCGAAGCGATGGTCAGCGTGACAGCCAAACCGGAAGTGGCCGACGGCGCCGGAGTGATATCGAATGGCGCATCACCCACGTTATGGTTCGGGATCGAGGAGAAGAGGATGGTCTGATCCGACTTCGCGACGTTGAAGGTCTGGTGGACATCCGCAGCCGCGTTGTAGTTGGTGTCGCCGGGTTGCGACGCCTTTACATCCACAATGCCCGCACCGGTGACCGTGATCGTATTGCCCGAGATCGTGGCCGGTCCCGAGACAATGGTCAGCGTGACAGCCAGACCGGAGCTCGCCGTTGGAGCCGGAGTGATGTCAAATGGCGCATCACCGAGCGTATGATCCGGGATCGTCCCGAAGGTGATCGTCTGATCTTTCTTCGCCACCGTGAAGGTCTGGTGCACGTCTGTCGCCGCGTTGTAATTCGTGTCGCCGGGCTGGGACGCTTTAATATCCACAGTACCAGCGCCGGTGATCGTGATCGTGTTGCCAGAGATCGTGGCCGGTCCCGAGACGACGGTCAGCGTGACCGCCAGGCCGGAAGTGGCGGACGGAGCCGGTGTGACGTCGAACGGCGCATCGCCGAACGTATGATTCGGGATCGTTCCGAAGGTGATCGTCTGATCTTTCTTCGCCACCGTGAAGGTCTGATGCACGTCAGCCGCCGCGTTGTAATTCGTGTCGCCGGGCTGGGACGCTTTAATGTCCACAGTGCCTGCGCCGGTGATCGTGACGGTGTTGCCAGAGATCGTCGCCGGTCCCGAAACGACAGTCAGCGTGACAGCCAGGCCGGACGTGGCGGACGGAGCTGGTGTGATGTCGAACGGTGCATCACCGAAGGTGTGATTCGGGATCGTTCCGAAGGTGATCGTCTGATCTTTCTTCGCCACCGTGAAGGTCTGGTGCACATCGGCCGCCGGATTGTAGTTCGTGTCACCCTCCTGGGCCGCTTTTACATCCACAGTGCCTGCACCGGTGATCGTGATCGTGTTGCCCGAGATGGTCGCCGGTCCCGAGGCAATCGTCAGCGTCACAGGCAGGCCGGAGGTCGCCGTCGGTGCCGGAGTGACGTCAAATGCCGCATCGCCGAAGGTGTGATTCGGGATCGCACCGAAGGTGATCGTCTGATCCTTCTTCGCCACCGTGAAGGTCTGGTGCACGTCGGGCGCTGCGTTGTAGTTCGTGTCACCGCCTTGCGAGGCTTTCACATCGACTACGCCGACACCGGTGATCGTGATGGTGTTACCCGAGATCGTCGCCAGTCCCGAGGCAATCGTCAGCGTCACAGGCAGACCGGAGGTGGCCGTCGGAGCCGGAGTGATATCGAATGGCGCGTCGCCGTAGATGTGATTCGGGATCGCCGCGAGGCTGATCGTCTGATCTTTCTTCGCGACCGTGAAGGTCTGATGCACGTCAGTGGCTGCGTTGTAGTTCGTATCGCCAGCCTGGACCGCTTTCACATCCACAGTGCCTGCACCGGTGATTGTGATGGTATTGCCAGAGATCGTCGCCGGTCCCGAAACAATGCTCAGCGTCACGGGCAGACCAGAGGTCGCCGTCGGAGCCGGAGTAATGTCGAACGCCGCATCGCCGAAGGTGTGATTCGGGATCGTTCCGAAGGTGATCGTCTGATCCTTCTTCGCCACCGTGAAGGTCTGGTGCACGCCCGTCGCCGGATTGTAGTTCGCGTCGCCAGCCTGGACCGCTTTCACATCCACAGTGCCTGCACCGGTGATTGTGATGGTATTGCCAGAGATCGTCGCCGGTCCCGAAACAATGCTCAGCGTCACAGGCAGACCCGAGGTGGCTGTCGGTGCCGGAGTAATATCGAACGCCGCGTCGCCGAAGGTATGATTCGGGATCGTTCCGAAGGTGATCGTCTGATCCTTCTTCGCCACCGTGAAGGTCTGGTGCACATCAGTAGCCGCGTTGTAGTTCGTATCGCCAGCCTGGACTGCTTTCACGTCCACAGTGCCCGCACCGGTGATCGTGATGGTATTGCCAGAGATCGTCGCCGGTCCCGAAACAATGCTCAGCGTCACGGGCAGACCGGAGGTCGCCGTCGGTGTCGGAGTGATGTCGAACGCCGCGTCACCGTAGATGTGATTTGGGATCGTCCCGAAGCTGATCGTCTGGTTCGCCTTCGCTACATTGAAGGTCTGGTGAACATCAGGCGCTGCATTGTAGGTGCTATCACCGCCCTGCGAGGCCTTCACATCGACTACGCCAACACCGGTGATCGTGATCGTGTTGCCGGAGATCGTCGCCGGACCAGAAGCAATGCTCAGCGTGACCGGCAAACCGGAGGTCGCCGTCGGAGCCGGAGTAATGGTGAACGAACCATCACTGTAGACGTGATCCGCGATCGGCCCAAAGGTGATCGTCTGATCCTTCTTGCTCACCGTGAAGGTCTGGTGAACGGGCGTCGCCGCATTGTAATTCGAGTCGCCAGGCTGAGTCGCAACCACATCTACCGTACCTGCACCGGTCACTGTGATCTGCGTGCCTGAGATCGTTGCTGGTCCCGAGGCAATGGCCAGTGTCACCGCAAGACTGGAACTCGCTGTCGGAGCCGGAGTGACATTGAACGGAGCATCACCAACAAAGTGATTCGCGATCGGCCCGAAGGTGATCGTCTGGTTCGCCTTCGCTACATTGAAGGTCTGGTGCACGTCAGGCGCCGCATTGTAAGTGCCATCACCACCCTGTGATGCCTTCACATCGACTGTGCCAACACCAGTGATCGTGATCGTGTTGCCAGAGATTGTCGCTGGGCCAGAGGCGATGCTGAGCGTGACCGCCAAACCGGAACTCGCCGTTGGAGCCGGAGCAATGGTGAACGAACCATCACTGTAGACGTGATCCGCGATCGTTCCAAAGGTGATCGTCTGATCCTTCTTGCTGACCGTGAAGGTCTGGTGAACAGGCGTCGCCGCATTGTAATTCGAGTCGCCAGGCTGAGTCGCCACCACATCCACCGTGCCTGGGCCAGTCACAGTGATCTGCGTGCCCGAGATCGTCGCCGGTCCCGAGGCAATGGCCAGTGTCACCGCCAGGCTGGAGCTCGCCGTCGGAGCCGGAGTGACATTGAACGGAGCATCGCCAACGAAGTGATTCGCGATCGGCCCGAAGCTGATCGTCTGGTTCGCCTTCCCCACATTGAAGGTCTGGTGCACGCCAGGCGCCGCATTGTAGGTGCTATCACCCGCTTGCGAGGCCTTCACGTCGACCGTGCCAACGCCAGTGATCGTGATTGTGTTGCCGGAGATCGTCGCCGGACCGGAAGCGATACTCAGCGTGACCGCCAAATTGGAGCTCGCCGTCGGAGCTGGAGTGATCGTGAACGAACCGTCGCTGTAGACGTGATCCGCGATCGGCCCAAAGGTGATCGTCTGATCCTTCTTGCTCACCGTAAAGGTCTGATGCACGGGCGTCGCCGCGTTGTAATTCGAGTCGCCAGGCTGAGTTGCCACCACATCCACCGTACCTGCGCCGGTCACCGTGATCTGATTACCCGAGATCGTCGCTGGTCCCGAGGCAATGGCCAGTGTCACCGCCAAGCTGGAGCTTGCCGTCGGAGCCGGAGTGACATTGAACGGCGCATCACCAACAAAGTGATTCGCGATCGGCCCGAAGGTGATCGTCTGGTTCGCCTTCCCCACATTGAAGGTCTGGTGCACGTCAGGCGCTGCGTTGTAAGTGGTGCTATCACCACCCTGCGAGGCCTTCACGTCGACTGCGCCAACGCCAGTGATCGTGATCGTATTGCCGGAAATCGTCGCCGGACCGGAAGCAATGCTCAGCGTGACCGGCAAACCGGAGGTCGCCGTCGGAGCCGGAGTAATGGTGAACGAACCATCACTGTAAACATGATCCGCGATCGGCCCGAAAGTAATCGTCTGATCCTTCTTGCTGACCACGAAGGTCTGATGCACGGGCGTCGCCGCATTGTAATTCGTATCACCAGGCTGAGTCGCCACCACATCCACCGTACCGATACCGGTAATCGTGATCTGCGTGCCTGAGATCGTCGCCGGTCCCGAAGCAATGGCCAGTGTCACCGCCAGGTTGGAAGTCGCCGTCGGAGTCGGAGTGATATTGAATGGCGCATCACCGACAATATGATTCGCGATCGGCCCGAAGCTGATCGTCTGGTTCGCCTTCGCCACATTGAAGGTCTGGTGAACATCAGGCGCCGCGTTGTAAGTGGTGCTATCACCACCCTGGGAAGCCTTCACATCGACTGTGCCGGCACCAGTGATCGTGATCGTGTTGCCGGAGATCGTCGCCGGACCGGAGGCGATGGTCAGCGTGACCGGCAAACCGGAGGTCGCCGTCGGAGCTGGAGTGATGGTGAACGATGCATCCCCATAAGTGTGATCCGCGATCGGCCCAAAGGTGATCGTCTGATCCTTCTTGTTGACCACGAAGGTCTGATGCACGGGCGTTGCCGCGCTGTAATTCGAGTCACCCGCCTGAGTCGCCACCACGTCCACGGTGCCTGGCCCCGTGATGGTGATCGTGTTACCCGAAATGGTCGCCGGACCGGAAGCGATGTTGAGCGTGACTGGCAAATTGGAGGTCGCCGTTGCGCTGACGTTGAAGGAAGGATCGCCGACAATGTGGTTGGCAATCGGCGGGAAGTTGATCGTCTGACTGGCCTTGCTGACCGTCACGGTCTGCACGCCATCGCTCAGGTTGCTTGTCGTATCGAGCGCGTTTCCAGCCACGTCCAGGATCTGTGCTCCAGCCGGAATCTGCAGGATGAGTGTGCCGAGCGAAGTCGGTGTCACCTGGACTGCAAAGACGCCGGGCGAGGTCTGGGTGATCGTCCCGATCGTCATCGAAGAGGTTCCCGTGTTCGTGAAGTCGGCAGCCGAAACCGTCGAGCTGTCGATCTGCTTGCTGAAGGTCACCGTGTAAGTGAGCAACTGACCGACCACCGCGAGATTTCCGGGGTCATTGTCATTGATGCTGGTCAGAGTCGGCGGCGTCGCGTCGCCGGTAACGTTGGCCACCGTCGTCGCGGCGAAGGAAGCCGCGTCATTTCCGGCCACGTCCTGAACTGCATTGAGATCGTCGACGCCTGCTGTCGGATCCGTGTAGGCAACCGTTACCGACTGGCCCGTGAGCACCGCGCTCGCGAGCGTCAGGATCACGCGATTTCCCGCCGGATCCACCACGAGGCTGGAGACGCTGCGAGACCCGCCGGCCACAGTTACCGCAAACGCGGTCGTCGGCGGCACATTGATCGAGTCGAGCGAGTTCGTCTCGGTATAGTTCAGAACCAGCGAGGTTCCGTTCACCGACCCGCTGGTGAAGACCGGAGCGGTGGTGTCGATGATGATATCATTGTTGGCGCTCAGCGATCCCGCCGCAGCCGGAGTCGGAAGAGTAAGGATCGAATTGTTACCAGCGGCATCCTTGATCGTTCCGCCATTGAGGGCCAGCGAGGAGGCGGCGACATACTCCAGGTCCTGCGACTTATCGCCGGGCTGAACCGTGTAGTTAAAGATCAGCACGTTCTGACCGCTTCCGCTCGAGTAACTGACGACTTCGTTCACGGTGCCAGTGGACAATGTGAGCGTCGGCGTGCCAGTGACAAGCACCGGTTCGGAAAACTGAACCTGCACTGGAATCACCACACCCGCCTCGAACTGACCATTCAGAACGTTGCCTGTTCCATCAAAGGCAGTGACGTTCAGAATCTGTGGCGGCGTGGTATCCGGGGTCGCGTTGATATTGCCGGTCGAGAAGGTGGCCGCATCGTTACCGGCAGGATCCTGAATCGCGAAGCCATCATCGCCGACCGGATCGGTGTAGGTCACGGCAACGTTCTGGCCATTCGTCGCGGCTGTCGCCAGCGTGAGGGTGACGGTCTTGGCCACAGGGTCCACCGCGACCTGGGTCACTCCGACGGAGACCGCGTTAATCGTCGCCGCGAACATCGAGGTCGTCGGCGGATTGATCGCATCAAGTCCATTGATATCTGAGAAGGATAGGACCACCGTGCTTCCGGACGCGGTGCCGGAAACGTAAGTCGGTGCGGTGGTATCGATGACGAGATTCTTGTTCGCTCCGAGCGAACCGGTTGATCCCGGGGAAGGCAGCGTGAGGATCCCGCTGTTTCCCGCACCGTCCTTGATCGTTCCGCCATTGAGCGTCAATGCGCCCGTGCTGCTGTAATCCAGATCCGCCGCCGTATCACCGGCCTGCACGGTGTACGAGAAGGTCAGCGTATTGCCGCCGGATCCTGAAACATAGCTGATCGTGCGCGGAGTGGGTGTCGTGCCGAGAGTGAGTTGCGGTGTGCCAGTGACGAGCACGGGCTCGCTGAGTTGAACCGTGATCGGGATGACCGTGCCCGCTTCATATTGGCCGTCGAGTGTGGTCGACGTGATATTCGTGACCGTCGGAGGCGTGGTGTCGGCCGGGTTCGGCACCGTGACCGTGATAGTCTGCGTCGCGAAGCTGTTCGCGTCCTTGATCGCGCCGCCGGGGCTCACGAGGTCGTTCACCTTGACCTGGACGACATAAGTTCCCGGAGCGGGAGCCGAAGTGAAAGAGAGAGCTCCCGTAGTCGCATTGATCGTGAAGGAACCCGCATTGGCACCTCCCGAAATGGAGTATCCAAGCGGATCGTTGTCCGCGTCGGTTGCCGTGACCGTAGTCACAGCGGTCCCGGAAGGAACAATTGTCTGGGCCGTACTCCCCCCTCCGTTACTCGTGATTTGCGGGAACGAGTTCGAGAAACTCATGGGCGGCGAAAAGGCCCCTTGATTGACGTAAGTTACGCCGGACTTCACGCCACCGTTGTAACCGTTGAGGTCGCTGTTCAGGGAGTTCGACTGAGTCGAAGTTCCGAGGATGTAGCGGAGCGGAGTATTCTTCGTGACCGAAAAGCCCTTCGCCGCAAGCGCTTCCTTCAAGCTATCCGTTGCCGGCGTGGTGTTATTGAACGGCAGCTTGAAGCTGAGAAAGTGATCGTTGATCGTCAGTGCCAGGGGTGCCGTGCCGAGAGCCGCATCATTCAGGTTCACATCAGTCACCGTCGGATCGTTGACCGGCGTGACTGGGCTGAAGTCGACGTAGGTCGGATTCACCGTGAAGCTCACGATGGGCAGTTCACCCGTCAGCGTGGTGGTGCTCGGAGAAACGTTCAAACCGGAACCAGCACTCCAGACCGAGATTCGCTTTTCGTTGTTCGTCCGCTCGGTGATGCTGATGAAGAAATCGACCTTACCGTCGCCGTTTACATCGACGCCCAGGAAGATATAGCCCGAAGAGAAGAGCGAGGAGCTGTTGCTCTTGGATCCGCCGACGCGGACGCGGAAGTAGAGGAAGTCATCCGTATCTGTCGCGGACGTTCCGTTGTCATCATAGTAAGTATAGAGAACCGGATGGCCCGCATTGCCGACGAGATCGAGATCGTTCGCATTGGCCTGCGTGTCATTCACATAGTCGGAGGAGACGCCATACAGAACAGGCTTCCAAACCGTGGTGGGCGCGGTCAGCGACATGCTGACCGTGAACGCACCCGAAGTAGCGTTGGTGAGACCGGAGCTCGACGCGGTCAGCGTTTTGCCGGAGCCTGTCGATGAAGGCTTCAACGCACTGAATGTCGCCACGCCATTGACTGCCGCGACGGACAAAGTGCTGCTGCCTAGAAAAGAAGTGTTCGAGCTGCTGATCGTGACCGTGTTTGTGGCTGTCGTGGACGCATTTCCAAACTGGTCTTTCAGCTGGACAGTGACTGCGGGACTAATGGCGCTTCCGAGAGTGGTATTGCTTGGCGATGTTCCAAAAGCCAATTGCGTCGGGGCGCCGGCGGTCTCGGTGAGGGCACCGAAGTTTGTGGGATTCCCGCCAACGAACGTGGCGGTCGATGAGGCCGACATCGTAATGTTGCCTGGATTCGTTGCCGGGAAGGTCGTGCTCGTAGGCCGCACGCGCAAACCCGTAACCACGATTTGGGAAACAGCCTTAGTTGGACCATTGGGGCTGTCGATCCCCTCCACGGTAAGCACGAGATTTCCCGACGAGAAAGTCGGAGCGTTGGCCTTGTTAACGGCCACCGGCGTATTCGAACCGGCATCCACGTGGTTCACCGCCACCGTGGGAATGGTGGCCGTATCGAATTGCCACCCGGTCGGCGGGACGAGGATAATTGAGCCGGTAGCGGAAATGTCGCGGTTCGCACCCTCCTGGAAGGTTATTCCGCTAGTAATGGTGGTGTATGCGCCAGTACCGCCTGTGGCCGCTGTGTCGGCAGAAGCCGACACGTTCCCAAGTGTGGTGACAGTAACAGCCGCATTCGCGGTTGCCGAGGCAACCGCTGCGACGCCCAGTGCGAGGAGCGTGCGTTTCGCGAGGAACCCGAGATTCCGCAGAGTGTTCTTAAATTCAGTCATATTGCTGAGCCGTGAAAGAAATGGTTCGTGTGATGCCTCTTACTTTTCGCCGATGCGATAGAAGCGGTGGCCATATTGGGGTGCCGCCGGGTCATCGACTTGGATCTGGCCGTTTTGAATGGAGAGAGGCTGGTTAAACGTCGTCCAGCTCTGCAGGTCGGAGGAGACTTGCGGTTGATAACGTCCGAGGTTCGCCGAGGTGATCGGGTCGCCGAATTCGTCCTTGAAGAAGAAGCGCATGGAGCCGCCCACGAGCATCTGCGGACGCAGACCTCTCAGGTGTCCGCGAATGACGACCACGGTATTCTGACTTATGGTGCTTCCACCCGCACTCGTGACCCGCACGGTATAAACACCGGCGGTGGTCCGGGTCACATTGTTCAAAGTCAAAGTAGCACCCGTGGCTCCGGCAATGTCTTTTCCATTGAGCTGCCACTGATAGGTAAGCCCCGTTCCCGTCGCACTGACGGAGAGCGTGATGGAATTGCCCGAGAGGGAGGTTTGCCCAAGCGGCTGCTTGGTGATGAGCGGGCCGGTTCCGTGAACGGCGAGGCTGTGGTAGCTGCCGGCGGCGATGGAACGAATATCGGAGCCAGTGATGTTCAACTGGCTGCTGGAGTTGTCCCCCCACCCTTGGACAGTGCCATCGGATTTCAGGGCCAGGCTGTGCTGCTCACCGGCGGCGATGGCCACGACATTGGCCAGCCCGGCGGGCACCGTTGTCTGACCGGCATCGTTCAACCCCCATGCAACCACCGTCCCGTCGGATTTTAACGCCAGGGTGTGATTCGCGCCGACTGCGATGGCCACCACGCCGGAAAGTCCGGCAGGCACGTCGGTCTGCCCGGAATCATCCAGGCCCCACGCAACGACTGTGCCGTCCGATTTCAGCGCCACGCTGAAATCACGTCCCGCTCCGATGGCGATGACGTCCCGCAGATCCGCCGGAGGAGTGGCCCGGCCATTCCCGGCGTAGCCCCATGCGACCACCGTGCCATCGCGCTGGAGGGCGAGGCTGTGATAGGAACCTGCAGCAACCGAGACGGCCGACTGCAGATTGGCCGGAATATCGGTGAGCCCGTTTGCATCGTAGCCCCATCCTGAAATCGTGCCATCCGCATTGACCGCAAGGCTGTGGTAGCTGCCGGCGGAAATGGCGAGCGCGCCGGACAGATTCGGCGGCGGCGTGGAGCGGCCCTCACCCGAGTTCCCCCAACCCACGACCGTGCCATCGGGGTTCAAAGCCAGATTGAATTCCCGCCCTGCGCTGAGCCTCACCGTGGCGGCCAGCCCCGTGGGCGGCGTCGCCTGGTTAAAGTTGTTTAAACCGACTCCGGTCACCTTGTTTGTCGCACCCTGTGTATATGCTGCGGATAGCATAAATCCTCCCGTGATGACCACGGCCGCAAAAGCCTGGGTCCACACACGGATGGCGCCATTTAAGAAAGTTCCGTTCTTCCGGACCTTTGAACATGCGGGACGATCACTCTGCGTCTGAGTCATGGGTGTTTGCGAAGGATCTGCAAACCGCGCACGCAGGAAATGAATCCTCCTTAGCGTAGCGGATCTGCAGTTGGGGTGAGATTAAGATGTAGGGTGGACTCGCCTCGCATCGCGCGCACAAATCTCCAGCAGCGCTACCGCGCTAAACTAAGATTCATCGGCAATCAACGGACGACTATTTTTGCAATCGGGGTGGGTGGTGGGATGGGACGGTGCGTTAACTAGTGAAATAGCCGCCGCCCGTCAAGCATAGCGCGGACCTAGGTAGAAATATTTTTGGACTTGAGCTAAAACAAGAAATTCCTATGCACCTGCACGATCGCCACTATGACTATTTTGTCATTCATTAAAGGGTAGTGATTTTGTGACCGGTGGCGCAGGTCCGGCTTAGGGACCGCACGCAAGCGATTTTTCAGACAACTTTTCCCTATGTTAATCAGTATAATTCGAGCCGTTGCCTGGCTTTCCCTCGGCGTGGTGCTGGCGAGTTCCTGGGTCTATTTCCACGGGAAACATCCCTCGGAATCGGATGCTCACGTCCTCACCGCCGAGATCGTGAAAGCGGCGTTGAAACGTGAGCCGGCCCGGGTCCCGACGGCCGCCGTGGGCACCGGCGAACGCAGCATTCTCGCCGATGAACCAGGGGAAAAAGTACTGCAGGTGACGCTCGCCTCGCCTCCTGTCCCGATGGTTTTCCTCTCGGCGCAAGTCGAATACGCCGTGGATGTTGAATCCAATCTCATCCTCTCGACGGACCCCGAACGAAAGGTCGTCACGGTGAGCCTGCCCCAGCCGCACGTGGTGAACGTCTCAGAGCAACCGGAATCCCTCACGCTCACGTTCGCGCCGAGCACCGAGGCCGAAATCAATCCGATCAAGAACGAAGCCGTCCTGATGCTCCAGAAACGTGGCGCCAGCGTTCGTTGTCTCGACGCCGCAAAAGCGCTTTACGCGGCGCGAATCGAATCGATCGCCCAGGCTTTCGGATATTCTTCGCAAGTGGTCTGGGGAATCATCCCATCCGGCGGCGAACGTCATGGTCCGTTATAAAGGACCGCATTGCGAATGCACTCATATGCAATTGCGACGCACTTTTACTTTTTGCACGGCATAAGATAAATAGAGTGGCTTCATAAGGGAAACCCTTAGGAATCATAAAGCAATGCCTCGATATGCATATAACGAGAATTCGCGCGCAAATATACGGTCTTTAAACCACCGCCTTGGCCGCAGCACAAAAACGGATAACCCGCGGTATAAACACGAAAATGCCGAATTGCGCATATCTATAACGGTGCCGATATGCGCGGATAAGCAAATATCAACGCACAGTTGATTGCTGATTAATGACGAAAATTGCGCGACAGACCCGGTTCATACCGAAGGATCTTTCACCACATTTCAGCGAGGCCCTTTCGGCATCGAGGCCGGAGTTGTGCCGGTCCTGGTCCTGAGTGTTGAGCCCAGGCGTCTTCGCGAGCGGCGCCCTATTTCTCCGGAAACGAAAACGCCTCATTTTCGTTTCCACGCCGTTTCCCTTTGTTTCCGGGATGTTTCCGGGAAACGGCCCCGGTCTCCTGGAGATCGGGGCCGTTTCCATGGGTGTTTTCAGTTGGTTTCCAGGCGCGAGTCCGTTTCCACGTTTCCACTCCTAAGAGGGGAAATTGGAAACGCCGCCGCTAAACCGGCTTGTAGACGCCGCGTTCGATGGTGACGAATCCGGCGCTTTGGAGCTGTTTGGCCCACTTGGAAACGGTGCCCTTGGCCACGCCGACGAGTTCCGCGAGCTCGGTGGCTTTGCCGACGCCTTCGTTGATGTGCCGGAGCAGCGCGTCACGGTCGGAGTAGGGCACGCAGTGGCGTTCGAATACGCCGTCCGGTTGGGTGACAAGTGTCCAGCGCAGCGGATAGCAATTGTGCCCGTGAGCCCGCAGTTTCTCGAATCGCGACACAAAGTCCGCGCCTTCCCGGCCTTCCTCGTTCACCGGATCGAGCTTGATGATCCAGTTCGCCTGGTCTTCTCGCTGCGAAGTGCCGCGCATGAGGCCATTGCGCCCGGCGTGGTGCACGACGACGACGGTGATCTTGCGCCGCCGCAGATCGAGCAGCCAGGGAAGAAGGAGTTCGCGCCAGTCGTCACTGTCGTTTTCCTTCAGTCCACGGATGAGGCTGGAGAGATTATCGAGATAGAGCTCCCCGATCTTCAGTTCCACACAAAGATTGGTAATCGCCGCCTGTTGCGCGGCGATGCCGAGATTGAGGGTTGCTTCTGATTTCTCGAAGAGAAGATCGCCGTGGAGCCAGATGAGTTCTTCTTCGCGAAGGCCGAGAGCGCGGCAACGGGACTGGGTATCGGCGCTATGCATCTCGCCATCGACGTACATCACACGGCTGAGGCGTTCGCCGGCGGACCATTCTCCGAGCGCTTCGTTTTTGGCCCGCGCCGCAGCCATCATCATCGCCAGCCAGGTCTTGCCGCCGCCGCGTGGGGCATAGATGAAGCCGAGGTCTCCTTCGTGGAAAAAATTCCCCAGGAGCCGTGGGCGCGCGGGAATCTCCAGGTCCACCAGCTCGCGGGTGTTAACCACGGACGACTTGAAGATCCGTTGAAACTCGGCCGCCTGGGCTTCAGGAGAATCCGGCGCCGGAGTGGCCGGTTCGCAGGTCTCCGTGGCGCCGGCCTTTATCCCAGCGACCTCGTTTGGGATGAAGGGGCTGGATTCGTCGGAAAAGACCTCCAGGGGTTGCCATTCAGTGGCGAGAGTTCTCATCGGATCACCTCCGGGTTGAAGTAGTAGACACATTGGCGCGCGCCATTCTGGCGGAGGCCATCGGGCAGGCGGACGAATTGCGAGCGCGTCCAGATCCACTCCGGTGGGGTCTGCGGGGATTGCGGCTGATGTTGTTGACCAGGCACGTACTGGACGATCTGGATGTTGGTGCACGGTTTTGTTTCCATGGACGTCGTGGTTCAACCGTCCCAGGGTTCGTCAATAATAAAAATGGCAAGCGCGTTTAGACGGCACCAGGCACGCAGGGTCTCCATGGAAACGAAAAATGCCCTTTTTGGTTTCCGCTTTGTTTCCACCGGTTTCCCGAGCGTTTCCCGATGGTGCCCGGCGTTCCCTCTGAAACTCCGCACGACGTTTTCCAGCCGTTTCCAATCGGTTTCCCAAAGCGGCCTTCGTTTCCCGTTTCCACGCTTAAGAGGAGGAAACGAGAAACGGCAGAGCAGCGTTCACCCTGAAACCTCGCCCGCTCGTCTCGCTACACTAGGAGCGGTAATGGGAAGCCAGATCGCCGAAATATTGCGGCAGGTGCGCCCGGGCAAATGCGGAGGCATTTCCAAACGTCGTCGCAACGCAAGGCGTCGCCTCTTCATCCGAGACTTTTGGACGAGGACGAAAGATGCGCCGGGGTTTTTCCACACCGAGGATCTTCCACCACATGTCCGCACCGTCGAAGCCGCCGATGCGTTGCATGTACTCGTCCATTTCAAACTCCGACTGGGAGTCAGTTGGATCCGGGCAACTCAAAGGAAGGACTTCCGGGAAGCGGCCTTTCGTGGACCACCCGAACTCCATCGTGAACTGCTCATAGCCTCTCTGATCCAGAAACAGGCAGATGAATTGCCACACCTTCTCTTCCTTCCGGCAGTAAGTAACAGTCCCCGGTTCCATGTAGTCCGACTCACCCTCAAAAGCCGAAAAACCAAACCTCTCCATGAGGTCGGTCATCATTGGCTTCAGGAGCCGGAAATACTGTCGATCCATACACAAAATCATCCTGAACTGCCGATGGTCCACAAGCGTGGAAAACTATGGAAAGCGTGTCGCGGACTATTCCGTAGGCTTCGATAGGTTTCCCCCTTAGACTTCCATGGGATAGATAGCTATAAATCGCGAAATGGTTGTTTAAACGGGGGCGGGGGCGGCATCCAAAGCGTCCAACCTGAAAGTGGATTTTGGAGCGTACGAATGTGAGACGAATGTTCCGCGCGAACACGCTCGCGGCCGGCGCGGTTTCCGCCGGAAACGAAAAACCGTGCATGCCGGTCCGTTCCATGGTTTTTGAGCAGCCCCCGCCATCCGTCACGAGAATGAATGCCCTTGAGTTCCAAATCCGCGACAATCCCAGCGCCGAGGAGACTGACATCATCCTTCGGGGCCTGATTGAGTACAATGAATCCCAGGCCGGCCCGGCTTCCCGCCGCAACCTGGCGGTCTTTGCACGCCGCGGAGACGAAATCGTCGCCGGGCTTCTGGGAGCCACCCACTGGAATTGGCTCCACATCCAGTATCTCTGGGTGAGCAAGGAGCTTCGGCATCAAGGCGTCGGCCGCCGCCTCGTGCTCGAGGCCGAAAAAGAGGCGCGCGCTCGCGGCTGCGATCATGCGCATCTCGATACGTTCAGTTTCCAGGCGCGGCCGTTTTACGAGCGGCTCGGTTATTCGGTCTTTGGCCAGATCGAGGATTATCCGGCAGGGCACAGCAGGTTCTTCCTGCAGAAGCGGAACCTGACGTAATAGGAAGACCGGCCCCGGAAGAGCGTCAAAGCCCGAATCCGACTCCGCCAAAATTCCGTGTCCGGTTTCCAAATGGGCGCGGAACCGGTCCGCCGTACCCGGCCGCGTATGCCACAAATTCCCGGGTTCGTGGACTTTCCTTTTCCTTGATCGAACACAAAATGACGGGCGCAGGTCTCACAAAACCTGACCGAGGTTTCGGCCTCTGTTTCTCCCGTCGTTATGAAGACTTCATCCATTCGTCTGATCGTTTTACGTTCATTCGTCATTTTCACGGTGGCGCTGGTCCCTCCGGCGTTCGCCGCTTCGGACCATTACACAGGGAGCATGTGGGCTCCCATGGACTCCAAAAAGGCGCTCGATGCCGCTCCGGAAATCACCCTCGCGAAATATCCGGACAGCGACGAAGCCACCATCGAGCAGCGGATCGTCGAGACCTATCGGGCCGACGGCACGGCCGAGAGCCAGGACGAGGCCTACATCAAGATCCTCACGGAAAAGGGCAAACGCGGCCGCCGTACGCTCACGCTCAGCTTCATGCTGCCGTACTCGACGGTGGAAATTGCCAGGCTCGAAGTGGTCAAGCCCTCCGGCGAGGTGACTTCGGTGGATATCGCGGCGAACTCGAAAGAGACGATCGATAACAGCCAGATGCAGATGAATATCTATGACCCGAACAGCAAAGTGCTGCAGGTCAATATTCCCGCGCTCGAAGTCGGCGACATCCTTCACTGGGTGACCCGCACGACGACGTTGCGCTCCATCATTCCCGGTGAATTTGCCGACGAGAATATCTTCGAAGGAACGGGCTACATCCGCCATATCGAGTACGAAGTGCACGCCCCGCTGGACAAGCCGCTGAAGCGCATCGTCCTGCGTGATGAGGTGTCCGGCACGGTGCAATACACCACGCACTCCGGCGAAGATCATACGCTCGTCCATCAGTGGGAGGTGACCAATGTCCCGCGGATGTTCCCCGAGCCTTCGATGCCTTCGGCGGAGACCGTTTTGCAGCGCGTGCTGGTCAGCACCACGCCGGATTGGCACGACGTCTCGAAATGGTACTGGGATCTCAGCCGTCCGCATCTCGAGGCAACGACGACCGACTTGCGAAGCAAGGTGGAGACACTGACGGCGAACGCCAGGACCGACCTGGATAAGGTGAAAGCGCTCTTCTACTACGTCTCGCCGACCATCCGCTACATGGGGCTGACCCCGGAGAAAGACCGGCCCGGTTTCGAACCGCACGACGTTTGCATCACTTACGATAAGTCGTATGGCGTTTGCCGCGACAAGGCCGCGCTGCTCGTCTCGATGCTGCGGACCGCCGGCCTGAATGCGTATCCGGTCCTGATCAATGTCGGCTCCAAGAAGGACAAGGAAGTACCGGACGCGGGCTTCAACCACGCCATCGTGGGCGTGGAGATGAAGAAGGGCGAATACGTGCTCATGGATCCCACCGATGAACACGCGCGGGATCTGCTGCCTTCGCACGACTGTGATCAGAGCTTCCTGGTTTGCCGGCCGGAAGGAGAAGACATCCATCTCAGCCCGATCAAGCGTCCGGAAGAAAACATGATGCGAATCCAGACCACCGGATCCCTGACCGCTGCCGGTGAGTTGCTGGCGAAGTCCGAGTTATCTTTCGGCGGAACGAACGATGACAGTTATCGGAACGGTTTCTCGCACATGAAGCCCGATGACCGGCAGAGGTTCTTCGAACGCTGCCTGAAGCAGACCATGCCGGGAGCGAAGTTGAAGTCGCTGAAGATCACTCCGGAAGATATGCTCGATATCTCGAAGGAGCTCAAAGTGGCGCTGGAGTTTTCCGTGGATGGCATGACTGCGGCGGGAAATGGAAAAGCGGTGGTCAGCCTGCCGTGGATCGGCAACAGCCTGGGCGCGGTGAATTTCATCCTGAATGGAACCGGCCTGGACCAGCGGAAATATCCGCTCCACACCCGCATGGCCTGCGGTCTGCGCGAGGATGTGTCGCTGAAGCTGGGCGACGGCTTCGCCGGGGCAGAATCCGCGCCGACTTACCAGCCGGTGGATGATCCATGCCTCAGCTATCAGCAGACCTTCGATACGAAGAACGGAACGCTGGATTGCTCGCGGGAACTCAAACTGAAAGTCGATGAGTTTTCACCGACCCAATACCTGGAACTGAAGCGCACCCTGAAGGATCTCCAGTACGACACGCGGAAGAGCCCGGTGCTGGCCATGACCCCCGGGGTGACCGCTGCGACCGAAGAGAAACCAGAAACAGCCGTGGCTCCCGCGGTGGATTCAAATGCCATCGTCCTGGATAGTCACAAAGAGCTGGATGTGACCGATCCGCACAGTGCCGTTTATAAAGTGCGGTATACAAAGAAGATCCTCACCTACGCCGGAAAGATCCGGGAGGCGGAAGTGAAAGTGGGCTTCAATCCCGCCTGCGAAGATGTCCGTTTCCTCCGTGGCGTCGTGACGTCGAAAACCGGCCAGCGTCAGGAAATCTCGAAGGATGAAATGAACATCATGGATGCCGCATGGAACGCCTCCGCGAAGCGCTACACCGGCGGCAAAATCCTCGTGGCCAATCTTCCCGGTGTGGATATCGGCTCGACGATCGACGTGGAGTACGAAGTGACGATGAAGGGCAAGCAATTCCTGGCCGGATTTGAGTACTTCCAGGTCCCGGATGAGATGCAGAAGAAGTCGTTCGAGCTGACGGCGCCGGCGAACGTGAAAGTGGAAAAGATGCTCACGGGAAGCGGGCCTCTCGAGAAGATTTTCCCGGCCGGTAACTTCAGCAAACAGCTCTACCGCTGGAGTGCCGAGAATGAAAAGGCGCTCCCCGCCGAGCCACTCCTTCCGCCGGAATGGACCTGGACACCCGGCGTGGCCTATTACGCGGGAGATTTCAAGGCCTGGCTGAAGGACCTGAATGACACGCTGCAGAACCGTTCGCAGGCGCGCACAAAGGTGACGGAGCTCGTCCATCAGCTGACCGCGCAGAGCAAGAGCAAGCAGGAGGCGGTCACAGCGATCCGCAATTTCGTGGCCACATCGATTCGCGGCGCCGGGCCGTCGTTCACGGATTTGCCGATGTCGGAACTCTCCACCGCTGACACTACGCTGGCGGATGGATACGGGCACGCCATGGATCATGCCATTCTCCTGCACGCGATGCTTTCCGCCGCGGGCTTCCAGCCGGAGTTTGTCCTAGCCTCCAATCTCCCATCAATCGATGGAATCAAGAACATCGCCACCACCTTTCCATTGCCGGAGTATTTCAATGCCGCGCTCGTGAAAGTGGCGGTCGACGGCGAGACCTACTACCTGAACGACACCGATCAGTATTCGCGGCTGGGTTCGACCGGGCATGAAGGCAAGCTGGAGATCGCGCTGAATGACGGCAGCTATCACCTCGTCGAAGCCGCCAAGGATTGCCAGGACAAGACGGATACGTTGTACAACCTGTCCGTTGGAGATGACGGCAAGCTGCGCATGGGTGTAACGACCCACTTCTATGGCGATGAATATAACCACCGGAATCGCTATTTCTCGGAACTGCGTCCGGAGGAAAGGAAGCGCTACTTCCAGCAACTGGTTTCCAGCGTGGCCCAGGGTGCGCGCCCTGTGGGAGATCTGACTGAGCAGTACGATAGCTATCCCGGCGCCGAACAGTTCACAGTCGAGCTCGATCACTACGCCGTGGTGGATGGGAAGTATCTCTACTTCGATCTGCCTTTCACGCCATCGCTCTTCGGCAGTCTGGGTGGCGATCAGCGCAGCCTGCCCCTGATGCTATGGCAACAAGGGAAGAGAAGCGTCCGCACTGAAATCGAGCTGCCGCCGAGCTTCCGAAATATCGTGATGGCGCCGGGCAGCCAAAACCTCGACGCACCGGACGGCGGCGGAAAGGTGCGGATGGATGCATCGTCCACCACGGGCAAATTCGTCATGACAGATGAATTCGAGACGTCCCCGGCGATCGTCAGTCCGAAAAACTATCCCGCGATGCTGAAGATCGAATCCTCGCTCGAGAAAAAGTCGGCGAAGGTGTTCCTGCTGCAGAAGGAGTAAGGCGCGATCTATCCTCAGTGACTTACAAGAGGCCGTCCGGATGGGCGGCCTCTTTTGGTTTTGAGGTGGAGATGGATTTTGGAGGAGTTTTCTTCAGCGCCAACGGCGCGACGCAATACCAGCCTGAGGCAATAGCCCCAGGTATTGGTGTAAGTAGGTTCGAGGGCTGAAGGCCCGATCCATGGAGCGCTTGAACGTCCAATTGTGTGCGTCGGAAAATGGGGCGGGCCTTCAGCCCTTCATCTCTTTTTGGCCGACTCCTGGGGCTATCGCCCCAGGCTTGTAAACCATCCTCGGCTCGCACAATAGGGTCGAGCCGTTGGCGCTGCAACTGCTCCACTCATTCCAAAATCCGTTTACGGCACGTTGGAATCCGACGTCCCCTCGAGCGCGTCGAGCTTCGCCGCGGTCATCATGGGAATTCTGCGGGCGCTCCGCGGGGGCGCGAAGACGAAATCGTTGTTCGTCAGATTGGCCCGGAGATTCCATGCCGAGAAATCCACACGGATCTGCGGTTTGCCCGGGCGATCCTTGAAGGTGGCAATCATCCTTCTCGGGAGTTGGTCCTCCACCCCGATCCAAAGCTCGGTATCCACGACTTTTCCCGGGAGCGCGAAGCAATAGCATTCGGTCCCGGCGGAAGCCGAAGAGCCGCCGTGATACTCATGCGTGCCGATATACGAGATGGTCCGGGAATTCCGGCGCATGTCGTTGTAGGGGCTCGAGACAAGAAACTGGGCAAGCGGCGGCGTATATCCATGTTTCCGCTGGACCATTCCGATCAAGGTATCTAACGTCCCAAACATCGGCACGATCGCGTAGGCATTTGTCCGCGCGTTGAAGACGGTTAGATTCACTCCGTCTTCGTAGTAGAAACGCGTCCCGTGGCTGCTCGTCACGCGAGTGGAAAATTTACTGGGTCGGAGAACCGCGATATCGACCTTCGCATCTGCCGCTGCGCTTTTCGTACGGAGCAACACCGGGTCGATCTTCCGATGAGCGTGAAAACTGAACTGCGGATTGCCGCCGATCTTCTGCGACATTTGCCAAAGGATTCGCATCGGGTCGGCCTTCGATGCAGCGGCATCTGCGGCGCTTGCAGGAGGCGCCAATAGTGTAACGGCGAGACTCGCCATGCAAAGAAACTGGAGGGGTTTCATGGTCGCTAGGGATTTTGTCGCCCTCCTTTCTATCAGATTCTCTGCTGCGCCTCCATCGAATCTTAAGGGAGCCCCGAAGCCGCATGAGACCGCCGGGTCACTAAGTCGCAAAGCGGCCCCCTACCAAAATCCATTTCCTTACCCATCATATGTCTTCATTCACCGTTCTATTCCCATCCTTCAGCGATGGCCGCCGGGAACCCGATCCCGAGTTTTACAAGGAAGCGCAAGCCCTCGATGCACTCAGCATCCCGTGGCGTGTCGTCAATATCGACGCGCTGATCGCCGGCGACCTCGCCAAAACATTCCAATTCTTTTCACCAAGCGCCGGGAAGCTTCTCTATCGCGGTTGGATCCTACATACACACGAGTATGAGTCCCTCCACTCTGAGCTTGCTTCGCGAGGCTGCCATCTCATCACGAATCCGGCGGCCTATCGCCAGGGCCTGCTCTTCCCCGAATTCTATCCGGCCATCCGCACCCATTCGTTTCCAGCCGCATGGATCGCAGGATGTAATGCGAGAAAGGCCTGGAAAATTGCGGAGTCCCTGGGACCACCGCCGTATTTCATCAAAGACTATTCCAAATCCGCCAAAGAGATCTGGCCGGAGGGATGCGTTGTCTCCGGTGAAGATGGCATGGAAGGAATGTCGCGAGCGATCAGAGCGCTCCGTAAGTATCGAGGCGACCGATTCGAAAGCGGCATCGTGATCCGGCCGCTGATGCGGCTCAAATATATTGGCGAAAGCGCCTTTGGCCGCGCCATCCATGAAGAGTACCGGCTTTTCTTCTTTCGGGGCAGTCTGGTCGTGTGTTCGTGGTATGATCGCGCAGGCGGCGATCTTACAACCCTTCCCGACTATAGCTTTCTGTTCGAGCGCATCGCTTCCCCTTTCTTTTCCGCGGATATCGTCCGGACCGAAGATGGCGCGCTCTATATCATCGAGATCGGCGATGGCGGAGTCTCTGGTCTGCCACCTACGGTCTCACCTTTGCAGTTCTATCGAAACTTAAGCAATCGGCTCGCTCTTTAACCTCTAGACTGACGATCTCTTGCAAAGCCCGCCACCATTTCCGCTTTGCTTCAGCCACGCTCGCGGAGAAGTTCGAACTCGCACGAGTCAGTTTCCTCACATCTTAAAAAGAAAGGCACAGACATGACCACGATGAATTACCAACTCCTCGGCCGGAGCGGCCTTCGCGTTTCCGATCTTTCTCTTGGCACCATGACCTTTGGGGAGGACTGGGGCTGGGGTTCCGGAAAGGATGAAGCACGGAAGATTTACGACGCTTACCGCGAAGCAGGCGGCAACTTTCTCGATACCGCCAATCTCTACACCAACGGCGTCAGCGAACGTTTTCTCGGCGAATTCATCGCCGGACACCGGGAAGAAGTGGTGCTGGCCACAAAGTACACCAATGCGGGTCCGGGAAAGGACGCCAATGCCGGCGGAAATCAGCGCAAGAATATGGTGCAAGCCGTGGAAGCGAGTTTGAAGCGGCTGGGCACGGATTACATCGATCTCTACTGGCTGCATATCTGGGATCAGATCACGCCCGCCGAGGAAGTGATGCGCGCCCTGGACGATCTCGTGCGTGCGGGAAAGGTGCTTTATATCGGAATCTCCGATGCCCCGGCATGGGTCGTGGCTAAGTCGAATACCCTGGCGGAGCTTCGCGGATGGACGCAGTACATCGGCTTGCAAATCGAGTACAGTTTGCTGGAGCGAACGGTGGAGCGGGAGTTGATTCCGATGGCGAAAGATCAGGGCATGACGGTGCTGGCCTGGTCGCCGCTGCGCAGCGGTTTGCTCACCGGCAAGTATCTTCCGGAAAATCAAACCGGCGCCGCCGATTCCCGGCTCAATACGGAGATGATGAAGGGCTTTGCCACGATCGACGATGCCGGCTGGAAGACCGTGCGGGAGGTCGTCGCCATCGCCGGCGAAATGGGAGTCACTCCGGCACAGGTCGCACTCGCCTGGCTGCGGTATCGGCCCGTGCCGGTCATCCCGATCATTGGCGCGCGGAAGCTCAGCCAGCTGGAGGACAACCTGAAGAGCCTGGAGATTTCCTTTACGGACGATCAGCTCCGCCGGCTCGATACCGCGAGCGCCATACCGCTGGGCTTCCCCCACGACTTCTTCGCCTCCGAGATGGTGCGAACCTTCGCGTTTGGCGGGATGCGCGACCGGATCAAGGCGTAGGTGGGAGGCGGTCGGCGGTCGGCGTGGGAAATGGGGAAACGTTCAACGTCCGACGTTCAACTTTCAACGCTCAAAGGGTTCGGGCCTCCGCGTTCCCCCTTCCCGGAGGGCAGGAGAGATGCCCATGAAAGCCAAAAACAAGCGGTCGATCCCGGGCTAATCCCGCCTTCGTTGAAAGTTGAACGTCGAACGTTGAACGTTACCCTCCCTTCTTTCGGTCCTTTTTCGGGGAATGGCAGCTTGCACTCCGGCGCGTCCGGGCGGAAAAAAAGGAAAAATGTAGAAAGCGCCTCGCGCCCCTCCGATGCCCTTGCCCCGACCTCGTTTGGAAAATGAGACAGAATGGTTGCGTGTCCCCACGCGTCTCATTCCAGGCCGGACTTTCGCATGAAGACGCCGAAAAACTCGCGCGCCGCAAACCGTCCAGCCGCCGCTGCGGCTCGAAACAGCGCCGCCGACCGGTCACCACGCCCTCCCAAGGTGGCCCTCGTGATCGAGACCTCGAACGGCTACGCGCGCGGGCTGCTGTCCGGGGTGAAAGATTACATCCGCATTCATGGGCCGTGGAATGTTCACTTAGCCGAGCACAGCCGGGGCGACCAACCGCCAAAGTGGATCACCGATTGGGATGGCGACGGAGTGCTGGCGCGCGCCGAGAATAAGCGCATCGCCCGCGCGCTGGACGACCTGCCGGTGCCCGTGGTCGACGTAAGTTCGCACATGCACATGCCAAGCGTCCCTGTGGTCACCACGGACGATGCGCTCATCGCCCGCCTGGCGGTGGAGCATTTCATCGAACGCCGGTTTCGCAACTTCGCCTACTGCGGTGTGGATCGTTTCGTGTGGTCGGCGACGCGCGGGAAATTCTTCGATCAACTCGTCCGCAAGGCAGGCATGAACTGCGAGCACTATGTCGCCCCGATGGACTTCGGCCCCGACAGCGACGCGGAGACGGATGCCATTGCCAGCTGGCTGCGCAGCCTTCCCCAGCCTGTTGCCGTGTTCGCCTGTTACGACGCACGGGGCCAGCAATTGCTCGATGCCTGCCGCCGCGTCAACCTCTCCGTGCCGGACCAGGTCGCCGTGCTCGGTGTCGATAACGACGAACTCCTCTGCGAACTCTCCCAGCCACCGCTCTCCAGCATCATCCTCAATGCGCCACGCGCCGGATGGGAGGCTGCGGCGCTTCTTTCCCGGCTGATGAAAGGCGAACAGATCCCGCCGACAGTGCAACACATTCCGCCGCTCGGACTCGTCGCCCGGCGGAGCACGGACACTTATGCCGTGGACGATCCGCAAATCGCGCGCGTGCTTTTCTTCATCCGCGAGAACGCGTGCAAAGGCATCACCGTCGGAGAGATCCTGCACAAATATCCCATGTCGCGCCGCGCGCTCGAGCAGCGCATGCGCGAACTGCTCGGGCGCAGTCCGCACGAAGAGATCACGCGGTTGAAAATTCTGCGGGCCAAGGAGTTGCTCGTGAACTCGGAGTTGACCCTGTCCGACATTGCGGAGCGCAGTGGATTTACCGACGCCCAGTATCTCAGCGTCGCCTTCAAGCGGGCCACAGCCATGTCGCCAAGCGATTTTCGAGCAGAAGCACGGCGGGTTACGTCGCCGCCGAAAAATGCGCAAAAAGGAAAATCAAATGCGCGTTTCCCCATTCCAGGTTGAGAAGTGATTGATACGGTGGCAACTCGCCAATTGTACGGATAAACCCATCTCTTTTATCAACGCCGAGTTATTGCCCCAAAGTTATGCGGGCGGCTCGGACTGATGAAGGGGAAGTTTGTCTGCTCACACGTCGCTCCCCTATCCCCATGAAATCGTATCCCCTCCTCTCACGGAAGAATTGTGCCCTGGAATCTCGGAACCCCTCCGCTTCCCAACCCACAGCCACATCGCGTCCCCGCTGGGCTCTGCTCGGTCTCCCCATTCTCGCCGGGCTCGCCTCTCTCATCACGCTTCCCGCGAGCGCGCAAACTGTCGTGTCGCAAATCGGGGTCAGTTTCACGGGACGAAACGACTATCCAAACGACGCCTTCGCCACAAATGAAGCGGCGGGCGTCGTTTCCCAGACGAACTGGAATAACGATACGGTCCAGGTCGGCGGGACTACGACGAATACTTCCTCGGCGCTTTTCAACTCCTTCGGCTCCGCAACGGGAGTCACCCTGACTCTGACGGCGAATGATAGCTGGAACAGCGGTTCCGGTGATGGCTCGGGCAATGCCAAGCTGCTCCAGGGCATCATCAAGGAAGGAAATCCGCCGGGAACTGCGGGAAACTTCGTCTTTAATAACGTCGCGGCGGCGGGCCCCGGATCGGCCTGGAGCTATAAAGTGCTCGCCTACACCATGGAAGACGGAACGGGCGGCGACTTCAGCCTCAGCCTCGGTTCCACGACTTACTACGGAGAAGCGCAAGCCGGCAACAATTACAACGGCACCTTCATTCAGTCGACCACCACTTCCCTGCCCACGACGTTCACCGTCTCGAACTACGTCGAGTTCGACAATGTCCAGGCCACAAACGGATCCATCTCGCTGACTTACACGCACCTCGGTGGCAGCAATGGCGTCGGCATGGCCGGCCTTCAATTGATCCAGGTTTATACGGATCCAAATAATCCGCTGATCAACTGGACCGGCTCGAGCAACGGGCTCTGGGATGGCTCGACCCAGAACTGGCAGGGCGGATCGGGCGCAACGGCTTACTCGAATAACATCGGCGGCACGGGAGTGGGAAATCAGGTGGTTTTCGACGACACCGCCACGGGCACGCACAATATCGTCATCGCAAATGCCGGAGCTGGGGTGCTGCCGGATAACATCACGGTCAATACGCAGACTGGATACACCTTTTCCGGAGAAGCCATCACCGGACCGGCAAATCTGACGATCAATTCCGGAGGCAGCCTCACTGGCGCGGTCACGCTGAATTCCGCCAATACCTTCACGGGTATCACGACACTGGGTGGCGGCACGCTCGTTCTCGGCCACGCCCTTGCTCTGCAAGGGAGCACGTTTAACTCACCCGCCGCACCCGGAACCGATTCCGGCCTGCGTTTCGCTTCCGGCATCGGCAGCTTCGTCGTTGGCGGACTGTCTGGAACGGGAAATATCAATCTCGCGGACGCCGGCAGCCAGCCCGTGAATCTGCAGGTCGGGGCGAATAACATCACCAGCAACTACAACGGCGTCCTCGGCGGTCCCGGCAGCCTGACCAAAGTGGGCAATGCGGCCCTCAATCTAACCCAGGCCCAAACGCTGACCGGGCCTGTGTCGATCAAGGGTGGCACGCTGACCCTCAGCGGCCCAGGAGCCAGTCTGAGCACCGCGTCTTCGATCACGCTCACGGCAAGCGGCAAGAGTGCACTGCCAAGTTTCGGCGGTGATCTCGTTCCGGCGCCGGTCCTTTTCATCGACGACGGTGTGGGTGCGGATTCCAACCATTTCGGCACCACGCCGATCATTCTGAATGGCGGCACGATCGCCTATCACGGCGGCGCTTCCGCGACGCTGGGCAACCCGAGCACGACACTGGCCAATGTCACAGTGAATACATCCGGGTTCTTCACCGCACAGCCTCAAGTGAACGGCGGAAACATTGGCATCATCAACCTGACCATCAATCCGTCGGCGACCGCCACCTTCGAAAGCCAGTACGGGCCGCTCGGAAACGGTTCGGGCACCACGGGACAAGTCACGATCACGAATTTGAATGGCACGCCCATCGCCAATACGAACGGGATCATCGGTGGATGGGCGACGACGGCTTCCTACAACAATGGCGGCAGCGGAATCACCGGCGGCAACACGGGCGTGACCGATTTCGCGACTTATGGCCCAAACGGCATCACCGCGGTCTCCTATAGTGGCACGAGCATCACGAATTCCACCAACCCGGCCGATAACATCATTGTTCCCGCTGGCGAAACCGTCGCCACCAGCACGACGATCAACTCGCTAAACGATAGCAATACCGGCGGCACCGGTGACCTGACTATTAATGGCGGCATCACCCTGACTCTCGGCAGTGGCGGCTTGATCATGGGCGGCGCCAATCATCGGATCACCGGCGGAGGCCAGATCACGGCGGGTCCGGGAAGCGTGACCACGCTGGGTGGCAACTATAATCTCTTCGTCACCATCAACGAAACCACGTTCAACGGGAACACGACCGATCTCGAGATCAACACCGCCAGGGTCGTGGACAACAATGGAACTCCGGTCAACCTCATCAAGGGCGGCTTGGGAACGTTGATCCTGGGCGGAAATCAGGGTTACACCGGCAGCACGATTATCAATGCCGGCACGCTGCAAGTCACGACAGGTGGCCAGCCCGGAACACTCGCCGGAAATGGCCCGGTCATTATCAATAGCGGCGCCACACTGCTCAGCACGTCAACGGACGGGCTCGGATTTAACAACCACACCGCGAACAACTCCATCACGATCAATCCTGGTGGCACGCTCACGGTAGGCAATAACTCGCGCCTTTCGATGGATCGCTCGATCACGTCCATCGGTGGGACGATGGCATCGATCGGCACGACCTTCGACAGCAATGCAAGCTACACGCTCCGCGACGTGAACGGTGCGGTCTATACCTTCACTTCCTCTCCGGACGGCACACCTTCCACCATCAGCGCACTTAATGCCGGCTTGAGCGGCACCGCGACACTCCACGTCAATCGGGGCGGCGGCGCGGTGGACCTGAATGTCACAGGGAATTTTACGGACAATTTCGGCACCGGCAACCTGGTCAGGGCCGGCAACGGCGTGATGACGCTCTCCGGGACCAGCATTTACACCGGAACGACAGCGCTCAACGGCGGCACAACAATCGTCTTGACGAATGCGCCATCCGGCAGCGCGGGTGCGTTCGGTAATTCCACCAGTACGATCCAGGTAAGTGACGTTGCGGGCAATACGAGCCCGACGATCCTCATCGGCGGAGCTTTCAATATCGGCCGTGCGATTACGATTTTGAATCAGGCCACGACTGGGACTTACGGGATAGGTGGCAGTACGGATAGCAATTCATTCTTCTCCGGTTTGATCACGATCAATCAGCCGCTGACTGTGTCGCAGGTGGCAAACGTCAGCTCAAATGCGCTCAATATCACCGGCGGCATCACTGCCGGCAGCGGGCAGCAAACGGTCAATATCGTCGGACCTGGCAATATCAATATCAGCGGTACAGCCTTTACCGATGGAGGCAATCAACTGGCGCTTGCCATCAGCGGCGGCAATATCAACATCTCCGCCCCGAACTCGTATACCGGCGGCACGACGATCGGCACCGCTTCCGTGAAGCTCAGCGGGGCCGGCAGCCTGGGTGCATCCAGCGCTCCATTGACGGTCAATATTGGCGGCACCATCGACCTGAATGGGACGAACCAGACGGTCGGAAACTTCTCCGGCAACGGCGGAGCGATCTTCAACAATGGCTCGGCCAACTCGGTGCTGACACTCGGAAATAACGACGGGACCGGTAACTTCGCCGGGTCAATCAAGGATCACACCTCCGGGTCTGCCAAAATCAGCGTCACGAAGATCGGCGCGGGCACGATCGCACTCTCCGGCGCGAATACCTATAGCGGCGCCACGACGATCAATGGCGGGATCCTCGCTCTGGCAGGTAGTTCCACGAATAACATCCCGTTCTCCAATACCATCAGCCTGAATTCGGGCACGCTGGATGTGACCGGACTTACCGGAGGCACGCTCAGTCTCACGGCACTCCAGAATCTCAACGGAGCCGGATCTATCGTGGGCTCCCTCACGACTGTGAATGGCACTTCCCTCTCGCCAGGAATCGGCACGAACAACCTGGCCGGAACGGTGGGAACGCTGACGATCAGCGGAAATCAGACGTTGGGCACAGGTACAAACTTCAACTTCGTGATCGGTGCTCCGGACGCAAACAATCCCACCACGGCCCTGGGCATAGCCAGTCTGGTCGCCGTGAACGGAACGCTGACCTTCCCGACTATCGGGACGCCGGCGGACAGGATCGTCTTCAATCCGATCAACCTCCAACCGGGCTTCTATGAGCTCTTCTCGTATGGAACGCTGGCCAACTTCAATCCGGCCAATGCGAATAGTTACTTCAAGGTGCCCTCGGTGGGTAGCTACACCTTCAGCGTCCAAAATAACCAGATCGACGTCCTGATCTCGCTCGCGCTTCTGAAATGGACCGGGCGTACGGGCGCGAACGCCGATTCGAATTGGACGACATCGACCGGTTCCGTCAACTGGCTCAACGGAGCGGCAGCCGCCAGTTATGCAAACGGCTCCGGTGTGACCTTCGATGACTCCGCGACCAACACCATCGTGAATATCCAGGCGGCGGGCGTCACGCCGACCTCCGTCGTCTTCAATAACAGCTTTGCGACCTATCAGATCAGCGATCTTGGAGCAAACGGCATCCTCGGCGCGACGGGAGTGACGCTGAATGGCTCGGGCGTCGTGGATTTCATGGGCGCGAACGCCTTCGCCGGAGGAGTGAATATCAACGCCGGTATTCTCAATGTTTCCAACAATGCAGCACTTGGAAATTCCGCCGGCGTGATCGTCGCCTCGGGCGGCACGCTTCAGCTCCAAAGCTCCGGAAGCCTCACGACCTCCGCGGCGATCCCTCTTACCATTAGCGGCATTGGCGCCATCGGATCGAGTGCGGCACTTGAGAACGTCAGTGGCACGAATACTTACACGGGGGCAATCACGCTCGGCAGTGCAGCGTCCGTCGCGGTTGACGCCGGGACCTTGACGCTCTCGGGTGGAATCTCGACGGCGGGAAATGCGTTGACTCTTTCCGGCCCGGGCAATCTTGCCATTACCACCTCCGGAGTTTCCGGTACGGGCAGCCTGAACCTCACGGGCACTGGCGTCGTCACGTTCGCTGCGGGAAATACTTATACGGGCGCGACTGCCGTCACGAGCGGAACGCTGCAGCTCGCCAATACCAATGCCTTTGGAAATGGCGGACTCAATACCTCCGGGGTAAGTGTCGCCACGGGAGCGGCTCTCGATCTGAATGGCACCGCCGTCACCGCAGTGGTGCCTTTGACCATCGCGGGCACAGGCCCAACCGGTAGCGGCGCGCTGATCAACTCCAGCGCGTCTCCCGCAACCTTCAGCGGCAATATCAATAACGCGGGTGGCGGCGACTTCAGCGTCGGCGGAGATGCCGGTTCCATTACTCTGAATGGAGCCGCCTTCAATGTGGTTCTGGATAAGGTCGGCTCGGATACGGTAACTCTCGCCGGAACCACCGACGATGTAGGCCTGCGGGCGGTCGTCGATGGTGGCACGCTTATCCTGGCCAAATCTCCGAGCGGTCCGGGCGGTCTCAATGGTGGCGTACGTTCGGTCGGTGGCGGCCCCGATGCTCTCACTATTAATAACGGAGGCACCGCGCGACTCGCCGGAACGGGCGGCGACCAGATCTATGATGCCGCCGGGGTCACGGTAAATACCGGCGGTACGTTTGACTTCAACGGCGTCAACGAGAGTATTAATTCGCTCAACGGCGGTGGAACAGTCACCAACACAGCGACGGGCACGGTCAGCACCATGACGGTCGGAGCGAATGGTGGCGGCGGCACGTTCACGGGCGTCATTCAGGATGGCGCCGGGAAAATGGCTGTGACCAAGAACGGCAATGGTACGCTGACTTTCAACAGCGCGAATACCTATAGCGGGCCGACGAATATCAACGGCGGCGCCATTCAGGTCGGCCATTCCCAGGCGTTGCAAAACACGACAGTGGCGGTCAATGCCAATGGCGGCCTTACCTTTGCCACTGGAATAACTACCGCGACCCTGGGCGGCCTGGCTGGAAGCGGCACCTTCACGGCACAGGATGGCAGCGGCGCTCCGGTGGCTTTGACCATCGGCGGGAACAACGCTTCCTCCACTTTCACCGGGAGCATGAGCGGCGGCAGTTCGCTGACCAAAGTCGGCAATGGTGTCCTGACCCTCTCCGGTTCAAATACCTATAGCGGGCCGACGGTCATTAGCGGCGGCACCTTGCGCCTGGGAGGCGGGCAGCTCGTCGCGCAATATAGTTTCGATAACATCAACGGAAATACCGTCATCAACGGCGGCACCGGCGGCTCCTCGATGAACGGCACGCTGGTCAATGCCACGGTCAATTCCGGCGTGGGACCGCTTCCGGGCAGCTCCTCAGTCTCATTCACCGGCAACGGATCCGTCACGATCAATTCGCCGATCGAGAGCTTGAATTCCAATGCATCGTGGACGGTATCCGCCTGGATCCAAACAACGCAGGCTGGAGGGTCGATTCTGAACAAGGGCGATGGCTCCACGTGGGCCGTCGGATACGACACGTTCTATCTCGGAGCAAACAATACCACCGGCACCTTTGCGAGCGCGGTAAACAATGGCGGCGGCTGGGTCACGGGTAACACGGCAATAAATGACGGTAACTGGCACTTAGTGACCTTTGTCGACAACGCAGGGACTAAATCGATCTACACGGACGGTGTCTTGAATACCCTGACATCCAACGGATTTACCGGCAACGACAGCAACAATGCGGTTATCGTTCGCCTCGGCTGGTCGCCAAGCAACGATGGCTCGGCACCTTTGACCGGCAGCCTCTCCGACGTGAATTTCTTCAGCGGCGCACTGACCGCGGCACAAGTCCAGTCGCTCTTTACCGCCAATACGGTTGTCCCGACTCTGCCGACGACCACGCCGGTGAGCATCACCACGGCAGGCGCAACGCTCGACGTGAGCGCAGCGGTGCAGACGATCGGATCGCTGACCGGCGTTGCCGGAAGCTTCGTGACCATCAGCGGCGGTGCGCTGAGCATCGGCAACGATAACACGAACACGGAATTCGCGGGCTCCATCACTGGAAACGGCACGATTGTAAAGGTCGGCTCCGGCACGCTGACTCTCTCCGGAACGAATACCTTCGCCGGCAATACCACGATCAATGCCGGCGTGCTGCAGATCGGCAATGGCGGCGCCACTGGCTCGCTGCCCGTCAACGGCTCGATCACAAATAACGCCACGTTGACCTTCAACACTTCTGGAACCTCCACCCTCACTGGCCCCATCAGTGGCGGTGGCACGATTATCCAACAAGGATCGGGAACCACGGTTCTTTCGGGGACTAATAGTATGTCCGGTCAGATCGTCGTAGCTCAAGGCAAGCTGGCCGTTCAGCCGGGCACTTTCGGCGACGGACCAACCACCACTCCTCTCGGGACTTCGACGGTCACCCTCTCCGGCGGCACCCTCGCCCTGCAGGGTGCGCAGAATGCAGTCGCGGGCATCGCGGGTAATTTCTACTCGAGCGGCAGTGCGCTGCCGAACGTGAATAACGCGGACCCTGACTTCAACTCACTCGCCGCAATCAATGCCAAATACGGCGCTGCCGTTCCGACTCAACAGTTCACCAGTACCACGATCGGCGCGCAGACCTTCACAAACTTCAATCTCGGCACAACATTCGCCGATCCGTATGGGAATCAGAATTTCGCCCTGATTTTCACCGGCAAATTCAATGCTCCCACTTCGGCCGGCACGTCTCTCTATACCTTCAATACGACGAGTGACGACGGCAGCGTGTTATTCATCGACGGGCAGATGGTGGTAAGCAATAACTTCTATCAAGGACCGGTAACCCGGAGCGGCTCGATCACGCTGAGCCCGGGCTTGCATGATATCGAGATCGCCTACTATCAGGGCGGCGGCGGTTATGCGCTGAGCGCCCAGGTGCAAAATGCCAATCTGAATGGCGGCGCATTGCAGAACATTCCGGATAGCGCGAACGCCGCCGACCCCGGCCTGGTGTCCTTTGGCGGAGGAGGATTCACCACCACGCAGACTTACTCGAATGCCATCCAGGTCACAGCTGACTCTTCGATCGATGTGACCGGATCGCTCACCGCCGCTGTCGGACCGCTATCGATCAATGGCAGTACCCTGACGGTTTCGAGTTCGGACAATTCCGGCGCTGCCTACAGCCTGACGGCGGGCGCCACCACGCTAACGGGAAATGCGACCCTCAATGTCGTCAGCAGTGCGGGATTCGGCAGCGGCACTTTGATCCTCGGACCGGTCAGCGGCGGCGGGTTCGGCCTGACAAAGGTCGGCGACGGCGTTCTGCAATTGACTGGAGCCAACACTTACACCGGCACCACGAATATCAACGCGGGCGCCGTGGTCCTTGGGCCATCCGGCTCCCTTTCCGGCAGCGTCGCGATCGCTCACGGAGCGGGTTTCGACGTGAGCAATCTACCGGGCGCTTACTCCATTCCGACCGGAAAATCGCTCAGTGCCACGGGATTGGATTCCGGGACGAGCACAGTTACGGGAAGCATTCACGCTGTTTCAGGTTCCAGTGTAGCGGCGGGCGGTGCCGGCCAGTTGGCCGTCAGTGGCACTGCGACATTCGATACCGGTGCGACCTTGAGCATCACGGTTGGCAAGAGCGTGGCGCACGCCGGACAACAGCCGAGCCTCACCGACTACGGCCAACTTGCCGTGACTGGATCGCTCAGTCTCAACAACAGCACGCTGGCCCTCAACGTTGGCTCAGGCATCCAGACGGGTGACGTCTTCACCATCATTCTGACCGGCGGAGAATCCGGACGATTTGCCGGTGAGACGCTCGTCAGCGGAACGACTTACTCGTTCACTGCGGGCGGCCAGCCGTTTGAGATCAACTATGCGTACAATGGCACCGCCGTTGCCTCGGCCGCGCAATTCGCGAGCATCACAGGCGGCACACAGATCGCACTGCTCGCCGTACCTGAACCGGCTTCCGCCGCGATGCTCCTCGGCGGGTTCGGCACAGTGCTCGGGCTCGCGCGTTTCCGCCGCCGGCAGTAGTAACATGGGGCCAACTCCGTGCCGGGCCGCGATTTGAAAGGACCGGGCAGGAGACCGAACGTGATTTGCCGCGGGCCACGACGCACCGGATGCCGACCTTGGGAGGGAATCCGGCGAAAGGGGGCGGCGGGGCCTGCGGCACTTTCGCAGGTGATCTTTCATCACCAACCCAAGTTCCCAGCGGGACTTGGGTTTGTCACGAAGACGGATTTTGGATTTCAGAAGATCGTTAGTCTGCCTACCGCCAGCCCCCGCCACGGCGCTGACGAAGCAGCGCCCTCCACACACCAAACCTGCCGATGCGCGCAACCATTTAAAATGCAAACGAGATGGAGAGATTACGCTGGTTGGAAAGGTAAGTGGGGCCTGTGGAGGGCGCTGCTTCGTCAGCGCCGTGGCGGGGGTTGCCGGTGGCGGCACATATGCAAAACGCTTCGTTTTACTCCAATCCGCTTTCAGGTTACTCACTTAGACGGGTTCACTTCACCCGCGACACTTACTCTGCTCCGTATGATTCACCATGCCATCCGTCAGATAAGATCCGCCACGCCTGCGTGGCTCGCCATGCTCTGGCTATGTGCCGGAGGACTCGCTCCCGCGTCGGACGCAGCACAGCGCGATAGTTACCAGTTCGACGGGACTATGTCCCGAAAGGTACTCGAAAACTATCTCGCAAGATCCATCTCCATGGAAGGGCTGCTGAATGGCAAAGGAGATCTGACGGACAACATTCGCATGCTCCAGAGCACCGGAGCCAAATTTATCGGGCGCAGTATCTGCCTGTGGGGCAAGGAAGCGGACCTCCTGCACAATCTCGAAAGAGCGAAAGAGCAAGTGCCTCTTGTGCACGCCGCGGATGCGGACATGATTCTGGAAGCGTGCATCTTTGAGATCGTCAGCACGCAGGTCGAACAAGTGCCGGTCCCCGATTGGGCTTTCACCGCGCTCGGCCAGCCGGTGGAAAAGCGGAACTTTCGCTACGCCGATATCATTTACCCGGAGGGCCAGCGCCGCAACTGGGGGCCGAACGCCTCAGTCCCGGATGTCAGCCGTCCGGAAACGAAGCTCTGGTTCTATTTTCTCGCGAGGTCATACATCGATCTCGGTTTCGAAGCGATCCACTGGGGCCAGGTCGAGATCATGAATCGCAATGATCGCGACTTATCCAATTGGGCGCAGGTCTTCGATCTCGTTCGCACTTATGCCGCAACGCACGCCCGCCGGCATTTTGTCCTTTTCAATGGCCACGTCCCGAGCGGCGGCCTGGTGCGCGAGGGACGCGTGCTTCTCGATTTTCATGCCTTTCCGCTCCGCATCAAGGAAGTCGCCGATAAACCAGAGGAAGCCATCCTGGAGGCCGGCTATCTTGATTCACTCTTCGGGCGCAGCAAGGGCGGACTTACTTACAGCGGCTGGCCGTGCGAGCACCTGCCTTATCTCGTGGAACTCGATAACTATGGCGTGAGCAATCATCCCGGGCAATCCAATGGCCCGAACAAGGCCATCTGGGTCTGGGGATATGACGAGATCAGTTGGTTCGCCCACCAAAGCAAACAGTACCGGAGCGACTGGCTGCGATATGCTCGGGATTGGGTCCGAAAAACGGATTCCAACGGCTATCTCGAAATGCCGGGCAGCCGCACCATGCGGTCACCGCTGGATCAGCGCCGCTGGTATTTCGCGAATAACCCGAGTCCGTCAGTTCCAGACGGACTCGGGGATGAGGACGCAATTCGGGCAATCTGGGCAGAGAAGACAGAGAAGGCAGACTGACCCAAAGCAGATCAGCTTTCCTCGTCCGGCTCCGGCTGTGGCTCTGCAACTCTCGGCCAATTCGGCATGGACGGCTTCGCACCGTCCTTCGCCGGTGCACCACTTGGGACGAGTCCGATGCGCTGTGTCCCACTCGGGCCGCCATTTCCGGCAGCCACCGCCACCGGCTGGCGTGCCATCGGTACCGGGACACCGGCTGATGGCTGGCGCGGAGCAAACGGTTTCAATGCCGGCCCTCCCGGCGCGGACGGGGCTGAAGGGGCTGACGGCTTCGGCACGGAATTCGCCGGCGCCAGGCTTGGCGCGGACGGTGCGGGAATCGCCGGCTTGGAAGCCAGCGGCAACGGCTTGACCGGAGAAATTGTCTGCGGTGGCTTCGAAAGCGCAGGGGCTGGAACGGGCGCGGGAGCAGGCGCAGCAGCGGCTTCCGCGGCGGGTGCGTTGGCGTTCGCAACAGGTGCCAGAGATGGAGACGGCGCAGGAGCGCCTGACGACGCTGCAGGGGCAGCCTTTGTTTGCGCCCCTTTCAGGCGATCCACTTCCGCCGCACTTGCCTTCAATGCACCTTGCAGGTTTTCCCGATCGCGCCGCACGAGGGCGAGTTCGACCTTCAGCCGGGTGATTTGGTCCATCAAACGATGCTCCGTTTCCCGCAGACCGCCACACTCGAGGATGACACGCTGCAGTTCGGTTTTGAAGGCCTCGACGAGTTCGTCGCCATTGGCCGCCGTCGTTCGTTTCAAGGCCTCAATTTCCTGCCGCATCACGTCGATGTTTCCATTCAGCTCTCGATTGAGCTTTTGGAGCGTTTCGACTTCCGTGCGCGTCGGCAGAGTTTCGTTCTCGTCCGTTTCCGAAGTTTCCGGACTGAATTCGCATTCCAGCGTGCCAAACTTCACCTTGCACGCCTCGGTGAGGTGATAGTCCGTGACCGGCTCTCCATTGACCTCCGTGCCGTTTGTGGAGCTGAGATCGTGGAGACGATAATGCCCGTCCTCTTCGGCGATCAACTCGGCGTGCTTCGCGGAGATCGTCCGATCGAGGATCTGGATCGTATTGTCCGGCTGCCGTCCGAGCGTCACATGTGAACCTTTCAAGACGATCGTGCTGGAAGCCTCTTTTTCTGGGAAGTGAATGCGCAAACTAGGCATAATAGGTGAGACAGTGTGATGAGTGGATTTGCTCAGCAGTCTCGGGGGCAACGCGGCAGGCTGATAAATTCCACTATCATTTCGAGTGTCGCCCCTTCCTCCGGTCGCCTCCTGATGCGAGTTTCAGGTTGAAGGGTATGGGCTGGCGAACGCGGCCGATCTTCGCTTCCGAGGCCCCTTTCACGGCAGATTTTCGCCCTTTCGTCCCAAACGATTCGCAGCACCGCGAGGCGCGGCTATGTTCCGCGCACTTTTTTCATGCGCCCAGACCGTCTTGCTCTCCTCGATGTGCGAAAGCTCCTCTGCCCTCTTCTCCTGGCTCTCACTGGATGGACGTCCACCCTCGCGGCTCAGGCCCCCACGCAGACGGCAGACTTGTTCAAGACCGACACGATCTGGAATGTTCATCTCACATTCACGCCGGACCAATGGGCAGCCATGGAACCTAGTGATCCACAACAAGGCGGGTTTCCACCAAATGGCGGCCCGGGAGGAGGACCGATGCGCTTCGGGCCAGCCAATTTCATCGTGCCTGGTTTTCTGAAAGCCGGAGACCAGGACAGTGACGGGAAGCTGTCGAAAACGGAGTTCGCCGCTCTTGGCGAAAAATGGTTTACGGCATGGGACACCGCGAAAAATGGAAAGCTCACGCAGGACCAGATTCGTGACGGGCTTGGCGCAACGCTCTTCGCCAACTTCGGACAAGGCGGGCCGCCAGGAGACGGACCGCGCCCCGGCCCGGGAGGTCCGCCCGGCTTCGGAACGGAGTATCCCACGGTCCACGCCAGCCTGGATTTCAATGGCCAGAAGTTCGACGACGTCGCCATCCGGTATAAAGGCAACTTCACTTACATGGCCTCGCGCGGACAGCTCAAGCGCTCGATGAAAATCGACCTGAATAGCTTCGTGAAAGGACAACGGCTGGCCGGCGTTTCCACGCTCAATCTTCATAGTAATGTGACCGATCCCGCATGGATGAACGAGGTGCTCTCTTACCAGTTCTTTCGCGACGCGGGCGTCCCGGCGCCGCGGACCGCTTACGCCCGAGTCTTTCTCACCGTAAAAGGCAAATACGATCACCAATATATCGGCCTTTATACTCTCGTGGAAAACATCGGCAAAAACTTCGCTGAGGAACGATTCGGCTCCAAAAAGGGTGCTCTCTTCAAACCCGAAACACGGGATATCTTCAATGACCTTGGCGATGACTGGAGCCGCTATGAGAAAAGCTACGGTGCAAAGGAAGACCTGTCAGACGCCCAACAGAACCGAGTCGTGGAATTCTCCAAATTCGTGAGCAAGGCACCCGATGCCGAGTTTGCAGCGAAGCTTGGTGACTATCTCAATATCGATGAGTTTGCCCGCTTCATGGCTGCGACGGTCTGGTTATCGAATCTCGATAGCCTTCTCTCCATGGGACATAACTTCTATGTTTACCTGGAACCCAAAACCCATCGCTTTGAGTTTCTGCCGTGGGATCTCGATCTATCCTTCGGAAAGTTCAATATGGGTGGCACGGGGCCAACTGAAACACTGAATATCCAAAAACCGTGGAGCGGGAATAATCGCTTTCTCGAGCGTGTCTTCGCGGTCGATTCCTTCAAGCAGGCGTACCTGGCACGTTTGGCTGAAATCAGCGCAACACTGGGCAAACCGGAGCATTTGAGCAAAGAAGTCGACAACCTTGCCACCACGCTTCGCCCTGCCGTGCAGGAGGAATCTTCCGAAAGGCTGGCGCGCTTTGACAAAAGCGTCAGCGGGCAGGCATCCACCTCACCCGCTCCGGCAGGAGAGGCGGGGCTGACCCAAGGCAGGCCACTCGGAGAACGCCGGGGCGGGCCCGGTGGTCCCGGAGGACCTATGTCCGACAAGCCAATCAAAACCTTTGTCGTAGCCCGCGAACAATCCGTCCTCGCACAATTGCAAGGGAAGCAGGAATCCCCTGCTGCGGCGATAAATCCCGGTCCATTTGGCCCTGGCGGTTTTGGCCCGGGCGGATTCCTGGCGCAATCGATCCTCAAAGCTTTCGATACAGATCATGATGGTGCCATTTCACATGAAGAATTCATCGCGGGTTTTGCCGGGTGGTTTGATCGTTGGAATACCGGCAAGAATGGCCTGCTCACCGAAGATGAACTCAAGGCAGGCATCAATCGGGATCTGGCACCGCCATTTCCCGGCCCGCCACCAGGCAATCAATAGCGGGCCTTCCTACATATCTTGGCAAGAAGCGCGTCGAGCTTGAGCCGTTGAAAATTGGGAGTTTAGCGTTGGGAGTTGGGTGTTAACTGCGCTGAAGACAAGATCCGCGATGAGCTTGTCTTCAACCGTTTCCAAGCGGCGGGACGCCGCTTCCACTATGGGCTCGCGCCCCCCATCGTTGAAAGTTGAACGTCGAACGTTGAACGTTTCCCATTCACCCCGAAATCCCTTGCCCCCGCGAACGCCGCTCCTCCACACTCGCCCTTCCTTCGGTCCGCTCTTATCCACGGCCGATCCCCACATCTTAGCAAACCCAATCCAATCCCTCACACATGAGTCGCAAAATTCGTTACGGCATGGTGGGCGGCGGGCGCGGCGCATTCATCGGCGCAGTCCACCGCATCGCGGCAAATATCGACGGGCAGATCGAGCTGGTCTGCGGCGCTTTTTCTTCCGATGCCGAGAAATCAAGGGCCTCGGGCGCCGATTTCTTTCTTTCTCCCGATCGCTGCTACGGGAATTTCGAGGAGATGATCAAAGGCGAAGCCGCGCGTCCGGCTTCCGACCGGATGGATTTCATTTCCATCGTCACGCCGAATCACATGCACTTTCCACCGGCCAAAATGGCGTTGGAACACGGCTTCCATGTTCTCTCCGATAAGCCGGCGACATTCGACCTCGCTGAGGCCAGGGAACTCAGCACGATCGTCGCCAAATCCGGCCTGCTCTACGGTCTGACTCATAACTACACCGGCTATCCGCTGGTCAAAGAAGCACGCGAGCTGATCCACTCCGGCAAGCTGGGCAAGATCCGCAAGGTGGTGGCGGAATATCCCCAGGGCTGGCTCGCCACGCGAATCGAAGAGTCGGGCCAAAAGCAGGCCTCATGGCGCACCGACCCGAAGCGCTCCGGCGCGGCGGGCTGCGTTGGCGATATCGGGACTCACGCCGAAAACCTCGCGGAATACATCACGGGCTTGAAGATCTCCGAACTGGCTGCGGACCTGACAGCATTTGTCGAAGGACGCCTGCTCGATGACGACGCCAATATCCTCCTCCGCTTTGAAGGCGGTGCGAAAGGCGTGCTCCATTGCTCACAGATCTCCGTGGGCGAAGAGAATAACCTGAACATCCGCGTCTATGGGGAAAAGGGCGGACTCGAATGGCACCAGCGCGAACCAAACACGTTGCTGCTGAAATGGCCGGACCGGCCCGTGGAAGTGTACCGCACCGCGAATGGCTATCTCGGAAAAGCGGCCGCCGCGAATTCTCGCACTCCTCCCGCTCACCCCGAGGGTTATCTTGAGGGATTCGCAAATATCTATCGTAACTTCGCCGGCCATATCCGCGCGAAGATCGATGGAAAGCAGCCCGATCCGCTCGTCGTGGATTATCCGAAAATCGAAGACGGCGTTCGCGGCATGGCGTTCATCGAAGCAGTGGTTGCTTCGTCGAAGGCAAACGCCGCATGGACGAAACTCCCGGTCTAAACTAACTCAAGTTTTCGCAAGACAGCCCCGCCAGGAAACTGGCGGGGCTTTGTTTTTAAAGAGCATAGTTACGTGTCCATTGCGCTGCTGTCCATCAGAGCCATCGTCAAAAGGAAGCCGGCAGAAGTATTAAATAATCTTTGCGAACCTTTGCGGGCTTCGCGGCCTTTGCGTTAAAACGTAACCGTCTCTTTTTTCAAAGACGCCCAATTGGGTTGCAACTCCGCCGCACTGGCTCCACGGCACGCATAAATCTTGGCCCGGGCCCGAGATTCCTCTATCTTCGTACCATGCTCGTTCCTCTTGCTGTCTATTCAGCTCCCTGGCGTGCTCACATGATGCGCGGTGTGCTTGAAGAGCATGGCATCGACTCTTTCGTTTGGCATGAGGTCGCCGGGACACTCTACGGCCTCAATGGTTTTGGCGGGAGCCGTCTGGTCGTCGAAGCCGACGATCTTTCAGACGCGCGAAAACTGCTCGCCGTCCAACCGGAACCCATTCCGGAACAGGACTCGCGGAAGTCTCTTGCGGAGGTTTCGCCACCAACAATGCTCGATCTTTCCGCATTCATCGGCCTCGGCGCACTGGCGGGATTGGTTGCGGGCTTGACCTGGATGTTCATCGCCGCACTGACTGCCCCCTTCGAAGCGCTTGGTAATCTTACGGCATTTTTACTGGTCCTATGCACGGGATGCCTCATGACCGCAATCGTGGGTACCATGGCTGGATTTGCCGCCGGTCTGGGCGCTTCCTTTGGGTGGCGGCATCCGCGCGTGGCGGCCTTGTTTCTGTTTGCGTCAGGTTACCTCACCATAATTACCATGCCGTGACGTAGGCCGTTGCGAGCGATTCTGCGGCTTGAAATCCCTGAGCGGGAACGCACGCTTTCATTCTCCCTAATCCCCGAAGGCATCGGGGAATTCTTCATTTCGAGTCCCAAAAATCAGGCCCAGTACCTCCGTCCATGAATTCTCGATTTCCGTTCCTCTCCGCCGGTTTCGCCTGCGCCACCATGCTCGTCCAATCGGCTTATGGCCAGCAACAGGCATCCACTCTTCAGTTAAAACCGGGTGATCACGTCGCCATCGTCGGCAATGTCTTTGCCGATCGTTTGCAGCATACTGGCTGGCTGGAGACGCTCATCTACGCAAAGTTTCCGAACGATCAGGTCGTCTTCCGAAATCTCGCCGTTTCCGGAGATGAAGTCTCCACGTGGCACCGCTCGGAGAATTTCGGTTCGCGCGATGAATGGCTGACGTGGACTCAGGCGGATGTAATCTTCGCCTTCTACGGATTCGGCGAATCGTTCGAAGGCTACGATGGGATCGCCAAGTTCAAAGCGGATCTCGATCGTTTTCTCAAGGATACGGCCCGCCAGAATTACAGCGGCAAAGGAGCGCCACGCATCGTTCTCTTCTCGCCAATGGCCGAGGAACGGCTTCCCGATCTGAATTTTCCGGACCCGGCGCCGATCAATACGAACCTGCAAAACTACACCGAAGCCATGGCCGAAGTCGCCAGCGCGAACGGCGTGCAATTCGTCGATCTGTTTCATCCGTCGGAGAAGCTCTTCTCCTCCGCGAACGGAGCCCACGAGCCACTGACCACGAATGGCCACTATCTCACCGAGGGCGGCGAGAAAGCGCTGGCTCCGGCGATCTTCCAGACGCTCTTTGGAACTGCGGCACCGGCAGGTGACCTGGCCAAGCTGCACGAAGCCGTCATCGACAAAGACTGGCAATGGCATCTGCGTTACCGGACGATCGACGGATACAATGTCTACGGCGGCCGTTCGCGGTTGAGTTACAAAGGCAAGTTTCCCGACGGCACGGTCACGGGGCCGATTTCCAATAACGAAGTGATGCAGCGTGAAATGCAGCAGCGCGACGTGATGACGGCGAATCGCGATGCCCGCGTGTGGGCTGTGGCGAAGGGCGGCGACCTCGTGGTGAAAGACGATAATCTTCCTCCCCCCATTCCGGTCGGAACTGACTTACCCGGCGATCGGCCAGATCTGTTGCACACGTTCCTCAGTGCCGAAGAAGCCATTTCAAAGATGAAGGTGCACTCCGGGATGAAGGTAAATCTCTTTGCGGATGAAAAGGAGTTTCCGGAACTGGTGAATCCCGTCCAGATGGCCTGGGATACGAAGGGCAGGCTGTGGGTCTCCGCCTGGACCAATTACCCTGAGCGCACTCCCACGAGCAAAACCGGCGATAAGATCCTGATCTTTGAAGATACCAAGGGCACTGGCCATGCGGATAAATGCACCGTTTTCCTTGATGATCTCGATGGTCCGACGGGATTCCAATTCTACAAGGACGGCGTGCTCATCATGCAGGCGCCGGATCTCTGGTTCGTGAAAGACATGAAAGGAACCGGTCATGCTGACTATCGGGAGCGGATTCTCATGGGGATGGATTCCGCCGATTCCCATCACACGACTAACTCAATGTGTCTCGAGCCTGGCGGCGCCGTCTATCTCAGTGACGGCGTATTTCATCGGACCCAGGTGGAAACCGCGACCGGCGTCGTCCGCAACAATGACGCGGCCGTTTATCGCTTCGAGCCGAATACTGGCCGCTTCGAGACTTATGCGTCTTATGGCTTTGCCAACCCTCATGGCCGGGTTTTCGACTATTGGGGCAATGATCTGATTACCGATGCCACGGGTAATAACACTTACTTCGGGCCAGCGATCAGCGGCCATCTCGACTATCCGCAGAAACATCCCGGTATGAAAGAATTCTGGGCCCGCCCCTCGCGGCCCTGCCCCGGCACCGGCCTGCTGACCAGCCGGCATTTTCCGGACGAATTCCAGGGTAATTTCCTGAACTGCAACGTGATCAGTTTCCAAGGCATCTACCGTGTCGGAGTTGCTCAGGATGGCTCCGGTTTAAAGGGCACTTCCCTGGAGGATCTCATCTCTTCAAGCGACCCGAATTTCCGGCCCTCGCAGGTGAATGTCGGTCCCGACGGCGCGCTCTACGTCGCCGACTGGAGCAACGCCATCATTGGTCACATGCAACATCACCTGCGCGATCCGAACCGCGACCACGACCATGGGCGCATTTATCGGATCACTTACGAAGGCCGCCCGCTGCTCACGCCGTCGAAAATCGATGGACAGCCGGTGGAGGCGTTGCTGGAACTGCTCAAGGTCCCGGAAAATGACACCCGCACCCTGGCCAAGATCGAGCTCAGCAAGCACGATAGTGCGCAAGTGATTGAGGCGGCGGATAAGTGGATCGGCGCTCTGGATAAGAATGATCCGAGTTACGAGCACAATCGGCTGGAGGGGCTTTGGGTGCACCAGTGGCTCAATGTCGTCTCCGTTCGCCTCCTCGATGAAGTCCTCGCCTCACCGGAACCCCGGGCTCGTGCCGCGGCCGTCCGCGTTCTGAGTTATTGGCGCGACCGCGTGCCAAGCGCGCTCGGATTGCTGAAGACCGCGGCAAAGGATGGCGATCCGCGCGTTCGCCTGCAGGCGGTCCGGGCGGCCAGCTTCTTCCCGAGCCTCGATGCCGTGGACGTCGCGCTCGCTGCCGCGCAGCAGCCGACTGACTACTATCTCGAGTACACGCTGAACGAAACGCTCCGCGAACTGGAGCCGTTCTGGCGCAAGGCCATCGCCGACGGCAAACCGATCGGCGCGGGCAGTCCGGCTGGCTTGCGTTTCCTGCTCGGCAAACTCGGCGCGGACGAAATGCTCAAGCTCCCGCGCACACCGGAAATCCTCGCCGCGATTGTGACCCGTCCGGGATTCAATGAAACGCAGCGCCTTGAAGCGCTAAGTGAGTTGGCGCAAAAGAGTAAGTCGAGCCTCGCGTCCGCCACGCTCGCCAGCCTCGAACCAATCGCCGGTACCACATCCGGCGCTGCCTCGGATCTCGCCAGTATCCTCGCGAAGCAACCAGCCGCGGATCTTCGCCCGCTGCGTGAACGTCTGGCCGCTTTGACGAAGCCGAGCATGACTGAGACCGTTCGCGTCGCCGCCCGTGCCGCCGTCATCCTCGCCGATGGATCCTTCGATCCAAGCTGGAAGGAAGCCGGCGAATCACCAAAGGAACTGACCGAAATTCTCAATGCCGTCCCGCGAGTCTCGGATCCGGCAGTACGCACCACCGTTCATGATCGAGCCCTGAGTTATCTCGGTGAATTACCCCCGTCACTCGCAGCAAAGCTCAAAGGATCACCTGATTCCGGAGCTCGCTATGTACGAATCGAGCTGCCACGCAAAGGCACGCTCACACTCGCGGAGGTGCAGGTCTTTAGTGGTGGTCAAAACATTGCGACGTCTGGAAGCGCGACACAGTCGAGCACCAGCTACGGAGGCGAAGCGAAGCGAGCCATTGATGGGAATACCAGCGGCGCTTATGGCAGCGGCTCGGAGAGCCATACGAATGAAAACGAGGACCATCCCTGGTGGCAGGTGGATTTGGGCGGCGCCCATCCCATCGATTCCGTCGCCGTCTGGAACCGCACGGAAAACGATGGCGTGTACGCCAGGCGCCTCGACGGATTCACCTTGAGCGTCCTGGACGGATCGCACCGGGAACTCTTCAAGAAGACCGGCATCCCCGCTCCCGCGGAATCGGTCAGTATTCCAGTCGGCACCGATAGCCTGGGAGCCTTCCGCCGCGCGGCCATTCAAGCCAGCGTGACCAGTGGCGGCGATTCGGCCCATGTCTTCACGGCGCTCGCCAAGCTCGTCGAAAACAGAGAACAGATTCCGGCAGCTGCGGAAGGCATACGTGCCTTGCCGCGCACCGCATGGGTGAAAGCGGACGCGGGAGCCGCGGCAAAAGCGATCGTCGCCTGGGCAAAGAAAATGCCGGCGGCCGACCGCACTTCGCAGGACTACGTCGCCACCGTGCAACTCGCAGGCGATCTTGCCAGCGCGCTTCCGTCGGCGGAAGCCACGGAATTGCGACGGGATCTGCGGGACTTGCGCGTCGCGGTCTTTGTGGTGAAAACCGTGCGCGAACAGATGCGCTACGACACCCCACGCCTCGTCGTGGAAGCCGGCAAGCCGTTCCAGATCATCGTGCAAAACGAGGACGCCATGCCGCATAACTTCGTCGTTGTAAAAGCTGGGTCCCGCGAAAAGGTCGGGAACGCGGCCATGACTCTGCCACCAACCAAGCTCGACGGACAGGGCCGGGCCTATATTCCGTCCAGCCCGGATATCCTGGCCGCAACGAAGCTGCTCGAACCCGGACAGAAGCAGACGCTGCAACTCACCGCGCCGAAGGAAGAAGGTGAAGAGGAGTATGTGTGTACCTTCCCCGGTCATTGGATGATTATGTGGGGTAAGCTAGTCGTGACGAAGGATGTGGATGCTTATTTGCAGGCCCATCCGGATGCTCCACCAGTGGGTGCAGTGGAACCGCACTAAGTATGTTTGGTGAGGCGGCAGGCTTCTTAATCGTAATCCTAATCTTAATCTTAATCAGTCCACTCTTCACGATGGATCCCCGTTATTCGGGAATAGTTAGCTATCTTTGGATAGAGCGTCTACTGAGCATTCCGGATTAAGATTAAGATTAAGATTAAGAACCTGCCGCCTCACCACGTTTCCCCCTCCCATGAAATCCGCCTCACTCACCATCCTCACCCTTTCCCTTCTCTCCACCGTGTCCAACGCCGAACCCCCGCCCATCCGCGTTCTCGTGTGGGACGAACGCCAGCCCGAACGAAACCAGGCCTACGAAAACTTTCTCGGCAACGCCATCGCCGAGCACCTCATGGAACAGCCGGGATTCCAGGTGAAATCCGTGGGCCTCGATTCCCCGGATCAAGGCCTCGATGCCGCCACTCTGGACGCCACGGACGTCATCATCTGGTGGGGCCACAGGCGGCACCCGGACGTGAATCACGGCAGTGCCGTCGCGCTGGTCGATCGCATCAAAGCAGGCAAGCTCTCACTCATTGCCTTGCACTCGGCCCATTGGTCACAACCCTTTGTCGAAGCCATGGCGGAACGGGCCAGGGAAGATGCCCTGAAGCAAATCCCGGAAGCGGAACGCGCCTCGGCAAAGTTAGACCTGGTACGGCCAAAACCATTCGCCGCACCCAAGCGCACCGACTCGCTCACGCCCGCTCTCACTCGCGCGGAAGAGCCAAACACCTGGAGGCTCATCCTGCCGATCTGCTGTTTTCCGGCCTGGCGCGCCGATGGAGCCCCGAGCCATGTGAAAACGCTGCTTCCAGACCATCCAATCGCCGAGGGAATCCCGGCCGAATTCGATATCCCGCAGACGGAAATGTACGATGAACCTTTCCACATTCCCCAACCCGATGCCGTCGTGTTCGAGGAAAGATGGGACAAAGGCGAGCACTTCCGCAGCGGCTGTGTATGGCAGGTCGGAAAGGGCCGTGTTTTCTATTTCCGTCCCGGTCACGAGACCTACCCCATCTACACGCAACCGACTCCCCTGAAGATTATCGAAAACGCCACCCGCTGGCTGGGCGAAGAGACCAATCGCACCAAATAAGTCTCCGAAGTACGCGGCATCTGCTGCTTCCCATTCGTCCTATCCGTCCCATTAGTCCCATCCCCCTCCTCAAAAAAGGAATCGCCGCTCGGGGAATATTCCCTCGAACGGCGATACCAGTACGCGAGAGTGACTCGCGGAAAGAATCCTCGAACGGATTACTTGATTTCGACCTTGGCGCCGGCCGCTTCGATCTTCTTCTTGATGTCTTCGGCTTCCTGCTTGGTGACGCCTTCCTTGAGGGTCTTCGGAGCGCCTTCGACAAGCGCCTTGGCTTCGGCGAGGCCGAGGCCGGCGACTGCCGCACGGACTTCCTTAATAACGCCGATCTTATTGCTGCCGGCTTCCTTGAGGATCACGTCGAAGGCTGTCTGTTCTTCCTTCGGAGCAGCGGCTGCGCCGCCACCAGCCGGAGCTGCAACAGCCGCGACCGGAGCCGCTGCGCTGACGCCCCACTTCTCTTCGAGTGACTTCACGAGAGCAGCAACTTCAAGGACGGTGAGTCCGCTGAGCTGTTCCACGAGTGCGTTGGTATCTGCCATAACTGTATCTAGTCGGTATCGTCGCGCCTCGAAGCATCGAGGTATTTCAGGCGGCTGCCGCCGCTCCGACGAGGAACCATTTGTTTGTTTGTTTTTCTGAAGGCGGAGGCAGCGGGATTAATCCCGCTGACCCTCCGTTTTTTCCATCGGCCCGGGAGCCGGTGAAAGATGGTTGCTCTTACTCTCGGACAAAGAGGAAGAGGAGATTCGTTACTAAGCGGCGGCCGGCTCGACCGGCTCGGCGGGAGCGGCTTCGCTTTCGCCACCACCCTGCTTGTCGGAGTGCGCCTGGAGCACACGAGCGAGAGCAGAGGCGGGTTCGTTGAGGACGCGAACGAGCTGCGTGGCCGGGGTCTGGAGCAGACCGAGGAGCTGAGCAAGCAGGATTTCGCGGGAAGGCAGATCGGCGATCGCTTCGATTTGCTCGGAGGAAACTACAAGCTTGTCGATGATGCCGGTCTTGAGGCCGGGCTTCTTGAATTCCTTGGCGTAGGTCTTGAGGACCTTGGCCGCGGCGGCGACGTCCTTGTCTCCAACGACGATCGCGGTCTGACCGGACAACGTGCCGAGTTCCGGCAGTCCGGCGTCGGAAACGGCGCGGCGGAGGAAGGTGTTCTTCACCACGTGGCAGCGGGCGCCGACGTTGTGGAGGCGATTGCGGAGTTCGGCGAACTGGTCGACGCGAAGACCGGCGTAATCGGCCACGAAGAGGAAGGGAGACGCGTTGAGGCGGCCCTTCAGATCTTCAACGATATTGGTTTTCTCTGGATGAGGCATGATGTGGCGATCCCGTAAAGGTTAGCTCTTGAGGTAAGGAGCCGCGTCCACCGTGACAGGAGGAGTCATCGTGGCGGCGAGAGTGATGTTGTCGACGAAACGGCCCTTGGCGGAAGCCGGACGGGCCTTGATCACCGCGTCGATGACGGCGGTGCCGTTGTCAGAGAGGGCCTGCTCGGAGAAGGAGAACTTCCCAACCGGCACGGCGACGTTGCCATTCTTGTCGAGCTTGAATTCGACACGGCCGGCCTTGACTTCCTTCACCGCCTTCGCGGTGTCGTCCGTGACGGTGCCCGTCTTCGGATTCGGCATGAGGCCCCGCGGTCCGAGAACTTTACCGAGCTTACGAACTTCCGCCATGCAAGCCGGCGTGGAGATCGCGACGTCGAAGTCCTGGAAACCTTGCTGGCACTTCTCGACCATGTCCTTGTAACCGACGAATTCAGCACCAGCTTCACGGGCGGCATTGGCGGCAGCGCCTTCCGCGAAAACGAGCACGCGGACGCTCTTGCCGGAACCATGCGGGAGCGGGCAGGTGCCACGGACCATCTGGTCGGACTGCTTGGGATCAACCCCGAGGCGGAAGGACAAAGTGACGGTCTGGTCGAACTTCGTCGCCGGCATGCTCTTGAGGGTGGAGATCGCCTCGGCGAGCAGATATACTTTCTTTGCGTCGACCTTTTGAGAGGCCGCGCGGTAGCGTTTCGAACGGTGTTTTGCCATATTGGTTTGCAGTGCAAACGGGCTGAACGAGGGCATTTGCCCAAGCACGGACCCTCCTGCGGGTTTAAGTGAAAAGGGCGCAAAGGATGCGCGGATACAGGGTAAATGCAACTTATTTTTCGCGAAAAGCGGTCATTGGATCGCGAATCGTCATCTTCCACCGCGGGAAAGCATTCGGCCCGCAGTTCCTTCATTCTTTGCAGGATCGCCCGTTGAAATCCTTGCCAAGCTGCGGCATCGGAACTTGAATCCGCCCCTTCCTTTTTTCGATGAAGCTCCGCAATCAACTGCTCGCACTGGCCTGTCTCCTCGTCTTTTTCGGAGCCGGTTACCTCTATGTGCGCACTTGGGTGGTGCAGAAGCCCTTCGGAATCATCCTTTTCCTGAGTGATGGCATGGTATCGCGCCAGCTCACTGCCGCCCGGCTTTATGAAGGCGGCGCGGATCATCAGCTTGGGCTTGAGTCGTTCCCGCACCTGGCCCTCCTGCGGAATAGTGCCGCCGATTTTGCCGTGCCGGATGATGCCGCAGCCGCCAGCGCCATAGCCACCGGGGTGCGGGGAAGGCACCGCGTTCTTTCGCTGGATAATCACGGCGTGCCACTTCAGACCATCGCGGAACTGGCCCGTGCCCAGGGACGGGCAGTCGGCATCGTGACGAATGGCTCGCTCACCTCCGCCGCGCCAGCCGCATTTTACGGACATGGAAACGATGCGCGGGACACCACCGGCCTGGCACTGCAACTCCTCGAAAAGTTCCGCCCGGATGTCGCCCTTGGAGGCGGCGCCGGCGATTTCCTCCCGGAGGCTCGCGGCGGCCGCCGCAAGGACGGGCGCGATCTGCTCGATGAAGCGCAGAAGAAGGGCGCAGAAGTCGTTCGGACCAAGGCGGATCTGGAAGAAACCGAGTCCTTTCAGGAGTCCGGGGTGCTCGGCATCTTCGCCAACGACTCCCTCGCCTTCAGCAACGACACTGAAGCGGGTAATCAACAGCCTTCGCTCTCGGACATGGTCCGCCGCGCAATTGGTTTCCTTCAGCAGAGCAGCAAAGGGTATGTGCTCATCGTGGATGCATCGCTCGTCGGTGCGGCCGCCGAGCGCAACGAAGGCGAACGCGCCATGCTCGAAACGATTGCACTGGATCACGCCATCACCACGGCGCAGCGGTATGCGGGTGAAAAATCGCTGATCCTCGCCGTGGGCCGCCATTCGACCGGCGGAATGAGTTTGAACGGCTATCCTCTGCGGCAGGATCGCGGTGTCGCGCTTCTGGGCAACAACCCCACGGGCTATCCCTATCTTACTTGGGCCACGGGCCCCAATGGCCCCGCTCAGCCTTCGCCCACGCTGGCTCCGCCACGTGAAGTTCCGCCGGCAGTCGCACAGCGAGCGAAAGCAGAACCCGCCGCGTTTCAGATGCCATCCGGGCTGAACAACGCGGAAGACGTGATCGCCGTCGGCAAAGGCGCCGGCTCCGAACGGCTTAGTGGCTTCATGGAAAGTACGGCGATCTTTGGAGTGCTGAAGGACGCACTGTAACGTGGACCAAGTGGGTCCATCCGGTCCATCAAGTCGACCTACGCCACAGCCACTTTTCCATTCCCGCCCTTGTGCTCGGCCCTGGCTCCCATGAGCGTTGCCACGAAGGCCTTTTGCGCAGGCGAACGCACCCTGCCCCGCCGTGAAATAATCCCCAGGGGGCGCGCCATTTTCGGCTCGCGGATCTCCAGGGAAACGAGCGCTCCCGAAGCCACTTCCTGCCGCACGGTATTGCGCGGCACGATCGAGACCCCGCTCTCGATTTCGACAGCCCGCTTCACCGTCTCGATGTTGTCGAATTCCATCGTGTGCTCGATATCCACCCGGCACTCGCGGAGATACCGATCGATGACTTTCCGCGTCGGGAGGTCCGGCTCGAAGGAGATCAGCTTTTCCCCGCTGAGGTCGGCAAGCGCGATGGAGTCCTGCTTCGCAAGCGCATGATTCGGATGACAGATGAGCACGAGTTCGTCCTCATCGAAGATCTCCACCTGCAAGGCCGTCCGGCGCACCGGATATGCGACCAGCCCGAAATCCACCTCACCGGCCAGCACTTCCGTGTACACCTGCGTGGATCGCCGATACTCGACATGCACTTCGACGTCGGGATGATTCTGGCGAAACAGCTTCAGGAGGGGCGGAAGTTCGTGCAGCCCGATGCTGTAAATCGATGCAATCCGCACCTCGCCCGCCATGACGTTGCGCAACTCGTGCAACCGGTCCCCGAGATGATTGTAGACATCGAGGATCTCCTTGCTGGCATCCAGAAAAGCCACCCCTTCCGGAGTGAGAGACAGAGAGCGGCGTCCGCGCTCAACCAGGGTGACATGAAACCGGTTCTCGAGCGCACGAATTTGCTGACTGACCGCGCTCTGTGTGATGGAATTCAGGAGCGCCGCCTTGGAGAAACTGCCCGTTTCAGCCAGATCGCAAAAAACTTTGAACGTCTCGATGTACATAGCGGAGCGGTAAAAATAAGCACAGCTTATCCTGTGTCAACCGATTCCAACATTCACTAATGCAATCGTTTTCCGCCCGCCTTTCAGATGTCCGTCGCCAAATAGCCGAAGCTGCAGCGAAAGCAGGGCGTTCCACAGACGAAATTACACTCCTCGCGGTCTCCAAAACCCATCCGCCAGAAGCCGTACACGAGGCGGTTGCCGCCGGACAATGTCTCTTTGGTGAAAATCGCGTGCAAGAGGCACGTGCGAAAATTCCGGGTTGCCCGGCGAATGCGCGCTGGCATTTGATCGGGCACCTGCAGAAGAACAAAATCCGACAGGCGCTCCCCTTGTTTGAGCTGATCCACAGCGTTGACTCCCTCGAACTCGCGCAGGACATCGACAGAATCGCGAAAGAGGAAGGACGGCAGCCCAGGATCCTGCTGGAGGTGAATGTGGCCGGTGAAGAGAGCAAATTCGGCTTTTCGCCGGTTCAGCTCCAGGAATCGATGGCGAGCCTGCTTTCGCTGGAGGGACTGCAAATCGAAGGGCTGATGGCCATCCCCCCTTTTGCCGACGACCCCGAAGCTTCCCGCCCTTACTTCGTGGCCTTGAGGAAGTTGCGCGAGCAATTGCGGAAACGGTTCCAGGTGCCGCTCCCGGAGCTTTCCATGGGGATGAGCGATGATTTTCCCGTGGCGATCGAGACCGGCGCTACCATTGTCCGCGTCGGCACCGCGCTCTTCGGGGAGCGGGTCGGAAAAACGTGGAAGCCGGGTAATACTTAACCGTATAAATAAAACTAAGAAAACCTGAACTCCTGCTTTGCCTTTCTCCACGACGGGTACTAGCTTGTGTCCCCATCCCACGATCTCAGCCATGGCTGCGCGACTCCTTCCCTTGAATATCCAGCTTATCGGACTGGAATTGGCCATTGCCTGGAACGACGGCAGCGAGACCTTTTTACCCTTGGAGACACTCCGTCGCGGCTGCCCTTGTGCGGTATGCGGAGGCGAGCCGGATGTCATGGGCAACCTGGTGCGGCCTGAAGTCACCTATATGCCCGACAGCTTCGTCCTGAGAGGCTGGCAGCTGGTGGGCGGATATGCGGTGCAGCCAAACTGGGCGGATGGCCATGGCACAGGGCTTTACACTTTCTCTTACCTTCGGCGTCTTGCCGAAGCAGCCTCAGCGGCGTCACAAGATCCAGCCCATCTATGAGCAGGCGCAATCAACTCCTCACGCTGAGCCTCCTTTTCGGCATTTGCCTGGCGGCAGCGCTGGTCCAGGCCTGGCAGCAGCGTGAGCGGGAAGCCATGCGTCCAGCCGAGCTCTTCAATGTCGTGTGGCGTCAGATCGCGGCCTTCCGGGCGGATGACTACGCCAGCGCTTACGAGCAGGTTTCCACCGGATTTCAGGAGCGATTCAATATCACGTCCTTTACCGACCTCGCCCGCAGCGAATATCCACTCCTCTGCCGGGCGGATCGCGTGGAGTTTGGTCCAGTGCATTGGGACGGAAAACACGCCATCGTCCCCGTCTATTTCTTCCTGCCGGATGGCGAAGTCGTGCCCTGCCTCTACAGCCTCGTGCAAGAGGACGCGGAATGGAAGATCGACGAGTTGCGCGTGCAGAAGCGCTGGCCGGCTGGAAAGCGGCTCGGCGGAATGCGGGCATAAATCAACGGCAAATTCGCGGTGTCTCCTTTTGTCGCCGTGGTGCGTCTCTTTTCGTTTCTCGCCCGCCGCTGGCTCCGGTGTCTCGTGGCCGGGTCGTTTATTCTGGCCGTAATCGTTGCGGGCACGAACGCGTGGGTCATCGCCCGCTCCAGATCCCGGGTTATTTCCGATCTTCGGCATCTGCCCACGGTCGAAGTGGGCCTCGTCCTTGGGACATCCCCCACTCTGCGCGGCGGTTATCGCAATCCTTTCTTTGAAGGCCGCATGAATACCGCGGCCCGGCTCTATCAGTCAGGCAAGGTACGCCATCTTCTGCTCAGTGGAGACAATGGCAGTCGCGACTACGACGAACCGAGCGCGATGCGAGTCGCCCTGATCGCGCGCGGCGTTCCGGCATCCGCCATCACTCTCGATGACGCCGGGTTCCGAACCCTCGATTCCATCGTCCGCGCCAAGTCCATCTTCGGCGTTACGGACGTCACCATCGTCACGGACGGCTTCCACATCTCACGTGCGCTTTTCCTGGCCGACGCCAATGGTTTGAATGCCGTCGGCTTTCCCTCCGAACGGGTTCCCTTCTGGGTCGCCAAGAAAACGCTGGCCCGTGAAGTGGCCTCCCGTTTCGTCGCATGCCTCGATGTCTATCTGCTCAAGACAAAACCGAGATTACTCGGAAAGCCGGAACCGATCGCGGTCATCCGGGGCTGAGGGCTGGGAGATGGGCTTTTTCGGGAGGGAACTACGAGGATGATCAAGCTGGGAGCAGCTGCAGTCAGACGTATTCAGTTACGAGGGCGGTAAGTTTTAACCCAAATTACCAAATTAATGGACACGGATTAAATTTGCAGAGGTCCGGTGCAACAACAGCATGCAAAGTCCACTGACTACAGGGCGAGATATCACAAACAACTTATATATCTACCTGTCTATTAATTTGGTAATTTCAGAACACCTGATGTCCCGAAGGAGTTTCTCAAGTGTATGGAAATTCGATGATCCCGATTTACAATGTTCGATGCTTTTTCGCGCCGGCATGACGCTGCGTGGGTAGGGACGGCTGTCCTCAGCTGTCCGACCAAGATGGGATGGATTTGGGTGCGGATAAATGGGTAACCTATGCTCGGAGCGCCTGGAGTACAAAGTGAACGCGACCAATAGCTGAGCATGTTCCGGCAGTGCTGCACGTAGGCAAGGTGTCGATTGGACACGTCAGTTGGGCAAAGACGCGCTGCGTGCAGGGCTTTCGATTTATCCATGCTGGCGCTCCATTCCATGCTGCTCGGACCGCTGGGGACAGCGGTCCCATATGCGTTAACCTAAAAATAGTTAGAAATGCCTGAATTCTTCAGCGCCAGAGGGGCGCGTGTCGCTTGGACGCTCTGAAAAGAAGTTGGCCTCGTAGGCGCTGAAAACGGCAGAA